>Ga0163150_10000397_pt1 | contig 81598 bp, 71 predicted proteins | sample OliLakLV19P2IB_FD_148628 | JGI IMG/M metagenome (GOLD analysis project Ga0163150, IMG submission 148628) | Freshwater microbial mat bacterial communities from Lake Vanda, McMurdo Dry Valleys, Antarctica - Oligotrophic Lake LV.19.P2.IB | ecosystem: Environmental > Aquatic > Freshwater > Lake >... | reverse complement strand
ACCGGCAGCCGCGAGCACCTTCTGAAGCCGCTCGAGGCCGCCATCGGGCTGAGGCTTGCCCGGCCTTGGGGAAGAGCTCCCTGGACGGCCAGGCCCACCAGGACGAGGTTTCCGGCCGGGGGTCGAACGGGGGCGAGGCTTGTCTGGGGCTGGCATAACGGGAAGCGCGGGGGGAATGGATCCAGCCGCGATCTTACACACCTGCCGGCCATCTGCGCCGCTTATTCGGCAGATCGAGCGGCCGGAAGCCACTGACGGTCACTGCGCTGGCGCCCACCAGCGGGCCCGCTTCACTTCGGGCATTGGCTCGGCATAGTCCCGCGGACGTGTTCCGTCCATGATTCCGTACTGGCGGAAGGCGTTGGGACCGATGTCATTCTGCATGAAAGGATCGAACTGCACCGCCCGCCGCTGCTGGCTCTTGGCAGACCCGGGATCGAGCCACGCCGGACGGCCAAGCGACGCGCAGCCGGCTGTGAGCATGGCCGTCGCGGCGACGATGGCCGCGGCAGACCGCGACGCGATGAAAAGACGGGCGGTCACGGGTGACATTCCGGGGCCGAGATGGAGGCGGCTACTGTAGGGATCGCGAACCTGCGGCCCAAGGCGAAAATCTCCGCCGGCGGGCCCGTCTCATGGCAGGGTAACCCGCAGCAGTCTGGTACCCAGGGCAGCCCGGACTGCCTGCTCTGCCGTCAACGCCGGGATGAGGACACAGCGGCCTGGCCCGATCTCCGGCAGCGACCACTCACTTGGCAGATGAATCGTGCCCGCGAGCACCACCAGGAAGTGGAGTGCCCCGTCCCCTCCAACCAACCAGCGGCTCACGGGCGTCACCTCATCAAGGATGAAGTACTCGCAGTCCACGAGTCGAGCCACCGCCGGGGTCGTCGTGGCAGTTCGGCTGGCTGGGCCAACCGGGCCAGTCCGTGACACCGCTTCGACGCCTGCCTCGATGTGGAGCAGCCGGGAGCGGCCGTCGACGCCAGTGCGATTCCAGTCGAAGAGCCGGTAGGTCACATCACTCGACTGCTGAATCTCGGCTACGAGCAGTCCTGCCCCGATCGCGTGAACGGTTCCCGCAGGAATGAAGACACAGTCACCGGCCGCGGGCTCGAAGGAATGGAGCACGGTGTCGCACGTGCCAGCTCGGATCGCGGCGGCCAGGTCGGACTGCGAAACGCCCTCCCGCAACCCAGCGTAGATCCGGCTCCCTGGTTCGGCCGCGACCACATACCAGGCCTCTGTCTTGCCACGATCCGGCGGGGTGAGCCGGGCCGCACGGTCATCGTCCGGATGAACCTGCACCGAAAGCACCTGATTGGCGTCGAGAAACTTGAACAGCAGTGGAAAGGCGGGCATCGGGGCAGCCCGGCCCAGAAGCTCTTGTCCACGATCGCGGACAAGCTCCCCGAGCGTCACGCCCGCCAGCGGGCCGGCGGCAACCACACTCTGATCCTGCCCGCGATCCACGAGCTCCCACGACTCGGCGTAGTCCTCGCCTAGAGGAAGATCGCGGCCAAACGCGGACGTGAACCGGCGGCCGCCCCAGAGATAGCGACGGTACACCGGCGCGAACACCAGCGGCGGCAAACCGGAGGCACCGACCGGCGACCCCGGCCTGGATCCTGGCAAGGCCATCAGGAATACCGCTCCAGAATCCATCCGATTGAGAAGCTGCAAATCGCAAACACCAGCAACTGCAACATCGGCCCAGACGTGATGCGGCCTCCGAGCTCGAGCACCACAGCGATGACCGGTACTCCGAGACCGACAAGCTGCGCGAATCGACCAATCACTCGCATGTGCCGCAGCCACATCCACGGGTTCCGACTGCTTCCGATCGCGTGCCAAAATGAGGCACTCCGGAAGACGTCGTCTTCTCGAGCCGCTCGAGGTTCAGCTGGGACAGGCCACAGGCTCGGATGAGTCCGCCCTCGCGACGGACGCGGGTGCCAATCTCAGCAATCGCGCCGATCAGCGGCTCGTCGATCGCATCGATCTGGTGGAGTTCGAGGACAACCCGGTTGGCATGGTGCTCGCGAATCATCGCCCAGATTGCGTCGGCAAGGTCCTCGCGATTGGCCGCCTCAGGCGAGGACGACTCCACGCGGACGAACAGCCAATCGGGGCCTCGCTCGGCCGCCAATTCCCACGATCGCCCTGTGTCCGTCGCCAGATCGGATCGTGGCGCGGCCTGCCTGCTGGTTCCCATGTTGTCGTTCCTCCGTGATGTGCAGCAGAACCCATGAAAATCCCTTCAGTCCCCTCACTGCGTGTCAAAAATCGTACGCGGCGGCGATGCCCTTACAAGGCGAGTTTCTGGGCCGTGGGCCGTGGGCCCCCATTCCGGGCCCTTTCCGCCCTAGACCTTCGGGGCTTGCCGTAGCGGAGGAGGCGTCCATACTGCCTCCGGACACTTCATCCGAATCAACAGGAGCCACTCCATGGCACGGCACGGCGCAGTCACTTTCAAGGGCACTCCCCTCACGCTCGTCGGCACCGAAATCGCAGTCGGCAGCCGGGCCCCCGAGTTCGACCTCACCTTCTACAAAGATGGCATGCAGCACGTGCGACAGGCAGACCTCCTCGGCAAGCCCTCGATCATCAGCGTTGTGCCATCGCTCGACACTCCTGTCTGCCAAATCCAGACACGTACCTTCAATCAGCGGCTTGCGGCCCTGGGCGACAAAGTCAATGCCCTCACCGTGAGCCTCGACTTGCCCTTCGCCATGAACCGCTTCTGTGGCGCCGAAGGCATTACCGCTCTCAGGGTCGGCAGTGACTATATGAACCGCGACTTTGGTACGGCATGGGGCGTGCTGATCGACGAGCTCAAAATCCTCGCGCGGGCCGTCTTCGTGCTCGACGGCCAAGGCGTGGTGCAGTACGCCCAGGTCGTGAAGGAAGTCGCCGAGGAGCCCGACTACGATGCCGCACTCGCCGCGCTCGAGAAGCTGGTGTAACGACCGCGGGGCATCGCGGGGGCAAAAGGGCTAGGTCGCGAGGAGCGACTCAATCGCCGTGCGGGCCGTGGCAAGTGCCTCGGGCAGCTTGGCGGTGAGCTTGCCGCCAGCCTGCGCGAGGTCGGCCCTGCCGCCTCCCTTGCCTCCGACGACAATCGCCACGTCGCGGATCCACGTGCCGGCCGACAGGCCACGTGCCTCGAGCTCCTTGGAGATCCCCGCCACGAGAGTGACCTTGTCTCCCTCCACGCTGCCGAGCAGCACCGCGATCGGGCTGGCCTTGCGCCTGAGGATATCGATGGCTTGCCGCATCGCGCCGGCATCGCCTCCTTGCATGTCGGCCACGACAACCCGCGTATCCCCCACTTCAGACGCCGACGCGAGCAGCGTTTCTGGGGAGACTGCGGCCGCTGCATTGGCTGGCTTCGCCTTCTTGAGCTCCTTGAGCTCTCGGATCATCGTGGTCAGCCGCTGGGGCACGTCGGCCACCGGCACCTTGAGCACGCTGGCAGCATCCGTGAGCACCTGCTCCGCCTGCCGCAGTCGATCGAGTGCGCGCATGCCCGTCACGGCCGTGATGCGTCGTGTGCCGGCGGAGACGCTCTCCTCGCCGACGATCCGCACGAGTCCAATTTGGCCGGTGCTCGAGACATGGGTGCCACCGCAGAGCTCACGGCTAACGCCGTCCATCGTCACCATCCGCACGACATCTGGGTACTTCTCACCAAAAAGCATCATGGCGCCGGCATGGCGGGCCTCGGCCAGCGGCAAGAGACGAGACGAGACCGCAACCGCTTGGAGCACGCGGTCGTTGACCATCCCCTCGATCGCCGCGAGCGTGCCATCATCGATCGAGCTCGGATGCGAGAAGTCGAACCGGAGCAGATCGGCATCGACCTTCGAGCCCTGCTGCACGGCATGGCTACCCAAGAAGTGCTGGAGCGCCGCATGGAGGAGGTGAGTCGCGGAATGGGCCCGCCGAAGCGCCCCGCGGCGGGCGGCATTGACCGTGGCCGTGACGGCCACGCCGAGGGCCAGCGTGCCTTCTCGGAGGTGGCCCACGTGGAGCACGAAGCCCCCTTCTCGCAGCGTGTCGCTCACCTCAAACCGACCGCCGGGCCATGTCAACTCGCCCGTGTCACCCACCTGACCACCTGACTCGCCGTAGAACGGTGTCGTATCGAGCACCACGGTCACTGGCTTCGCATGCCCCACCTCGGTGAGCGAATCGCACAGCGAATCCTGGGCAATGATCCCGATCACCTTTCCAGTTGCCTCGGCCATGTCGTACCCGACGAAATCCGTACCGTGCATCGTCTTCTTGAGGGCGTCGAGCGGACCTGTGGTGAACACGTCCACGCTCCGCCCTGCTCCAGACTTCAGTCCATGAGCCTCCATCGCACCGCGGAAGCCTTCCCAGTCGAAGCCGCAGTTCCGCTCCGCGGCGAGCGTCTCGAGGAGCTCGGGAGGGAAGCCGTACGTCGTGTAAAGTTCCGCGGCATCGGTGCCAGGTACCACGCTGCCACCTACAGATCCGATGGCAGAAAAAAGCTTTTCGATTCGCTCGAGCCCGCCGTCAATCGTGGCGAGGAATGACTCTTCTTCTCGCTCGATGACACTCGCCACATGGACGGTGGTGTCGGCGAGCTCGGGATACGGCCCGCGCATAAGATCTGCCACGACTGGCGGAAGCTGGTGCAGGAAGGCGTCGTGCATCCCAAGCTGGCGACCATCAAGCACGGCGCGCCTGAGCAGCCGTTTCACGACGTACTTCTCTTCGTTGTTGCCCGGGAGAACGTTTTCATGGATGGCAAAGGTGCAGGCTCGCACGTGGTCCGCGATTCGCCGCATCCGTCTCCCGTCGTCGCTAGCCGGGTCGTACCGCTTTCCGCAGACGTCGCCTACTGCCTCAACGAGCGGCCGAAGGATGTCGATGTGAAAATTGCTGTCGACGCCCTGGAGCATGGCGCAGGTCCGCTCGAGGCCCATGCCGGTATCAATGTTGCGGCTCGGGAGCGGCGAAAGGTTGTCGGGGGGAAGCCCCTGCCGGTTGAACTGGGTGAAGACCAGATTCCAGATCTCGACGTCGCTGCCGTCGGGCATCCGATAGAAGATCTCGCTGCATGGCCCGCAAACGCCGTCGGGCCCCTGCGAGGGAGCCGAGGCGGGCCAGAAGTTGTCGTCTTCTCCCATCCTCGTGATTTTTGTTGACGGGAGGCCGATTTCGTTGGACCAGATCGTGGAGGCCTCGTCGTCGTCTTGATAGACGGTCACCGAAAGTTTCTCGGGAGCGATGCCCAGCCACTTCTTCGATGTCAAAAACTCCCAGGCCCAGTGGATGGCCTCGCGTTTGAAGTAGTCGCCGAACGAGAAGTTGCCGAGCATCTCGAAGAAGGTGTGATGCCGCGGTGTCCGGCCGACGTTGTCGATATCACCCGCCCGCAGGCACTTCTGGCACGTGGTCGCCCGCGTGAACTCGAGCTTGCACTTCCCCAGAAAATGATCCTTGAACTGGTTCATGCCTGCCGGCGTGAACAGCACCGACGGATCCCAACGTGGCACGAGCACATCGCTCGGCCGGCGGACGCAGCCCTTCGACTCGAAAAAGGCAAGGTAGGCTTCGCGGAGCTCGTTGGCCTTCATCGCAGGTGGTGGCTCCCGTGGGGTGACAAGGTCGGAAACCAGGCACTATACCCGCCGCCTGCCCCGAAGGGCACGCCCGTAAAAGCCCCCGGCGTTAGCCGGGGCACGGCGTGTTGCGCACCGTCCCGCCGGCTAACTTCGAACCAGGCTCAACCAACGCCCCGCAGTCCCCTCGCTACCGCGAGGGGACTGTATGTCGCTGCTGCAAAGCGGCCATCGGGAAAGTTCGCCTTGAAACGCTATTCGCCCTCACCCTCACCCTCCGCCTCGTCATTGGCCTCGGCCTCGCCGGCAATCGTCTGATCGATGGAGATCACGGCTTCCTTCGCAGCCAGGATCTTCTCACGAAGCTCCTGCGCCACCGCGGGATTGTCCTTGAGGAACTGCCGGGCCTTCTCGCGGCCTTGGCCGAGGTGGGTCTCGCCGTACCGCATCCAGGTGCCGCTCTTGTCGACGAGCTTGGCGGCCATCGCCAGGTCGAGGATATCGCCTTCGATGCTGATGCCGTTGGAGTGCATCATGTCGAACTCGGCGATGCGGAACGGTGGGGCCACCTTGTTCTTGACGATCTTCACCTTCACCCGCTGGCCGACGACTTCCTCACCGTCCTTGAGGGTGCCAATCCGACGGACGTCGAGCCGACAGGAGCAGTAGAACTTGAGCGCCTTCCCACCCGGCGTAGTTTCCGGGCTGCCGAACATCACGCCGATCTTCTCGCGGAGCTGATTGATGAAGACCACCGTGGTCTTGCTCTTGGCAATGGCGCCGGTGAGCTTCCGCAACGCCTGGCTCATGAGACGGGCCTGCATGCCAACAGCCGCATCGCCGATGTCCCCATCGAGCTCCTTCTGCGGCACGAGCGCCGCCACCGAGTCGATCACGATGATGTCCACCGCGTTGCTCTTGACGAGCATCTCGACGATCTGAAGTGCCTCTTCCCCACTCGTCGGCTGGCTCACGAGAAGCTGCTCCAGCGAGATGCCGATCTTCCTGGCCCAGCTCGGGTCGAGGGCATGCTCGGCGTCGATGAAGGCAGCGATCCCACCGGCCCGCTGGGCCGAGGCCACCGCGTGGAGCGCGATCGTCGTCTTCCCACTCGACTCGGGCCCGAAGATCTCGATGACCCTCCCCCGAGGCAGTCCCTTCCCGCCGAGTGCGAGATCGACCGACAGGCTGCCGGTCGAAATCCCTTCGATCGGGACGTGGTGGTCGCCCCCGAGCGGCATGATCGCGCCTTCACCGAAGGTCTTCTCGATCTGAGCCAGTGCATGCCGCAGCTCAGTGTTCTCCTGAAGGAACGCCATTCGGTCCTTCTCGACCGCCCCTCGCTTGCCCTTGGCTTCCACGCCCTTTGATTTCTTTTCTTTGCCCATTCGACCATTCACTCCTGCCGTAAGTGTCACCATGGCGACTGCCTCCCATACGCTGCGAAATTGAGCGGTCCCGGCACGTCGTCGGGGTGGTTGCGTCACCACCATGAATCGAGCGGTTTGCCACGAATCCGCACACTGAACGCGGGTATACTATCGGATTCCGACCAGCTTGGCAACCAGATTTTCTGGACGCCTGTTCAGATAGCCTCTACCGGCCAAGATTGCGGTTTCCCCAGTATTTTCCGGGCGCCAGCGTGGGCCAGCAGGAGCCGGCTTGCTTGCACGTGGGCGACGGCCATGGCTTCCTTCGAACGCATGACTATGTCAACCAGCCGAACAAACGACTCACCAGGCAGTGATTCTTGGTGAATTGACGCCGGCCGAGGGTCGAGTGCCGAGGGTGGAACAGGTTGAACGCCCGTGAGGTCGGGGGATTCTGGCGATCAAGCTCCGTTCCATCGCCTTCGCGATAGGCACGCTTCAATCGCGAACTCGCACCCGCGCCGGGCACGTCACCACGAACCCGCGGGTCCGGCACAACGGTGGACCACGTGCGGCGTTCATCAGGGGGCCTGGTCGGGCCCAGCGGGCGGGTCCAGTTCCGGCTCTTTGATGACCCCGGTGGACTGGAATTCGTCTGCCATCTCACTCGCCCACTTGCCGTACAGCGAGTCAGGGTACCGCTCGGCAAACTCCTTCAATTGCTCCGCGCCGGCGTCGCCTTTGCCACGACGCAGGCCCGCCAAGATCGCATGATATTTTTTGCCCGCCTGTAATTCTGTCGCCCAGGGTTCCCGAAGCATGTCCTTGGCGTACTGCGCCGTCTTTTCTTTCACGACGTCCAGTCCGCCGAACCTGGTTCGAAAAAGTTTCGTCTCTGAATCCAACTGAACAACATCACCGCTCCTCGAGAGAGACTCCAGTCGGGCCAAGCCGGTGTTCACGGGCTTCATGAGATTCGCTTCGAGCGCTTCGAGTGCTGCCAGGTCGCCAGCGGTCGCGGTCTTCTTGAGAGCGATGATCTTCTTGAGGTGCGCCACGGTCGCGGTCGGCTGACTGCGGACGGTGTCGCAGAGTCGCGCGACCGACGGCGAGACCGACGTCAGGTCGATGCCTGCCGGAATGAGCCGGTGCCGCCCGGTGATACGAAGGTGGCCCCTCGGCAAAGCGAAAATCAGCGCGTTGAACGCGGTCGTCCATTTGCGACCGTATGAAAAATCCGGATTGCCTTTGGATTGGAAGTGCGACTTCGGATTGGCCGCAAAACTCCCATCGGAAAGGCGAATGAGGTTGTAGTCGTAACGGTATCGGTCCATGGCGACGCGAAACGCCTTCGGATCGAGCGTCGCGAGTGCGAGCGTCGCCCATGCCTTGCCCATGGCCGACGACGCGTGCGAGTGCAGGTAGTGTTCGGCCTCGAGCTCGCCGAGCACCCGGGCAATTTTGGTCGCGTGCTCACGCCGATCTTCGCACAGGGCATAGGCGACGCCGAGGACGCCGGTGCGACCGATCGACTCGCCGTCGCGACTGGTCTGATTCGGTACCCCCGCGTACCGCATGTCGCCGTCAGGGCCGGCAATCTCGATGTAGTCACGTGTTTGCTCGAAGTTCTTGCGATCGATGGCCACGCCGCATTCGGACAGCAGTTGCCATCCCAGGACGGCATTCGCGGTATTGACCCCCAGATTGGTGTAGCTCGGTACGGCGCTGATCACGTCGTGCCCGAACCAATACGGTGGCACTTCTTCGGTCGACTTTCGGGCCTCGAGAACATGCTTGGGCGTCTGGTGAAATTGCCGCTTTTCGATGTTGAAATTCAATCGCTGGAGCGTCGGGAGAACGCTCGCGTCGCCGGTGGCGAGGTAGTACTCGCTCAGGAAAATCGCCCCATAGGTAACCTGCCACGTGCTCAGGCCCGAGCCGGGCCAAAACGCGTCCACACGTGCCGTATCCTTGCCGTTCTCACCGCCGCTCCCGTCGCTGAAGTACCTGACGAGCGTGCCCGCCAGCCGCTTCGTGATGTCGTTGTACTTGGAGTTTCCCGTGCCGAGCAGCGCCAGCCCGCCCACGGCGCTGTTGACAATGTATCCGCCCTCTTCGAGTCTCCCCGAGGCATCGACATGGCGTGCCAACCAGTCGCAAGCCGACTCGAGAATGACATCGGACTTCTTGCAACGATACGGATAGTGGGAACCGAAACTGCCGATCCGCTTCACGGTGAACGGCACCGAGATTGTCCGGCCGCCGCGCTCGATTGTGAGCGTCAAGGTGCCTGTGCCTCCTTCGGCGTGGTCGATCGCCTGAGCCATGCGACGGCTGAAATCGTTTTGAAAGGGGCTTCCGTCAACCCCGACGATCTTGTCCTCGAGCAAGAGTTTTCCAGCGGCCGCTGAGCCGGAGTGGATGAATTTGACCGTACCGGCATTGGCACGGCTGTCGGAAGTGAAGGTGTCTCCCGTGAGATCACCGGTCAGTACTCGGGCTCCGATGGGACCGAGCCCGATGAGCTGCTCTTTCCCCTTCTCGTCTTCCAGCGGAATGTCTTGAGCGAACACGGACGAGGCCGTGAGCAGCAGCCCGGCGGTGAGCGCGATCACGGCCTTCGGGAGAAGGCACGCGACGAGAAGGGGGCGGAGCGGCAAGCGAGCCAGCGTCATGGTGAAACACTCCGACGATACGTTTCGGTCATTGATCGCGAACGGCAACGCCGCATGCTCAGCACGGCCCCGAGGCAAGGCAAGCCTGAAAGCGGCAGCCTGTTCCCATGCGGAGAAGCTCTCACCCCGTCCCGCGATGCCTCCTGCAATGCAAGCCCTACTCGGCCTGCGATGATTCAGACGGTTCCGTCCGGAACAACTCCATGAAACCGGCAGGCTCGACATGTCGCAACGCGCTCGAGAAAGGATAGGACGGCCAATGCTCCATCCGCAAGGTGGCAACGGCTTCTTCTGCCACCCGAGCCCGACCCACTGTCGGACGACCCACTGTCGGACGGGCATCATCGTGTTCACTCGCCACTGGACGTGGGAGCGCTAGCCGACTCCAGGAGCTTCCGCGAGGGGTGGCCCGTGCCGTAGAGCCGGCGTTGTTTGCAAGCGCAGCCAGGACGGCGGCGACGGCCGTGAAGTCAGAACATCAGCATTTGCCGATACTCGCCGAGCCGGCGGTCCAGATCGTGGCGGCCGATGCTCGCGAGCCGGTCGAGGCTGAAGTCTTCGACCGTGAAGCTCGCCGTGATCACGCCGTAGGCAAGCGCTTCCTTGAGGGTCTGCGGGTCGAAGCGGCCGAGCGCCGCGAGATGCCCCATCATGCCGCCCGCAAAGCTGTCGCCGGCCCCTGTGGGGTCGAGCACCTGAGGAGTGGGGTAGGCGGGCATGACGTACATCTCATGCTCGCTGAAGAACATCGCCCCGTGCTCACCCTTCTTGATGACCACGAACTTCGGACCCATCTTGCGGATGGCATGGCCCGCCCGCACAAGATTCTCGTCTTCCGCGAGGAGCTTGGCCTCGGCATCGTTGAGGACCAGGCCATCCACACGGCGAAGCAGCTCCTGGAGCTCGTCCCGCTGGATGTTGATCCAGAGATCCATCGTGTCGGCCACGGTGAGTGAGGCGTTCGGCACTTGATCGAGGACCGAAAGCTGCGTGACCGGTGAGGCGTTGCCGAGGAACACAAACTTGGCATCACGGTGGTGAGCGGCTAGCCGAGGCTTGAACTCCCCAAAGACGTTGAGATGCACCTCCAGCGTCTCGCGGTCGTTCATGTTGGGCAGGTACCGCCCCCGCCAGCGAAACGTCTTGCCACCCGGAATCGTCTCGATGCCCGACGTGTCGATGTTCCGCTCCTCGAGAAACCGGGTGTGTGCGGTCGGCCAGTCTTCGCCAACGGTGCCGATCACTTTCACCGGCGTGAAGAAGCTGGCCGCGTACGAGAAAAACACAGCCGATCCGCCGAGCACGTCATCGCGGCTCGCGGTGGGGGTCTCAACACAGTCGAGGGCGACACTTCCAACAACGAGCAGCGGCATGGGGTTCTCTCGGAGGGCAATCGTTCGATGGCCGCGAATGTAGGGGCCACTCCGCGGGCCGTCCACCGCGGGCCAGGACTCACCGCGGCAATCGCATCAGCCGCAGAGCGGCAGCGCGCGGGCGAGTCGCCGAAGCGATGCCTCGCGGCCCAGGATCGCCAGGCAGTCATAGAGGCCCGGGCCAACGCTCCGCCCGGTGATGGCGACACGTACGGGATGAACGAGGTCGCCCACCTTCACCCCCACCGCCTCGGCCGTCGCCTTGAGGGCCTCTTCGAGCGGCCCCGTCTCGAAGGACTCGGTCGCCCGAAGCGCCACGGCAAACGCCTCGAGGTGCTGCCGCACGCCCGGCTTGGCCAGCCGCTTGGCCACGGCCTCGGCATCGAAGTCGGGCTCCTCGACGAGGAAGAAGTCGGCATAGGTGAGAATATCGCCGGACACCTTGAGCCGGTCGCCCGAAGCCTCGATCACGCGGCGGACGGTCGCGGCCTGGTCTGCCGTGGGTGGGTCCGCAACGAGGCCAGCCTGCACGACGTACGGCAGCATGCGGGCAAGCTTCTCATCGGTGGAGAGCGTCGCTGCATAGTGATCCTGAACCGACCAAAGTTTCTTGGGGTCGAAGCTGGCGGGGGACGAATTGATACGCGCGAGCGAAAACTTCTCGATGAGCTCCTCGCGTGAGAAAAACTCGGTCTTGTCGTCGTACGACCAGCCCAGGAGCGCCAGGTAATTGTCGATCGCCCAGGGGAGGTATCCCACGGCTCGGTAAAAATCGACAATCACAGGGTTGAACGTGTCGGCATCGGCAGCCATGCCGATCCGCGACGCGATCCCCTGGCCGTGCTCCATCACCCGTCGAAAATCCTGGTTCTTAAGATACTGAGCGAGCTTTCGCTTGGAGAGTTTTGTACGGCTGCCGGGCTCCGCCACGAGGGGCAGGTGGGCATAGGCTGGGAGATCGTAACCGAGGCTCATCGCGATGAACGCCTGGCGCGGTGTGTTCGAGAGATGCTCCTCCGCACGGATGACGTGCGTAATCGCAAGGTCGTGATCATCAACGACACTTGCCAAGTGGTAGAGACAGGAACCGTCGGCCCGCTGAACGACATGATCCTGTTCGCGCTCCCAGGCAAACTCGACGCGCCCTCGAACCGCGTCGTCGATGACAAGCGATCCTTCGCGGGGCATCTTCAGGCGGACGACCCCCTTGCGGCCCTCCGCCACGAAGCGGGCTGCGGTGGCCTCGTCGAACGCGGCGAACCGTCGGCTATAGAGGAAGGCTTTCCCAGCAGCCTGGGCCGCCTTGCGTTCCTCGTCGAGCTCTTCCGGCGTCGCGAAGTCGCGGTAGGCATGCCCCGAGGCGAGCAGCCACTCCGCAGCGGCACGGTGTTGGTCGGCGCGTTGCGATTGAAAGTACGGAGCATACGGGCCGCCCACGCCCGGCCCTTCGTCCCAGTCGATGCCGAGCCACTGGAGGCCATCGAGAATCGGCTGCAGCGCCTCATCGACGTTGCGGGCCACGTCGGTATCGTCGATCCGCAGGATGAACTGCCCCCCGTGCTGCCGAGCAAAAAGCCAATTGAAGAGGGCCGTCCTCACCCCGCCAATGTGAAGGTAGCCGGTCGGACTTGGTGCGAAGCGGGTGCGGACAGTCATCCAGGGCAGCCTCCGAAACGAGGCATTATGCCGCCTGGCCGTTCATGCGGGCGAGTTTTTTCAGTCGACGACGTTCAGCCTTCGACATCCGCCTCTGCCCGCCATCAAAACCGTCCCCAAAATCGGCCATGGCTGCGTCGTCGTTCTCGGGTTCGGATGCGAGCTCATCGGCGTCCTGCCGATCTTCATCATGGTCATCCGTGTTCTCGACGACCTCAGGAGCGGCTGCCGCCCGCGGCCGCTCCCGGCGGGCTTTGGGAGGACGAACCAATGCCACCTCACCAAGCACTTCGCGGATCACCCCGCGTGCTGCCGTGAGGAGCGCGACGAGCAGGCACGCGGCGCCGGCCGACCACGCGGCGTTGGCAACAATCGTTGCACGGTCATGCCCCCCCACCCAGCCCTCGGCCCACGACATCGCTGCCGCACCGGACCAGCCCAGCATCCCCAGGACGGTCCACGCGGACGCGGACGCGCGGTGACGCAGCGGGAGAATCGCCCACGGGAGGACCACCATGAGCGCGATCGAGGCAAGGGCGTACCACCAACCGATGCCACCGGGCCCAATCGCAACACCGGTGGCGTCCGTGGCAACCGTGGCGACGAATGCCCCGAGTGGCACGACAGCCGACCACGCCGCGAGGGTGAGGATCGTGGCCAGCCAGCCCCATGCCCGGAAGCGGCCTTTGTAGTCGTCCCGACGATGCCGCCGCATGAGCTTGATCGCTCCCGCAATGGCGGCGCCCAGCAAGAGCGAGAGCACGGCCAGCCACGAGTGCAACGGCAGCGGTGCCCGCGGATCGATGGCCCGCTTCACAACGGCAAGGGTCCCCGCAAACCGGCCTCCCTCCTCGAAGAGTTGACGGCCAAAGAGCGGTCCACTCACTGCCAAGGCAATCGCGCCACCAACGCCACCAAGGATCGTGAGCGACGCAAGCACCAGCCCACCGAGTGTCGTCGGCAGCCGTGTGGCTAACCCTGGGTGCCGCTCCGGACGTGCGGCGTCGTCATACGCCGCAGCATGGGTGGCCGGCGTACCATGTTCGTCGTTCACGGCCGCTGGAGCAGCCGAACGATTCCAGGACGCCACGAGGCGGCGGCGCTGGTCGCGGCGCGCGGGGGTGGCGAGTGCCATGGGTCCGACTCGAATCCTTTCGTGGGGGGGCAGGACGATCCATCGTCCTGCGTGAACCGAGCGGCAAGGTGCTGCGCGCACCGCCGCCGATCCACCTGCCAGTGTTCGTCTTCCTGCCAGCGCCAGATTCAGTGCCCTTTCGCTGGACGGGAGAGCGGGCACGTCCCGCAGGTTCGGTCTGCCAGGCACGGCCGCGAGAATCGGCGCCAGCCGCAGAGTCGGGTTTGGGCGAGGTCATTTGCCCGTCGGCTCGTGCCAGGCTACGATCCGGCGGCAACCATCGGTATGTCTCGAGCCGGTCCATTTCCGACCAGGAGTTTTCATCATGGCCTACACACTTCCCTCTCTCCCCTACGCCTTCGATGCGATGGAGCCCTGGATTGATGCCCGCACGATGGAAATCCATCACGACAAGCACCACGCGGCGTATGTCGCCAACGTCAACAAGGCGCTCGAGGGGCACGCAGCCCTGGCGGCTCTCCCGGTTGAGAAGCTGATTGCGGACCTCGAGAAGGTGCCCGAGGCAATCCGCACGACCGTTCGCAACAACGGCGGTGGGGACGCCAACCACACGCTCTTCTGGGAATCGCTCGGCAAGGGCAAGGGGGGTGAGCCAGCCGGCCATCTCGGCGAGGCCGTCCGCAGCGTCTTCAGCAGTTTTGAGAACTTCAAGACAGCGTTCAGCGACGCCGCGATGAAGCGCTTCGGCAGCGGCTGGGCATGGCTTTCCCTCGATCCCCAAGGGAAGGTTCTCATTGAGAGCACGGCCAACCAAGACAGCCCGATCATGCATGGCAACGTGCCGCTCCTCGGGATCGATGTCTGGGAGCACGCCTATTACCTGCTCTACCAGAACCGCCGGGCCGACTACGTCGCTGCCTTTTACAACGTCATCGACTGGGACGCGATCGGCAAACGGTTCGCCGAAGCCAAAAAGTAACCCCGCTCCCCCAGTCTGCCTCACCTTCGAACGACAGGCCCGCGGCAAAAGCCGCGGGCCTTTTTCATTGCAATTGACGCGACCCAGGGCCGATTCCTATTCCATGGGTCGCCGCGGCGGGTGCCGCAGCTTTACCGGTTCGCGCGGAGGCATTCGCATGGTCAGGGTCTGGGTCAGGGTCTGGCAGAGTAGGCAGGACGTGGTCGGTCGTTTCGGCCTCGTCTTTCCCGCGCTCTTGGTGCTGGCCGCCTGCGGCTGCAAATCGAGCTCGTGGTCATCGCGACCCGCGTGGATGGGTGGCGCGCCATCGGGTTCCTCGCTCACGTCGGCCCCGTCCTTCGACGGCGGGATTGCGAAACCATCGGAAACCGCGAAGCCCTATCCCACGACCAATACACCCGACGGTTACGTCCTCACCGACGCGACGAAGGCCGGCGCCACCAAGCCTTCCGCCTCACCGTCTGCAGTCACCTATGGATCCACGCCGCCCGCTGCGATGCCAGCCGCCGCGGCCACGCCGACGAAACCTGCGGCGATCGCAGCCCAGGTTGGTCCCTACGCGCCGCTGCAGCAGACGCCGTCCGATCCCGCTGGAGCGGTCACGGCAGGCCTGGCAGCCGCGCCTGCTTTTGGCGCTTCACCTACCTCACCGACGCCGACGCCGCCGCCGGCGAGCGATCGCTTTGCTGATGCCCGTGGCGGTGGCTGGGGTGCCACGCCGCCTGGGCAGCCACCTGCAGCTACCCAGGCCACAGCACCAATGGCTGCTCCACCTTCGGCGCCACCGGCTGATTCCCGCTACGGCGCTGTGACAACCAGCCGTTTCTCGGCAGGGACGCCAGCCATGCCGCCCGCTGAGCCAATGCCCCAGCCCCAGTGGTCACCTACGCCTCCACCCACCGCGCCCGCAGCCGTACCACCACCTGCCACGCCCGCGCCGTCTGCCGATAGCTCGCTCCCTGGGGCTATTCCTCCCCCCACTCGAAGGCCAGATCCTGGCTACCGTCCCGGGGGCACCTCGAGCTACCGCCCCACACGGTCGCTCCTGCCCGGTGAGGATGGGATGAACCCCGTACAGCCCGTGTCGTTCGAAGCACCGCCGCAGTAGCTGCGGTCGACCGCCCGACGATCCCACAGCATCGCCGTGATAGATTCCGGTCATGACGCGACGACTGTGGTGTGCCGTTCCGGTGATGCTTTTCACGGTCTGCTCGTGGGAGGGCATAGCTCCAGCGGACACCACCGCCCCCGACGGGCCGCTGCCACGGATTTCCCTGGCCGGCACCCTCAGGCTCCCCGACACCGCTCACGGCCTCAACGGGGAGCCCCTTCCAATCACCGGCCTCAGCGGAATCACATGGCTTGGTGATGACCGCTACGCGGCCATCATGGACAACAGCGACCGCTTGATCATGTTTCGCCTCGAGTGCGAAGCTGACGGCAGCCCGCGCGCGGTGCAGGATCTCGCGATCGTGGTCCTCGGCCGCGTTCTTGATTACGAAGATCTCGCCCCCTGCCCCGATCGACTCGCCGCGCGAATCGCCCGCCGTCAGCAGGATCGCGGCGAGAAGGTTCCCCGCCGCTGCGTTCTGATCTGCGAAGAGTCGACGCCCGCCATCCGAGCGATCGACCTCGCCTCTGGTGCCTTGCTCGGTATTGTGCCCGTTCCCGCGATCTTCAACGCCCAACGGCCAAACCGTGGGCTCGAGGCCTTGGCAGTTGATCCTGACGGGGCGCATGTCTGGACCGCGAATGAGGAGGCGCTCCCTGTGGACGGGCCGCCCGCCGTGGAAAACGAAGGAACGGTCGTGAGGCTCGCGCGGATCGCGATTCCCGATGCCATCGACGCCCATGAGCATGGTACCGTCGAGTTCGCCTATGCCGTTGATCCACCCCATCGCTTTTTCAGCGTCGCTGCTGGGGGCGCACTCTCGGGCGTCGTCGCGCTCGTGGCCCTCGGCGACGACCGGCTGCTTGTCCTCGAGCGATCAGGGGCGCCGGGACTACCCCCCTTCGAAAGCCGAATCCATCTCATCGATGTCGCGCGGGCCGCCGACGTGTCGGGCATCGCCGGCAAGCTCACCGAGCGAGCCGATCTCCATGTCGCGAAGACACCGCTTTGGCGAGACTCGCTCGGCTGCAACCTCGAGGGCCTCTGCCTCGGCCCGCGCGTGAACGGCGGTGGCCGGCTGCTCGTGGGCGTGGCCGACAACGGTGGGCTTGGCACACCCAATCAACTGGTGACGCTCGTGATGCACGAAGGGGCGGAAGCCTTTGACGCGTCGTGGATCGGAGCGGCCGCCGCCCTCGCGGGCGCGACGCTCCTCGCCCTTCGGCTTACCAGCCCATCACCATGTTCGACTCGATGACCTTCCGAGCCCGATCGAGGTCATCGCCGGTCTCGTGCATATAGAGCCGGATCGCGTGGACCTTGTCGCCAGCCGCCTTCGACAGGCAGTCGCGGGCCGTGTGGCAAGGATCAATCCTCGAATCCGTGAGGCCAAGGGCCGACTTGGAAATCACCCAGGTATCCCGAGGGCGGCGCGTCAGCCGCACGATCTCCTCGCCCGGGTAGGCGTCTTCAACGACCGCGCCAGCGGCTGCCTCGTCGGGGGCCCACGAAATAATGATGTGGGCGCTCGTCTCGATCTCGAACAGTGGCATTGCGACTCCTCCTCGACGGAACGCCCGAAGGCTACGGGACAAGGCCGGCGGCGTCAAACTTGCCGATGCGGGGCATGGCTTCCCTGAGGCCGAGTGGCTATGTCTGACCTCGTGCTGGAGCGTACACTTTCAAAGGTTTCACGACTGGCCTCGGCACGATCCACCATGCGATACGACAGCCTCGGCTTCCCGATTCCGCCGGACTTCGACCTCCCGGACACGAACGGCGATGGCTCGCCTCCGCGCAGAGCCGATCGACCGCCGACGGCCGGCCCGCTGAAGCGGGCCTTCGTGGTGATCATGCTTCTCGGTGTTGCTGGCGCCACGGTGCTAGGACCAGCGGTGCTCCCGACGGTACGGAACGCCGTTGTCCGTTGGTCGCTCGAGCGTGCCATCGTGTCGGAGGGCCGCGGCGACGTGGGTTCCGCGATCACCGAAGTGAGTCGTGCGATCGACTGGACGGGCGGGTCAGATAGCGCGGTCCTGGCCCAGAGCCAGCTCTTGTGCTGGCGGGCGATGCTTCGGATCGAGAACCTCGACGCCGCTGGGGGCCTGGCAGACGCCGACACGGCCGCGGCAGCCGCCCCGACCGACGTTCAGCCCCAGCGCATCCGAACCATGGCCCTTCTGATCCTTGGTCAGACAGACGCTGCGATGGCCACCGCACAAAGCGTCGTCGACCTCGCCGGCGAAAATGACCCCGAAGCCCTCAATCACAGGGCCTATTTCAGGGCCCTCGCCGGCCGCGATCTCGAATCGGCACTCACCGACATCAACCGTGCCCTCGCCGGCTCAGGCGGATCGAGCGCGAATCTCCTCGACACACGTGGCTACATCCTGCACCTTCTTGGCCGCCATCAAGAAGCCATCGACGATCTCACCATGGCGATCGATTCGGCCACGGACGATCGCAGCCGGCTCCTCATGCTCGCGGGCCACGTCGATCACGACGAGCTCGCCTACCGCCTGCGATCCGCAGACCATGCTCTGGCCGTCATGCATCACCACCGTGGCCTGGCCTGCCGTGAGCTCGGCCTGGAAGGGCAGGCGGAACAGGACCTGGCCATCGCCCAGAAGAAAGGCTTTGATCCGGCACGCGGCATCTTCTGAGTGCGGCTTTGCGTTCGCGGCGGCGGCGGTATACTTCGTCCGACCTATGGTGGAAGACCCGGGGCTGGCTCCGGCCGGCACACGGGGGTGTAGCTCAGTTGGTTAGAGCGCCAGCCTGTCACGTTGGAGGCCGCGGGTTCGAGTCCCGTCACCCTCGCTTTCCACCCTCGGGCCTTTCCGGATTCCCGTGAACCTCCCCGCAACGGCTGTCGTGACCGGTGCGGCCAGTGGCCTTGGCCGGGCAATCACCGAGCGGCTGGCTGCCGACGGCTGGACGATCGCAGCCGTTGATCTCGAAGCAGCCCTGGCACGCCAGCCACTCCCTCCGGCCGCCCAGGCTATTGTCGGTGATGTCCGCGATGCCGACTTTTGGCGGCAGCTCCACGACCGGCTTCGGGCTGCATGGCCATCGCTCGGTCTGCTCGTGAACGCCGCCGGTGTCGGCGCCACCGGTGAGGTGGGTTCTTTGCCGTGTGAGCAGTGGCGTCGGGTGCTCGACACGAACCTGCTCGGGACGGCGATCGGATGCGAGACGTTCCTTCCATGGCTTCGCACCGCGAAGCGGTCGCATGTGGTGAATGTCGCGTCGATCGCGGCGATCCTCGCACCCCCGTCGATGGCGGCCTATGCGGCGAGCAAGGCGGGGGTGGTGGCGCTTTCGGAGGTGATCGCCGCGGAATGTGATCGCGGGCGGCCAGGCGTGACCATCGTCTGCCCGGGCTTCTTTCAGTCGGGCCTCCTCGACTCCTGGCATTTCATGAGTGACCTCGAGCGGCGCGAGGCTGCCCGGCGGATGGCGGTGACTCGATGGACGAGCGACCGCGTGGCCGAGCGGGTGTTGACGGCGGTTCACCGCAACCGGCGGTATGTCGTCGTCGGCACACGCGCGCGCTGGCTTTGGCGACTCAAACGACTCGCGCCTCGGGCCACCACGGCGCTCATCAACCGCGTCTACCGCCGCCTGAAGTGATTGGCGGGCGGGGGGCCAAGGTGGCATCGCCCGCGCTCACGCCAGCCCATCCAGCCAGGCACGAAGCTCGTTTTCGTACTCGCTCGCGAGGCCACCCACGATGAGCTGACGATGGAAGCTCGCGGCGCCCCCCTTCCTGTGATCGGCGTCCTCGGCTGTCGGAAACCGACGGGCCGGATCGGGGGCGATCATGCCTCGGCAGAAGTCCATGAGAAGCTCGTTGCAAGTCACTTCCGTGGGAAGCATCTGCGGGAGCCGATGGACGAGCGAACGTTTCGCCTCAAGGAGGTCGCGGAACGACTTGAGCCCGGCAAAAGCGGGCTGACCCGAGAGCATCTCGATGAGCACGTAGCCGAGGCTCGCAAGGTCGCTCCGGGGCGTGTTGTCGCGTCCCTCGAGCACCTCCGGGGCCGCGTAGGCTGGTGTGCAGGTGCGGGTGGGAGGCAGGTCGTCGATGGCGTGCGCCGAGCCGATGTCGATGATCTTCGCGTTGCCGGTTCTCTTGACCATGATATTCGCCGTCTTGATGTCGCCGTGCACGATCCCTTCGCGGTGCAGCGCGGCCAGCGCCGCAAGGCACTCCCGCATGATCGCGATGGCGACACCAGGCTTGAGCCGCGACTGCCGTGGCCCGGCGGTCACGCAGACGTTGTTGAGGTACGTCCAGCGGTCATCCGTGACGCTCGCCCGCGTCTGTTCGAGCAACTCGGGAGCCAAGAGCCGGGAGAGGTCATAGCCGTCGATCCACTCCATCTCCATGATCCGGATGCGTCGCTGCTCCACGAAATTCTGCACGTCGAGAAGGTTGTCCTGCTGAATCTGGGCCACGCGGGCGGCGACGGAGGCGATCCGATCCATGGCCTCCATGTAATGGCTCTCGGTCTCATACCGCTCCGGAGAAAAGATCTTGAGGGCCACGGGGAGCGTGAAGTTGCCGGCGCCCCGCCGTGTTGTCAGATACACGACGCCCTGCCCTCCCGCACCGAGCCGTCGGGAGAGAGTGTGGTACTCCGTCCAGTTGAGCCGTCCGGAGCCGACGATCTCCGTGTACCGCGCGAGAAGGTCCTCGGGGCAGTGCGTGCCCACGTCACCCGCGGCGGGGATCGTTGGGCGTTCCTCACGAAGGATTGTTGTGCTCATTATGGTGGCCCGTCCTTGAACGCGTCGCCGGACATGGCAACGCCGTGCCCGTATGCCTGGTCACTCGTTTGAGGCGGCTCGGGAAATCCCAGCCGCTTGTCCACGAGGTTCCGAAGTGGTTCCCCTCGAATGTACCTTCGGAGATTGTCGCAGAAAAAATCGGTCATGGCATCGATCCGGCGGCCACTCTGTCCTGCAACGTGGGGGGTGATGATGAGACGCGGCGCCGTCCAGAGGGGGCTCGAGGCCGCCGGAGGCTCCTCGGGCGTGACATCAAGGGCCGCCGAGTCGAGGTAGCCGCTTTCAAGGGCAGCGGCAAGGGCTGGCGCACTTACGAGTGGTCCGCGAGCCACATTGACAAGAATAGCGCCCGGCTTCATTTGGGCAATCGCCGCGGCGTCGATCATACCGCGGGTGTGTTTGGTCAGCGGTGCGCAGAGAAAGAGGATGTCGCTGGCGGCGAGCACATCTGGGAGCGTTGAAGGTGGTCCGAGAAATTCGACCCCCGGTGGCCGACGGATGGGATACCAGTCGGTGGCCATGATGCGCACGCGAAACGGTGCCAGCACGTCCGCGAGCCGGCGTCCCACGCCGCCCAGGCCGACAATCCCCACGGTCGCTCCCGTGAGATCACGCGTGGGGCGGCGCACGAATTCGCGGTGGCTCTGCTGCCCGAGGAAGAGGGGGAGGCGACGCGTGCAGGCTATCGCGAGCCCAAGGGCGTGTTCGGCCACCTGATCGGCGAGCACCCCAGAAGCGCTCGAAACCACGATGTCGGATTCGACGACCTCGGGCACGAGGCAGTGATCGAGCCCTGCGGCCGACGATTGAATCCATCGCAGGCGACCCGCGGTGACGACGTCCCGCCACGGCACGGGCACTTTCGGATGGCCACAGAAGATGTCGGCGGCCGGGAGCTCGGTCGCAACGCGTTCCTGGCCAGCGTCCACGATCTCAGCGGCCGGCGCGACGGACGCGATCTCCGAGATGTGGCGAGGCTCGACGGGATAACAGAGGACGATCCGCATGCAGGAATCGGTTTTCGCAGCCGCGTGGGATTTTTGGCAAGTCAGTCGGCCTCAGACCTGGCGCCCGCGGCCGAAAGACGCTCTCGGGGCCGCGGCGAGATGCGTTGCGCCAAGGGCTTGCCGACAGCTTCATTCGAGGTTCAACTACGAAGAAGTTTCAAAGTCGCCTTGTTTCCCGCTGCAATCGGCCCATGCGATCCACGATCCTCGCCCTCGTCGCGCTCGCATTTCTCAGGATCGTGGTGGGGCTCCACTTCTTCTTGGAGGGCGTGAGCCACCTTCAGGACCCGAATTGGTCGAGCACCGGATTTCGAAAGGCGGCTGTTGGACCATTGGCCGATCGTTACCAGGCCCTCCTCCCGCAGACGGGCGACTGGGTCGGAACCCTCGGCGCCCCCGACCACACTCCGATCGACGAGGCCGTCGCAGCCTGGGAATCGAGCGTTGTGGCCATCTGGCAGAGCAGCCTCGATGAACGGCTGCGGGTTGCTCCCCTGACCGGCGCCGCGCTCGCGTCCGCGAAAAAGGCGTTGGAAGCGGCTCGCAACGACCTCGCATCATGGCTCAAGAGCCTTCGCCCCGAGCTTGTCGCCTATCGCCTCGAGGTGCAACGGCTCGCTGAGACGGAAGGCCGTTCGGCGTCCCGCGAGGTGCCGTTTGAGCGCGCCCGCGTGGCGAAGAAGCAGAAGGAGCTCGCAGGGAAGGCGTCGGCCTGGATGGCAGATGCCGAGGCGTTCGGGCGCCGGCTTGCGGCCGCGTGGGACGCCGATCTCGACCCGGCGGCCAGGAGTCGGGTTGCGGCGGCTGCCCCGCCCAGTCCGCTCTGGAAGGCGGATCGATTCGTGAGCTGGTCGCTCACCACGATCGGCGCCTGCCTGGTGCTCGGCCTCTTCACCAAATTCAACGCCATGGGGGCCGCCTGCTTCCTCGTGACCGTCGTGGCCTCTCAGCCGTTCTGGGTTCCGGGCGCTCAGGCCACCTACCCCCAGTGGGTTGAACTGGCGGCTCTCCTCGCGATCGCCACCCTGCCATCCGGTGGCTGGAGTGGCCTCGACTATTTCCTCCAGCCGTGGCTGGAGTCCTGTTGCCCGCTGACCGCCTGCTGCGCCGGAAAGCCGCCGCGCGGCACCGCCTGACACGTCCATTTCGTCGCAGTGTTTCGACCCGACCAGTGTTTCGACCCGACCAGTGTTTCGACCCGACCAGTGTTTCGACCCGAGGTGATCCGATGAACCTGAACGAGCAACAGAAGAAGATCGGCAAGGAGAACTTCGCCGAGGCCGTGGGAATCACCCGCCGCGACTTTCTCGCCACCGTGACCGCCGGCGCCGCAGCCGGTGCTGGACTCGGGTCGCTCTACTTCGGGTATGGCAAGAGCGCCGGGGACCCTCTCCGGGTTGGCGTGCTGGGCACGGGCGACGAAGGAGGCGTGCTCATCGGCGCGATCAGTCCTGATTACATCCGCGTGGTTGGGATTGCTGATATCCGCCCCTACAACCGTTTCCGTGCCTTCCACGGTGATGGCTCGAGCCCGAGCGCGGTGAAGGCACGACCTGGCCTGATGGCCAAATACGATTGGACCAGCGAAGACGCGGCCCGCCGAAACGTGAAGGTCTATGAGGCGTACGAGGATCTCCTCGCCGATCCTGATGTCGAGGCCGTGATCATCGCGCTGCCACTTCATCTTCATTCGGTGGCGGCAGTGAAGGCCATGCGAGCCGGCAAGCACGTGCTCACTGAGAAGCTCATGGGTCACAGCGTGCGGGAGTGCAAGGAGATGAGTCGCGTCTCCCGTGAGACTGGCAAAATTCTTGCGACAGGCCATCAGCGGCACTACAGCATCCTGTACGACAACGCGGTTCACACGATTGGGACGGCCGGGTTGATCGGCGACGTCCACTCGATCCGGGCCCAATGGCATCGCGGCAACGTCCCTGGGAAAGATTCCTGGAAGCCGCCGATGCCTGGTGACGAGGCGATCGTCAAGCAGCTCGCGAGTTTGCAAAAAGCACTCGACTCGGCTGCTCCGGCCGATATCGATGCGCTCCGCAAGCGGGTCGCCCAGGCTGAGAACCAGGTTCTCGACGCGAGCGTCGATGCCGCCAAGTTTGGCTATGGCTCCATGACGCTTCCCGACGGCTCCACCCGCACGCCTCTCGAGGAGCTTATTCGCTGGCGGCTCTGGCAGCGAACGGGTGGCGGACTCATGGCCGAGCTGGGCAGCCATCAGCTCGATGCCGCGGGCATCTTCGTCTCGGCCACGCATGGCAAGGGAAAGAAGATCAAGCCGCTGACGGTGATGGCGGTCGGCAATCGGAGCATTTTCCCGGCCGATCGCGAGATCGACGACCACGTCTACTGCATGTACGAATACCCTGCTCCCGGCTACTTCGACGAGGCGGGCAACGTGGCCGATCCAAACAAGAAGATCGTCGTCACCTACTCCTCGATTAACGGCAACGGGTTCGGGGGCTACGGCGAAGTCGTGATGGGCACGGCGGGCACGCTCATACTCGAGCAGGAGCAGGACGTGATGCTCTACAAGGGCGCGGAGAAGGACACACGTGTCACCGTCAAGAAGGGCAAGGATGGCGCAAACGCACTCGACACGACCGAGAGCGGCGCCGGCCCTGCCCTGTCTGCCGCTGCTGGCGGCGGCGATGCTGCCCCCTCACGCGGCTACACCGAGGAGATGGAGCACTGGGCATGGTGCATTCGCAATCCTTCTCCCGAAAACCAGCCTCGATGCAAGCCCGAGGTGGCGATCGCCGACGCGGTCATCGCGCTGGTGAGCAATATCGCGCTCGCCAACCCGACAACGCAGTCGCGAATCGAATTCCAGAAGGAATGGTTCGATATTGCGAGCGATGCGACGCCCGAAGGGGCGAAGCCTGACCCGAGCCGCGGGTTCTATTCCGCGTAGCGTTCCTCTGGGCCGGCTTTTTGGAGCTGTCAGGAGCCCGGCACGTACCGACCGCCGTCGATCATCCAGCGATAGCCGCTGGTGTGCATGACGCGTGCGGGTGCATCCGCGTGCCATTCCCACCGTTCGCGGGTGGTGATGTCATAGACGCTCGACACGCTGGGCGTGGGCCCAAGCCCCCATCGACCATCCGCATCGAGTTTCAGCATGGGCCGAGCTCCTTGGATGGTCATGAGCCTGGCAAGCTCCGGTGCCCGCTCCTCGAGAATCCGCATCCGCTCGGCCTCGGTGCCGCGAAGGTCGAACATCCTGGCCGGCTGCACGGAGCCCTCTCCCATAGCGTAGTGAAGGCCTCCCCTCGCGTCGGCCTTGCTCCACACCCACTGGCCAGACTCCCGGTTGAAGCGGCTGTAGACATGACCGGGCCGGAGCGTGGCTGGTGGCATGGCTTCAAGCGTCTCGGTGGCGAGATCGTAGCGGTACACCTTTCCGCGATCGCGACCGGCATCTTGATCACCCGCCGCCTGAGACGCCTGAACGGGCGGCCGATCGTCGGCCCGCAGAAACCCCGGGAAAGGAGCCAGGGCGATGAGAAGGAGAGCAAAACGCATGACGAAAGCTCCGCGAAAACGCCAACAGCCGCATCTCCCGCGGCTGCGAGAAGCACGGCTGTCGGACTACCCCCACGGGGAGTCGAACCCCGGTTTTCGGATTGAGAACCCGACGTCCTGGGCCACTAGACGATGGGGGCGCTTGGGTTGGATTGTTTGCTAGCTTGGATTGTTTCTAGCTTGGATTGGCTTGGCTTGTTTCTAGCAGTGTCGGCGGGCGAGTCAAGCCAACTTGACACCCCTCCGGAGGCTACGGATTCATGCGATTGTGCGGGCGCCGCGGGGCCGCGGCCCCCCCGCCATTTCCGTCGCTCGCCCGGTCACCGGTCGCCGCGCGGCCGAAAAAGTGTAGACCGCCGGGACCTCGACCGACCGATCGCGAATCCCGCGACGACTGACGCCGACGCAGCGGCCGCCACGAGTAGCCAAAAGCGTCGCCGCTGCACATGCCGCGTAGCCGCCCGCTGCTGGACGGCCTCGAGCTGAAGCGTTGCTTCGTGGAGCCGGCCCGTGACCCCTTGGGCTCTCGCAGGAATCGTCGCAACCCCAACGGCTCCGCCACCACCCGTGGTCACAGCTCTGAACGATACAAACGTTGTCTCTGCATCATTCCACGCCAGGGGCGAGTCGCCGTGCCGATGGACCAGGCCGAGCTCCTGTTCGATCGCATCAACGGCCTGAAGCAGTTCGTTCGGCGATGCGAATCGACCCGCTGGATCCTTGGCGAGGAGCTTCTCCACGATGCTACACAGCCCAATCGGCAAGCCAGACCGCACGGCACTCAACGGCCGCAGCGGCTGCTTGATGTGCGCCATGACAACCGCGATCGGCGAGGATGCGCTGAACGGTGGCTGGCCGGCCAGCAGGTGGTAGAGGGTGGCGCCGAGAGAGTAGAGATCACTCCGGGCATCCACACGTCGTCCTTCCCCCTGCTCCGGGCTGATGTAGAGCGGCGTGCCGAGCGTCATCCCGTCCCGCGTGAGGGCCAGATCCTCCGACGCCACCCTCGCGAGACCAAAATCGGCCACCTTCACGTCTCCTGCTGGCGTGACAAGAAGGTTCTCCGGCTTGATGTCACGATGGACGATTCCCTGCTGTGCGGCGCGAACGAGGGCCGAGCCCACTTGCGCAAGGACCGTGAGCGCCTGAGCCGGGTCGAGGGGGCCACGGCGATCGAGCCAGTCCCGGAGCGAGGGCCCCGCGACATACTCCGCCACGAGGAAGTGGAGGCCATCGATACATGCCACCTCATGCACCTGCACGATGTGGCCATGCACGAGCGCGGCGGCCGCCCTCGCCTCCTGCTCGAATCGCTCGACGGCACCTGCATGGCGGAGGGTTTCAGGCCGGAGTACCTTGACCGCGACATGCCGGCCGAGTGACGTCTGCTCTGCGAGGTAGACGTCGGCCATGCCGCCACTTCCCAGCCGGCGGACAAGCCGGTAACCTCCAAGCCTTCGGCCGGAGAGATCATCGGCTGCGGTCTGTCCCACGGGATGGGTTTCCATAGATCTTCGAGTATCGGCCGTCCGTGCCGACGCGGCAAACCCGATCCAATTCGCCCCTTGCCCCTTGAGGAGTTTCTCATGCCAAAGCCGTCTGCCGCCGCCCTCCAGAAAGCCGCCCGGGAAATCGACCTCGACGGCTTTGACTACGAACTGACCCTCGAAACCAACCACGGCGCAATCAGGATTGCTCTCGATGCGGCATTGGCCCCGGGTCATGTCCGGAACATGGTGGCCCTCGCCGAGAGCGGCTTCTATGACGGCGGCTCATTCCACCGCATCATCAAGGGCTTCATGATCCAGGGAGGCTGTCCGCAAGGGACTGGTACCGGCGGCCCTGGCTACACCATTCCAGCCGAGTTCAATGCCACGTCACACGAGCCCGGCGTGCTTTCGATGGCCCGCACGAGTGATCCCGACTCCGCCGGAAGCCAATTCTTTCTCTGTCTCGAGCGCGCCCCCCACCTCGACCGACAGTACACCGCCTTCGGACGAACGGCCGACGCCGAGAGTCTGGCCGTCGTCAAGAAGATCGGCGTCGCACAAACCGGTCATCAGGACCGTCCCGTCAACCCCGTCGTGATCGAGAAGGTGACCGTGAAGCGATCACCAAAGGGTTCGTGATCCCGGGCTCCCACTCGCTCACGTCACGGGGTCGTGGCGACGACTGCCACCCATGAGCACCCGAAGACCGAGCACGACAAGGGCCACGCCGCCGGCCGCCGCGAGAAAATCAGGGCGTCGCGGCGCACCCATCAACTGCTCGAACCAGCCGGCCGGAGCGAGCGGTTGGTCAGGGAGCCCGAAGGCGACATCCTGCGACGGCGCGGCCGAGTGCACCATGTGCGGCCCCGCCACTGGCAGCGAAGGCGACGCATCGACCTGGGTCGAGCGCCGCACCGGGAGGTCGCCCCCATCGGCCAGCGCCTGCGGCGTGGCCGCGCGGCCAATCCCTCGATCCACCGCCAACGCATCAGAAAACTCGGCAATGGGCGTCGGGACGAACCCGCGTGATCCGACCGTCTCGAGGAAGGCACGGACACGCGTGGAGCAGCTTCCGATCGTGCGCCCATCACTCTCGCCAAAGAGAATGCCGGCGAGCTCACCGCGGTCATTGAAGATCGGTCCGCCTGAGTCTCCTTGCCTGGCCCGCGCACGAAGCTCGACAAGCTCCTGCGGGTAGCCTGTGCCCGGAGAAAGAAACTCAGTGCATGGCCCCGATTCCTCGCGGTAGGGGCCACGGCCAAAACCGGCGATGGTGAGCGAGTCACCGATTGTCGGCGGAGCTCCGGCAATCTGAACAGGTGCTGCCTTCGGCTTCCAGATGACGAGCGCCGCCAGGTCCCAGGCTTCGTCCCAGCGAACGACGGTGCCAGCCGACTGAAACCCGTCCGGAAACTGAACGAGTACCGCCGAGCGACTTTCCCGAACGACGTGCCAGTTGGTCAGCACGAGTCCCTGATTCCGATTGATGTCAACGAGCACACCCGAACCGAGTGAGGTGCTCGACTGCTCCGGGGCGATGATGCGGGCGACCGCCGGATGGGGCGTCTGGCCGGTGAGCAGATAGTCGGCGAGATTCTGGGGTGTCCAGACGGCCGTGGCCTGACTGGCAGGTTCCCAGCCCCACGGAACGGCCTGGCCATGCGCGACTGACGCGATGAGCCCGACTGCGATCACGAGGGCGGAGCCAAGCTTCCGGCCAGTCCGACGACGCGTTGCAGGCTGTGGACTTCTCTCCTCGCCGGCAGCGCGAGCCAGATACGTGTTCGACATGGCTCTCTTCCTCCAGGGCCTGAGAGACGGTCAACGAAACAGGCCGCGGGCGGACTGCCTCCTGGATTCTCGATCCACGATCCGGCGCAGGAGCTCGCGACGGAGCTGCTGGCGTTCCCGGAGGGAATCGGGAGAGGGCGAAGGGACGGCTCTCGGCTGGGCGTCGAGCAGGCCGTGGGAATGGGTAGTCATGGGCGACGCTCCTGTCGGCGAGCGGCTCCCGGCCCGGAGCCGCATCAGTGAGAAATCGGTGCGAAACGTGTTCAGGCGGCAGAAATTTCGCAGCGGCCCATACCACCCGCCTCAGCGGCAAGGTTTGCCAGAGGGCTCGCTGCCTGAGCATCAGGGCGCACATTCGCCGCGGCGTGTTACAGCCGGGCGGTCAGCCGGTCTCGCGGGCTGGCCCTGGCGAGGGGGCCACGGCAAAGCCCTCGGCTCGCAACCGGTCGACGAGGGCCTTCACGTGGGCCCGATCTGCGGTCTCAACCGTCACCTCGACGCCCGTTGACGAGGCATCGGCGCCGGCGAACTGGCGATCGTGGACGATCTCCCGGATGCTCGCACCGGTTGCCGCGATCGCCGCGGCGAGCCGTGCTACGCCCCCAGGGCGGTCGCTGATTCGAGTGACAAACCTCCATCGCCGACCGTCGGCTGCAAGGCCGTGGTCGATCACTCGGTCGAGCATGGTCAGGTCGATATTTCCGCCACAGAGTAAGAGCACGACAGGCCGCGCGCCCGTCACCAACGCCGGGGTCACCATCACGGCCGCGAGTGCCGCCGCCGCCGATCCTTCGACGACGAGCTTTTCGAGCTCGAGAAGGCGAACAACGGCCAACGAGATGGCTTCCTCATCCACCGTCACAATCGTGTCTACGAGGGGGGCTGCCAGGGAGAACGCCACATCTCCCACACGACCAACGGCAAGACCATCGGCGAGGGTCGGCCTGATGGGCACGGTGACGGGTCCGCCGGCCGCGAGCGCCGCGGAATAGGCTGGTGCTGCCGCTGGCTCGACCGCCACGATGGTGATGTCTGGCCGGAGGGCCTTCGCCACGATCCCGACACCCGCGAGGAGACCGGCTCCTCCAGTCGGCACGACGAGCACACCGGCCTCGGGCACATCCTCGAGAATTTCGAGCGCCATCGTGCCTTGCCCTGCGATCACGTGGGGGTCGTCGAAGCCATGGATGAGCCTGAGGCCCTCACGAGCAGCGATCTCCATCGCTTTCACGCGAGCGTCGGCGAACGAATCGCCCTCGAGGATGACGTTGCCACCGAGCCGTCGGCAGGTGGCCACCTTGACCAGCGGCGCGAAGCGGGGCATCACGACGGTCACGGGAATCCCGAGCATCCCGCCGTGGTAGCAGAGGCCGAGCGCGTGATTGCCGGCGGAAGCCGCAATCACGCCCTGCTGACGCTGCGCCTCGTCGAGGAGCAGCAGGGCATTGCGGGCTCCACGCTCTTTGAAGCTGCCGGTCCGCTGGAGCAAATCGAGCTTGCACCAGATGGGGAGGCCCGTGAGTTCCGAAAGCGGCACACTCGCTGGGCAAGGAGTCCGCAGGATGCCCGAAGCAATGCGGGCATGAGCAGCACGCACGTCAGCGAGTGTCACGGGTGGTGTCATGGTGTGTGAAGTCTGGTGGGTGTGTGGAAGGAACGGACGTCGACCCAGTGCATACCCGCCCGCCGCGCGGCCTCGATCCCGAGACCGCTATCCTCCCAGACGAGACATCGCTCCGCACGGACCTGAAGGCGGCCGGCCGCTTCCAAGAATGGCTCGGGGTCGGGCTTGTGACGAGCTGTGTCCTCACTGGCTACGATCGTTACAAACGAGTCGGCCAGGCCGAGCCGCCCTAGGATCCGCTGGCAGACGTCGCGATAGCCGCCCGTGACCACGGCCATCGGTACGACACCGTGGCAGCGGCGGACGACCTCCACCACGGGACCGATCGGCAGGATGCCTTCGAGCTGGGAGAGGAACACCTCTTCTTTGCGGACCGCCGCCCCATCAAGGTCGATCGCCACGCCGGCTTCACCGGCAAGCGTGGAGAGGATATCGCGGGTCGGCCTTCCCCCGAGGGAATAGAAACGGTCCTCGTCAAACGGGATGCCGTGGGGCTCGGTGACGGCCAGCCATGCCCGGTAGTGGGCGGGCATGGTATCTGCGAGCGTCCCGTCGCAATCAAACAGGATGGCGTCGTAGTCCTGGAGATTCCACATGGCGGGAGACCGGCTGGAGCGGACGGGCAGCACCGCGGCGTTGTACGCCATCGCGGCCAACCGGGCCAAATGCTGCCTGCGGGGCACGGAGATCGGACTGTTTGAAAGGATACCGACCACTCGATCCGTCAGGCCAGGCCGCCCAGGCAAGCTGGGAAACATTCCGTGAGGCTGCCGATTCCGGAATCGATGCCGAATATCCTCATCGTGACGGTCACGGTGGGTCGATCACTCCTGACGATCATACCGGTTCCACAGCGGGTAACCCCGCCATCGCCGGCTTCCGCAAGACGTGGTCAGGAATCCATGAGAACGAGAGCCAAACACTACCGAGCAAGACGAACCGCGGTGCGGTTGCGGTCGATCTGTCGGCGGCTCGCGGCCCTCGGGCGGCGAGCAAGGCGAGCGGCGACGCTCGGCCTCGCAGTGGCCACCCTCGCGATCGCTCCCGCTGTCACCAGTTACGCGCAGACAGGGCAGACGGCTATGGCCCCGACCGGAGGCGTCGTCGGCCGCGCGGTCACAGGCCTTCGCGGGCTCAACGACAATGGCCCCGGCGTCCTCTACTACGGTGCGAATGGGGCTGATCGTGGCTTCGGCTATCGCGGCAGCTACATGACCCTCGGCGGGTTCATCCCTGTCGTGGAGGACGATCTCGGTGGCTTCTGGGCGACCGATGTCCGCGGCCATCTGTCGGAGTATGGCGGCTTCTTCTCGAACGTCGGTGCCGTTCGGAAGCAGTTCATCGGTGGCACGCTTCTCGGTTTTGGCGTCTTCTGGGACTACGACGGTGACTCCAACCAGTACGACGCCACCGTCATCACCGACGCCAGTGGCACCACCATCTTCGACGGTGGGCAGGCCTACAACCAGGTGGGCATCTCTGGCGAATGGCTGACGGACTACGGCAACCTGCGAAGCAACGGATACATTCCGGTCGGCTCCACCGGTCAGATCATGGGGCCTTTCGTCGGCAACTCGATCCTCTGCACCAACGGTGTCAACGCGGCGATCGGTGGGGCCGACCTCGAGGTGGGCGCCTACGTCCCAGGGCTGGCCGACTGGGCCGGCATGGTGAACGTCGGTGGCTACGCCTTCGGCAACACCCGCTACGAGTTTCCCGGGGGCGGGCACGGCGGTGGGCCGCAGGCTGCGGTCCCGTGGTTTGGTGGTGTCTACACCAGGCTCGACATGACCTTCGTCGAGAACTGGGACTTCTCGCTCCAGGCCAACAACGACAGCTACTTCGACTGGACCGGCTTCGCCCGCCTGACCTACCGCATGGGCGGCAGTCGGCGGCGAAACGTCCCCGACCAGGTCGAGCAGCCGATGATGCGGAACGAACACATCGCCCGCGCCCACCAGGCGCCGGTGGTGGCCCTCAACCCGAATAATCTTGACGGCGCTGGGAACCCCCTGCCCTGGCAGATGTTCCACGTCGACAACTCGGCAGCGCCAGGGGGCAACGGCACCGCCAATACCCCATTCCAGACGCTGGCTGAGGCCGAGGCCGCGGCCGTTTCCGCGTTTGACATCGTCTACGTAAACGTGGGCGACAGTCTGACCAATCCCTACGCCACACCAGTGGCAGGCTACTCGTTTGGCAACGTGAACCAGTACCTCCTGGGTGAGGGCACGGGAATCCTCATTCAGACGGTGTCCTGTGGGGAGCTATCCCTGAATGCGACGAACAACTCGAACCTGTACCCCGTGGTCACCAACCCGGTCGGGGCGGCGATCAACGTTGACCAGCCAGGGACGACCGTCGACCACTTCGATATCGTCAACTCGCAAGTGGGCATCTCCGACGGTGCGGGCTTCGTAGCCCCGGGCGTGGCGACCATCTCCGACGTCATCATCCGCGGCAACAACGGTCCGTTCGAGCGAGGCGTCGAGATCGCCAATTCGTCCGGCGAGTTCCGATTCGACAACGTTCGGCTGTCCAATCTCGGAAACGATGGGTTCGTGGTCTCCGCGGCCGACGGCGACGTCGTCATCGGAAATTCTTCGCTCACCGACGTCGATGGCACGGGCGTGCGGGCCTCGGGTATCGACTCGACTGTTGCTGTCTCCAGCACGACCTTCACGCGGATCGTCGGCCAAGCGGTTGCCGCGACCGGTACCGGGGCCGTCATCACGGTGACGGCTAGCACAATCACCGACACGCGTGGCGCGATCGGCGAGGCCCTTGTCGCCTCCGGTGATATGTCTCGGGTCGACATGACGAACTCCACAATCACGACGACGACGGGCACCGCTCTCGTGGCGTCCGGGACAGACTCGGTCATCACGGCCACGAACTCCACGATCACAGCCATTTCCGGCTCTGGCGTCGAAATCACCGGGACCGGCGCCAGCGTCGGATTCGATAACACTGACGTTTCCAATGTGACCGGCGTCGGCGTCGTGGTCGATGCACCGGGCGCGGTGTTCCAAATGGTCAATGGCTCAACGCTCAGTGATGTGTCGCAACGCGGCATCGAGATCCTTGATGCCGACGCCGAGGTGTTCGTGCTCGGCCGCTCGATCATCCAAGACATCGCGAGCGATGGCATTTACTCGGAGGGTGGATCGCTCCTCTTCCAAGACTCCTCGATTCTGAACGTCGTGGGCGCCGGCATCCGGGCGGTGGGCGTGTCGGCGGCTGTTGACAGCGTCGTGGCGGTGCAAGGCGGTACCATCGTCAACGCGCGGGGCAACGGCATCAGTGTGCTCAACAGCAATCTCCGCGTAGAACGACTCGACCCATCGGATCCGCTCAGTCGAGCAACCACCATCACGAACACCGGCCTGTATGGGATTTTGGCCACCGCCGATACGATCAACCCGCCGACCAACGGATACAACGTCTTGGTTGCCGACACCCGGATCGGAGTCGCGGCGATCGGCCTTTCCGTCGAGGCCACGGCCGACCTGATCAACCCACCACCAGGCCCCGTGCCGACCATCAATTTCACGGCGACGAACAACGTGATCACCGCGTCGAATGGCCCTGCCATCAACGTGAGCGCCATCTTCGATCAGACGCCCGGATTCCCGGGGCAACCGCTGTCGCGCGTCTACGCCTTGATCACGGGCAACCAAGCGCAAGGCGCTATTGGAACCGACATCTTGCTCAGTACGGGCGGAGACACAACGCTCTGGCCAGCTCCGTTCCCGCCATTCACGCCCGCGCTTAACCGGCCGATCACCGTGTCGGCGGCCAACGAAGTCTCCCTCGAAAACCTCAATAACAATGCGGTGGTCGATATTCTGCAGGAGCCTGAGAGCGTGAACTTCGCTCCTGGCACCATCGTTCCACTTCCACCTGCACCTCCACCCATTCCGCCGTTCCCTTGACCGATCGATCCGCCCGAACACACGGGCAGCTTCCGATCGAGACCCCACGCATCTAACGACACGAGCCGTCATGCCAAGAGGCATCAGGACCATGCGACCGACAAACCAGGCAGCGATGCTGCTGCTAGCGATGCTGACCTCGCTGGTCGGCACAGCCGCCGTCGCGCAGCCGCCAGTCGGCCTCGTGAACCAGGCGGTGGGCCCTCTGGGGGTGTTCCGCGGCGAAGGCCCTGGCTGGTTTTACTACGGCGTCAATCCGGCCGACCGGGGCCTTGGCTACAACGGCTCGTACATGACGGTTGGCGGCTTCATCCCCTATGCCGAGGATGATCTGGGGGGCTTGTGGGCTACCGATGTGCGAGGCCACCTCTCGGAGTACGGTGGATTTTTCTCGAACGTGGGTGCCATCCGCAAGCAGTTCATCGGCGGCACACTGCTTGGGGTGGGGGTGTACTGGGACTACGACGGCGACCTGAACCAGTACCCGACGGCTGGCGTGCCGGGGACGGACGAGTTCGGCCAGTTTGGCCACTCGTACAACCAGGTTGGCATCTCCGGCGAGTGGCTGACCGACTTCGGCAATCTCCGCAGCAACGGGTACATCCCCGTAGGTTCAACTGCACACACCATCGGCTCGCCGGGTGACCCCTTCACCGGCAACTTCATCCTCTCGCAGAACGGCTTGGACGCTGCCCTCGGCGGAGCCGACCTCGAGGTGGGTGCCTACATTCCTGGCCTCACTGACTGGGCCGGCATGGTCAGCGTGGGCGGCTACGCGCTGGGGAACTCGAGATACACCTGGGCCGAGGGTACCGACGTGGGCGAAGACGTCGTGCCCTGGTTCGGCGGTGTCTACACCCGTCTCGACATGACCTTTGTCGAGAACTGGGATTTCTCGCTCCAGGCCAACAACGACAGCTACTTCGACTGGACAGGCTATGCCCGACTCACCTATCGGATGGGTGGGAGCCGGCGTCGGAACGTGCCCGACCAAGTCGAGCAGCCCATGATGCGGAACGAGCATATCGTTCGCGCCCATCAGACGCCCGTCGTCGCGATCAATCCGGTCACCGCCCTGGCGTGGAATGTCATCCATGTTGACGACACCGCCGTGGTTGGCGGCACCGGCACCGCCGAAGCCCCTGTGCGGACGCTGGCCCTCGCCCAGAACCTGGCGCTCGCTCCCTACGACATTGTGTTTGTCCACACGGGCGACAGTGTGACGAGTCCCTACGACTCCACATGGCAGTTCCAGGCCGACAACCAGATCCTCGTGGGCGAAGGCTCGTCGCTCCAGCTCAATACCGTGGCCACCGGCTATCAGACGTATTTTGCCGGCAGCGCTGCCACTCGGCCCGTGCTCAGGTCAACGGCAACTGCCATCGAGCTGCGAAACGGTGCAATCATCGACCACTTCCGGATTGAAGACGCGGCGATCGGCATCAGTGCCGACGCGACCGTAACCGGCACTGCCAACGTCAACGACGTGCAGATAGTGGGCACGGGCACGGCAGGAGACGCGGGAATCATCCTGACAAACGTGCCCGCTGGTGCCGAAATCAATCTCTTCAACATAAGCCTTCAGAACATGGATCTCGGCCTGTTTGTCGACGGCGGCGCGGCCGACATCACCTTCCAGGGGATGATCGCGAACACCGGCTCCAGCAACGCTAGCGTGCATATCCTCGGCACGACAGGTGGCACGATCAACATCAACAGCACGACGGACTCCCTCCAGACGCCCGTCGCCCGTGACGATCGATTCGTTGTGTCGTATGGGATTGTCGACACGAGCTCGCTCTTCTCCGCGCCGGTGACGGTCGCGTTCACCACGGATACGGTCACGAATATCGGCCAGGCCCGGATCACGAGCCCGTCACAACGCGGCGTTAGTGTCGCCGGCAACTTCGGAAGCACGATCACTTTCACCAGCCTGCGAGTCACAGACTCCGGTGACGAAGCCTTCGTCACGCAGGCCAACGACGCCACCTCGATCGTGACGATCAACGGCACGAGCCAGCTCTCATCGTTGTCGAATGTGCTCCCCGCCTTCCAGAGCAATGATGACGCGACTCTCAACATTCAGCTCGTGTCGCTCGAATCGGCGGTGCCAGCCGGCACCAACGCCGCCATCGATCTCCAGGGCACATCGCTTGGCTTCCTCTCGATCACCGAGGATTTCCTCGTCAGCGGGGTTGACGGCACCGTAGCGGCGGACGTGACGAACGCGACCGGCATCATCGTGACCGTGCCGCCCTGATCCGTCGCCGTCCCGTCGTTAGGCCCACACTGGATCGCCACACGCGATCGATCCGTCTGACACCACAGACGTGTTCACCGCAAGACGGTACCAGTGGCTCCATGCCGCGGCATCCACGTCGGCCCGTAGCGATCGCTGCCGATGGGCTTCGAAGCTGTCTCGGAAATAGTCCGTGACGTTCCCTGTGCGACTGTTGCGGCTCGGCACGACACAGCGACGACAGACGTTCATCGCCTGGAACCGCACGGGCCCGATGGCCGCCGCACGTGGCTCGGGCGGTGGCAAATCGGCATAGGGATCGGCCGGAAGGCCGCCGGTGTCCTCCGCCCCCCGCGGGGCCAGCTCCCGTCGGACCGGACTCGCGAGCGTGTCCTCCCAAAACGCGTCGCAGCCACCGACTTCCAGATTCACGCGGAAGCGTCGACGGCACTCATCCAAGTCAAACCCAAACCAACGAGCCACCTCGACCAGCGTGGCCATGGAGACCAGGGTCGGACCGGGTGCGTCGCGATCATCGGGGAAGCCGCCGCCGTACCGCTCCATGAGAAGCACGCCAAAGCCCATGGCCTCTGAAAGCCACCCACATGGGCCATCCCGCCCTGGTACGAGCGGAAACCCGTCGGCCGCCAGATTGGCCAAACGATGGACACCCGGGATCGCGCCAGCCAGGACGGCTGCTGGATCGATCGCGAGTCGCAGCGTGTTGGCGGAAGAAAGGGAGGTGTCACCCGCGCCCGACCCAAGCCCCTCGATCCAGAACTCCGCCCGAATGGCGTGCACCAGCGGAGTCCGCTTGGCGTTGACGACACGCCCCTCCATGTCCACGAGTTGCCAGCGGCGGTCGTGTTCGAGCGATCCGGAGGGCAAGACGCGAGACGCCTCGACCACGACGCCGTCAAGGCTCTTGATCGGATACACGGTGATCCGCTCGAGGGCTGGCATCCTGCAGGTCACCTACATCCTGAAGTTGAACGTCTGCCACAACAACCGTAGAAGCCATTGGCCAACCGTGCGACTGCCTACCCGAATACGTGCCGTGCCCCGCATGCCCGGCGTCAATACGCCATCCTGGTCATCGAGCGTCATAAGAGCTTCATAGCTCGTCGAAATCGGGCGCTCTCTGCCGCTCTCATCGGTCTTGGTCGGTACGCCACCGCCAGACTTGCCACTCAGCCGCCCGGAGCCGTCCTCGATTTGACTCTCCGCAAGCGTGGTCACCTCTCCGGAGAACGTTCGCTCAGGAAAGGCATCGAACTTAAGATCCACTCGCTGGCCGCGTTTGACGAACTCAAGCTCTGTCTGGTCCACCACCATGACGACCTCAAACCGGTCGGCATCGCCCACGAGACACATGACGGTGCCGGCAGTGAAGATCGCCCCAAGGTTACGGTCGCCGAGCGCAGACCCTGTCCAGCTTGGGAGCCGACCGGAGGGGTCTTGCTGGGGCGGCACACCAGGCGCCGGAAGGACAACACCGTCCCGCGGTGCTCGAAGCACGAGCTCATCGCGGTTCTGACGTCTTCGCTTGAGCTGCTCAGCGACGCTCTTGAGCGTCTCCTCCACGGTGCCTATCTCAAGCCCCGCCGACGGGTCGGAAAACCGCTCTCGGAGCAGGCTGTCGAGCCGGGACTGGGACTGCGTTTCCTTCCCTTCGAGCTCGGCGATTTCGAGGTCGAGCTCGGGGCTCGTGAGAACGGCTAGCTTCTGGCCCTCACGGACGGCGCCACCAGGCTTCACGAGGAGCTGCTCGAGCCGACCGGCGACCGACACATACACCGTTTCCGCTCCGCGTGGCCGAAGCTCGGCCGGGCACCAGACCCGCTGAGGCAGTGGAATAAAGGCGATCCCAGCGGCAACACCTACCGCCACGACCGCCGTCGCGAACACATTGAACGCCTTCACTTCGTCACGCCTCCCAGGCACCTTCAAAAACTTGATCATCCCATGGAGAGGCCGGATCACCAGCCCCCAGATCGCACCAGCCGCCAGGATCCGGCCGAGTGCCTCGAGGCGGTATGGCTTGAAGACATTCCACACGAAGAAAAAGATCGAGGCCGTGACAAACCACATGTAGACACTGGACGCGACCGCGTAGAGAGCAAACCAGCCGAGGTGTCGCTGCGGAAGAAATGGGTCGTCGGGTTGCTTGATACCGAGACACCACCGCGACACGAGGCGGCCAAGGATGGTGCTCGCCTTCTGGCGGAGGTTCGGGATCTCGAGAACATCAGAGAGGATGTAGTACCCGTCGTACCGGAGCAACGGATTGGCGTTGAACAGGATCGTAGAGACGCTCGACACAAACATGACGTCGAGGCAGAGCTGGTTGAACATGCCGGGGTGCGAGTTCCACCAGAGGTAGGTCGCGACCGCTGCAAGGACCACCTCCACATACATGCCTGCGGCCCCGATCGCAGCCCGCTTCCATTTGTTCTGCAGCATCCAACTGTCGGAGACATCACAGTAGAGACAGGGGGTGAATACCAGCAGCATGACGCCCATCTCATGGCATTCGCCGCCGTAGTACTTGCATGAAAGCCCATGCCCAAACTCGTGAAACACCTTCGTGAGCGCCAAGGCGATGCCTAGATAGAGCCAATTGCCAGCCGCAAAGAACTGATTGAACTCGGGCAGTTTCGATCGGAAGACCGCGAAGTTCACGAGCACCAGAAGGAGCGCCGAGGCCGCGAACGCAAGGGCGGCGATGATGGCCGAAGGCGAGAAGATCCAGCCGAACCAGGGCCGAAGCTTCTTGAGCATCCAGTCTGGATCAATGCCTCGGAACCGAAGGGCCATGATGTTCGAAAGCCAGGCCACCCATTCCTTCCACTTCCGCTGCCGCCACCGCTCGTACAGCTGGGGGCCCTGCCCCTGCCGGTCGCCAATCACGAGCCCCGAGCGGTGAAGCGTGGCAATGAACCTGGCGAGTTCGTCCAGAGTGATGCGCCGCGGTGGAAATTGCTCCTCAAAACCGTCTTTGAGACCATCGAGGCTCGCTTGCCCGTCGAGCATTTCGAGGAGCGCGTATTCCTCAGGCCGAAATCGGAAATAGTGGAGGGAGATCGGATCCTTCACGACAAACCAGGCCTGCCCTTGGTAGAGCTGCCGGATGACGATGAGGTCGCCACGCTTCCGCAGACCGACCGGCCGCGTGGTGCTTGCCCGAAAGGCATCGGCGGTGGCCATTCCACATCCCTCGCGAGACTACTCTGCAGCAGCCGACCGGGTCGGTGGCCTGCCGGAGTGAACGGTCATCCGCACGATCTGCCCAGCCCGCAGGAGCCATTCGCCCCCATCCTGCCGGTTCTTCACTTCGGCGACGACCCGGTAACTTCCCCCCTCGACCCGATGCTTGATCTTGAAGATCCGACCCTCGAACGACTCGACGCGGCCGTTGTTGAGCGTGACTTTCACCGTCACGGCGCGGGCGCGGAGCGAGGCGGGGCCGAACAGTGACGCATCGACGAAACCCTCCACGTAGAGCCGATCAATCGTGATGATGCGGGCCAAGGGCTCACCGGGCTGCAGCCACTCCCCTTCGTGGGGAAACACTTCCTCCACCTCGCCGTCGAGGGGGGAGCGGATGAGTCGCCGCTCAATCCCCTGCTGGGCCGCTTCGAGCTCGACCTCCTTGCTCGTCGCGGCGAGTGATGCCAGGTGCCTCTCGAGCTTGGCCTGTTCGATCTGCAGCTGGGTCTTCTCCGACTCGAGCTTGAGCCGACGCCGCTCGACTTCTCCCACGGAGTCCTTGACCCGATCGTGCGACTGCTCCGCCTTGTCATACGTCGCTTTGGCAACATCGTAGGCCTTCTCGGAATAGCGGACATCCACGTCGCTGGAGGCCTTGGAAACCGCCTGTTTGTGCTCCGCCTCGGCCCGCCGCTTCTCCATCTGCGGCTGGTCATCATCGACTGTCGCGAGGATGTCTCCCTTCTTGACGACATCCCCCTGCCGCACGGCGAGCCGCACGATCACGCCGGCTTCACGGGTTGGCACCTTCACTTCGTCGATGAGCGACACGAGGCATCCCTCGAGGACCGGCTCGACTTCCGCTGAAGCTGCGCCCGAAGGAAGCCCCAAAGGAATCGGCGCCGGCTGGGCCGCCGCGACCGTCCCCCAAAACGCCAGGACGGGCACCAGGAGGTGGGCCATCGCCGAGTGGTGAGTGAAGTTCCTGCGCGTCATTGGATCGCCTCCTACCAGAGCCTGAAGAGCACCTGTGTCCGAATGAACGCAAGCACGTCATGGAACCAGACATAGCCGAGGGGTCGCGTCCCACAGGCGATCCGCGCGGTGACGCTTGCCCCGGCGCCGAGGGCTTCCCTCTCGTGCCGCTTCGGGTCGATCGTCACGCGCACGAGGACCGTGTTGCCTTGATCCCCTCGCACCTCGGCCTGCTCGTGGATCTCACGGACGGTGCCGCGGTGCCTGGTGCCGGGGTCGGTGGCGAGAATGTAGTCCACTTCCAGGTCCCGTCCGGCCTCGCGGGCAGCGGCGTAGGCGCGATTCACGTGCCCCAACCGGTCATCCGGCATGTGGACTTCGAGCTCCCAGGGGCCCGTTTTGTCGGCCACGCTCATGAGCACCTGACCTTTTTCCACGGGGCGAAGCATGAGCCGATCGCGAACCTGCCAGGTGACGATCACGCCGTCGATCGGGCTTCTGACCGTGAGATCGGCACGCCTGGCTTCCCACAACTCCCGCTGCTGTTCGAGGCTCTCGATCTCGCGCTCGAACTGCCGCGCCCGTCCCTCGAGCCGTACCCGTTCGTCGGCAGTGATCTTCTGGTCTTCGAGCAACGATTGCCGGGTCGCCCGCAGCTGTTCCTCGTTGGCCGCCTTGCGGCCGAGAACGTCGGTGATGGCGACATCCACCTCGGTATTGCGGAGCCTCGCAAGCGGCTGACCTGCTTTTACGCTCGCGCCGTGCTCGACATCCGGCTCGAGCGTCTCGACCACGCCGTCGATTCCGGCGAACACGTCGCGGCGGTGGACCGGCTCCAGCGTTCCCTTCCCCTCGAGCCGAAGCTCGGCCGGCACGAACACGAGCGCCAGAAGAACGGCTACGAGGGCGAGCACGACGAGCACGGTGCGCGGCAAATTCCGAGCGCTCGCAAGCACCCGCGACTTCCCAACAAGATTGATCAGCGGGTAGAGCGGCAGGGTGGTGTGAGCCAGCGCATTCGCGAGGGCGATCCGGCCATGCGCAGCAACCAGGTTGACTCGGGCCTTCTGGGCGGGCTCCAGGGTGGCTGCCTTGAACCACTCGACGACGAGGACGCCAATCGGCTGAGGCACCGCCGCCGGAGCCGCCTCGGCCTTCGCCACCGCGACCGCATCGACTCCGCCCTGCTTGACCACAGGCGTGGGCCGCGGTCGCTCGAGCGGAATGATCGCGAGTGCCGTCGCGTGGGATTGGTCGATGTAATTCTCGAGTTCCTCCTCGATCTGAGGTGGCAAATCGCGATTGGGATCGGGGTGCCACAGGGGCTCTCCCGCACGGGCGACCACGCGGGCCAGCGCCTCGATCGCTTGCACCTCATTGGCCCGTCGCTCGACGGTCTCCTGACCGCTCACAGCCTCCAGCCGAAGCTTTCGCCTGCGTTTGACGAGCACGCCCACACGATCGCAGCCGATGATGCGCCGCGCCTCGTTGGCCATCGTGAACGCCGTGGCGAGCGGATCGAGCGACTCGTGGACCGCCCGACTGAACCGCTCGGCCTGGGTGAGCGCCGCCTGCTGCACATCGACCATCGCCATCTGCCGTCGCTCGAGATAGTCACCGGCGACCATCGCCATACGGGCGATGAACGTCAGGTATCCTTGCTCGGTCTGCTCGTCCTGCCGGTGCTGGAAGACCTCGATCAATCCCGCCCGCGTGCCCCCTCGGTAGATCGGCATGGCGACCATCGTGAAGGGGGTCTCATTCGCGGCCACTGGGCTGCCGTCGGGACCGGAGATCGAGGCCCCACCGGGGACGATGATGCCGGTCGGACTCCCGAGCAACGACTGAATGAGCCGGAGGTGTTGCCCTTGCGTCTCCGGCGAGCCGCCAAGCCCAACCGCCTCGAGACCAAGGTGGCTTGCCGGCTCCGCCATCCCTCGCTCGTCGATGAGCCAGACGATGCCGGCCACCGCCTCCATCGCGCGGAGGATTCGCTCGAGCATGGCCCTGGCGAATGCCGCCTCGTCCATGTCACCACGGGCAAGGGACGCGAGCTCGTCCACGATGGCGTAGATGTGCGACTGCGCCCGGTAGATCTCTTGCGATTCGTCGATACTCATGGCGGCCACCAGCGACCCCGGCCGACACCTCACTCCCCCCACACGGACGAAGTTACGGTGTCATGCCGCAGATTACCCTCGCGAGGCCTGCGACTGGGCGGCACGCTTCTGAACGTCGATTTCGAGCGGGCCGAATGCCTGCTCGTGGCGAGCCACCGCGTGACCGAGGGCGTATGCCAGCCGCTTGGCCGTGTAGAAGTTGACGATGATCCGCTGGGTGAGCTGGATGGTTTCGGGGGTTGTCCCGCCAACCTGCTTGTTGAGGCCGAAGTCGACGATCAGCTCCTCGGGGGTGCCCGTGACCCGGCAGAAGTTGGCGTACGTCGCAGCGATATGCGATTCGTCAACAGGAACCTGAACGGGCTCGGGGCGGGCAGTCTGCTCGTCAGTCATGGAATTCTCCGAGGAAAGGAACACGTGCGAGAAGGGAAGGCACATGCACGACCGACGCTGGTCCGCATGCCAAGCTCAATAGTCTACCGCCATCGCTGCCCTGGGCAAAAGACTTTTTCAAGCAGGGCCCTCGCCTGGCCGCTGCCACGAGCCACCATGCCGCGCGATCCACGCCGAGGATACAAATCGCCGAAGCAGCGACCGCACGCACCGTACCGCGTCGGCCTCCCATCGTTCCTTCGGGGCATCGGGATCAACTTCAAGCCCGGCAAATCGCAGCCGGCACGGCCAGCCTCGTTCACCGGCCACGGCATTGAATCGCTCGATTACACGGAGTGTCCATGCGGCACCGAGGGTCTCGCGAAGGGCGAGCATCGGGGAATCTATGGCGGGCACCCGCGCACGAGCCCCTTGGATAGACGCCGGCCACCACACAGCCTGCGTTGCGGCAAGGATGGCTCCTCCGGCGAGGGTACAGGTGAAAGCCGCTTCTACACCCGCCGGCAACGGCTCGCCATTGCCGGCGAGCGGCAAAAACGGCCACAGGAGCGAAATCTGCCCAACGGCCACAAACAGCGCCGCAAGCGACCGCTTCGTCGCGACAAAATTCAACCACCCGATGACCACCAAGAGTGGCAGAAAGCATCGCTCGATGAGATGGACCTCGGGCATGCTTCCCGGCCGAATGAGAACCGCAGTTGCAGCTGGCATCGATAGCACACAAGCCAGCGTCGCGACGATCAGCTGCCACACCCCATGCTGCGGCCTTTTGGCTCCCAAAATGGACATCGCCGGGCAGACCCCGAGGGCCACCACAACCAGCCGAGCCGCAGACCGCGCGGGTGGGTCTGTGAGCCATCCCAAGGCCACAGCGGCCGCCTCTCCCCCAAGAGCTAGGGCAGCAAGCACAGCCCACGCTGCGGCCGGAACCGCCGTGGAACCGCGCACAAGGTAGCCGCCACACGCAGCCGCCGCCGCAGTGACGGCCGCTGCTCCACAGGTAACCCAGATAGGATTCATGGTGCCAGCGTAGGCTCCACAATCGGGGAACGCACGCGATGACCCTGCCGGTTACACACCCTGGGCAGGATCGGGCCGACTGGGTGGCCGCTCACTCGATCCGCCGCCGAAAAGAACATGTTTCCAGACCTGCCTTCCGTTCCCTTTCGGACCTCACCCATGCCCTGCTTCGCTCCGGTCTGTTTCCGGAAGACGGTCGTCCTTGTCGTGCTGACGGTCGTGGCGTGCGCTGAGTCGCATGCCATCGAGATGTTCACGTACTTCGGTGATGGGAGCCGAATCGGGCTGCCGAGCCTCGAAGTCCCAATTGAGGCCTATCCAGGAATCCCGCTACGACGCGACCGACTCCGCGCCCGCCGCAGGGGCGTGCGGATGCCGCCGACCACCGCCGCGCCGGGTGCTGCGGGATCGATCACGATCCGCGCAATGACGCCCCCGGTCATCGAAGACCCTGCTCAAGAAGCGTCGTCTGCGTCGAAGTATCGGAAAACACCGCAGGTGCCCTCCGCATCCGACGAGTCGCCGGTCGCACCGGAACCGGAAGACCTACTGCTGCCTCCATCGCCGTAAGGGCTCGGTGCGTCACTCCTTGGCCTTGAGCTTCGCCAGGAGGTCCACGGCGTCAGAGCGCGTGGCAAAGACGGCTTCGTTGGTGAGCACCTGCTCGAGGATCGAACGGGCGCGGTCCTTCTCGCCGCGGTCAGCGAGCACCTTCGACACGTAATACGCTCCGTCGCTGGTCAGCGCGTTGTTACGGGCAATCTGATCCAGAATCTTCCCGGCATCCTCGCGGCGCCCGAGCTTGTAATAGACCCATGCCAGCGTGGTGAGCGCGTTGACCTGCTGCGGCGAATTCTCGCGGTAGAGACCGGCAGTTGCCTCCGCCATTTCGAGTGCCCGCTGCTGAGACTCTTTGTCATCTGACTCGATGAGGACCAGGGCCAGGGAGTTGCTGGCGGCGAAGTTGCCAGGGGACTGGACGTGGGCGTCGTTGAAGTACTTCTCGGCCGTGGCATAGTCTCGAGCCACGCGGGCGATCACGCCTCTCGCGATCTTGCCATCGAGGCTCTTGGGGTCGATTTTGAGCGCCCGTTCGGCGATCGACTGGGCCATCTTGAGGTCATTCTGCCCGAGGTACCACTGGGCTGCTGCGAGCAGGACGCCAGGATCATCCGGGGACGCCTTGAGCGCCGACTGAATCCACTTCTTGGCCACGTCCTTCTTCCGGTCCTCGTCATAGAGTCGCGCCAGGGCGAGGTCGGGCTGAAGGGCGGTCGTGTCGAGCTTCCTGGCCTCTTTGAACTGCTCGAGCGCCTCGGTCTCTTTGTCGAGATGAAACAGCACATTGCCCAGGCGGAAGTGGGCCCCGGCGTTGTCAGGATCGAGCGCGAGCCAGGCGAGCAGTTGCTTCTGCGCGGGCTCCCACTGACGACGAGCCTCCGCGACTGCTGCCGTGCCTGCGTGGGAGCGGATCTCGAAGTCCCGCTTCCGTTTTGGGTTCTCATCGAAGGCGGCCGTGAGCTCGGTCGCCCGATCGAAGAGGACGCCTGAGTCGGTGATCCGAAGCTCCCGAAAGGCCACATCGCCGAGCATGAGGTAGGGCTCCGGATCGCCAGAAAATTTGACCGCCGTGTCCTCGAGCTCCGCGCGGGCCTGGGGGAGCTGGTTGGCACTCAGCCAGAGCATCGCCATCATCACGCCGGGCGGGGGAAGTTTCGGATTGTTGTTCCGTACCCGCTCGAGGATCGCACGGCAGCCATCAATATCTCGGTTTGTGAATCGCTCGATGGCTCCGTTGATCTCCTCATACTCGCTGTCGTCCGAAACCGCCTTGCCGACCAGATTTTTGGCGGTTACCTGAGCCGAGGCAGCAGGGCCATGCATGAGCCCAGCAGTCGCCACAAGCAGAATGAACAAGCAGCGGACGCTGCGGCTGGTGAGACACATGCGCATGAGGGACAGAGCTCCTTGACGTTGGATCGTGATCCCGAAACCGTTTCAGCCTGGTACTCTACCGCTCCATGAAGGCGGCTGCCACTGCCGGGCATCGGAGTGCCTTGGGATGATCCTTGGAGCGGTATTTGAACGGGAGACCCTGGTCATCCCTCGAACTCGCGGGCTCGCGATAGCCCGCGGAGTGGCCGCGGCCACCCTCCTCGGAATCATCGCCACCTCATGGCTGGTCCTGACCGGCTCCCAGACGGTGACCACCGTGGGTGATGCGGCCCGCTTCGGGGCGGCGCTCATGCGGCTCTTGGCCCCACTCCAACTGACGCTGGCCATGCTCGCGTCCACGCTCGTGGCGGTTCTGGCGGTGGGCATGGAGAAGGACCGCCGTACCCTGGAGCTGCTCCTCGTCAGCAGCCTCGGCGAGCCGCAGCTCGTCCTTGGGAAACTTGGTGGCAGCCTCCTGCGAGTGGGGCTTCTCCTCGTGACGGCAGCCCCTCTGTTCGTCCTCGCCTCTCTCTTCGGCGGCGTCACGGGCAGTCAATTGACGCGGCTCTTCGTCGTGACCGCTGCTGCTGCTGCCGCTGCCGCAAGCATCGCGACGGCCGCAGCGTTCTGGCGCGACACCACATTCCAGGCCATCGCGATCACGGGAGCCGCGCTCGTGGCATGGGTCGCGGCTGGAGAAGCCACCGCCGCATTCGCTGGTCCGGCAGCCGCTGGGATCGTCTCGCCCGCGCGGGCAGCGTTCGACGCACTCACGCCGGAGGGCGGCCGCGGCCTCGCCATGTTCCTGGCTCTTTGCGGCGGGCTCGTGACGGTCTCCAGTGGGCTGGCGGTCGCCCTCGTGCGGCGTTGGAACACCGCCACCGAGGTGCGCCGGCCCCGCGCAGCTCACGTCACCTTGAAGCGCCGCGAGGTGTGGGCGAATCCCGTGTTTTGGCGTGAGGTCTGCACGCGAGCCCATGGGCGAGCGATGATCGTGGTGCGGCTTGCGTGGATTGCTCTCTTCGCCGTGGCCGTCGCTGGTCTCGCAGCGGAGGCACGTGCGCCCGTCCCCGATCGGTTTGCCGTGGCGGCGGCGATCGTGCCGATGATGCTCGCGAGCATCCTGGCCGTTGCCGCGCTCGCGGTCACGGCCGTCACTTCGGAGCGGGACCGTGGCACTCTCGACCTGCTGCTGGTGAGCGATCTGGAACCGCGGGAGTTTGTCTGGGGCAAGCTCCTTGGCGTCATGGTGGCAGCACGAGAGATTGTGATTCTCCCGCTCGCCGTGGGCATAGCGCTCGTGCCGCTCGGGCTCGCCACGGCCGAAGAGGCGGCCTATCTCGTGGCCGGCCTGGCGGTCCTCGAGTTTTTCGCAGCGGTCCTTGGCGTCTACGCCGGGCTCTCGCATTCGCTGTCACGGCGGGCGATCGGCGTGACGCTCGGCATCGTGACATTCCTCTCACTCGGCGTGGCCACGGCCATGAGGATCATGGTGGCCTTCGGCGGAAGCTTTGAGCTTCAGCTTGCTCCGTTCCTGGCGGTCATCGTCGGTGGGGGCGTCGGCCTCTATGCCGCACTCTCGGCCCGTAACCCATCGCCGGCCGTGGCTTGGGCATCGGCGCTTCTTCCGACGTTGACCTTCGTTGCCATCACTGGGTTTCTCCAGGGGAGCACGCTTCAGGTCTTTCTCGTGGTGGTGGCGGCGTATGGATTCGCGACGCTCGCGCTGCTCATCCCGTCGATCGCCGCCTTCGATCTGCTCACCGGTCGAAGCGGACACTGAGGCGCGTGGACGAAACGTCGCAAGACGTTTACCGCAGCACCTTGCCGCCCTGCTGCTCGAGCGCTGCGAGTCGGGCGGCTGCCTCGGCGGGAGCATCGCCTGCTGCCAAAGCCTGCCGATAACTCTCGGCCGCATCGGCAGACCGGCCGAGCGCCTCCTGCGCGAGCCCTTCCAAAACGAGCACGCTCGCCGGCAGGTCGCCGGGGCCGTAGGTCTCTCCGAGGATGGCAAGGGTCGCCAGGGCCCGCTGGGGACGATCAAGCTGCCGATAGGCCTCGGCCGTATCGAGGAGGATGGACCGACTCCCTGGCACGATCGCGAGCGCCCTGTGGAAGTCGGCCAGTGCTGGCTCAGGCTGGCCGCGGGCCAGCGCCACGCGGCCTCGGAGATGCCACGCCGCGGCAGACCCTGGATCGAGCCGCACGGCCTGGCTGGCAAGCCGGTCGGCCTCACCAAAAAGCCCGAGATCGAGATACATCCCACCAGCCTCGACGCACAGGGCCGCGTTGTCCGGCGCGAGTGCCAGGGCCTTGTCCATTTGTGTGACCGCTTCGGTCCGCAGGCCGCGCCGCCACAGCACATCGGCGTAATGCTGACGTGCATCGACATCCTGCGGACAGCTCTTCACAGCTTGCTCAAGCAGCCCCTCCGCGCGAATGAGATCGCTGCGATCGGCCGCCGCTAAAGCCTCGTTCGATAGTCGTCGAGCGGCAGCAAGCTCCGGCGTCACCGTGCCACTCCGTGGCACGAGGCTACACCCTGAGCCGCACGACGCGATGAGGATCGCGACGACCAGAACGAGCAGTGATGGGACATGCGAGACGAGCATCGCGGTCAAGCGGCTCCGCGGGGTGCGAAACTTAGCAATCAACGCCAGCCAAGAACAGGGCGAGCCGACAGGAGCACAAGACCGCCGCTGCTCAGTGAGGGCCAAGGCAAGCTGGGCAAGAGGCGTCCCTCGCTTGGCTCCACTGAGATGGCCACGGCCTTGTTTCTTCCCATGGCCGGCCCCTACAAGCCGACCACACCACCCGCGTAGCCCCTCGTTCTGCCGCTGTGATCTTCCCATCCTCATCCCATCGATTCCCCGCTCTGCTGCTCGCCGGAGCCGTGCTTGTGGCACCTCTCTTCACAGCCGGTTGCGACGTGAGGGACGAGGAAGCCCGTGGGGGGCAGCGATCCCCTTGGTTCCCGCAGGTTGTGGATCGGCTCGCGGCTCCGAGCCATCGCTCCGTCGAGGCTCCTTCGTCGGGCCGATCGATCGAGTTCATTGACGGCTACGCTGCCGGCTCGCGGCGGGCCGCCGACGGCGGGCTGCCAATGCTCCTCGTCTTTCGGGCTTCCTGGTGCCGCTGGAGCGATGCCTTCGTTGCCGACGCTGGAGGCGAGCCCCAACTTGCCGGACTCGCGGGTCGGGTTGTGTGCGTCGCCATTGATGCGGACCGGGAGCCGGCCACCTGCCGTTCGTTTGGCGTTCACGCATTCCCGACAGCCATCGTCCTCGATCGAGAACGGCGGGAGAGCTTTCGGGCCGCCGGGGCCGATGCCCGGGTAGGCCTAGCCGTCGCCCTCGAGTCGGCCCTCGATGAAACACCCCGACGCATTGCCGGCCAACCGGTCGACACGAGCCGATAGCCGCGACCATGAGCTAGGATGTTGAATCATGGCTTCGTCAGCTCCCCCCCCTCCCGGTAAGGATGCGCTCCACACGTACCCGTGGTGGAGCCCCCGATTTTGGCACGGCATGCCCATGGGCGTGTGGTGGAAGCTGGTCACCGAACACCGTGGCAAGATCGGGCTCACGAAACTCGGGCTCGCAGCCACGATCTCCACCGCCGCGGCATTCAATTCGTTGGCTGGGCCACTCAGCGAGGCACGATTTCGCCGTCGCCTCCGACAGCCCCCTGCAACACCGCCGCCCGTTTTCATCGTGGGGCACTGGAGGAGCGGCACCACGCTCCTGCACGAGCTCATGATGCTCGACAAGCGGTTCTGCTGTCCTACGACCTACCAGTGCTTCGCGCCCGGCCATTTCCTTTTGACCGAGACGGTTTTCACGCGGGCGCTGTCGTGGATCATGCCGTCCAAGCGGCCGATGGACAACGTGGAAGCAGGCTGGTCGCGGCCTCAGGAGGACGAGTTCGCACTGGCCAACATGGGCGCGCCTTCGCCCTACCGTCGCATGGCCTTCCCAGCCTCGAGCGCGGCCACACCGGTGGCCCTCGACCTTGCGAAACTACCGGCGGCTGACCTGGCGCGGTGGAAGGCCGCGATGCGTCGATTCCTCGTCCGCCTCGCGGTGCGGGACCCGCGTCGACCGGTCCTCAAGAGCCCGCCGCATACCGCGCGGATCGGCATCCTCGCGGAGATGTTTCCCGGGGCTCGGTTCCTCCACGTCGTCCGCGATCCGTTCGTGGTATTCCCTTCGACGGTCCGTCTTTGGCGATCACTCGATGCGGTGCAGGGGCTCCAAGTGGACGATGGCCAGCGGCTCGAGGAGTACGTATTCACCTGCTTCGAGGAGATGTATGCGGCCTTCGAGCGAGACCGACCGAAGCTCGCTCACGGGCAGCTTCACGAGGTGCGGTACGAAGATCTCGTCAGCGATCCCGTGGGCCGGTTGGCTGAGGCTTATGAGGCCCTTGGCCTTGGCGATTTCGCTGCCACGAAGCCCGCCTTCGACGAGCACGCCCGCTCGCGGCAGATGACGAAGTACCGCACCAATACGTACCAGCATGACCCACGTATCGTATCGGAGATAATCCGCCGCTGGCAGCCGTTCCTCGACCGCTACGGCTACCGCCCGCCCGAGGTCGCCGGCGGCTGAGCGTTCCGCTGGTGCTGAAGGAGTCGGATGCGAGGATCGGCCTGGAGGTCTTTGGCCTCCTCGGCATACTCCTGAGGCGTCATCCTGATCCGCCGCTCGAACCGGCGGCGGGCGAGAAGCCACTGGGCAATGGCGAGCATCGCCGCCGCCGCTGCGAGCCACATCACGGCATTCCAGGCAGCCTGCCCTACAGCAGCGGTCTCAGTGGGTGCCGAAAGGAGCCCTGCCAATGGCCGGACTGCAATCGCCGCCACCCCGACGAGCGCGACAAGTGCCGCGGCGTGCCCGAGGATGCCCATGAGCGTGTCGTACGAGATGATCCGCCGGAGGCCCGCCAGGAGACTGATTCGTTGGGGATCCATGGCCGCTCGGCCGGGTTGAAACGATAGGCCATCACATGCCATGCGTACGGCCAGCCCTGCGGCGGCGGAAGCGGCCACGAGACCGAGCGTAGGCATCACCACGGCAAGCGAGACCGGCGATGCAGCCCCACCAAGCATCGCGGAGGCTGCGGCGTCCCGAAACGCGTCTGCTGCGGCCGGGATGGTGGCCCGTGCCCAGGCGGGCGCGAGGAGGAGCGCCATTCCAGCCGAAGCCGCCCAGGCAGGCAGCGCGGCGGAAGGCTCCATCCCAGCGCGGCGGGCTTGCTCGCGCCTGCGAGCCGTCGCGGGGATCGTGTGATCGGAGGAGTCGGACATGTTAGGAATCGCCTACGAACTACGGACGGATGTCAACGAGCCCACGATCAAGAGGACCGCTCGCCAGGGCGGCGAACCCATCCGTCCACGTCGTCGCGGCCTGCAGCATCGCGGCCAGCAGGACGAGCGAGGCCGCGGCCTGAAGCAGCCCCGCTCCCGGAGTGAAACGGATACTCCGCAGACAGATCGCTACAGCCACGTGAAACGTGATGACGGCAGCAACCGCTGGAGCCGCGAGGGACCATGCCAGCTCGAGCGCGGCTGCGGGCGTCGACGACACACTTTCGAACAGACCCGTGAATCCATCGCTTGCCACCGCTCCGACAGGGAACCGGCCGACGCTATCCACGAGACCGGCGACGACGGCAAGATGGCCACCTGCTGCGAGAAACCCGCCGACTGCCAGCCAGGCGGCCAGCCGTGCCACGGTGGCCTCGCCGGTCGCCTCATACGGGCTCACTTCGTCGGCCCAGGACAAGCCCGCCACGCCCGCCGCGATTCCCCCTGCCCACGACGCTGCCGCAAAGACGATCGCCACGACGAGCCCGAGCCCAAGACCCACCACGGCTTCTCCCGCGAGAAGCGGCACGAGAGACGGTTGCAATGGGCGCTGGGTGGCGATCGCCGTGGGCAGTGCAGCGGCAGCAAGCACGATCACCATCGCACTTTTGACACGGAAATCGATCTGCGGAAACATGCCGAGCCCACCGGCGGCAACGGCCGCGGCCATCCGCACGACGACCGCAGCTGCAACTGCTGGATCGGCTGCAAGCAACGCGGGAAGCGACGGGTGGTCCATGACTCGCACCTGCTCGAAGGCAGTCCCGCGTTTCCGGGTTAGGACCCTGTTGCGGCCGTGCGAAACAACTCCGCAAGCCGCTCCACCATCCACGGCAGGGTGAGGAGCAGCACGAATCCCATCGCAACCAGCCGAGGCACCAGCCCCACCACGGGTTCGTGAATCCCGGTCGCGGCCTGCACGAGCCCCGCCACAACGGCGACGGCGAAGCCGGCCGCAAGCACGGGCAGGAGCGCCAGGCCGCCGGTGACGATGCTCTCCCGCACGAGCTCAAGGAGCGGAATATCACCCATGATCCACCAATGCCTTCAGGATGGGACAAAACCTTCAAGGAGCGCCCGCACCACGAGCGTCCACCCGTCAGCCGTCACGAAGACGAGTAGCTTGAGGGGCAACGACACGATAGACGGGGGCAACATGACGAGCCCGGTCGAAACCACGAGGGTGGCCACGAGAATGTCGAGCACGAGGAACGGCAGCAGAAGCCGAAGGCCGATGGTGAATGCGGTCTCGAGCTCGCTCACGAGGAAGGCTGGCAGGAGGGCCTCGAGCGGTACGTCGTCGTAGGTTGCCGCTTTGCGGGGTCCGCCAGGAAGCCGAGAGAGGAACAGGAGCACCGTGTCGCGGTTGCCCGCGGCCTCGATCTGCGTGGCCATCCAGCGACGGACCGGGAGTGAGCCGCGCTCGAACGCGTCGGTCATCGCGAGCTCACCTGCTTGATAGGGTGCGACCCCATCGTTCCAGGCTTGCGTCCATACAGGCCACATCACCATCGCCGAAAGAAAGATGGCGAGCGACAGCACGATCTGATTGGAGGGGACACCCGCGGCGCCAAGGCCTTGTCGCACCAGCGCGAGCACAACCGACATCCGCACGAAGCAGGTCGTCATGAGGAGGACCGCCGGCGCGAGCGACATCACGCCGAAGAGCAGTGCCGACGGCAGGATCGCCGCAAGCGGACGCCCACCGAGGAGCGTGGCTGGGCTCCACGTGGATTCGGACCCAGGGGCTGATAGTGCGTTCTCGAGCGGCCCTGGCACCGGTATCGCGGCGACCTCGACAGGTTTGAGTTCGACTGGCGACTCAATGGCCACGGGGGCCGGCCGGATCGAACCGTCCTCGGCGGAGCGGCCGGTTGGGCCGAGTGCGGCGCACACGAAGGCAACGACGAGGATTCCCCGACAACGCCCGCTCGTCATGCTGCCCCCCCGCCGGCTGGCTGCCCAGGCTCTCGGACGGGGCTGCGTTCACGGGTTGCTCCACGGACGGGCCTCGGGCTACGACCGCCGAGGCACGCTGTCACAATCCGCTCGGTTACCTGCGGATCATCGAGCGTCGCAAGCGTCTGGCAGCCGGTGCTGGAGACACTCACGAGCAGCGTGCGCGGGCCGAAGCGCACCACCCGCACGGCATGCTGGCTGCCGAGGGATGCTTCGCCCAGGATGTCGAAAACATCAGGCGGGAGGTCACGGCCACGGCGACGGGCTTGACGAAACCGGAATGCCGCGAGGACGGCGAACGCGACACCGATCGCCGCAAGCACCGTCCAGTCGCCGAGCGGTCCAGACGGCGAGCGGCGGCCAGACGGAGCATCCGTCGAAGTGGAATCCCCGGTGAGCGGCAACGGCTTGCTGGATTCGACCGCGCTCGTCTGGATCACGGGCGATGCTTTGACGTCGTCGGGAAGTGGTGGCATCGGCGGCGGCCCGCCGACGTCGTCGCCAACCGCGAGGCCACACCCCATGACGACCGATGCGGCCAAGGCAATGCATGCCGTCGTGATCTGCCGGTGGCGGTGGCTCATGGTGTCTTTCATGCGGCTGTCCGATGGGGCGAGTGATCGTGATCGAGGGAGGCCGCGGCGCGATTATCGACATTCGACCAGTCGATCGGGTCGGTCGCCCGTCGGGTCGGACGTGGCGACCGTGGCTCGCTTCGCCGAGGCCGCAGCACGAGGAACCCGAGAAGCCCAGCGGCCACGGCGATCACGGCGAGCCACACCTCGCGGGGCACATCCACGGCCCGTCCCGCGAGAATCGCCCTCCATGCAGCCTCCAGCGATACATGCCGGTCGTCGCCCGGCTCGAGGGCAGTCGTCGGCGTGGACGCCACAAGATCCAAGGAAGCCCGCTGCGATAACCGCGGAACGCCAGACGCTGTGGCAGCCACGCGGGTGAGCAGGAGCCGTCGGGCGTCGGGCCGCGGCGTGGCAGGAATGATGCTCATGACATGATCGCGGAGACGCTGCTCGACGTCGGCAGTCGCCGCGGTGTCGAGACCAGCAAAAAATTCGTCGGGTATCGCGAGCGAAACGAGGACAGTGGCAGGCTGCGTGTCATCCACGGCTGCGGCCACCACGGCACCCTCTTCACCAACGGCGGCCGGCATGTTGGCTCCTGCCACCTGCTGGCCGGGCAGCGGTGCCGCGGGCGGCGGAAGCCGCGGAGCGGGCGACCCGAACGTCACGGTCACATCGATCACAGCGCCCTTCACGTAGGCAAGGGCCTGTCGGAGTTTTGTGGTGAGATACCGCTCATGGGCAATTCGCCGCGCCAGCACGGGGTCGGCCAGGGCGACATCCTGTTCGTCCTCCACTGAAAGGGGCCCGGCAAAAACGCGGCCGCTTCGAAGCTCAGTGACGGCCACTCGCTCCGCCGCGAGCCCCGCGATCGACGCCGCCACGAGGACGCGGATCGCATGGACGCGAGCAGGCTCGATCTCGATGCCCGGCTGGGTGCGAATATTGACGCTGGCCGTCTGTTCCCGACTGCCGCTCAGCCCGGAGGACGACCGTGTATCGACGTCATAGAGAACGGCGGCCCGCTCGATGCCAGGCATCGAGCAGATCACGTAGGCAAGCTCCTCCTGGAGAGCCACCCGCAGCATCTCTTGTTGCACCTTCGTACTCTGCCACGGGCTGTTTTTCTCGAGCGCCTCCCGGAAGCTGCGTCCGAACTCCCGCGGGAGCGCCTCGGCATCGACAAGGGCTCGCATGTAGGCGCTTTGTCGCGGCCTCGGCACCCAGATGCGACCGTCCTCGGTGCGGTGGTCGTTGAGTTGGGCTCGGTCAAAGGCGGCCTCGACGATCGCCATCTCGCCGGATGGCAGCACCGTGCCGTGAAGGAGCTCGACCTCCTCGCTGATGGGACGGTCCCTCAGGAGCCACGCGGCCCAGCCGAGCGACGCAGCGACGAGGCCGATGCCAACCACCTGCGCGGGCGTCACTTGGGAGGCAAACCGCCGCGCTTGATCCCCGCTGGCCAGATTCATGAAGCGTTTCTCGAGGCGAAGGAATCAGGCCGCTGGTCGGACGGAAAGGCCGTAGACGTGTCGGGGCGGGAGGCACAGGGTCACGGCAGTCCCTCCCTCGGGACAGGCGGTGACCTCGACACGTCCGCCGAAGTGCTCGGTGAAATCACGGGCGGCGGCCAGATTGAATGAGGACAGACATTCAGGACCAGGACCAGAGCTGGCCACCTCGATCTCGAGGCCACGAGGCGTGCCGACGACGGTGACGACAACCTCACGGAGCTGGGGAGCGTCGCTGGCAGGTGCCGGTCCAGATGCAGCCTCGCAGGCCGCTGCCACCAACGGAGCCAGACCGGTGCGGAGTGCCTCGGCATCAATGGTGGGCTCGTGCCCCGACATGACATCGAGCGTGATCGACACCTCGGGAAGGCGGCGGCCACGGCGGGATGACGTCACGTCATCGGCGATCGTTTTCAGAAGCGTGCCGAGCGAGTCGGAGCGGCGTGGTCCACGCAAGGGGAGGACGTGCCGTGGACCATCCGTCCGGGACGCGTCATGCGAAGTGGTCATGGGAATCCTTTCCCGGTAAGGAGCCGTCCAGTTTTTCCAGACGGTGTCGTTCGGCTAGACCGCTCCGTGCGGCTGAAGCGAAGCCGTCTTTCCGCAGGTCTCATCCATGAGCCAGCGGTTGACATCGGCCAGGGTCGTTCGCGAGAGCTCATTCCCTCGCTGGTAGATACGAACAGCGAGCGTGCCGCCGCAGGCGTGAAAGAGCCTCAGCGTTCGGTCGAGTGCTGCGGGGGCAGCCGTCACGCCTGCTGACGTGGCGCACATGAGCATGGGCATGCGACGAATCTCATGGAGCCTGGCGAGCACGGGCTCATCGAGCGGAAAGCTGCCGCCAAGCGAAACGGCACCGGCGAAGGCATCTGGGTGGCGGCAGGCCATTCGGAATGCCTCGGTGCCCCCCGCGCGATGGCCGACGAGCCAGATGCGGCGAGCATGGATGCTGAGGCGGTCGGTCACGCGGTCGATGGCCCGCCAGACAGCCGTGTCGCCATGAGCCGGTTGAACTGCCACGAAATTCTTGAGGCTGAGCCGCATCATCGCGCGGCCGAGGTCGAATGAATCAGCCGGATCATTCAGCCACACGAGCAGCGGGTAGTCGTATCCAGGCTCATAGCCCTGGGGCACGAAGACTCGGGAATCCCCAGGCCATGCGGCGGCGTGCGGAAGGACGGACCTGGCCTGCGGCCCGCGGTGGATGGATCGGCGGGTGCGGTTCATCGCGGAAGGCTCCTCAGGCGAGGCAACAGGGGAAGCGGGTTTGTAACGCAACCCCCGCAGGGGGGCAACGTCACCCCGCGGCCGGATCCCCCGGCCTGGCAAGTGAGGAAAGGGGCGCAAGATCGGGCTCGAATCCCCCGCCTTTTTGGCGGCGAGCGACCTTCAGCTCGCGGTCGTGAGCCGGTCCATCGCGGCGACCAACTCCGTGACAGCAGCAATGCTGCTGTCGAGACCAGCTCGCTCCTCCGGGAGCAGGTCGATCTCGATGATTCGCTCGACCCCGCCACTGCCGAGAATCACAGGCACGCCGACAAAGTATCCGCCGACGCCATATTCCTTGTCGCAGTACGCTGCCACGGGGAGAACCCGCTTCTTGTCCCGCACGATCGCCTCGACCATCTGTGTCGTCGCGGCGGCCGGTGCGTAGTAGGCACTTCCAGTCTTGAGGAGGCCGACGATCTCGGCCCCGCCCTTTCGAGTGCGGTCGATGATGCTCGCGAGGCGGTCAGGCGCGATGAGTTGCGTGACCGGGATCCCGCCAACGCTCGTGCAGCTCGGCACCGGCACCATCGTGTCGCCGTGGCCACCAAGGAGCATCGCCGAAATGTCCTCAACGCTCACGCCGAGCTCGAGAGCCAAGAACGCGCAGTACCGTGCGGTATCGAGCACACCGGCCTGCCCCATCACGCGGGCGGCCGGAAAGCCGGTGACCTGGAACGTTCGCTGCACCATCGCATCCAGCGGGTTGGAGACCACGATGACGATCGCATTCGGGCTCGTATCGCGAATCTTCGCGGCGACGTCTCCTACGATTTTGGCATTCGTCGCGAGCAGGTCGTCGCGGCTCATGCCGGGCTTCCTCGCGATCCCGGCGGTGACGACGACCACGTCACTCCCCGCCGTGTCGGCCCATTCCGTGGTACCGATAATCTTTGCGTCGAAGCCCATGATCGGCGACGCCTGAAAGAGGTCGAGCGCCTTTCCGGCCGGCATGCCCTCGGTGGCCGGGATATCGAGCAGCACCACATCACCGAGCTCGGCGGCAGCAGACCAGTGAGCGGTGGTCGCGCCGACGTTTCCGGCACCGATGATGGAGATCTTCGCGCGTCGCATGAAGGGTCCTGTGAGGAAAGGAAAGAAGGTGAAGCGTGAGGGAGCGTGAGGGAGAAGGAGGGAGAAGGAACGGGGATCACCCGTCATCGCTCGGAAGCTCGACTCGGTCCGGAAGGTCCTCGCGGGCCTTCTGAATCGCCTTGTTGATCGACCGACCGTACAGAAAGCTGGCCACGACGATCGCGGCCAGGGCCACCGCTGCGATAGCGGCGGCGATCACCCAGATCGGCTGGCTGGCGTCCTTGGAAGCAGGCGGAAACCATGTCGGCTCCGGCCCGATCAGGAGCGTCGTCACACGACGGCTCGCCCCGTCAGTCACATGCCCCGCCTCGTCAGGACGGATGTCGTCGAACGGATAGGCATACCGCTTGAACGCGAACCCAGCGACCCGCACCCGCTCGCTGATGTTCTCGCCGGAGGGCATTCCGTGGGGGAGCTCCCGCACGCAGCAGACGATCGGGTAGGTGTTCTGCACGCGGCCGTTGATCTCGAGGAGCGGCGTCTCGACGAACACGAAGAGCTCCCAGTAATGGTTGCTCCCGACGACCTTCCTGAGGAAGGGCTCGTCGATGGGCACCCGCATCGCCCGCCTGACATTGCCTTCGATGATGACAGGGTCACCACGATGGGACGGGTACCACTCGCGGGTTGGATCGATGAGCACCATCGCATCGATCGGCTTCCCCGCGGCCGCAGTCACATCCGGCCGAGAGGTACGACCAGCGGCCGCCAGCATGGCGTAGAATGCGGCAGAATCCCCGGCGATGAGCTTCTTCCCGTCGACGACCGAGTCGAAAAGCCCATAGTCCATGCCGAGCCGGCCGAGGAACGTATCCGGATGCCAGGCCACGCGGGCAGCAGCCGCCACGAGCGCCGGGGCATCGGCAGGCCATGCCTCACCATCGGCTGCGTCGGCCTGGGGACGAGGGGCCGCCGACGTCGAGAGCGGGAGCGCGAGCGCGGTGACCGGCTCATCCATGGGTTTCCATCGCGGCCATGAAGCAGGGGCCGCGACGGTGAGAACGTCCACAACGAGACCTCCCCCATCGACAATTCGAACGACGTCATAGTGCGGACGATCAAGGAGCTCGGCGAGGTCGTCAGGCAGCCGCTGAGGCGCCACGAACGTCGCCCGTCCGCGTATCGAGAGGAGCGCGTCCGAGACCACCACTGCTTCTCCCTTGGCGGGAGCCCGTGTGGCGGTTTCTCTCCAGCCGGCGACAACGGCATCGGGGGCATCGAGCCGCCGGAGCACCTTGATCACCGTCGGCTCGGCCGCCGTCCATTCGGTTAATGACTCGAGGTCAAAGCGCCGAGAATGATCGATCTCACGAAGCTCGAGAAACGACGCAAAATCTTTTTGCCCGCTGTCTGCGACCACCGGTGTCAGCCATGCTCCCACGAGCACCGCCGCCATCCCGACCCACCATCGTGCCGCTGTCCGCTGTGTCATTCGTTGGTTGCTCCGCCCGTCTCGCCGTCACCATGGGTTGTGTCTGAGGAAGCCAACTTCCGCAGGGATTCGGAAACCGAAAAATGCTCGACACCCGAAAGCGCTGAGTCGAGCTCCTTCGCTTCCATCCGGCGTCGACGCCCGCGGCCCACGACCCAATACCCGATCCCGATCGTCGCCACGATGCCGAGCATGGTAACAACTCCCAGAGCCGTGATCGAGCGCTCCCATATCCCGCCGCGTTGATCCTCAGACGACGGCGCGGCGGGGAGCACTGGCTCGAGGGACAAAACAAGCGGCGCAAGGCGGACGCCGTCGGCTGCACGGTAGGCCAAGTTTTTGAGGAAGTACCCGTCTACCACGACGGACTCAGCCAGATTCATGCCTTCGGTCATGCCTGCTGGAAGCCGCAGAAAGTGAACCACGATGGGGGAGGCAGGGCCGCCAGCCGGCTCAAGCCAGCCCTGCCAGAAGTGGTCGATCCCATGGTCGTTCTCGATTGAAGCGAGCTTCTCGAGTCGCCGCAGCGTCCCTCGCATTCGGATCGGCCGCCCCCGGAACGAACGGGGCTGACTGAAGACCTCCGTGAAGCCCACGGCCTCCCACTTCGAAGCCGAAGGGTCTCGCAAGCCCTGAAGCGTGCGCCCTATTTCGAACCACGCGTCGTGATCGCGGGAGCCGAAGAAGCTGGCATCCCGCACCTTTGACAGCGCCACCGGCGACGCACCGAGAAGGGTCTCGTCAACGTTCTCTGACACCTCGTCATCGGGAAGGATGATGACCGCACCGTCAGCCGGGGGCGGCCCCGAGACAGCTTCGAGGCGGGTATCGATCTGGCGCTCATGAGGCGGTGGCGGTGGCTGCCACAGCGGTCTGAGAAAAAGTTCGAGGGTCACCACCACCACGAGGGCCGGAGGGATAAACGCCCAGGCGAGCTTTCGGTGTTCGACAGCGGAGAGATAGTTGCGCGGAGGGCGGCCGGGCACGATGGTCGGCTCGGGCACGGAGTCAGGCATCGCGGCGCCAGCAGCGCCCGTGACCATCACGGCCTCACCTGATCCGCGGGGGCCTCAGCCTCCCGCTGCTTTTGACGCCGTACTTCGCGCCACACATACGCGGCGAACGATCCGGCGAGCGTGAAGGGCATCGCGAGCATAAGAAGGATGCTGTAGAAGTAGCCCCGCGCAAGGTTCAGCCCATCCGGATCGCTCGTATTGATGGCATCCTTGCAGTTCGGGCATCCGAGCGCCTCCGCAGCCGCCATGAAGGCCACCACGGCAAGGGCGAAACCGGCAGGACGTATCAAGTTCCTCATGCCTAAAGTATAGACACCGCCAAACCTGGAGGGCCACCAAGCGAAGCCGAGCCAGGGAGGGGCGGCTGAGCGTGAAGTACAACGCGAGGCCTGGAGGGCCGGGTCACCGTCGCCGGAGGGCGACCAAGCGAAGCCGAGCCAGGGAGGGGCGGCTGAGCGTGCAGATAATACAGCATGAGGTAGATCACCACGCCGGTGACCGACACATAAAGCCAGATCGGGAACGTGATTCGGCCGAGCCTGCGGTGGGCGTCCCAGCGGCCGCGCCACGCGAGGAAAATCATTCGCAGCGCGAGGACCGGGACCGCTGCCGCAAGGATGACGTGCGTGATCAGGATCGCGTAGTACACGAGCCGGAGTGACTCGGGCCCGGCATACTTCCTGCTTCCCTCGAGCCAATGGTAGGTGAGGTACGAGACAAGGAAGATCGCCGACGTCGCAAACGCTGCCACCATGAGGCCGCGATGCGCTTGCCAGTTGCCTCGGCGAATGCATACCCAGCCAGCGACGAGGAGCACGGCGGCGATCGAATTGAGAACCGCGTTGGTCGTGGCCAGCGGGTGGATGCCTTCCGCCACGGCGATACAGGCGGGGATCATGGCGACTCGTCTGCGAGAACCTCGCGAATGAGCTTCTTGAGCAGCTTGGCACGGTCCGGGTCGGTGAGGGAGTAGCCGCCCCGGAGCTTGCCCTTGCGATCGAAGACGACCCCCTTCTCCGCATGCACGCCCACTTCCGTCGGAAGGAGAAGCTTCCCTTGGCCGACGCGTTCGATCGTGGCCATGTCGCCGGTCAGAAATTTCCACCGACCATGATCCGCGTCAAATCGCTCGGCATAGCGCCGAAGCACTTCAGGCGTGTCGTTCTCGGGATCGCACGTGAGGCTCACCACCATGAAAGCGGGATCGTCGATTTCGCGAAGGATGTCGGCGATCGCCTGGTTTTCACGAAAGCATGGCCCAGGGCAATTGGAAAAAAACACCGCCCCGAGCCAGACCTTCCCCGTGAGCTCTTGGGATGAGAACGCCTTCCCATCTTGGTCGGTCAGCGTGAAGGGAGCGGCCGGATCCGCTGCGGGCACGAACTCGGCGTCAGGCTCAGGCTTGCCCACCACGAATGACGGCGGCTCCGCGCAGCCGATGGTAGAGAGCAGCAGAAAGACAACGCATGCACGCCTCATAGGGATCCCTTGCTCAGTGTGGGGCGGGTTCGGCGTGCCCGGCGCCACTGGCTTCTTGGAGGAGCAGCACGTCGGTCGGCCTCGCCATGTGGAGAGCCCTCTCTTGTGACACCATTCGGTTACGCATGCCAACATCGGGCACAAGCATGAGGACAAGGAAAACCGCCATCATCGCGGCGGGGATCGTGAGCACGTATTTCCAATTCGCCTCCCACCAGACGTGCATGAAGAACAGCACCACGAGGAGGGCCTTGGTGCACGAGACCGCCATCATGAAGGCCCAGCCCACCTGGGGCTGATCTCGCCACGGCCAGGCCGCGGAATACGTCAAGAACGACATCGTTGTCAGAAAGCAGAGCGCGGCGAACACTGCGATGTATTTCCCAATACCCCCATGGGCATGGTCGTGGTCGGCGGTGTGGTCGTGCGACGCGGTGTGGTCGGTCATGGGTCGGAGCCTCGGAGTGGCTGCTTGGGCCTTAGAAGAGGTAGAGGAGTGGAAACATGAAGATCCACACGAGATCGACAAAATGCCAATAGAGGCCAGCGTTCTCGATCATGCCGGCATTCTTCGGGCCCAGCGTGCATCCCAGCAGCACGGCGAACACGATGAGCCCCACGACCACGTGAATTGCATGGAATCCAGTGAGCAAAAAATACGTGCTCGCCCACATGCTGCCACCGGGGATCACCATCGGCAGCCGCAGCCAGGGGAAGGCGTCGTTGATGCCGTGGGCTGCCCCGTGACCGCCCGGTCCCTCGGCGGGAAGTGGCGCGATCTGGTCGGCGACCACCGCCATCTCGAACGACTCCTGTTTCGGGTCGGTGAGCATCTTGCGAATGCCCTGGAGGTTCCCTCGAGCAGACTGCTGCGCGGCCGAGAGACTGCTGACTGGGGCCTCGTCGAGCTCCTTGAGCCGAGCAATGATGGCCGGCTCGCCGAGACGAGCGCGGACAGCCGAGCCGTAGTAGAGGTCGGGCCGCTCGTAAATCAATCCATGCGGTGCCCAGGGAAAGATGCCGTGTGAGAACTTGGCCTGATACTCGTAGCCCTTCACCCCGAGGAAGAGTGCGCCGAGCACGAAGGTGGCGATCATCCCGAGCTTCGCGAGCTGTGTCTTGTTCGCCTTGGCCGCCTCGAGCGCGAGCACGATCGTCACGCTCGAGCAAATCAGCACGAACGTATTGAACGCCCCGATCGGCTCCGAGAGATGGACATGGTGTGGCTTGGGCCACACGGCTGCCCCGAACCGGAGCACGATGTAGCTCCCCAGGAGCGCCGCGAAGAACATGATCTCGGTCGATAGGAACAGCCACATGATGAGCTTGCCGCGGGTGAGCGGCAGGCCGGGCTGATACTGGAGATGGATGTGGCCGTGGTGACCGTCGCCATGGCCGTGGTCATGGGGAACGGGGATTGCCGGAGAGCTCATGGGGCGTCCGAAATGCGAATGAAGGAAGCGAAACTCTGAACGATGGGTCGGGGGCAGTCAGGAAGGCCCGCCGAACATGGACGCCGCGGCCAGGAGGCCAAGCAGGGCGCCAACGCTCGACAGCACCAGGAATCGGGCCGAGACGTCGTCGCGACGCACGGCAAACTGAATCGTCGCCACAAGATACACGCTGCCGGCGATCGCCGCGGACAGAAACATCCGCACGCTCCCCGAGGGCACCGCCAGCACGAGCGCGGCCGGCATGAGCAGGATCGCCGCTACCATGGATTGCCCCGCCGCCCGGAGGCCGGTCGGATCAACGACCGTGAGCATCCGCATTCCGGCCGCGGCGTACTGGGCGCGATAGAGCCACGCGATCGCCATGAAATGAGGGAACTGCCAGAGGTAGAGGACGGTGGCGAGTGACGCCACGGCCAGCGCCCCACGCGCGTCGCCCGCAGCCAGCCGCGCGGGCCCATCGGCGACCAGCCACCCAATGGCCACGGGCAACGCCCCGGCCACCGCCCCCACGGCCGTGTTGAGGGGCGTGATTCGCTTGAGCGGCGTGTAGATGAGGACGTAGAGCAGCCAGGTGGCCACCGCCACCGCCGCCGGTTGCCAGCCAGAGGCGAGCCAGCAGAGGAAACCACCGAGGGCAAGGGCTCCAACGGCAATCATCCACGCAGCAGGCACGCTCAACCGCCCCTCAACGATAGGGCGGTCGGCCGTCCGTTTCATGAGACGATCTGCATCCCGCTCGATGATCTGATTGGCGATGCTCGAGCTCGCGGCCACAAGCCCCGTTCCCAGAAGCACCCAGAGAAGCGGGCGCACGTCATCGGGCTGCCCGCCTGTCAGCCAGGCAGCTGCGGCCACCGTAGCGAGCACCATGACGGCGATCCGTGGCCGGACAAGCCGCGAACCATCGGCCAGAAGCGACCGCACGCCAACAGCCTCATCGATCGTGAAGGAACCAGACCCTGCCCTCGCAGGAGCAAACTCGGCAACGAGCGGAGGAGGTGTCATGCCATCACCCCTCTCTTCCGGCCAAGCGATGCTGCCTGGAAATCCGACGTGGCGCCTCGCTCGCTGCCGGCTGCAGCAAGCGCGAGCGCCACGCCAACGCCCAGGATCACCATGCCAAGCACCGCATGCGCAGTAACCGTCACGGCCCCTTGTCCACTCCTGGCGACAAGCGGCTCGGCAAGCCGCCAGCTGTCCGGGAGGATCGCGGATGGCAGTCCATACTTCGTGACCCATGTGCCAAGACCCAGGAGTATCTGGAGGGTGACGAGAACCACAGCAGCAACGGCCCAGCGCCTCGCTCCCGGATTCTCACCGCGACGGGTGGCAACGGCCGATGCGATCGCGAGCCCAGCCACGACGATCGCGAGCAGCACGTGCGCACCCACCAGAGCATGGAAGGCTGAGGGTGGTGTCGCTGGATCGAGGTGCCGAAGCTGCGCGCCGGCCACGAGCTGGGCATAGGCCACTACCGGAAGCGAGGCGCACAAGCCAGCCGCGATCCGAGGCGATGGCATCGACCCGCCCTTTCGCGTGAGGACCGCGAGCGCCATGGTCACCGCGAAGAAGAGAGGGCCGGTACAGGCATGGGCTTTGGCCACGGTCGTATCATCGAGAAGCACGCGAGCGCCCCCGAGAGCTCCCTGGGCCACCACAAGGAGCACTGCCGCAACTGACAGCCAGCGGACCGTGGTGCTCGTCGCACGTATCCACACGGTCGTCGCCAAGACCAGCGTGATGATTCCAACGATCGCCCCGAGCAGTCGATGGCCGTGCTCGAGAAAGAGATCCCATGGCCCCCCGAGCCATTCGGCGAGCGGAAAGAGAAACATGTTATGCCCATAGGTGGCCGGCCAGTCAGGCACCGCCATCGCAGCTTCGTAGGTCGTCACGAGTGCGCCGAACGAAAGCAGCACCGTCGTCGCCGCCACGAGGAGGCAGGCGATGAGGTGCGGCCAGTTGAAAGATCGAAGGAGGGGCATCATGGGTATGGGGCAAACAAACGCCGAAATCACCACAGCCTCTGCCCTCTCCCAAATGAGGAGCCGGGGGGGTCGGGGGAAGTCGAGGCGAGTTGGCAGGGCTGTGCCGTCCGAAGCCGAGGCTTTCACCGCCCCCCCGGCGCTTTGGGCCGATGAACTTCTTTGGCACGTTGCTGTGAGTGCGTCTCCTTGGCTGCCGCATCGGAGGCAGGATTCGGCGGATCGGTCTGCATGAGATGATCGGTGTCCATTCCAGGCGGCGAGTATTCATAAGGGCCGCGATACACCACGGGCTGGTAGTCAAAATTGCCGTGGCCCGGCGGGCTCGGGGCGGTCCACTCGAGGCCGTTGGCGTTCCACGGATTCCGGCCGGCGACCGGGCCGTAGAACATGCTCCAGAAGAAGTTGACGGCGAAGATGATTTGGCTGCCCACCATGCCAATGGCACACCAGGTCATGAAGGCATTCATGGGCTGGAGGTGGTGAAAGGTCTCGTAGTGGTAGGCATCGGCCAACCGCCGCGGAAAGCCAACAGCCCCGAGAATGTGCATTGTGAAGAACGTGCCATTCAAGAAGATGAACGTCAGGAAGAAGTGCGTCTTCCCCCAAAACTCGTTCATCGTGCGGCCGAACATCTTGGGAAACCAGAAGTAGATGGCCGCCCACACGCCCATCGCCGTGCTGGCAAAAAGCACGTAGTGGAAATGGGCCACGATGAAGTAGGTGTCGTGGATGAAGATGTCTACCGGCGTGGCGGCCATGAAGATGCCGGAAAGACCGCCGATGATGAACATCGACACGAAGGAAAGAGCAAAGAGCATCGAGGCGGTGAACTCGATCTTGCCTCCCCAGACGGTGCCCAGCCAGTTGAATGTCTTCACGGCACTCGGCAAGGCGATCATCATCGTCGACACCATGAATGTGATGCCGAGCGCGGGGTTCATTCCCGACATGAACATATGGTGGCCCCAGACGATGAAGCCCAGGCCGGCGATGCCGGCGATCGAGTAGACCATCGGACGGTATCCGAAAAGCGGCTTTCGGGCGAAGCACGTGAGGATGTCGCTCACCATGCCCATGGCCGGCAGGATCATGATGTAGACCGCCGGGTGGCTGTAGAACCAAAAGAGATGCTGCCAGAGAAGCGGCTGCCCACCGCCCGGACCCGCCACGGCGTTGTTGATGATGTTTCCCTCGGGCGAGAAGAAGCCCGTGGCGAATAACCGGTCGGCGAGCTGCATGAAGCCGACGGCCGTCAGGACCGGAAGCGCGAAGGCCTGAAGAATGGCGGTGATGAACATCGCCCAGATCGTCATCGGAAGACGAAACATCGTCATGCCAGGGGCCCGCATGAGGATGATGGTGGTCATGTAGTTGACGCTGCCGAGCATCGACGAGACCCCCACGAATGTCAGACCAAGGAGCCAGAGCGTCTGCCCCATGCCACTGCCAGGCGAGGCATTGACGTTCGTTGACAAGGTCGGGTAGCTCGTCCAGCCACCTGCTGCGGCCCCACCCTCCACGAAAAAACTCGCCCCGAAGGTGATGAAGGCCGGCCACATGAACCAGTACGACAGCATGTTGAGCGTTGGGAAGGCCATGTCGTCGGCGCCGATCATGAGCGGAATCAGGAAGTTGCCGAAGGCGCCTGCCAGAATCGGGATGATTACGAGGAAGACCATCACCGTGGCATGCATGGTGAAGAGCATCGTGTAGAACTCGGGCGACATCTGCCCGCCTTCCTGCGCGAAGAGCTTTCCCAGCACCGGCACGTCGGACCACGGCCAGGCCACCTGCCAGCGGACGGCGAGCGCCAAGAGCCCGCCGATCAAGAACCACACGAGCGTCGAAAACAAGAACTGAAGGCCGATGACCTTGTGGTCCTTCGAGAAGACGTAGGTCGATAAGAAGGTCAACACCGGATGAGGGTTCACCGCCGGGGCGTGGCCGTGGTCGGTGGTGACGGGTGCAGTGACGGTGCTCATGGCAAGTCTCCAGAATCGGGGCGACGCAATCGCGCCTAACGCGACGCCACTTCCTCGTGTGTGGCCTCCTGCTTGGCCTCCATGCGGGCGAGCCAGGCATCAAACTCGGGCCGTGTCAGGAAGGTCACACGCCCTTTCATTTTGTAGTGGCCCCATCCGCACAGCTCGGCGCAGACAATGTCGGTGCTGCCGGTCTCCGTCCCCTTGAACCAGACGGGGATCTTCATCCCGGGCACGGCGTCCTGCTTGATGCGAAGGTTGGGCAGAAAGAAGCTGTGGAGGACGTCCATGCTCTTGAGCTGGACGAGCACGTCTTCATCCACCGGAAGGCAGAGGTCGTTGACGATGTGGATGTCGTCCGGCGTGCCCAGGAGCCCGTCACGCCCTGGATACCGGAGCCGCCATTCGAACTGCCGGCCCACCACCTCGACCGTTGGCGGCATGTCAGGCCGACGCATCTTCACGTTGGCCCAGGTGTTCATCTGATAGATCGCCAGAAAGAGCAGCACGACGGCCGGGATGATCGTCCACACAACTTCAAGGGTATGGCTGCCGTGGATGTAGGTGGCCTTCTCATCGCCACGGGCAGCCGCGTCGTATTTCCACATGGACCAAAAGAGCACTAACTCGGTCGCGACAAAGACGACACCCGTGAGCACGAGGATAAAATAGAAGAGCGAATCGATCTGGCTGCCATGCTCCGAAATGTCTTTTGGAAGCCAGACGTTGATCGACGGCGCGACCGCGAACGTGGCCACGCCGAGAATTGGCACGGCGAGGAACAAGAAAGCCCAAAACATGCCACCGAGCCGCTTCATGAGTCACTTCTCCTCGCGTGAGGCTAGGCCAGGGGCCGATGCGGGACGAACCGCAACAGAGCGGTCGGCACCCAGCTCACCATCGAGCCCATAGGGGAGCGAGCGAACGTAGTTGATGATGTGCCAGATGTCTTCGGGGGCGACAGTTCCCTTGGCGGCGGGCATCGGAGCGCCGTTGATTCCGGCATGAATCCGATAATAGAGGTCAACCGGACGTCGCCCACCGCGGTAGATCCCTTGCCGGAGGTTCCGTGGCGGGATCGTTCGCGGCTTCAGCGCGTCACCGGCGAGCACCTGCCGGAATTCTGCGGCCCACTGCCGCTCCTTCGCATCGGCGTCCCCCGTCGCGATCCCATCGAGCTTCGTGTCGATCTTGACGATGTTCTTGCTCCAGTCGTCGTAGTCATTGGCCTGGCCGTCACCCAGCGACGTGACCCCGTGGCATTTCACGCAGTTTGCTTTGTCGCCATAGAACAACTCCCGCCCCTTCTCGATCGACGCGGCCAGGTCGAGGTTGGCTGGCATCGCAGGCACCTCGATCACGGCGTCGGCCGCGGTGGTCCACTTCGCAGCGATCGGCTCGAGCACTTCCGCGATCAGAAACTCACGGGTCTCAGAGAGGCGTCCTTTGTCTTCCTCGTCGAGCTCGAAGAACTGCCGCATGAGCGCAAGCTCCGTCTCCCCGCGGATGCTGAGGTACTTGACGTACTCGACGAGCGCAACGACTTCGATCGGGCTCAGGAGCGCGAAGGACGGCATCGAGGTGCCAGGGATGCCATTGTTGAGCACCCGCACAAGGTCCGGATGGGTCGGCTTGTCGGCTCGTTCCGTGCTCTTGAATTTGAAGATCCCGGGCCGGTAGTCGCGTGGATAGGGATTGAGGAAGGCCGCCGTCGGCCCGAGGCCATCTCCCGTGATGCCGTGGCAGTGGACACAGTGCTCACGAAAGAGCCCATTCTTGCGGCCCACGATGTCGCTGCGAACGGGACCGGCTGCCAGCCGAAGCTTCGCGGGGTCGAGGCCCGCCTCGGGAAGGCAGACGGGCTCGTCGGGCGTTCCGAACATGGCAAGCAGGATTGTGGCCACCTGCTTCTGCTGCTCGGGCGTTAGCTCCTGGTCGGACGCGACGGAATCTTTCTCAGCCGTGGGGGAAACCGCCTCGACCATGTTGAGGCGGAACGACGCCGGGGGCGTGGGGCCACATCCGGCCATGGCCAGGACCATGGCAACTACGGGCACGACGGACAGAAGAGAGCGGGCTTGCATCATGGATCGGTGACAGAAAGCAAGGGAGCGGAAACCTTTGTCATGAGCCGCTGAGGGCTGCGGCGGGAACCTCAAGCGTGCCTATGTCCTTGAGCACATCAGGCTCGAGCGTGATCTGAAATCGCCCCTTCGGATTCCACTTGAGGTCTGGGCGATCGAGCTTGAGACCAGCAGCGGCACGGGGGTGCCACACCTGAAACTCGAGTGGTTCACCGGCTGGCAGATCGGGCAGTTCGAAACTGCCGTCCACAGACGAAACGGCAACGTAGCCATCCTTCCGAAAGACCGCATACGCCTTCATCCAGGGATGGATGTTGCAGGTCACAGAGATGGGCATGCCGGTTTCAGAGGCCGGCTTGTAGATCGCGCTGCCTTGAGCAGGAATGCTCTGATTGAACGGAGTCGTGGCGATGTTCGTGTTGTGGCCGGTCATATCGCTATTCCGCACATCCACCGGCTGGCCAACGCGAGAGGCAAACACGGGCGTGATGAACTCACAGTTTTTCTGGTCAAAGACGAGTGGCTCACTGGGCGGAGACGCCTCCTTCACACGGGTCGACTTGCGGAGAAACAGGACGACATCGGCCAGCCCCTTGGTCGACGGATCGATGCGAAGGGATTGGTCGTAGAGCTTCATGCCGTGGGGGGAACAGAACTCCATGTCTTTATCGACGACGAGGACCGTCCGCTCAACAGGCGTGCCGGCGAACAGGAACCGGCCCTTCAGCGTGGCCCAGCCCGTGCCAACCGGAGCCGATTCCGTCGCGGCCTTGCCCGCCTCACTGGAGAGCAGCGCCGTGCGAAGCGTGGCAGCCGCGGCCGCATCGGCGACTGGCCCAACGACACGGCCAGGCCCGCAGCCCGCTGCGAGAGCGGCCAGCACCATCAGCGGAATGATTCGTGTTATCGACGCATCCATCGAGCCAATTCCCTCTGCCCTTATTTGAAAAGCTTCGCGTCGAGGCCGATCTCGCCGAGGTCAGTGCCTCCGGCCGTGATGGTCAGCTTCTTTCGCCCCTTCGAAACCTTCTCAGCTTTGCCGTTAATCGTCATCTCGCCGAGGTACCCGGCCTTCTCATGCCAGAACTGAAGCTCCAGCTCTTCAGCCGGGAGGTCGGCGATCTCGAAGCTGCCGTCCGCTTTCGAGACAGCGGCATAGGGATTGTTGCGAATCACGATCCATCCCTTCATCCACGGGTGAATGTTGCACGTCACCTGGGCAGGAACGGCCTCGTCGCTGGTGAACTTGGAGGTCACTTCTCCACCCGCAGGGATGAGATTGTTGGAGGGGGCGTTCTTGACCGAGGCAATATTGCTGTTGTGGCCGACGGGGTCGGAGTTCTTGATCACGAGCTCTTGTCCTGCTTGCACGAAGAGCACATGGGGCTCAAAGCGGCAGCCGTGGTTATCAAGCACAGGCTTGGCCTTCTTGGCCGCCGCCTCGAGCTCCGGCTTCACCTTCACCTTCTTGTCTCGCACGAACACCACCACGTTGGCAATACCCTTGTCTTCGCCAACGACGACCTCCTCCGAGACGAGCTTGTGCTTGCCGCAGACCTCGAGGTCTTTATCCACCGTAAGGGCCGCAGCCGCGGGAACGTCGCCGGTGAGCACAAACCGCCCCTTGAGGGTGCCCCATTCGGCCCATGCAGTGACTGAACCCATTGAGACGAGTGCGGCAGCCATCGCGGCAGCACGAACACGGGAGGTGAAGCAGGGCATCATGGCGAATCTCCAAGCGAGTGGCAGGTGAGGAAGTGAGGGTTGTTGAAGGCCGACGGTCACGGTGGACGGTCTCACAATGAATCAGGCACACGTCATTCTAGGGCGCGGGGCTCTCCAGACGACCGAATCGCTGCCGCATCGGTGGCGGCCGGGCGGGGGGCCGCGGCTTCCTCGGCGGGGTCAGCCGCGGGAGCCGGCGGAGGTGCAGGCGGCGGACCTGCCGGTGGCTCTGGCTTGAGGTAGGCCTCGAGCGAGAGATTCCGCTTGGCGAACAAATCGAAATGCATCAGGAGATCAGTGATCGCACTCACCTGCTCTTCACTCGTTCCGGCATAGAGATCCTGGCTCACCGGCTTGTCGAACGGGATATTGACCGGCATACCCGTATAGGGCAGGAACCGCTTCGGATTCGCGATCCAGTCGTGGACATACCCAGGCAGCAGCCGCTCGTGAACCGCCTCGAGCTGCGGCGCGAGGGCCTTGGGATTGCCCGGCGGCGAGTAGTCCCCCACGAGGTGGCACTTCACGCAGTAGTTCGTGTTCGTCACGATCTTGAGGGCACCGGCCAGGTGCCCAGGCCGAGCCTCTTCCTTCGATTCCATCGCGGTCGTGTCGAGGCGTGGGTCGTAGACATAGGGGAAGTCGGCCCCATCGGTGGCAGCGAAGTAGTTCACGAGCTTCGCGGCCTGGGCGGCATCGAAGTTGAACTTGGGCATTCGCAGCACTGCTGGCGGGCGGATGGTGTGCGGATTGAGGAGGAACCGGTGCAGCCAAGGAGACTGGACCTTCTTGCCCTCGCCGACAAGCGGCGGTGGCAACCATCCCCAGGCATCTTCCGGCTTCACATTCGGGTTGATTTCCTTTTCATCGGCGATCACCACCGGATAGAGAAGCCTTGCCAGGTCACCACCGACCGCAGGGTAGTGACTGCCGGCGCGGATGGCCGCCTCGGGTACGAGGATATTCGGACCGCCAACCTGCCGAGCCTCGCCATCCACGAGCACATCACGCCAGAGCATGACCGACCGATGCGGAATGGCCTCGTCGTCATCCTCTTCCATAGGCACGCCATCTTCATCGACGAGCTGAGGGCGGCCCGTTTCAGGGTCGAGCGTGGGCATGCCCACAAGGGACGTTTGGAGACGCCCCTGGGAATCGGCCTTCAACGATTTCGCGACCTGGTCTGGTGTGAAGTGGGGTGAGAAGAACGGATAGTCGGCCATCTCGACCGGCTCGCCGAGGCCGCCTGGGCGGAATTCAATGTCCCATCGATCCATCTGGAGCGTGTGACAACCCCGGCAGTTGTACTGCTCGGCCACAACAAGACCATCGAGCCTCGCCTGCTCACGCGTCGACGGGCGGTGGACAAACTGCGGCGGTGGAGGCTCGGCGACAAGGCCGAGCACGAAGGTCATCACCTCTTCCCGCTGCGAGTCATTGAACGGGAACTGCGGCATGCGGTACCGCTCGTTGTACGTCTTGTTTTCAGCCTTCTTGTAGTCGTAGCTTCGCGGGGCCCGCAGCTTCTGCCAGAGGAAGCCCTCCCGCTCGTGACCCAGCAGCTTCTCGAGGAAATAACCCGTGTCGGTGTCAAGGTTCTTCGGATCGACATGCACCTCGTCGCCCTGCACGAGGAACGCGAGCTCCGTGTCAAACGGTGATATTGATTCGGGCTTCTTTTCATCGCCATGGTCGGCCGCATGACCATGCGCGTGGTGCTCGCCGTGATCATGCGCGCCGGCAAGCTGATGCATGACGAACTGCGACACCTGCTCGAAGGCGATTCGCGATGGATCCTTGCGACCCCAGTCGGCGAGCGCCGCCCCCGCTGGCTTGGCGTCCTCGAAACCGGGAATATCGTGGCACGAATAGCAGGCGAGCTTTCCGAGCGTCTTCTTGCCAACATACGAGAGCAGAGCCGCGTCGCGCCCCGGCCCATCGAGACCAACGAGCATTTGCTCATCCCCTCGAAGCGTCGTTTGATTCTCCGCGAATCCCTTCTCGAGAACGGCCTTCGCCCTGGCCGTGGGGAACCGCTCCTTGAGATAGAGCATCGCGAGCTCGTCGAGCGCCTTCCGCTCGTCGGCCGTGAGGCTTTCGGCCGCAGGGATCGCCTCGGGCCGCCATCCTTCTGTCGACTCCAGCAGGTAGGCCGTGGCGTCGGCGGCCGGGTCAGTGACCGTCCCATCGGCACGCTTCTCGGCCTCGAGCAGCACGTTCGGCATGATCGTCTTGGGATGATACTTGGCGGGATTCCGCAGCCAGCTATAGAGCCACTCCCGTCCACGCGGATGCGCGGCCAACTTCGCCCCGATTCTGGAAAGATCGGGGCCGTGCGTGCTCGTGGCGTCAGGGAAGTCAGCATGCTGATGGCAGGCCAGGCAGCCCTTGAGTTGAAACACCTTCTTGCCGCGGACCGAATCCGCTGCAGCCGCGCCCGCAATCGCTGGGATGTAATCGAAGGGCTGACTCGCATCAAACAGGTAGCGAATCATCGAGCGAATCTCGATCGGCTCGTAGCGCATCGATTCCTCGAGACCGGGGCCCTCAAGGTGGTCCCACAGCCCAAAGAATCGCGGCATTTTTGTGGAGGGACGGAAATCCTGGGGGTTCCGCAGCCAGGAGTAAGTCCAATCAAAGCCGACCTTGGATGCGACGTGCCGCAGACTCGGCCCCACCTTGGGGAAGCTGCCGGGGGTATCGGACTCCTTAAGCATGGCCGCCAGATCGTGTGACCGTGACGTCAGCAGAGCATCCTCGCCAGCTGCGGCATCTCGAAGGACCACGTCCCGCAAGCGTTCACGGGCTGCCCGGCCATCGGGGCTCGTGCGCACCTCGTCGGTCCACCTCACAACCTCATCGCCTAGCTTGCCCAGCCCCGGATCACTCCGCAGCGCCGCCGCGACCTCGTGGAAATTTGGGGAGAGTCGCATGTCGGGGCCGATGCGCTTGTCCGCACTGGCCCAGCCACTGATTTCGTGGCACCCGTAGCAGCCGTACTGCCGCACAAGGTGATAGCCCTTCACGACCTTGGCGGCCGGCGGCTCGGGAAACTTTTCACTGGGCTCGAGATCCACGACCTGATGGTGGCACTTCAGGCAGCTCGATTGCTCGAACCGATCAGGCAGCATCGGCAGGCTCCAATGATGGTTATTGAACCAGCCATACTCCGCGTGCCACTCCCGCGCCTCCTTCGGCGAATTCGGGGTGTGCGATGCCCACTTGAAACTCGTCGAACTCCCCTGCCCTTGATGGCAGATCGTGCATCCGAACGACATCATCGGATGAGGACTCGAGTCGCTTAAAAAAAGATCGAGCCGCGGGTGCGTGGCATAGGGCTGCGGCACGCCCCGTCGCACCGTGACCTCGAGTGGAATTCCCCACCCCGGAGTCTCGAGCAGGGCTGCCACCGCAACCTGCCGGGCGTTCATCCGACGGCCCGCAATCTCCAGGATCACGTCGCCTGGCTGAAGCCCGGCCGCGGCCGCGGCCGCGGCCGGAGGAATCGCCTCGTCATAGGGCGTTGCGGGAGCCGGAAGAACCACATTGATCGTCGGCTCCGAAGCATCGAACACGCCGCGCTCAGCCAACCGCAGGCCGTAGATCGATTGAAGAGCCTCGTTGTCTCCGGCGAAACCCGCACCCACAGCAGCTCTCGCATCCGACATCATCTGCTCGGCCGCGCCTGCTGCGGGCGTGGCAAGCGTGACGATGATCGTCTCAGCCGCAGGGTAGGCAGGATCCTGCGGAGCACCCGGCATGGTCTTCGCCATGCCACGGTGACAGGTGATGCACCGATCAAACCTCGCGACATCACGGAAATTGTTATTGAGCGTCAAGTTGGGAAGCCAGACCTGCTCGATCTTCAGGGGGCCGTTGAATGCATCAAGCACCGGCAGCTCGAGAAGCGACTTCCCGAGGTTGGCGCGACGATCTTGATATGCCTGGTCGAGCTGCGTGAGGGCCAATCGATGATCGGCAACAGCCTTCGCCGCCACGTCCTCGGCACCCGTCATGCGGGAGAGAAGGCTCTCGAGATTCTTGCGATGGGTATTGGCCACTTGGTAGGCGACCGTTGCGTCCCCTACGTCGGATCGCTTGGCACCAGCGCGACCGAGGAGCGTGGCCACCCGCTCGGCCGGGGCCTCGTCGGCGATGGCCAGCTCGTAGTCCGCACGATTCTTGTCAAGCTCGGCCTTGCGGAGCTTGAGGGCGACGGCAAGAAGGTTCTCGCGAAACTTGGCCCGCTGCGCCGCATCTCGCATCCGCTGGAGAATTTCGCCGCGCAGGGCAAACCGCTCGTCTTCAACAACGACCGTTGCGTCAGACGGCTTATCGTCAACATCGGAACGAAGCGCGCGGAGCCGCCGAATATCCTGCTCAATGAAGGTGGCTGCCTGGGCATCCTCGGACACAGCGCCCAGCGCCGCCACAAACTCCTCGGCGAGCGCCGCGTCAACAGGCGACCGTCGCGCGTCGGCCAAAGCCTTCTCGAGCTCGGCACCACCAGCCCTATAGTCGGCAAGATCCTGCTGCTTCGTTCGCGCCAAAGCCGACCACGTCTCGAGCTCCCGGAAGCCGCGGGCATACTGCTTCCATGGCCTGTCGTGGTCGACCGCCAGCATCCATACCGTCGTCACTAACAGCCCGATCGCGGAAACCGCGAACACCACGTGGAGCAGCTTGATGTCGCGCCAGGTCTGTTCGGTTGCGGGCATGGGTGGTGACTTTGATCCGGGGCCGCCGGGAGCGGGCTCAGAAATTCAGCTTGAACTCAGGGATCGACACGATGTACTTCAGGTTGAGGGTCCACCGAACGACCATCTTGAGCGGAAGCGACAGCATGAGGAGCATGAGCGAAGACATGATCATGTAACGAATGAGGCCCATCTTCGCGAACATCCCGCGAAAGACGGTCACCGCCATGAGTGGCGGCAGAGCGACGAAGTAAAACCCGAGCAACAAAAGGCCTGGAAGCTCCCGAAGCACGATCATCCCAAACTGCATGTACCCCGGCGCATCGGCAGCCGCCCGCGGCAGCGGCATGTCCAGCCAATTGACCCAGAACATCTGATTGAGATCGACGTTGTTGAGCACCTCGACCTTGTATGGCGTCCAGTACTCAAAGGGCCCAAAGAAGTTCCAGTTTGGGCCGCGAAGGAACGTGCCCAAAATGATGAGCGTGATCCAGAGCACGAGAAAGCCGAACTGGAATGTGATGTAGGCGAACTTCCGCTCCGCAATCGTGTAGTAGCCGTTGCCTTTTTTGTTGTAGTCGAGGTAGGGCATCGCCATGAGGCCGAAGATCACGAAGCTCGGCAGCACGACACCCGCGTACCAAGGATCGAAGTAGACGAGCATTTCCTGAAGGCCGAGGAAGTACCACGGTGCCTTTGACGGGTTCGGCGTCTTCACACTCGAAGCCGGCTCCTCGAGCGGCGCGGGTAGGCAGATGGCCCACACCAGCAGGAACGCGGACACCGCCACCATGCAGATCAACTCGGTATAGACGAGGTCGGGCCACACGAGCACCTTCTCGTCGTCGAGCTTCTCCATCGGGGGCTCGCCGCGGGCGGTTCGCTCGTCATTCACGACCGCCTGCTTTGTGGCCACCCAGGTAAAGAACGCGAGGAGGAAGACCAAGCCCACGATCGGCACGTTGTCGGGCTTCATGACAATGGCCGCGAAGTTCTGATCGGCCATGGCGAGCCCCATGAGGACAAGCGCCGCATTGAGGATCGTCCAGGCCACCACGGGCTGCACGAAGTACGCCCGGAAGACGAAGAGAACGGTGCACAGGCCAACCGTTCCGAGCGAGTAGAGCACCGGCCCTGAGAGCGTATTGACGAGAGAGCGGACACCGGCGGGCAAAGCCGGGACAAGCGCCGACGATCCCGACAGAGCGAGGCTCGCCAGCACCATCAGCACAGCCGAAAAAGCCGCCCACGTGACGGCCCGCCCAGTCTGACCGTACTGCTTCCACAACAGAAACGCGAACACGCCGTTCATCGCGGCGATGAAGACGTAGTAGCCCCCGAGAAAGCCGGCAACGTTAGTGAGGAAGAACGGATCAGAATGCATGGTGGATGGTTGGGTACCGCGATCAGAGCGGGCCGCTGATGCCTCCGTCCTTCCGAACCCGCCAGAAGTGGATCGCCAGGAGCAGGGCCACCGCCAGCGGGATGGCGATGCAGTGGAGCACATAGAAGCGGTTCAGCGTCTCCTCGCCAACAAACCGTGCGCCCAAGAGACCAAACCTTGCGTCGGAGCCATCGGTGATCATGTCGATCCCACCGATGGTGAGGAGTTGCGCGCCTGGGCCTTCGTAGCCCAGAAACGGCGTGGCCCTCGCCATGTTCGAACCCACCGTGATCGCCCAAATCGCAAGCTGATCCCAAGGCAACAGATAGCCGGTGAAGGAGAGGAGAAGCGTCAGCAGCAGAAGAATGACGCCCACGACCCAATTGAATTCTCGCGGCGGCTTGTAGCTTCCGGTGAGAAACACGCGGTACATGTGGAGCCACGTGGTAATCACCATCGCGTGGGCAGCCCACCGGTGCAATTCACGGAGGATGCCCAGACTCGTCACGTCCCGCAGGGCCAGGATGTCGTTGTAGGCCCATTCGAGCGTGGGGCGGTAGTAGAACATGAGGAGCACGCCCGTGACGGTCTCCACCATAAACAGGAAAAACGTCACGCCCCCCATGCACCATGTGAAGGAGAGCGCGATGCCCTGCTTCTTGATCGACACAGGGTGCAGATGGAGAAAGAAGTTCGTGAGCATGACCACGATCCGATTCCGCCTGTCGAGCGGCATCGGATGACGGAAGATGCTCTTCCATATCTGCGAATTACGGATGGTCTCGCCAATGGCCATGGGCTCGTGGATATCCCCTGTTTCAGACGCTCACGTACGATGCCGGGTCGGCCCACTGGCCAAGCTCTTCCTGAAACCGTCGGCTCTTGTCGATCTGTAGTTGGCCATCGTCCGCGACCTGGATCGCGTAGCGTTCCAGCGGCCGCGGGGCCGGGCCCTCGAAATTGATCCCGTCTTTGTAGAAGCCGCTTCCGTGGCACGGGCACTTGAACTTCTGCTCGGCCTCGAGCCAGCTCGGCGTGCAGCCGAGGTGGGTACACACGGTCTGGAGGGCGTAGATCTGCTGCTGCCCCTCGTACTCGCTATTGACCACCCAGACACCAAACTGGGCGACAAACTTGGTCTCGACCTTGCCCAAAGGGAAACCCTCCTTCGAGCCCACCTTGAACGTACTCGGCGGCTCGGCAAGCACGTTCGGAAACATGAATCGCGCCAAGCCAAGCGTGAAGAGGCCACCGGTGACCGACAGGATCGAGAAACCCAACGCGAGCGCTGAGCCCGTCGCCATCTGAAGAAAGCTGCGGCGATCTTCGCCAGCATCCTTGGCAACCGGTTTGACTGGCTTCGCCGGACGCGGCGGAACGATCCGCGGCGCCGGCTTCGCTGCCCCAGGTTCCTTGGGCTTCGCAGCGACAGGCCGCTCGGGCGCCTCGGCTTTGCTCACGGGCCCAGGCTTCTCGCCGGCACGCGCCGCAGCCAGGATGCTCGCGGTGTCGCGCTGGACGCCGGAGCGACCGCCTGATTCAGCGGGCTTCGCAGCGGCCTTGGCCGGTCCTGCAGCGGCTTTCGGAGCAGGAGGCGGCTTTGCAGCCTCGGCAGGAGCTTCGGCCTTCTTGGCGCGTGCCAACGCCATGATGTCGGCGACATTCGGCCTGGCCCCAGGAATGGCTGGCGACTTTGGAGACGATACGGACTCCTCGGCAGCGGCAGCGGGCTGCTCGGTTGGCGCTGACTCGTGGGACGCCGCAGCGGGAGCCCCTTTTCCGTCGGCCGCCCTCGCAGCCGCGAGGATCTCCGCGATCGACATCTTCTTTTTGTCTGCCATCGAAGCCCTCGTCCAGCGAGCCCCACTCCACCCCGCGGTGAACCGGGCCTCGAAAAGCTTGAATTTGCGGTTTCGGCCGCGGCGGAGCGAGTTCGTGATTTTTTTCACAAACTCTTTCCCTAACTGTATCGATGCCGCGCAGGCTGTCAATGTCGGCCGTCTGGGCCATGCGGCCCACAAGATCCTGCCACGGCACCGCGATGGCAAGGGATGCCTCCCCAGCCCGGGCGCTCGGTGGCTGCAGCCCGCTGCCAGTGAGGTACAACGTCTCCGGCGCGCAGCCGTCAGCGGCGACCGCGCGAAGCCATGATAAAGCTCGAGCACGTAAAGCCTCTCGGAGGAGCCAAACTTTGAAGAAATCCCGGCGCGTTCTGGTCGTCGGCGGTGGTGGCCGTGAACATGCCCTCGCGTGGAAGCTCGCCCGCGATGGTGCAGAGGTACTCGTGGCTCCGGGGAATGCCGGCACAGCAGCGGTGGCTGAAAACGTAGCCGTGGCGGCGGATGACATCCCCGCACTCATCGAGGTGGCCCGCTCCCGCGACGTTGACCTCACGGTCGTTGGCCCGGAGATCCCGCTGGTTGCCGGGATCGTGGACGCCTTCACGGCTGCTGGCCTGCGGATCTTCGGGCCAACGGCGAAGGCCGCGCAGCTCGAAGGAAGCAAGCTCTTCTGCAAACAGATTCTCCATAGGGGCGATGTGCCCACCGCGATGTTTCGTGAGTTTCGATCGGCGGCGACGGCCCGACGGTATCTCGAGGAACGGGAAGACATGCCGGTCGTGGTGAAGGCGGATGGCCTCGCGGGCGGCAAGGGCGTCTTCGTATGCCATGACCGGGCGACGGCACTCGACGCGGTGGCAACGCTCGCCGACGACCCGCAGTTTTCGGCAGCAGCGCAGGGCATCCTTGTCGAGGAAAGACTCGACGGAATTGAAGTCAGCGTGATGGCCATCACCGATGGCCGCACGATCGTGACCCTGCCACCGCTGCAAGACCACAAGGCCGCGTACGACGGCGACACCGGCCCCAACACGGGTGGCATGGGGGCCTACTGCCCAGCCCTCTTTGTGGATGATGCCATGCTCGCCGAGATCGAGGCCCGCATTCTCGTGCCCACCGTCCATGCCATGCGGCGTGCAAAGGTTCCATTCCTGGGAATCCTCTACGGCGGCCTCATGCTCACGTCGCAAGGCCCGAAGGTCCTCGAGTTCAACGCCCGCTTTGGCGACCCCGAGTGCCAAGCCCTTCTCGTTCGGCTGGAATCGAGCCTCCTTGATCTGCTCGATGCTGCGACCGATCGCCGGCTCGACACAGTGGAGCCGCCCGTCTGGAAGGACGGGGCGAGCGTCGCTGTTGTCATGGCCAGCGAGGGCTACCCGGGAGCGGTGGCCAAGGGACGCCCGATCCGTGGCCTCGAGGCGGCGGCCGCCCATGAAGGCGTCGAGGTGTTCCACGCTGCGACGCGGGCGGGAGAGACCGGTGTCGTCACCGATGGCGGCCGGGTGCTCGCTGTGACGGCAATCGCCGAGTCGCTCGCAAAAGCCAAACTGCGTGCCTACACCGGGGTCCGCGAGATCCGCTGGCCGGGTGGCTGGTGTCGCAAAGACATTGCCGACAAAGGCCTTCACCGCGAGCGGGAACTTCTCGCGGCCGAAGCGGTCGCGCCAGCCGAGCCCGTCGCACCGGGAGGAGAAGCGCCATGAGGCTTCGCGTCGGCATCGTCGGGCTCGGTGAGCAGTGGGAGACGCGGCACCTGCCAGCGCTGCGAGCGCTGGCCGATCGGTTCGAGGTAAGGGGCATCTGCGAACAGGTCTCCCACCGAGCGCAGCGAGCCGCGACGCAGCTCGGGACCGCGGCGGTAGACGGCTTCCGCGCGCTTGTGGCTCGTGACGACATCGATGCTATCCTCTGCCTCGCGGAGCAGTGGTATGGCATCACGCCGATTCTCGCTGCGTGCGATCACGGCAAGGCGATCTATTCTGCGATCGACCTCCCCGTGGATTCCGGAGACGCGCAGGCACTTCGCCATCGCGTAGACGAAGCGGGCATCGCATTCATGGCCGAGTTGCCCAGGCGGCATGCCCCAGCGACCGTGCGGCTCAAGGAGCTCGTTGCCACGAGGCTCGGAGCGCCACGGATGCTTTTTTGTCACCGACGGATGCCCCACGACCCGCGGACCCAGGCTGGAAAGCCACGCGACCGCGGCCACACCGTCCGTGAAGTGATGGAGCTCGTTGACTGGTGCCGCTACGTCGCTGGCACCGAGCCCACAAGCGTCGTGGCGGTCCGTCATGCCGAAGCCCCCGGCGAGACCGCCGAAGACTATCGCATGATGAGCGTCGACTTCTCGCCGCCTGGTACCACGGGGAACGGCGTCCTGGCTCAGATCAGTTGCGGCTCATACATGCCACGTCGATGGGAAGAGGCCGTGAGCTTTCGCCCGCCAGCGGCGCTGCAAGCAGCCTGCGCGGAGGGCATTGCCTTCATCGACCTGCCATCGAGCCTTGTCTGGTTCGATACGGCAGGCCGTCACCAGGAGTCGCTCGAGAGCGAGCGGCCTGTGGGAGAGCAGATGCTGGTCCAGTTTCACCGTCGCGTCACGAGCCTCGTCCGCAGCATGAGCGGTCTCGACGACGCCCTCGCGGCGATCCGCGTCGTTCAAGCCGGTGAGACAAGCCTCACCGAAGGCCGGCGCGTGTGGCTGGGGTGACAAGTCGCTATAGAAGCCCCTCGCGGCAGCGAGGGGACGGCGGGTTGTAGAGCCCGCCCGCTTCTGATGGCAACCGGGACGACGTTCTACCCGCAGTCCCCCGGCTCG
>Ga0163150_10000394_pt1 | contig 81872 bp, 69 predicted proteins | sample OliLakLV19P2IB_FD_148628 | JGI IMG/M metagenome (GOLD analysis project Ga0163150, IMG submission 148628) | Freshwater microbial mat bacterial communities from Lake Vanda, McMurdo Dry Valleys, Antarctica - Oligotrophic Lake LV.19.P2.IB | ecosystem: Environmental > Aquatic > Freshwater > Lake >... | reverse complement strand
TTTGAAGGACTCGGGGACATCGCGGTTGCAGCGATCGAGGACATGCCGAAGCTCGAGAAGGCGACGCTTCGGTCGCTGTGTCACACGTCTTGGCTCACGCGCGAGTTGTTACTGTGATCCGTATTACAGGGCTTGATCAGAGGTTGTCGACGGCAACCCAGGGCGTTGCCCTGGGCTCCTGTTGGGATGCACCGTTGGTGCATGGAGATGCGCGCCGGGATCGGTCGCGGGTTGCGCTGCTGGGGATCGGAGATCTCACGCGACATCCGTGACCCGCGCATGAGCTTTGCCATCCGGCGCGAAATGCCGAAGAGCCTGCGCCGGAAGCTGAACGAACTCGGCGTGCCTGTCTGCATGCGCTGCGGCTACGACCTGCGCGGGGCGCGCCCAGATGTGACGTGCTGCACCGAGTGCGGGGCGGCGCTGTCGCAGCGGGAGGTGGAGGCACGTCGGCGAGCCGATGCGGCGCCGGCCGCGACCTGAGACAGCGGCGCACGCGGGCACCGCCCAAGGGCCGCTCCCGTTACGCTCCGTCTTGCTGCCACCAGCGCAGCCGGTAGAGCTGTCTAATATGAAGGACGCACTCCAATGAACCACGAACACGCTGACCGGGTCCTCGCGCGGGATCGACCGTTCGACGCGCCCGGCCCCGAGCAATTGCTGCGAACCACCCGTCGCGAAGCGATCGGCATCGCACTCCTCGGTGCGCTCGGCGTGTCGACGGTCGCGAGCGCGCAATCCGTGACGCCACCGCCGGCGGCCACGACGGCTGCGGCACCGCGCTCCCGCGTCGCGCGCATTGCGCATCTCACCGATGTGCATGTCCAGCCCGAACGGGGCGCCGAGGCCGGGTTCGTGCAGTGTCTGCATCACGTGCAGGCTCAGGCGGATCGGCCGGATGTGATTGTGACCGGCGGTGATCATGTGATGGATGTGTTCGAGCAGCAGGCGCCGCGCGCTGCGCTCGTGGGCGGCATGTGGCGCGATATTGTCAAGCGCGACTGTTCGCTGCGCGTCGAATCGGCCATCGGCAATCACGACATCCGCGGCTGGCACTCGAAGGCCGCGATGAAGGAAACAGAACCCGGGTACGGGAAGTCTTTCGCGCTCGATCTGCTGGGACTGCCGCAGCGCTATCACACGTTCGATCTCACGGCCGGAGCCGGCACGTGGCAGGTCATCGTCCTCGACAGCATTCAGAAGCGGCCCGACAGCTACCGGTGCTACCTCGATGAGGAACAGCTCGCGTGGGTCACGACAACGCTCACAGCGAAGCCGAAGGATCGTCCCACGCTGGTCGTCTCGCACGCGCCTGTCCTGTCGCTCGCCCCCCTGACGATCCGTGATCGGCGCAACGACGACGACGTCACCGTTCCGGGCAGCCTGATCCATCTCGACGGCTACCAGCTCCATCAACTGTTCCGCAAGCATCAGGTACGGCTCTGTCTGAGCGGCCACCTTCACCTGCTCGACCAGTGCGCCATCGACGGCGTTACGTATATTTGCGGCGGTGCGGTCTCGGGGAATTGGTGGAAAGGTTCCCACCACGGTGTCGTTGAGGGATACGGACTCGTCGATCTCTTTGATGACGGATCGTTCGCGCATCAATACGTGCCGTACGGGTGGAACGTACGCTCTTAAGGCCCTCGCCTTGTTGTCGAAAAGCCGGATCTGAGACGCGCTGCGTCGCGAAACATCCAACGCACGTATCTGTACGACAGCCACCCCGTCTCCGCGCCTCCAATGCCGGACAGTCCACGCCTCACAACCATCCGCCGTCTCCGATGCGGCGCGTTCATTGCAGCGATGGCGGGAGTTTGCCTGACGGGCGCGGGTGGATGCGGCAAGGGCGGCAACGCGAGCACGGCCCCCGCACCTTTGGCGGCCGTGGAAGTCACCCTGACGAAGGCCGTCTCGAAGCCGTTGCAGCGCACGATTCGCGTCAGCGGAACGTTGCGCGGTGTCGAGGAAACGACCGTCGCCGCGAAGGTTCCGGGACGCGTCGTGAGCATCGCCCGCGATCTCGGTGATGCGGCGCTGCCGGGCGACGAGCTGCTGCGTGTCGATCCCATTGACTACTCGCTCGCGCGCGATGAGCGGATGCGGGCGTTTCGGGAAGCGTTGGCGAAGATCGGGCTCGAAGCGCTGCCGGATGAGACGTTCGATGTCGCCAGTGTTCCCTCGGTGCAGCGCGCGCGGCTGCAGGCGGAGAACGCGCAGAACCGTTACGACCGCGGCCGGCAGCTGGCCGAACGCACACCGCCGCTTATCTCGGAACAGGACTTCGCCGATCTCAAGACCACATGGGACGTCGCCGAGCGCGACGTCGAAGGCGAACGGCTCACTGCAGAGGCGGTGATTGCCGAAGCCCGCACGCTCGACGTCCAGGTACAGATCGCAGAGCAGCGCCTTGCCGACACGACGCTGCGCGCGCCGAACGCGATCGTCGATGACGATGCGCCAGCCGACTCGAACGACGTTCGCTATCACGTGGCCGAACGGCTCGTCAGCGTCGGTGACTTCGTGCAGATGGCGACGCCACTCATGCGCCTCGTTGATCGGGATCCCGTCAAATTGCGCGCCTTCGTGCAGGAGCGCCGTGTCGGTGCCGTGATGCCCGGCCAGCGCGCCGCAGTGGCCCTCGAAGGATTCGCGAATCCATTCACCGGAACCGTGGCGCGCGTCAGTCCAAGCGTGGATCCGCAGACCCGCGCGTTTGCAATCGAAATACTCGTCGCCAATCCCGACGGGACGCTAAAGCCCGGATCATTCGGGACCGCCGACGTTTACGTGGGCGAAGATGAGGGGCTTATCGTTCGCGCGGCATCCATCGTCACGTTCGCCGGCGTGCACAAAGTGCTCTTCGTGGTCGACGGCAAGGTGGTCGAGCGGCGGATCGAGATCGGCGCCGCTGTCGGTGACAGCGTGGAAGTGCGCAAGGGGCTCGCCGCTGACGACGAGTTCATCGAGAAGCCCACGTCGGCGATGAACACAGGCACGCCGGTACGGGTCGTTCCGGCCGCGACGGCGGACCCGGATCTCGCGGACATCGGGAGCGGATCGTGAACGCCATCAGGCGTGGGTGCGCCGTCCTCCTGGTCAGCATGTTGGCGAGCGGCTGCGCCGTCGACCAGGCGAACGAAGTCGCGACGTACCGCGATGTGCTCGATGCGGGCCTGACCGTCGCCGACGTCTCCGCAGACGAGCCGCTCACGCTTGCGGAGTCGATGCGGCTGGCAGCGCTGAGCAATGAATCGATCGCCCTCGAAGGCGAGAGGTACCTGCAGGCGATCATCGCCCGCCGCCGCGCGGTCGCGGCATTTCTGCCGACCATCAGCCTCGCACCGAGCTACCGCATCGACAGCATCGACGGGGAGATCGACGATGCGTTTGACGTTCCGGTCAACGCGTCGATCTCGACCAGTTTCGTCAGTGACTACCACGCGCTCGATGCGGCGGGCGCGGAAATCGGCGCGCGACGGGCGCTGCTGTTCGCAGCGCAGGACACGCTGCTGCTCGACGTCGCCCGCACGCACTATGAAGTGATCCGCGCCGAGCGGGCCGTCGATGTGCTTGAAACCTCCCTCGCGGTGCAGAATGAGCGCGTCGCCGACGCGCGGGCACGGCTCGAAGTCGGACTGGTCCGGCCGCTCGACCTTTCACTGAGCGAAGCCCAGACGGCGCAGACCGCGGCTGATCTGGAAGTTGCCCGCAACCGGGTCTTGGTCGGGCGGGCAGTGCTCGCGTATCTGACCGCAGCTCCGATCGGCGGGCGGCCGCTCGTTGATTCGCTTGAGCAGCCGGCGGCGCTGCCGTCGCTGGAATCGTGGATTGCAGATGCCGAGCGCGGCCGACCAGAATTGCTTGCCGCCAGCCGCACAATCGACACGGCGGAGCGGCGCGTGCAGAGCGCATACGGCCAGTACTACCCGACTGTCTCGTTGGACATTCAAGGCTTTCTGCACCGCGACACGGTTCCGACGGACCTCGACTGGCTCGGCGTGATCCGCGTCACCGTTCCGCTGTTTTCGGCGGGTCTCATCGAGGCGGACGTGCGCGACGCGCTGAGCTTCGCCCGGCAGGCCAAGCTGTTCGAATCGCTCACGCGGCGCGCCACGGTGCGCGACATCACCACCGCGCTTGACTCGTACGGATCTGCGGCGCAGCGGGCGACCCACCTCGCGGTCCAGGTCCGCGCATCGCGGGACGCGCTCGAGCAGTCTGAGGGGCTGTACCAGGTCGGGCTTGCAACGAATTTGGAGCGACTCACCGCCCAAGATCAGCTGCAGTCCGCGGAATTGCAGCTGGTCAGTGCCGAACTCGAGAGCAAGGTGTCGTATCTCGACCTGCTTCGGACCAGCGGCTCATTGCACACACTGATCGGATTGACACGCGAACTCGATGAAGCTTCGCCTGATGCGCCTGGCGACAGTTCCACACGGGAGCACGCCGATGCAACGCCTCGCTGACATCTGCATCCGTCGCCCCGTCTTCGCCGCGATGATGAACCTCGCGCTCGTCATCATCGGGCTCGTGAGCTACTCACGACTCGGCGTCGATCGACTGCCTTCCGTGGATGTGCCCACGGTTCGTGTGCAGACGACGTTGTCGGGCGCTTCGCCGGAGGAAGTCGAGACGCAGCTCGCCGACGAGATCGAAGAAGCGGTCAATACAGTCGAGGGGATCGATGAGCTGCGGTCGGTCTCGCTGCCGGATCGAGCGAATGTCATCGCGAATTTCAACCTAGACCGCGATGTCGACGCTGCGGCCCAGGATGTGCGCGACCGCGTGGCGAGCATCATTCGCAATCTGCCGGACGATGCAGATCCTCCGACGGTGCGGAAGGTCGACAATGATTCGGAGCCGGTGATCACGATTGCCATCAGCGGACCGCGCAGCGTCCGCGAGCTGACGGAGATTGCGGACAAGGTTGTGCGCGTGCGGCTGGAACGGTCGCCCGGGGTCGGCGAGATTCGCCTCACCGGCGGGCTCGCCCGCACCATGAACATCTGGGTGGACGCCGATCGGCTTGACGCCTACGGCATCTCGATCACCGCAGTGCGCGACGCAATCGCAGCCCAGAACTCGGACATTCCCGGCGGTAACGTGACGGCGCCCGACCGCGAACTCGCGCTGCGCATGTCCGGCCGTTTCCTCGACGTGTCGGGCTTTCACAATCTGGTCGTTGCGAATCGTGACGGCGTGCCGATCCGCATCGCGGATCTCGGCCGCGCGGAGGATGGCACTGCCGAAGCTCGGACCATTGCGCGCCTTAACGGCGAGCCGACGGTCGTGCTTGAGATCATCCGGCAGTCCGATGCGAACACCGTGGCGGTGATTGAAGGCATCAAGGAAAACCTCGCGGCCATCCGATCCCAACTGCCGAGCGACATCGGTACCGTCATCATTCGCGATCAGTCGAACTATATCTATTCCGCGCTGCACGAGATCAATGTGCATCTCATCCTCGGCAGCGTGCTCGCGAGCATCGTCGTCCTCGCGTTCATGCGGAGCTGGCGATCGACGCTGATCGCGGCAATTGCGATTCCGACGTCCGTGATCGCCACGTTCGGCATGATGGACCTGCTGGGATTCACGCTGAACAGCATCACGATGCTGGCGCTCGTGCTGATGGTCGGTGTGGTGATCGACGACGCGATCGTGGTGCTCGAGAACATCTTCCGCTTCATTGAAGAAAAGGGCATGAGCCCGATGCAGGCGGCGAAGGAAGCGACTGCCGAGATCGGCCTGGCCGTGCTCGCGACGACGCTCAGTCTGGTGGTGATCTTCGTTCCGGTGTCGTTCATGTCGAGCGTCGCGGGCCGCTTTCTCTATCAATTCGGTCTCACGGCTGCCGTGGCGGTGCTTGTCAGCATGTTTGTGTCGTTCACGCTCACGCCGATGATGTCGGCCCGCATGCTCTCCGCATCAGATGCGAGCGCGATGTCCGCCCCTGCATCGCGCCGTGGCTTCTATTCGTTCATCGATCGTCGCTATGAACGGTTGATCCGCTGGTCGATGCGCCATCGTCTCGCTGTTGCCGGGATCGCGATCCTCACGATCGCGTCGGCCTTCCCCATGTTCTTCGCGGTCGGGCGCGAGTTCGTTCCCGCGGATGTCGACGAGGCCGAGTTCAGCGTGTCGACGACCGCCCCTGAGGGGACGAGCATGCTGGCGATGAGCTCGGCAATGGCCGAGGTCGAGCGTGTCATTCGAGAAACGAAGGGCGTGCGGGACGTGCTTCTGACGAGCGGCGGCTTTGCCGGATCACAGGTCAACAGCGCGTCGTTTTACGTACGCATTGCTCCGCACGACGAGCGCGTGCTGTCACTGGGACGCATCTGGAGATCGCTCCTCGCGCTCGATCCCATGGCTGCCTTTCGCGGGAACTACAAGCAATCGGACGTGATGTCGGATATCGACCGGCGGCTCGCCCGCTTCAGCGAAGTCCGCAACCAGGTGCGCAACTTTCAGGCGTTCAATATCGGCGGAGGACCGTTTGACGTGAACCTCGTCATCCGCGGTCCAGAACTCGAAAAGTTGTTTCAGTACGGCGAGGAGCTGCGACGACGCGCGATCGCCGTCGGCGGCTTCCGCGGACTCGATACGTCGCTGCGCCTGAACAAGCCGGAGCTCCGCGTTTCAATCGATCGCGATCGCGCGGCGGATCTCGGAGTCGAAGCGCGTGACATCGGCACGGCGCTTCGCGTCATGGTGGGAGGCGACGACGAAGTGACGCGCTTCCGGGATCCGACGACGAACGAACAGTACGAGGTCCGGTTGCGCCTGATGGAGGACGACCGCAACCGTCCGGAGATCATCGACCAGCTCAAGCTCGCCGGCGGGGGCGGAGCGCTCGTGGAACTGAGCAGCGTCGCCAGCATCGAACCGATTCTGAGCGCGTCGCGCATCGATCGCCTGGACCGGCAACGGCTGGTGTCCGTGCGCGGCGGCGTCTCGCCAGGTTACGCGCTCGGCGACCGCCTCGAAGTGCTGCGTGATCTGTCCGAAGAACTCGGCATGCCGCAGGGCTACACGACGAGCTTTACCGGCCGCAGCCGTGAACTGGAACGCACGTTCACGGAGTTCGCCCTGGCGTTTGCGCTGTCGATCGTCTTCATGTACCTCATTCTCGCGTCACAGTTTGAGAGTCTTACGCATCCATTCACGATCCTCCTTTCCATCCCGTTGTCCGTGCCGTTCGCATTGCTTGCCTTGCTCGGCACTGGAGGGACGCTGAACATGTTCAGCGCGCTGGGGATTCTGGTCTTGTTCGGCGTCGTCAAGAAGAATGCGATTTTGCAGATCGATCACATGAACGCATTGCGGCGCAGCGGTCACCCTCGACTCGACGCCATCGTCCGCGGCAATCGGGACCGGCTCAGGCCGATTCTCATGACGACGTTTGCGCTGGTCGCAGGCATGTTGCCGTTGGCGCTCGGCACCGGACCCGGTGCCGAAGAGCGCCGCGCGGTGGCGATCGTGGTCATCGGAGGTCAGTCGCTCTGTCTCGTCCTCTCCCTTCTGGTGACGCCGGTCGCATACTCACTGCTTGACGACGTCGGAACATGGATGCGCGAACGCTGGCCGAAGCGGTTTGCGGCGCCGGCGGCAGTTCCTGCGGCGGAATCGCCGCGCTGAGCGGAAGTGAGAAAGATGAAGTGGGAAGGATGAAGGATGAAGGATGAAGGATGAAGGTATGCGCGATTGTTCGGTGCCCGCGCGGTCGAGAAATCACCCTGCGGTCGAATGGTCCTTCTTACTTCTTACTTCATACTTCTAACTTCATACTTCTAACTTCTCAAGCCCCCCGCCTCCTGTCCAGCAGCCGGTACTGGACCGCCTCGGACACGTGGTGCAGTGCGACCGTGTCCACCGATTCCAGATCGGCGATCGTGCGGGCGACGCGCCGGATCTTGTCATACGCGCGGGCGCTCAGTCCGAGTTCCGTCATCGCCCGACCGAGCAGCGTGCGGGAGGTTTCATCGAGTGCGGCGTGGGCGTCGAGCATCCGGCCGGAGAGCCGCGCGTTCGGAAGGTCCCCTTGCCGCTGCTTCGCCTTGCTCCGAGCCGCAGCAACCCGCTCGCGCATCGCGCCGCTCTCGGTCCCGCTCCGCTTCGTGGTGAGTTCACCAAATGGGACGGGACCAATCTCCACGTGCAGATCGATGCGATCGATGAGCGGACCGGACAGCCGTTTCAAGTACTGATCCTGTTCGCGCTGTCCTTCCTCGCCGGCTCTGCGGTCACCGCGATGCGTCGGGTTCATCGCCGCCACCAGCAGCGTCCGCGCTGGATAGCGAATCGTTCCCTGCATGCGGGAGATGGTCACAAAGCCGTCTTCGAGCGGCTCGCGCAGACTCTCGAGCACACCGCGCTGGAACTCGGGCAGCTCATCGAGAAAGAGGATGCCGTGATGCGCGAGACTCACCTCGCCCGGCCGCGGCATGCTCCCGCCTCCGACGATTGCCGCCGACGAGGCCGTGTGATGCGGAGAGCGGACCGGCCGCGTCGTGATCAGCGCGGCGCCGCGCGGCACTCCTCCCACCGCCGAGTAGACGCGCGTGACCTCGAGTGCTTCATCGCGCGACAGCGCCGGCAGAATCCCGGGCAGCGCGCGGGCCATCATCGTTTTGCCGCTGCCCGCCGGACCCATGAGCAGGATGTTGTGCATGCCGGCGCCTGCAATCGTCATGGCGCGCTTCGCGGCTTCCTGGCCGCGCACGTCGGCGAAATCGATCTCCGCGCGGGCCTCGGCGAGCACCGACGCCGCGTCGATCGCCCCGACCGGCGCCAGCGTGCCATGACCGTTCAGGAAGCCGATCACATCGGCGAGCGTTTCAGCACCATACACCTCGATGTCTTCGACAACCGCCGCTTCCCGGGCGTTCGCGGCGGGTACCACGACCGCGCGTTTCGTCCGCTTGCGGGCGAGCATCGCGAGACTGATCACGCCGCGGACGGGGCGCACGCGGCCATCGAGCGCCAGCTCGCCTGCGAAGAAGATCTCGTCGATCGCCTGTGCCACCGGTGAGTCCTGATCGACCGTCCCGCCGAGCATGAGCACCGCAATCGCGATCGGCAGGTCATAGACCGGTCCCTCTTTGCGCAGATCCGCAGGAGCGAGATTCACCGTGACGCGGCCGAACGGATACAGATAGCCCGAATTCAGAATCGCCGTGCGGACACGCTCGGCGCTCTCACGCACCGCGGCGTCCGGGAGGCCGACGATGCCGGTCGAAGGGAGCTTCGCGTGCGAAACATCCGCTTCGACCTCGCACGGATACGCCTCGATGCCTTGCAGCACAAAACTGTTGATGCGACTCGTCACGCACGCGAATCTACCGCCTGCCGGAGCGAGTCCGGAATTTTCCGCGCAAATTCATGCGGCGCAGCGGAGGACGACGTTGCCGCGGCGAGCCACGCAGCGTGCTGGTTTGCTTACAGTCCGCCGGTCATGAACGAGCGCGCCACCCATCGGGCTTTCGACGGTCTCGCGTCGACCTATGAGGCGCATAGACCGCGCTATCCCGCTGTCATCTTTGACCGGCTGCTGGACGGTGTGCCGCAGAGCAACGCGAACGTGCCGATCCGGGCTCTGGACGTCGGATGCGGAACGGGAATCTCCACGCGGGCGCTTGCCGAACGTGCTGTCGATGTCATCGCAATGGACCCCGGGGAGGACATGCTGGAGCGTGCCCGTGCCGCATGCGCCGCATTTCCGACGATTCAATTCGTGCTCGGATCAGCAGAGAACGCAGACCTGCCCGCAGAACACGTCGATCTCGTCCTCGCGGCGCAGGCGTTTCACTGGTTCGAGCCGCTGCGGGCGCTCGCCGAGTTTCATCGCGTGCTCCGTCCCGGAGGGCGAAGCGCGCTGCTGTGGAACCTGCGAGTGGGTGACGGAGGATTCACCGATGCCTACATCAGAACGGCTCACGGCACTGCGGGCCCCGTTCAGGCATTTCGCCGCTGATGATGTGGTGACACTGCAGCAGGACGCGCAGCTGACGTTTGCGACCCGCGCGTAATCGCCGCTCAGCGCCGCCGATGGCTCTGACGGAAGCCGTTCGGCCGGCCATCGTCGTACTCGTAGATCGTCACGAGCAGATCGCGCACGCCCCAGCGGCGCGCTTCTTCATGCGTCGCAAAGAGAACGTCGAGGCGATTGCCCTTGATCGCGCCGCCTCGATCAAGCACCGGAACGACCGTGCCCGCGTCATATCCCGGTACCGCGATGATGGAACCCAGCGGAAGAATCCCGGTATCCGCCGCGACCATGCGTCCGCCGTTTGTCGAGACGCTGTAGCCGCTCGCGGTAATGCCGTCAGCGCTGGCGCCGCACGACCGCTCGTCGGGGCTGTATGCCGTCACCTTCATCATCATCGTCTTCTTGACGCGCACAGGGCGGCCGTTGAACCTTGGCTCGACGACGTCGTCGACTGCAGGGTGCGTCTCGTCGCGCGGAGCGCTCGCGCTGCGCAGGACGGGTTCGCTCGCACGCTCGTCGGTGACTGGTGAAGCCGTTGCGTTTGCAAGGACCGATGCGGTCGCGAGAGCCGACACAGTGGTTGCGTTCGGGACAGCCGCGATTGCCGCCGGCTGATCCGCAATCATCGGAATCGCGATGACGGCCCCGGATGCGAAGGCTGCAAGGCTTGCCATCCAACGCGGGTTGATCTGCCGCGGGTTGATCTGCGCACGAACGCCACGAAGCTGCCACTGCCGGCGAATTGCACCGCTGTTGCTACGCATTTTTTGATGACCTGTTTCCAACCGTCGCTGCGCGGAAGAGGTCCGCCGCGAATGAGGGATGCTAACCCGTCTTGAGCACAAGTCCACGAGCAGCCGCGCCGTGTGACCTCGTGCGGTCCGGACAGAGCGCACGAGCGGCACAGACGGAATGCGCGCCAGCTTCCTGCGGGCGCTAAACGGGTGATAATGCGCCAGCGCCTTCATTCATTCCGACGATTCGCGCCTTTCCATCGCCGTCGGCACTCACCTTCGCGGCCCGTACACTCCGGACCCTCATGACCGCCACGGATGTGCTGATCATTGTCTTCATCGGGTTGGCCGGAGGCGTGAGCGGCGGACTGCTGGGCATCGGGGGGTCGATCGTGATGATCCCGTTGCTGACGCTGAGTCGCGGGCCGAATCAGCACCTGTATCAAGCCGCGTGCATGATCGTGAATGTGGTCGTCGCTGTCGGCGCTTCGATACGGCACTTCAAGGGCGGCACGATCCGCCGAGATTACTTTCGATGGATGCTCCTCGCCGCAGCGATAGCAGTCATCGTCGGCGTCGTCGTGAGCAATGTGGTCGAAAGCAACAACCTCAAAATGCTCTTCGGCGTGTTTCTGATTTATACGGGCGCCGCGGAGCTCGGCCGCGTGCTGCGGCGGGAGCCGGATGCTGAAGCCACTACCGTCCCCGCTTCGGCGCCGCGCGCGATGACGATCGGCGGCCTCACCGGATTCGTGTCCGGATTGCTTGGCATTGGCGGCGGCACCGTCGCTGTTCCGCTCCTTCGATCACTCGCGCGACTGCCGATGCGGCAGGCGATCGGAACGAGCGCGGCCGTCATGACGCTCGCTTCGACAGTGGGTGCCGTAGCGAAGAACGCGACGATTGACTCGCACTCCGCTCCTGACGGCACGCAGCTCACGCTGTGGCTGAGCTTGGGGCTTGCGGGACTGCTCACAGTTCCCGCGCTGTTCGGAGCGGTGCTCGGGGCACATCTGACCTATCGTCTGCCGCTCAATGCGACGCGCCTCGTGTTCGTCGCGCTGATCGCCCTCGCCGGGCTTCGCATGATGGGTGTGCTTGGGTAAGGACTTGGCTCGCGCCGCCGGACGCGGCAAAAGCCCGGTCGATGGGGCCGGCCGCACTGGATCAAGTGAAGGGAAGGAATCACGGATGGTCGCTTTCACAAACAACCTCAAAACAGCAGCTCTCCTCGGAGGTCTTTTCGCGCTCGTCGTGTTCGTCGGCTCCTACTGGGGCTGGCAAGGCATGATCATCGCGGGCGTGTTCGGCGTCGTCATGAACTTCTCGGTCTGGTTCTTCTCGGACAAGCTCGCGGTTGCATCCATGAGCGCCAAGGAAGTCGACGCGAAGTCCGCTCCGGAACTCGTGGACATGGTGCAGCGGCTCGCCGACCGCGCCGGCCTTCCGATGCCTCGCGTTTACGTATGCCCGCAGCAGGCGCCCAACGCATTCGCCACCGGTCGCAACCCGCGCCATGCCGCCGTCGCTGTCACCCAGGGCGCCTTGCAGCTTCTCGATCGGCACGAACTCGAAGGCGTGATCGCGCACGAGCTCGCGCACATCAAGAATCGCGACACGCTCACGTCCACGATCGCCGGCACAGTCGCAGGCATCTTCTCCATGCTGGCGCAGATGGCATTCTTCTTCGGCGGCAGCAGTCGCGAAGGCGGCCATCCGCTCGTTGGACTTTTGATGATCATCGGCGGCGCGATCGGCGCGGCGCTGATTAAGGCGATGATCAGCCGTTCGCGAGAGTTCGTCGCCGACGCTGACGGCGCAGCGATCGCCGGCAGCCCCGACGGGCTCGCATCCGCGCTGCGGAAGCTCGATAGCTACTCCCGACGCATTCCCATGGATCAGCCCAATCCTGCACTCAACAACCTCTTCATCGTTGAGCCCGCGATGAGCCTCGGTGGCGACACGCTGATGCGCCTGTTCGCGACGCATCCGCCGACTGAACGCCGTGTCGCGGCGCTGCTCGGACGACGTTGACGCGGCGATCGCGCCGCTTCGCACATGAGCGCAATGAAAACGCGGGGCACGCCGCATTGTGGCTGCCCCGCGTTGCCTTTGATTCAACTGCCTCGCGCGTCCCGCTTAGCGGAGCGCGGCCGGAGCTGCTGGCGTGTTTCCCGACGGGGTTCCAGACGAGTTCCCCGACGAAATCGGCGTGGTGGTCGGCGGCTTCAGCGGTGCTGCGCCGACGGGAGCGGATCCAGCGGCAGGTGCTTCGGCGGCCTTGCTTCCAGAGTCCTTGTCGCCACCGATCCATCGCATGGAACATCCACCCGCTGACACCATCGCATGGCCCAGGGGGCCCTTGAATCCTTCCGGGACGATCATGCCCCAGATGAACATTTCCTGCTGACGGCGGGTTGTGTACACCGTGATCGGCGCGTACATGATGCCGACGAAGTCCTTCGGCGGCGTCACGCGCGTCTTGATTTTCGTGATGGTGCCTTCTTTCGTCGTCTCAAGAATTTCAATCTTCAAGCCGGGCAGGGAGCTGCCGCTGGAGCTGGCGATGCTCACGACAGGCTCATCCGCCGGCAGCTCCCCGATCTCGAAGTTGATCTCCGCCGACTGACCGGACTCCATGCGGCCCGTTGTCAGGCGATAGTCCTGCATGCGGAGCACCGGCTTGGGGAACGTGTATTGGTGACGCAAGCGCACGTCGACGATCGGGCAGAGCGGATGCGTCGTTTCGACGAGCAGGAAGAGCGGCATCTCGCCCTCCGTCCACTGCGTCACATCCCACTCCAGCAGATACTGGTTGCGCGGCGCGTCGATCTTCGGGTCAAAGCCGGCGAATTTTGGCTCCCGGCCATGCACTCCGGTGATGAGAAACGGGGACTTGTCGAGACTCTCGACGAACAGGCGTCCCTGTTGCGGCTGACCGGCGACGGCGTTGATGGAACCCGGCTGCATGCGGACGGGAAGCGTCACTTCCATCACCATCTGCAGGTTCACGACGCGGGCAAAGCCGTCGAAGAGGAGCTTGATCTCTGCCTTCTTGCCGCCCGGCGATGACTGCGCCGTCATGCTGGCTTCCAGCTCGACCGACCCGCCCGCCGGGATCTCGCTGCCGGCGATGTCGTTGATGGTCGTGCACTTGCAGCTCGGCTGCACCGCGAGAATCAGGACGGGCTCGGTGCTCGTATTGATAATCTTGATTTTCTTCGTGGGGGTCGCGCTCGGCTCAACAAATCCGAAGTCGCAGATCGCCGGCTCGAGACGAATCGGAGGAGGAGCGTCCTCACCATCCGTCGGGGGGCTGTCCTGTGGTGCGCCGCGCGGCTGCTCTGGCGTGGCCCGATTCTGGTCGCTCGTGGTGGACAGCGAGATGCTGCCGCCTGCCGCCGGAGTGGCGGGCGTTGCGCCTGGGCTCGCCGGTGGCGTTGTCGGAGGCGTCGCGGGTCGGGTCGCTGCTGGTGTCGCTGCTGGTGTCGCTGCTGGTGTCGCCGGCGTGGGCCTCGGACTTTCGCGGGGCGTCTCTTGCGAGGGTCGCGCGAGCGTCAGCGAGCAGGCGAGTGCGACGGTCAAAAGACCGACTGTGGTGTTGCGAAGGGTGGGATATGTCATGGTCGGTGCCTAACGGAGCCAGTGCGGTTCGATTGTCGACGAAAGTGTACCTGTCGGGCAGCGGACTCTCATCGATCATCGGAGCTTCCGGTGAACTTCGGTATCGGTCTTTGGGCGCCTCCCTGTTTACCCGGGGCCGGTTTACCCGGGGCCTGTGTACCCGCGGCCCATTTAGTCGCGACACGTCGCGCTGGTCATGCCCGCTAACTCAGGGTCGTATCCACCCCCGAAGACCTCATGGCAGCCCGCCCGACCGGCCCCACGGCCGCCGCGCATCGGCCGCGACTTGCGGGCCGCTTTTGATTTTTGCTAGAGTTGACGCTCTTCACTTGGTTCGCTCGGTCCAACGCTTGGCTCGACGCCACCCGGTCGGCGGCCTCGTCCCCATTCCTCGTCCCGATTCCTCGTCCCCATTCACTGATACGCCTCAGGACTCCCTATGAACAGCACCGACCTTCGCCCTGGAATGGCGATCAAGATGGACGGGAACCTCTTCCTGATCACGGAATTCACGCACGTCACCCCTGGTAACCTGCGGGCGTTCGTCCAGGTCAAGATCCGTAACCTGAAGACCGGCAGCCTGGTGGACAAGCGTCTCCGCTCCGGGGAGGTCATGGAACAGGTCGATCTGGACCGGCGCCCGATGGAGTACCTCTACACCCAAGGCGACAAGTACATCTTCATGGACTCCGGTAACTTCGAGCAAGTCGAGCTGGCCAAGGAGTTCGTGGGTGACATGCCCCTGTTCATCCTCCCGAACAACGAGGTGACGGTGCTCTGGTGCGACGGCAAGGCCGTCTCGATCGACATGCCGAAGACGGTGATTCTGCAGATCACCGACACGCCGCCGGGGATCAAGGGCGCCACCGCGACGAACCAGCTCAAGGAAGCGACCTGCGAGACCGGGCTCAAGACCAAGGTTCCCCCGTTCATCGTGACCGGTGAGAAGATCATCATCGGTACAGACGACGGCGCGTACAAGAGCCGCGCCTGATCGATCCTCGAGGCCGCCGAACGGACCCGGTCCGGCGGCACCGACCGGTATCATGCGACCCGCTCCGCACCCTCCCGCACTCCGGCAACCGTCATGAAACGTCTCTCGACCGCGCTCGTCCTGGTCACCCTCGCCGTATCCCTCCCAGCCTGTGCACCGAAGTCCGAGCACGACGGCTGGTCGCACTACGGTGCCGATGTCGACGCCCACGCAGTTCCGCAGATTTCGATCGGGGCCAGTGGTGATCCTCCCGCAGCGACCGCAGACGGCATCGCGAAGCTGGAAGGAACCGTCCACGAGGTGTGCGTCGTCAAGGGCTGCTGGATGACCCTTCGCGACGAGACCGGCACCGAGGTCCTCGTTCGCTTCCGCGACTACGGCTTCTTTGTCCCGCGTAACGCGATGAGGCGCCAGGCGTGGGTCGTGGGCACGCCCCAGAAGCAGACGCTGTCGATCGAAGCGCTGCAGCATCTCGCGCACGACGCGGGGCGCACCGAGGCTGAGATCGCCGCAATCACCCGGCCTGAAGACCGGCTGACGATCATCGCCGACGCGGTCTGGATTCAAGGTCCGGGACTGCAGGACCCGTACCGCGCGATCGGCAAGGAAGACTGCCCGCCCGTTGATGCAGGAGTCGCTCCAGCAGCCCTCGGGGGGTCGTCAGTTCGATGACCAGCCTGCTTCTCACCGGCGGCCGCGTCCTCGATCCGGCCTCCGGTTTCGACGCAACGGCCGATGTCCTGGTGGAGAATGGGCGTATCGCCGCGATCAGTACGAAACGCGGTGCACTTCGGCGCGACGACGCTGCCACTGGGCAGACGATCGACTGTGCCGGTCGGCTTGTGACACCGGGCCTGATCGACCCGCACGTCCACATCCGCGAACCCGGCGGCGAAGCGAAGGAAACCATTCTGACGGGCGCCACGGCCGCTGTGCGCGGCGGATTCACGACCGTCTGCTGCATGCCGAACACGAGCCCCGCGCTCGACACGGCAGCCATGCTGGACTTTGTCCGCATGCGGGCCCGCGAAGCCGACCAGTCGCGCGTGTTCGTCGTCGGCGCCGCGACGGTCGGCCGCCAGGGCGAACAGCTTGCTCCGATGGGCGCCATGCGTGCAGCTGGCGCGGTTGCGTTCAGCGACGACGGTGACGGCATTGCGAGCGCCGAGATGATGCGCCGGATCCTCTGCGTGTGCCGAAGCCTCGACAGCGCATTCATGCAGCACTGCCAGGAACCGTCACTCACGGTCGGAGGCGTCATGAACGCCGGCCCGCTCGCCGCGCGGCTTGGTCTCGGCGGATGGCCCGCCGTCGCCGAAGAAGTCATGATCGAGCGCGACCTCCGGCTCAACCGCTCGATCGGCTGCCGCTATCACGCGCAACATCTCTCCAGTGGCGGCAGCGCGGAGATTCTGCGCCGCGCGCGGGCGGAGGGCCAGCCGGTGTCGGGCGAGGTCGCGCCGCATCATCTGCTGATGACGGAAGACGACTGCGACGGCTACAACACGCAGGCGAAGATGAATCCCCCGCTGCGCACGCGGTCTCACATCGCGCAGCTCAAGGAGGCCGTCGCGGACGGGACGATCACCGTCCTCGCGACCGATCACGCGCCGCACACGACAGCTGAAAAGGCACGCGACTTTTCGAGCGCCCCTTTCGGCATCATCGGGCTCGAGTGCGCGCTGCCACTCTATGTGAAAGCGCTGGTCGCCGACGGCGTCATCGACTGGCCGCGCATGATCGCGATGATGACCATCGAACCCGCGCGGCTCTGCGCGTTCCCCACGATGCGCGGCTACGAATCGCTCGGCACGCTCACCGTCGGTGGTCGAGCCGATATCACCGTCATCGACGAGACCGCGAAGTGGACGATCGACACTAAAGGCTTTGCCTCAAAGTCGCGGAACTGCCCCTTCGACGGCTGGCCCGTCGTCGGACGCGCGACGCACACCATCGTTCGCGGCGTCGTCAAGCACGCGCTCTGAGCGGCGGGCACTCTACAATCTAGATCTGCACGGCGTGCGTGCGCCCACCGGATCCCGCCGTGAGTTTCGACCTTCGCCACAGCATCAGGCAGCACATCGGATCGAACTACGAGCTGCACGCTGCGCACGTGAACCCGCAGTTCGCGAAGGTGTTGAAGACGATCGGCTACGACCACGTGTATGTGCGAGTACAGGGCGCACACCTTTGGGACGATCAGGGTCAGCAGTATCTCGACATGCTGAGCGGCTACGCCGTCTGCAACATGGGTCGGAATCATCCGGTCATCCGCAAGGCGCTGGAGGACTACCTCGCGCTGGACTTTCCGACGATGGTGCAGTTCGAGGCGCCGCTGCTTTCCGGCATGCTTGCAGCCGAGCTGAAGCGGCATGTGCCGTTCGATCTCGCACACGTCTTCTTCACCAACTCAGGCGCCGAGGGAATCGAAGCGGCGATCAAGTTCGCACGGTGCGCAACCGGTCGAGCGGGGATTCTCGCAGCAGATCGCGCGTTTCACGGACTCACCATGGGCGCACTGGCGCTCAACGGCTGCGAGAGCTTTCGCGCAGGGTTTGCACCTTTTAGTCCGGGAGCGCAGTTCGTCCCCTTCAATGACTGCGAAGCGCTCGAACGAGCGCTGGCGCGCGGCGACATCGCCGCCTACGTTGTCGAACCGGTGCAAGGCAAGGGTGTGCACATCCCCTCGCCAGGCTATCTCGCGGAAGCGTCGCGGCTCTGCAAGAAGTACGGCGCGCTGTTCGTCGTCGACGAGATCCAGACTGGGGTCGGCCGCACAGGAACGTTTCTCGCGCTCGAACAGGAAGGCAGCGTCGATCCTGACATCATCGTCATGAGCAAGGCGCTGTCCGGCGGATACGTGCCCGTTGGTGCGGTGCTCACGCGGAGGAGCGTGTGGAACTGCGTCTTCTCGTCCATGGATCGTGCGGTCGTCCACAGTTCGACATTTCACCAGGGATCGATGGCCATGGTCGCTGGCCTCGCATCGATCGCGGTCTACGACGAGGACCGGCTCGGCGCGAATGCTGTGGCCATGGGTGCGCGGCTGAAGACCGAACTGGAAAGGATGCAGACGCGCTTCGAGTTCATCCGCGCGATCCGCCAGCGCGGCCTGATGATCGGCATCGAGTTCGGCGAGCCGAAGTCGCTGACGCTGCGTGCCGCGTGGAAGATGGTGCATGCCATGAACGCGAATCTCTTTGCGCAGGCGATTGTGATTCCACTGATGCAGGATCATCGCATTCTTTGCCAGGTCGCCGGGCATAAGCAAGCGGTCGTCAAGCTCATCCCGCCGCTCTGCATCAATGACGCAGACGTCGACTGGTTCCTCCGCGCGTTCGAAGATGTCATGCTGAAGCTGCATCGATTCCCGGGACCGGTGTGGGACATTCTGAAGCGGCTCGGCGCCAACACGATGTCCACGCGCGAGCGTGACATCGATGCCGCCATCGCGAGCGTGCGCTGACATGGCTGATGCGGCACCCGACGCTTCGAGCGATGGCCCGCGGTGGACCGATCGATTCGCGAGCCTCGTGCTGCGCCGTCCGTGGACGGTCGTGGCGATCAGTCTGGTGTTCGCCCTCGCCGGTGCAGTGCTGGGCTGGTTCCGGTTGCCGCTCGACGCCAATACCGACTCGCTTATCTCGCGCGACCGGCCGTGGATGTCGCAGTATCTCCGGTTTCTCGACGAGTTCGGGGACCTTGAGTACCTCCATGCGGTGATTGACACCAACGGGGATCGCGCAGCAGGCGAACGCGCGGTCGACGATCTCTTTGCACGACTGAAGACCATCGAGGAACTCCCCGGTGTCTTTGCCCGCATCGAACCGGACGAGTCGTGGCGCGTCGCGTCCCGCGCGATGCCTCTTGAGGATCTCCACGGTCTGGTGACGTCAAGCGATGCGCTTCCGCATCTCGCAAACGGGCAGACGGCGCTGGCGAAGGGCGAAGAGCTGCTCGGCCGCGCGATGAGCGCCGAAGCGCTGCGCATGAGTGCCGACGAACGCGAGCGGCTCGGCGCCGCGGGCATCCTGCTCCTGCAGGCAGTCGGCGACGCGAGCGTGACATCAATGCCGATCGCCACGGATTCGCTGGCGCGGCAGCAGCCGCCGCGATACCTCGAGAGCGACACGGGACGCCTCTTGTTCATCGCCATTCAGCCGCAGAAGAACTTCTCCCGGCTCGCAGCCATCGAAACGCCGCTCCGAAAAATCCGCGCCGCCATCGACGAGACCCGCGCCGCTGTGCCGACCGTCGAGATCGGTCTCACGGGAAAGCCCGTCCTGCAGGCCGATGAGCTCGTCACGTCGACCGGTGACACGACGTGGAGCTTTGCAGTCAGCCTTCTGATCGTCGCGGTCATCTGTGTCTTGATCTACCGCAACATCCGGCGGCCGCTTCTCGCGCTCATCGCGTTCGCGATGGCCATCGCATGGACACAAGGCGCGGCGGCGCTCATGGTCGGCCGCCTGACGCTTTTGTCCATGGTGTTCATGCTCGTCATGATCGGCGCCGGACTCGACTACGGCATTCATGTCGTCAGCCGCTATACCGAAAACCGGCTGACGTCCTCGATCGCCGACAGCGTGCGCCGCACGATGCACACGACGGCGATCGGCACACTGACGGGCGCAGCGACAAGCGCAGCGGTGTTTGCCCTGGCGATGTTCTCGAGCTTTCAGGGGCTGCGCGAGCTCGGCATGATTGCCGGTGCCGGACTCGTGCTCTGTGCGCTTGCGATGGTGACGACTCTGCCGGCGCTGCTTGTGCTGTTTGACAGTCCCCAGGCGGTGGCACCGCCGCGCGCCATTCCGATTCCCGGACACACGATCGGGATCTCGCGTCGTGCCGCGTTGATCGCAACCGTCAGTTTCGGCGTCGCCACCGCAACGGCCCTGATTGCCGCCGTCTTCTTGATCCGTCTCGAGAGCAATCTTCTCGAGCTGCAGGCTGAGGGACTTGAGAGCGTCGAATGGGAGCACCGGGTGCTTGACGACTCGGCGAGCATGAGCTGGTTTGCAGGCGTCATGGCCGATGACGAGGCCCGCGCGCTCGAAGTCATCGAGCGCGCGCGGACGTATCCAGAAGTTGCGTTTGTTCGCAGCGTGTTCGACGTCGTGCAGCCAAGAAGCCCTGAGCGCGATGCGTTGCGAAGCGCAATCGGCACTGCGACGCTCACCGCCCCGCAGCCTGCACAGGATGCGCCGCCGGCTTCCGCCGCCGCGCTCCGCAGCGCAGCGCAACGCGTGGCCACAGCGCGCGCGCTGTCCGCAGGCCGGGCGACGCCGGACGAGAACGCGCGACTCGGCGCGATCGCCGATCGGCTGCGGGCGCTCGCCACCACGATCGACGCCGAACCCGACCGGGTGCGCGCCGACATCGACGCGAGCGTTGCGGCGACGCGCCAGGCATTCGATCAGATCGGCGTCGGAGCACGAATGTCACTCCGCGACGCGCTGCCGGCCGCTGTCCGCGACCAGTTCGTTTCGCCGAGCGGCAAACTCCTCGTGATGCTCGTTCCGAGCGAAGACGCGTGGGAACTCGAGCCGCTGGAACGTTTCGTCCATGCGATACGCGACGTCGACCCGAATGCCACCGGCGTCCCGATCACCCAGTTCGAATCGATACGCGACATGGTGCGCGCCTTCGTGCTTATCTCGCTCGGCTCGTTCGTCGCCGTCGCGATCCTGACGTGGCTCGACTTTCGACGCATCAGCGCCGTGGCAGTGTGCACGGGAGTCCTCGCCGTCGGCATCACCCTCACGCTGGGCTTTCTCGGGGCCGCCGGAATTCCGCTGTCGCTCGCCAACTTCTTCGGCATTCCGATCTTGATCGGGCTCGGGATCGACAGCAACATCCATCTCCTGCACCGCGCCGATGAAACGCGGCACAGCGGCGACCCCCGTGTCTCGTTCGGCGCCACGCGCAGCGCGGTGATCTTCACCGCGCTGACGACCGCGATCGGATTCGGCGGTCAGATCTTCGCCAGTCACCGCGGCATGCAGGGACTCGGCTGGATCATGTTCATCGGCAGTCTGATCTGCCTAGCGACGAGCGTGTGGCTGATGCCAGCGCTGCTGCGCCTCATGCGCGGGGGGCGGGAGCCGCGCGAGTCGGATTCAGCATGATTCGCCCGCCTGATTTAATCGCCGGTGTCGTCTTCCAGCTGCACGCCGTCAGGAAGCGCGGCGCGGAACGCGCGGCCATATCCCTTCGTGACGATGCGCGGATCGAGAATCACCACGCGCCCTTCGTCGGTCGAGCTGCGGATCAGTCGACCGATCCCCTGCTTGAAGCGGATCACCGCGCGTGGGAGCTGATCGTCGCCGAACGGACTGCCTCCGTGCTGCTGAATCAGTTCATGACGCGCTTCGACAATCGGACGGTCGGGCACATCAAAGGGCAACCGTGTAATGATCACGTTGCGCAGCGCGCGACCGCGCACGTCAACGCCCTGCCAGAAGCTCGATGTTCCAAAAAGCACGCTGCGCTCGCTCTCGCGGAATCGCTTCAGAAGCAGACCACGCGGTCCGCTTTGGCCGTGGATCAGCAGCGGAAAGTCTTCGCCTTCAAGTGTCGGCCCGACGCGCTGCACGACGTCGGACAACGTCGCGAAGCTCGTGAACAGTACGAACGCGCCGCCATCGGTCGCGCGGATGTGCTTGAGAATCCGCGGCACCAGCGCGTCAATGAAGCTGCGGTCCGACGGATCGGGCATCGATCGGTCGACCATCGCGCGCATGAGCTTCGCGTGTTCGAACGGGCTTCCGAGCGCCAGCTCCTCGGCATCATCGATGCCCAGTCGCGCGCGGACGTGTGAAAAGTCACCTTTGCCGGCCGCGAGCGTGGCGCTCGTCATGACCACCGAGCGGTCCTTGCCGAAGAGGTGTTCGCGCAGGATCGGCGCCACATCGATCGCCGCCGCGCACAGCGACATCGAGCCGCGCGAACGATCGAACTTCTTCCCTTCCTGCACCCAGTACACGCAGCCCTCAACCTGCTGCTCGATCAGCAGCTCGGCGGCGGTCGACAGGTCCGTCGCACGTCCTGCGAATGAGTTCAGTTCGAACTCATCCGCCTCGTTCACCACGGATTCTTTTAGTAGTTTCAATTGATCGGCGAGTGACTTCAGTTCGCGCCCAAGCCGATTCTCAGCGATGCCGGCGGTGCGCACGCGTCCGTTGCCCGACTTGTGCTCGACGCTCCAGCGATACAGCCCGTCGAACAGATCGTTCGCGAAATCATCGCAGCGCAACACTGTTTCGCTGACCCGTTCGACAGCGAGCGATGTGGAGTCCTTCAGCTTCAGCGCCGGCAGGAAACCTCGCGCCGTGTGCGGGTGGAACAGCTGGCGCAGCAGCCGGCGCACGCCGGTCTCGCCGACGCGCAGTCCGAAGTGCTCTGCAGCGATGTCTTCGATCGCGTGCGCCTCGTCAAGAATCACATGCCGGTACGCCGGGAGGAGCGCCGACCCTCGCATGCGCAGCGCGAGATCGGCGAAGAACAGCGAGTGGTTGCAGATCAGCAGATCGGCATTCTCCATGCGCCGCCGCGCCGCCTGGTAGAAGCAGCTCTCATACGTCGGACAGCGCCGACCCATGCAGTTGTCCGCATCGCTCTGCGCGAGCTCCCACACGCTTGGCCGGGGCAGGAGCGGCAGCGTCGCCAGAGTTCCATCCGTGGTCTCGGCGGCCCACGACTCGATCGCGTCAAGCGAGTGATGCTCGTCGTCGTTGCCAAGAAGCCGGTCCCGGCGATCCACCGCGAGTTTGAGTCGCCGACGCGAGAGATAGTTGCCGCGCCCCTTGACCAAGACCGCCGTGAACTCGTCGGGCGAGCAGCCGCGCAGCAGCGGAATGTCCTTGTCCATCAGCTGTTCCTGCAGACTGATCGTCGCAGTGCAGATGACGACTTTCTCCCGCGACGCGACCATGTGCCTGATCGCGGGCAGCAGGTATCCGAAGCTCTTGCCAACCCCCGTTCCGGCTTCGACCAGCAGTCGTCCACGCTTCGTGAACGTGGCGTCGATGGCCTCGGCCATCCGGACCTGCTGAGGACGGGACTCGAACCCCGGCAGACGTCGCGCGATCGGTCCTTCCGGGCCCAGGAGATACTCGACCGCGAGCGGCATTGGACCGATGGTACGGCAGGAGCGGGTGTGTTATCCTCTCCCGCCCCGGAACCCGACGCAGGTCCCGAGGCGATGCTCGAATTCATACTCGTTCATCGAACAACGAATGCAGGGAAAACAGGGACAGGTACCCAAGTGGCTGAAGGGACCGGTTTGCTAAACCGGCATACGGGGTAACCCGTATCGCGAGTTCGAATCTCGCCCTGTCCGTTGTCCGGCGGCGGTCCTTTTCGGGACCGCCGCTGTCGTTCGCAGTCCGTAGCCGGGATCTTCGGTCATTGCGCAGAAGACTTCGTTTCGTCCGCCGCAGTGCGTTGCGGGGCGTCGGGCGCGCCCCGGGCAGACCGGCACCTCGCCGCGAAGAGCTCGGCGACTTCGCCCATTTCCTCGATGCGGGCAACCTTCTCGCGCAAGGGGAGCGCACGGAACTCCTCATGGTGCCGTCGGCGATTCCCCTCGAACGTCGTCACGCTCCAGTCGGTTCCGTCAGGCATCCGGAGAATCTCCATGGATAAGACGCAACTCGGCGATGTCGGCCAGGTCTTGCGGGCGACCGGCCTGCTGCTTGAGGCGGAGCAGCGTCGCGAGCCGGACGATCCGCACGGGAACTCCCGGCGCAAGTTCCTCAACGAGAGCTGCGGCGTACTCCGATTGAAAATCGAACGGCTCCGAGGCGAAGAGATCGACGGAGGTCTGACTGTGCCGATCGCTGTGGAAGTTGAGGACGGTCATCCCCTTGTCAGCAACCCAGCGCTCCCGCTGCTCCGTGTCGGCAAAGCCGTCCGCGGTCACGGGAACGATCGGTTGATATCCGAGTGAAGCCAAGGCACCAAAGGCGGCCCGGATCGAGTCGGGCTGCAGCCGGATCACCAAGTCCAGATCCTGCGTACTCCGACCATACCCGTGGGCAACCACCGCCAGGCCCCCGACAATGATGAATGGCACCCGGGCGTCATTGAGGGCCCGCGCGATGCACTCGAGGCTCTCTCGTTTCATGCCACGACTCCTCCGTCCATGGTCGGCAGGACGGCTGGCGCCAAGGCGCGATCGCGCCATCGAGCCGCCGCGCGGAGACGCCGCTGCCACGGGAACCGAGCGTTTCCAGTGAGCGATTCGAACGCGCGATCAAAGTTCATGGATCACCCGCTGTGGCACTCCAAGCATCCTAACGGCTTCCCTGCTGCACACTTTTCGCGGCCGAGACTTCCTTCTCCAAATCAACGTTCTGGTCTCCGCCTCGGTGGCATCCGCGGCGCTTACGCTGTGCCCATCATGCCGTTCCCCGCTCGCGCTCTCGTGTGGCACCGTCTGCTCGCCTCGCTGGTCACGCTGCTATTCCTCGCGACGGGACGACTGCACGCGGCCGAAATTCGCGTCGTTGACGAAACGATGTTTCTGGACGGCGAGATCAAGAAAGGCGACGCCGAGGCGCTCAAAGGAATGCTCGACGCCCATCCTGCCGTGACCCGGCTGTCGATCTCCTCCCCCGGCGGCGATCTCCACACGGGACTGCGGATGGGAGCGCTGGTGCGGAAGCGGGCGCTCGAAACCTACGTCGAAGGCGGCGAGCGTGAAGCTGCGAGCGCGGCCGCATACGTGTTCATGGGCGGCGAGAAACGCGTCGTCAAAGGGAACCGCGGAATCGGTGTGCATGCGTTCTACACGCCGACCTCAGATGTGCGACGGATGATCAAGCAGAAATTTGGCGACGAACTCATCGCCACGCTCAACGAGTTCGAGCGGGCCACGCAGGAATCAACGATGGCCGTCGTCGAGTACGTCATGACGATGGTCGGCGACACGCGCATCGTTGCCGAGGCTGTGAAGTCGGGATCCGCCGCGATGCTCTGGCCGGACGCGAAGCGACTGCTCGACATGAAGGTCGCGACCAGCGTGGTCGAGCTGACGCCGGAGGAAGTCCCCGATCTGCCGTGGTTCTATGGAGCGGTCATTGAACGACTTGGTACGTGGCTCGACGCGCAACGCGACAACGCGCTCAGTGCGACGGCGCGCGATCTCCTGGAAGCGTTTCTTGCCGACGATGAACGGATGGCAAAACTCCACGATGACCTTGCCGAAACACTGGCGCGCGACACCCCGGCCAACCGGACGACCGCCGAAACCCGGCTCGTGGAGCCGATCGTCTCTGGAATCATCGAACAGATCCGCACGGCCGCACAGCCTGCGCCCGGTGCCAGTGATGGATGACGACGTGCTATTCTGAGCAGCCACTTATGCCAACCGTTGAATGCGATGCCTGCGGGACTCCCTTTGAAGCCGTTCCTGACGCCAGCGGAAAGGCCGCGTGCCCGAAGTGCGGCGATGTCCTCCGCGTCGCGATGGGGCAGGTCGCAGTGAGTTCCGACGCGGGAACATCCACACCGAAACAGCATTCGATCGCAGCCGAGAAAGAGCTGCTCGTCGTGCGCCCTGCGCTCTTTCGCGGTCATCCGTTCGCATACGGCGGGCTGGTCCTGCTTGGTGTGGCCGGTCTCGTCGTCACGATCCTTCCGCTCCTCGGCGGCGTCACCGCGCCATTCGCCATCGCGGGCGCGGTCATGGTGCTGATCGCCGTCATCGGGTTCATGAAACTCTTCGTGCTCAGCCATCGCTGGTACCGGCTGCGGATCACGGACCGCCGCACGATAGACGAGCGCGGCATCATCACCCGCCGTCACTCCGAAGTGCTGCACGATCACGCGGTCAACATTCGCATCCAGCAGTCGGTGTGGCAGCGCCTGATGAATCTCGGTGACTTTCAGATCGAGTCTGCGGCCGGTGGATCGGTCGATCCGGAGTCGGGCACCCGCTCGTCGACCGAGATTGCGATCCGCGACATTCCTGATCCATACGGCGTCAAGGCGCTGATCGATCAGCATCGCGGGCGTTGACGCCGCTGCGAAGCAACCGGATCGGCGATCGAGCAGTTTTCGCTATCATCCCCCTCCTTCGTCCGTTGTCGTCCTCTTTGCCCGCGAACGGTTGCTTTCGTTATGAAGATTCATGAGTATCAAGCCCGTCAGCTGCTCGCTGACGCAGGCATCCCGGTGCCCGCTGGCGCAATGGTGCAGACGATCGATGACGCGGTCACCGAAGCGAAACGCATTTTTTCCACGGGCGAAAAGATGGTGGTCATCAAGGCCCAGGTGCATGCCGGCGGCCGCGGCAAAGCCGGCTTCGTCAAGCTCGTCAAGAGCGTGGACGAAGCGGAAAGCGCCGCGCGGTTCATGCTGACCAATCGCATGGTGTCGCCGCAGACGCCGCCGGAAGGCCTGAAGGTCACACGCCTGCTCATTGCTGCAGGCGTCGACATCGCCAAGGAGCTGTACGTCGCGGTGCTCGTTGACCGGGCCCGCAAGACGAACACGCTGATCGCGAGCAAAGAAGGCGGCGTCGATATTGAGACGGTCGCCGCGAAGAATCCCGAGGCGATCCTGAAGGAGCCGCTCGACCCGGTGCTCGGCATGCAGCCGTGGCAGGCGCGCAAGATGGCGTTCGCGCTCGGCCTCTCCGGCAAGCTGACCAATCAGGCCGTCGACATGTTCATGAAGCTCGCGAAGCTCTTTCGCGAGACCGATGCGAGTCTCGTCGAGATCAATCCTCTCATCATCACGCCGCCGAACGAAGGGCATCCGGAGGGCCGGCTGCTCGCGATCGACGCGAAGTTCAACTTCGACGACAACGCGCTGTTCCGTCAGACGAAGATCGCGACGCTCTTCGATCCCACGGAAGAGAACGCGGCCGAACTCGACGCACACCGCTACGGCCTTTCGTACGTCGCGCTGGACGGCAACATCGGATGTCTCGTGAACGGCGCCGGGCTCGCCATGAGCACGATGGACATCATCAAGCTGCACGGCGGCGAGCCGGCCAACTTCCTCGACGTCGGCGGCAGCGCGACGGAAGAAGCGGTCACGCAGGCGTTTCGCATCATTCTTTCGGACATGCAAGTCAAAGGCATTCTCGTCAACATCTTCGGCGGCATCATGCAGTGCGACAAGATCGCCCGTGCCATCGTCGGCAGCGCGAAGACCGTCGGCTTTCAGGTGCCGCTGGTCGTTCGACTCGAAGGCACGAACGTCGGCGAAGCCCGTGCGATCCTTGAACGTGCGAAGGCCGAGATCCCCGCGATGCAGACGGCGACCGACCTCACGGACGCCGCCAAGAAAGTGTGCGCGGCGGTCGCGTGAGTGCCGCTCCGTCCACGCTGGTCCTCTTCGATATCGACGGCACGATCATGCGCTCGCAAGGTGTCGGTGTGGCGTCCATGCGCCGCGCGTTTGATGCCGTGTATCCCGGACTCGGCATCTCGATGGACGGCGTCGCGATCGCGGGCCGCCTCGACACGCTGATCCTGCACGACACGCTCGCCAAGTACGGACTGGTCGCGAGTGAAGAGCAGGAAGGCGTGTTCCGCGACCAGTACCGCACGTATCTCGAACAGTCGCTGGTGACCGCGTCGGTGCGGCGCATGCCGGGTGTTCACGAGCTCGTCACGCGTCTCGCCGCCGACGCACGCGGCGTCGTCGGACTCTTGACCGGCAACTGGCCCGACACCGCCCGCATGAAGATCGCAGCAGCCGGCTTCGCGCCGGAGACGTTTCGACTCGGCGCCTACGCAGGCGACGGCCCTGATCGGCGCTCGCTGCCGCCGGTCGCCATGCAGCGGTACGAAGCGGCGATCGGTGTGCCGGCGCGTCCCGATCGCACGGTCGTCATCGGCGACACACCGCTCGATGTCGACTGCGCCCACTTCAACGGCTGCCGCGTTATCGCTGTCGCGACCGGCGATTTCACCGTGGACGAACTGCGCGCCACAGGTGCCGATCTCGTGGTGCCGACGCTGGAAGATGTGGATCACATCACGGCCTGGATACTTGCTTGAGCGCTCCGTAGCGAACTGGTTTGAGCGCTTCTATGAAGACCTGACCTTCGTCAAGCCCCAAGCGCACAAAAAAGCGGCAGTCGTCTCTTCGAAAGGCGGCTGCTTCTTTTTCCCTCCTCGCCACGATGGTCGAGTCGTTGAGATCGGCGCCCCGTCAGTCGTCACATCGGTCCATGCTTCTATTCGAGCTCGCGATTGTCGCTGCCCCGGATGGTGTTCCGAACAGTCACGGTCTGCCGGCTGCCCCATCTCCGTACGAGCGGTTGGCCCCGGCGCTAAGCGAGCTCGCCGGCAGGACACGTGGACGTGTGACGACTCCGCGTCAATCCGTCAGACCCGGCCCGTCAGGCAGGCGGGCAGTGGCCGTTTCCCCTACATGTTCTCCATTCCGAGTTCCTTCATGCGATGGAAGAGGCCTCGAAGCCATCGGTTCGCGATCGCCGCAGCGACCACACTCCCAAGTTTGCCGCGACGCGCCATTCCCGCCGCGTGCGCCCGCCAGCGGACATCATGCGTGCGCAGCGTGTGTCCCGCCTGCAAGAGCATCGCCCGCAGCGGACGATCGCACGCATTGATCAGTCCGCTGTCGGCCTGACGCTGACCGCTCGATGCGTTGCGCGGACTGAGGCCGCAGAAACGGCACAGCTGCTTGCCCGTGCGGAACCGGCCGAAGCGTCCCACACGCGCCCGCAGCTTCCACGCAATGGCCTTGCCCACCCCGCGCTGCTCCATGAGCGCCGCGACCACCCGGTCTCCGCGGGTCGTCTCTTCCAGACGAGCTTCGGCCTCCTTGAGAGCGCCGCGCAGTTCCGACAGGCGATGAAGCTCCATGCGCACGACGAACCGTCCCGCATCGCTCAGCCCTGCCTCGTCACGCAGCCATGTCATCCAGCGCCGCGTCCACGGCCTGGCATCGACGATCGGGTCGAAGGACCGCTGCTCGCGCAGCACTGCCTGGACACGCAGCTTGCGGTTCTTGATATCGGCGACGAGCGCATCGCGAAGCGAATCGAGCATGCGCAGCTCCCGGATGTACGCGGGCGCGAGCCAGACCTTCGGCAGGTATCCGACGCGCCCGAGATCCGCGAGCACGTTCGCATCGGACCGGTCGCTCTTGTCCGGCGACTGCTTCATGCGGCTGACGAACCCGGGGTGAGCGAGGTTTGTCGACCAGCCTGTCGTCTCGGCCAGTCGATGGGCGAAATCGCTTGCTCCGCAGCAGGCCTCGATCGCCACGCTTCGCACGCGGCCATGTGCGGCACACACCGCCGCCACCTCCCCGATGTCATTGCGACACGAGCGGTTCGCGACCTCCCGCCCGTCCTCGTCGAGAATGGCGACCTGGACACTGCGCGCGTGATAGTCGAGCCCGACGCAGACAGACCGTTCGGTATGATTCCTCATTGCCCGTTGCTCCTGTAAATGGTGATGGGCTAGTCAGGCGCGATGCTCGCAGAACGCCACGAAGGAGCAACGGGCTTCATCCCATCTCCGTAGCGAACTGGTTTGAGCGCTCCGTAGCGCCCTCCGGGCGCACACTCGCTCTTGTTCCGCAAGCGCCGCCGAGTGAATCGTCGGCTGCGGGCTCAGGAATGCGAACCGAATGCGAAACCCGACGGCGCGCGGCTCATGCGACGACGTCTCCTCTGCCCCTAGCCGGGGCAGTTCAGAACGCGCACTCGGACCACGGGTTGCGCTGGCCCGGCTGGCGCCGGGCGGCGCTTCACCCGTGGCTACCTTCCTTGGCCCCGCAGGGGCCGAGGAGTGCGGCGCGCGGACACAGGTGCCGCAACGACACGCTCGTCGAGGCGCCCACCAAGACGGGCCACGTGCGACGCGCGCGCAACCGGATCGGCTTTCCATCGAAGCGTCTGCGGATCACACGCGGCTCCTGAACACCGCTCTCGCTCGCCCCGGACCGGGCGCCGGAATGTAGCCACGGGTGGAGCGACGGCTCGGCGCTGCCAAGCCGACGCGCAACCCGTGGACAGCGCGCTCTCGTCGAAACCGCCCCGGCCAGGGGAGGAGGAGACGCTGCGCTGCGTGACCAGCAACGCGGATGATGCGTGTGGATGCGCCGCAGGCGCGAACATGGGCCCGTCCAACACTCGCGCCCCGGGAATGCGGAACGTGCCTGTTCATTTTGGCGAGCCTTTTGTACGCGCGGATTTCTCAGCCACCGCTCGCCGTGGAACAGCTTCACCTCCTGTCTTCTACGGCTGTCCGACGAACGACTCGTACGCTCACTCGCGCACGCGTACCCGCAACTGACGATTCGCGTCGCGACGATTCGGACATGGCTGAGCACGCTCAGTTGCGGTTACTTGGAATGACTCTCGGACGCAGCGCTCTGGTGCAACGCGTCCGTAACGACTTCATGAAGCGACGGGGTGTTTCCCGCCATCGCGCGAGTCCGTGACCGCACGCACAAGATCGTGTGAAGATCGGCGATTCTCGCATTGCTCTCCCCTTCGTGTCCCAATTGCCGTATACCGAGTGAATCGACGCAGAAGTTGACCCAGAACGTCCGTCCACGGCGGCGGGATTGTTTCGCAAAACACCTGAATCGTTCCAATACCGTTGCCGAGCTTGACACTTCACCAAATGACAGGAAGTTCCATTTGATGCACATCAGCACATCAGCACATCAGCACATCAGCACATCAGCACATCAGCACATCCGCACATCCGCACATCCGCACAGCGATCGGTAGCCTCGCTCTCGTGATCGCCGCCGCAGGCGCCGGTGCCACGGGTCAGGCCGCACAGGCCGCCCCCCAGTGCGCCAAGCCCGCACGGCTCGTGCGGCTTCATCCGCCCGGATGGAGAGCACCCACCTACCTCGATCCCAGCGACAATGCGAACTATCTCGCGATCGGATCGCGCGCAGATCTCGGACTCTTCGAGACGGGCGGTTCGACGACCAAGACCCGACGAAACAGCTTCGCGATCAGCGAGGCGGCGGAGATGGCGGCGGCGTACATAGTGAGTGGTGACCCGCACGCACTCTTCTGGACCCCCGTCCCGCTTGGCGGTGTCGCGGCGCACACCGCCGTCGATATTCACACGCTCGCCGGCAGCACGATGAGCGGTCGAGATGCAAGCGTGGCGAAGGATCTTGCGTCGGACCGGGTCATCGTGGGACTGGCGGGCGACAGTGCCGACTCCAACACACTGGCATGGAAATGGACGCTGACGGTGGTCGGCGGCACACTGACGGCGGTCGCTGCGGACATCCATCCGGCCGCGGCCTACGCGAACGGCCCGAGTGTCGCCTATGCCATCGACGAGGGATCGCCGGCCTACGTCGTCGGTATCGCCCCTTACCCGTGCACCGGCTTCGCGGGTCCGACTCGTGGATTTCGCGAGCTGGAGGACGCCAGCGGCTCGATCCTGCTCGCGCCGCCGACTGGTGCGCTGAACTCGTACGCGTTCGCGATCGACTATCACATCGGCGGCGCGAAGGCCGAGGTGCTTCCCATCAACGGACCGTGCGGTTCCGGAACACAGACAACCGGCTGCGAGGCGCCTGCCGATGAAGACAGCGCCGCATGGAGTGTTGCATCGACATCCACGTCACCTCCGGCTGTCTATTCAGCGTTCGGCGGCGATCCTGACGTCGACACCGAAATCCGCGGCATCCTCGCGGACGAACGGGCGGTCGGACTCGCGTTCACCGGTGCCTACCCAAACTGCGCATCGACAGCCGTGTACTGGGACTCGAGCTCGACGGCGCCGCTCGATCTGGGCGCGCTCGAGGGCGATGACGAGAGCCGAGCCGAAGCCATCCAGGCAGTCGAAGCTGAGGTGTGCGGTGCGATCGTCGGGGTGCGAAGACCTGCGGGCCCCGATCGTGTCGCCGGCCTGTGGTGCGGAAGCGGGTCGACCTGGCAGACGATGGAGATCGACGACGTCGTCCGATGGGACTCTGATCCGCACGCCTTGAGCGGCGGCACGCCGGTCGGGTGTGACCTCCCCTCGGACCTGGACGGTCCCTACGGCCGCTGGACGATCGAAGAACTGCACGACATCAATTCGTACGGTCAGATGATCGGGACCATGCTGGTCGAGACACGCTCATCCCCGCAGGATCCGGTCGTCACGGTGCGCGAAGCGATCGCCATCACCTCCCGCGAGGATGTCAACTCAGACTTTCGCGTCAACGCCGTCGACACGGCGATCGTCCTGGGAGCATGGGGAACGAGCTGGCACGTCGCCGATGTCAACGGCGACGGTGACGTGGACGGTTCGGACCTTGCGATCGTGTCGGGTGTCTGGACCGGTACTGCTCCATGCCGCGTGTACCTTTGCACGTGCGAGGAGAACGAGTCCTTTACGAGCGGCGGCGCGATGTCGCTCGATGCGGCGATGAGCGCTGCGCTGGCGACGCTCGGGTTCTCAGATGCCGACGCGTTCGCCGCCTGGGCTGCGGAAGCGTCTTACACCGAAGTCCTCGCCGCCTGCGACGGACTCGCAGTACTCATGCAGACACTGATGGAGAACGGAGGAGGGAGCCAATGACCCGCATTTCATGCATCGTCGCGGCCGTCACGTTTTCGCACGTCGCTTCGGGCGCTGCGACCGCCAGTGTACAGCTCACGGTCAACTTCGAATTGTGGCAGAGTGCAGCGGGAAACAGCACAGAACTCGATTTCGTCTTCGACACGCCGCAGATCCTCACCGACCAATATGCGGCGCTCGGGGTGCTCTTCCCGGACGGCGACGACTACGCCGCACCCTTCGGTGCGCCACCAGGAAGCGACGGATGGTTTCTGCGCGACACGTGGGGCAACCTGCAAACGACGTTTCTCTTCGACGACTTTCAGACCGCGATCGGGTTCACTGAGGGAAATACTCACTTCTTCAAGCTCTACAGCGGCGACACGCTCGTGTACGCGTCGCCCGAGTTTGGCACCAATCCCTTCATCGGAGCGATTTCGACCATCCCCTTCGACCGCTTCGTGATGAGCAGTTCCGGCGGTGGTCCCTACATCGACACATTCTGGTTCGGCGGGACGGTCCCGACGCCGGGGACGATTGCGGTGCTTGCGCTTGCGTTCATGGGATCGCGGCGACGACGGTGATGCAATAAGCGGACTGACGAGCACGCCGTCGCCCGCCGCGATCGAATGCAGCGGGCGACGGCGCGTCAGCGTTGCGGGACAACCTAGGAAGCAACCAATGACCCGCATTTCATGCATCGTCGCTGCCGTCACACTTTTGCACGTCGCTTCGGGAACCGCGAGCGCCAGCGTGCAGCTCACGGTCAACTTCGATTTGTGGCAGAGAGCAGCGGGAAACACCACCAAGCTTGACTTCGTCTTCGACACGCCGCAAGTCATCACGGACCAGTACTCGGCGCTCGGGGTGCTCTTCCCGGACGGCGACGACTACGTTGCACCCGTGTCCGTTCCCCCGCCGGGAAGTGACGGATGGTTCCTGCGCGATACGTGGGGCGACCTACAGACGACGTTTGTGTTCGACGACTTACAGACCGCGATCGGTTTTACTGCCGGCATAGCACATTTCTTCAGTCTCTACAGCGGCGATACGCTCGTGTACGAGTCGCCCGAATTTGGCACGAATCCCTTCATCGGAGCAATCTCGACCATTCCGTTCGACCGCGTCGTGATGAGCCGCTCCGGCGGTGGACCTGCCGTCGACACATTCTGGTTCGGGGGAACCGTCCCGGCGCCGGGGACGATTGCAGTGCTGGCGCTTGCGTTCGTCGGTTCGCGGCGACGGCGATGATGCACTGATCGGAATACTGACGAGCACACCGTCGCCGCCGCGATCGACCGCGGCGGGCGACGGTCCGTCGGCGCTGCGGGACAACGAAGGGGTCAATCCGAACGCAGTGCGGACTGAGCCGACGCGCCAGCTCAGGCGAGCAGGGGCTCGCCTCTCCCAGCACCCGCCGTCCGGCGCCGAGCGCTTGGAACAAGTTCGCTCAATCCCTCGCGGCGCTACGAAACAATCCGCCTCCACAGCGCCGCCGGCGTCGGAATCCGATCGCGCGCCTGCAGGATCGGTCGTTCGAACGTGATGTAGCTCAGGGTCGCCGCCACGAACGTGGTGCCCACTGCGGCCAGCACGCGGGCCATCGACGGCCGGTCGTCCATGTACCGAATGCCGAAGGCCAGATAGATCGGGAAGTGATACAGATAGAGGCCGTACGAAATGCGTCCGATGCTGGTCAGGGGCAGGTTCGCGAGAAGAGCCCGCAGCACTCGTGGCCCGTCGTGCAGCCAGAGCGCCGTGAGGACGGCACTCGTCGAGACGAACGCGAATGCGAAGGTGCCCGGTGCGCCGGCCGGAATCGCCAGCTCGACATAGCCGATCCACATCACGACCGCGGCGAGTGCCGCGGTCCCGATCGCCATACCAAGCATGAGCCGCCGGTTCGCACGCAGCCGCCGTTCCGCGAATGCCAGCGAACAGCCGAGCGAGAGCGAGAGCAGCCGCGTCGTCGGAAGCCGATACGTCCAGTCACCAGCCTCGTCCGACGAAGCAACACCGGCATAGACCAGTGATGCGAGGATCGCCAGCGACGCGATCGCGGCGCACGGCATGCCGATGCTGGCGACGATGCGGGCGCGGCGGTCGCCGCACAGATAAAAAAGCGCAGGCCACACAAGATAGAACTGCTCTTCAATCGCCAGCGACCACGCGTGGCGCAACGGATGCTCGAGCGTCGGCCACATGGCGTCGGTCACGTTGCTGACGTACAGCGCACACGCGAGCAGATACCAGCCGGGCGCGACGACGAGCAGCACGAGGAGCAGCATGTAGTACGCCGGAAAGATCCGCAGCGAGCGTCGCCACAGGAAGCGGCCGAGCGAACGGCCGCCCGCCCAGTCCTGGCGGAGCACACGTGTCACCAGGAGTCCGCTCAGTACAAAGAAAATGTCCACGCCGAAGTAGCCGGCGCGGATCGTGTTCTTGAAGTCCTCCAGCCACGGAGCCGCTTCGGTCAGTGACGCGTGCGTCAGCATGACCAGGAGCACGGCACAGCCCCGCAGCCCGTCGAGGGTCGGCAGATGGTCGCGCGGTAGTGAAGGGTGCGGCTGCGCGGGCAACGTGCGTCTCGTATCGACGGGTTGACCCCCACCCCCGTCGAGATCCGGGCAGATTGGGCGCGAAGCTGGCGCGCCGCCTGCGATTTTCCGCCGCTTCCGTGCTTCGCACGGTGGAGAACCTTTCTGATCGCCGGTGCCGGCCGGGTGAACCGCTAGCCTGCGCGGCTATGCCTGCGGAACCCGCCGCCCCGAACTTTGCCGCTCTCTGCAGCGACTTTTACGTCAATCAGAAACTGGGCCTCAAGCTCGATCTGCCCGATCGGCGCGAGCCGGTCCTCGACATGTTCGACCGGCTCCGCAAGGAGTTCCCCAGGCTCGACCGGTTCCGCCGCTTTGAAGGCGAGATCGCGCTGGAGAGCGCCGAGAACGACCGCGAGTTCGCTTGGATCGCGATGCGCCAGACGTCCCTTCGTTCAGGCTCGGTCAACCCGACGTCGCTCGACGACGCGTACAGCCTGCACAAGCGCATCCTCGAGGTCGCGCCGTACTTTCTCTCCATCTCACCGCTGGATGTCGATTATCTCGAATTGATCTTCGGCTTTGATTTTGAAACCGACGAGCCGCGCGACGAGATCATCTTCGATGCGCTGTACGCCGACTCGCCGCTGACCTCGCTGATCGATCGGCAGCAGGACATGCTCATCGATGTGCAGCCGTCGATCGGCGTGTCGCTCTCCTTGGGCGGCGATCTGCAGGCGAGCTTCGAAGTGAAGTCGCGGCCGCGGGCCGACCTTCCGCCGTCGGACAGCGACCCGATCAGCATCTTCCTGACCGTCCGCAAGCTCGGGCCCATCCGATCGCTCGACGACATGGCCACCGTGTTCGCGGCGCTGTGCGGCCACGCCGAACGACTCGCCGAACACCGGGTGATCCCGCATCTCGTCGTGCCGATCCGGAACGCGATCCTCGCTCGCCCATAACGGCCCATGTGCTCGCCGCCGCGCGAGGTCGCCGCAACGTGCGATCAGGTGATCGGTTCACTGTCCCATGCTCGTCGCCCTGCTTTGCTCCTGTGTGCTGTCCGCGTCCGCTCTCGCGCCGGAACGCGCGGCCCAAACTGCCGAAAGCCAGACCGCCGACAGCCTCTCCATCAGCCTGGCGGCAATCACCCAGGCCGAGCAGGGACGATGTTCCATCGATGCACGGCAAGAGCGCGTCGAGCAGGTCCTCGCCGAACTGCAGGCGTCAAGCCGTATGCCGTTGCGGATCGACTGGGTGGCGCTCGATCGGCTCGGGGTGGAGCAGGACGACCGGATTGACTTTCACGCGAGCGATCTTCCGCCCCTGCTGGTGCTGCAGGGGATTGCAGCGTCGCTCGGCAGCGAGACGGAACGCCCGGTTGTCGACGCGTCTGCAGGTCAAATCGTGATCACCACGCTGCGCGCGATCGGCACGCTGCGTCAGACCGCGATCTACGACACCGCGGATCTCATCGCCGATCCGTCCTTGATTGACGCACTGGCCGCGCTCGCGCAGGCAGATCACGCCGATCCCGATCCCGCTGCACCAGCGGTCCCAGGCGCTGACGAGGCGGAACAGGGCGCCGCGACCACGCAGGTGCAGGCGACGCACGACGCGCTGATGCAGCGCATCATCACGATCATCACTGATCACGTTGATCCGGACGGCTGGAACGAGAACGCAGGTGATCGTGCGATCATCTCTGCCGAAGCCGGGCGGCTCGTGATCAGCGCTTCGCCGATGACGCACCGCCGCGTTCGAGCTCTGCTGCAGTCCCTCCGTAACGAAGTGCCATCCTCCGCCCGGGTCTCGGTCGTCGTCGCGGTGATTGCGACATTAGAGCTGGACACGATCACGAAAGAGCTTGAGACCGCACCGTCCGATCCCTCGGCGCTGCGCGAGGCTGTCATTGCCGCGTCGACTTTCCAGGCTGCGTGGTCGCCAACGATCAGCACGCGTTTCGATCAGGAAGCAACCGTCGAGTCAGCGTCCGCCGAGTCAGAGACACGTTGCGCCGTGCGCGTCACGAACGATCGCGCGAAACGTGGGATGACGGTCGCGGTCAAGTTTCGCATCAAGAGCGGCGAACGCTCAGCAGCTATCGAGGTCCAGTTCGCTGGCACCCGCCGTCGCTCGACGGAGGTGGTGCGCCTTCCGTCGGGGCCCGATGCCGACTCGAGCTGGGTTGTGCTCATCGAAGCTGCAGCGGCAACGGACGAGTGATCGTTCAGATGCGCGTCAGGAATGACTCGACGCTCTTCACATCGTTGACGATCTGCGGCGTCATGGTCAGCGTGAACTTCTCGCCGACAGCGACGCGCACGAGGCGCGTTGCCGTGGCGCGGCTCAGCCACATGCGGCCTGCGCGCGGGTTTCGCTGGTTCAGATTGTTCACGCGGTTGCGCGAAAGCTTCGAAAGCATGCGCTGGGCGCGCGGGTTCATGCGCATGAGGCGCATCACGGTCTTCTTGGCCGACGGCGTTGCCGGAAGGGTCGAAATCTGAAACGTGATCTTGCCGGTCGGTGGGATCGTGGTGGCCATTCGAAACCTCGTGATACCTGTCGTGAACTGGCAGCGGCGTGCCTTGGACATCGTCAGCCCGCTGTCCCCAAAGTGAGTCGAGCCGAGCAGAATACCGGAGACCCGGCTCGATGCCAAGCGGCAGCATCTCGCCGGGTCGCCCCGACCTGAGGTCCCGAGCTGGACGGTCCGCGTTCTGGCCCCGGCGGAGCGTATTCGTCTCTCTGGCGACACCGGCGTTCCCCGATCCACGTTCCGGGCGACCCGCAGATCGCGGATTGCGTTGGTGTGCGCTTTCGTTAGCGCGCTGGTTCACCGTCACCGTATGCATCGCGGAAGCGATCCCACCGCAATTGGAACTTCGCGCGATCGTTCACGGGACCTCGCGGTTACGCTGCGCGCGACGGAGGCGATTTCTGCTCTTCGCACCACAACCGTTTTCTTCCCTGATCGAACCGCCAGCTACACGAGGACCGAAGCTTTGCCCGATATCGCTGCGAACGAACGCTCCCGCTTACGAGCCACGAGTTGGCTGACAGCAGGATCGATCGTTTACGATGCGGTAGCGAGACTGGCACGCTTTACGGCTGTAGCGATCCTAACGCTGCTGACGAGCTGCTCGCCGGGCCTGTACGTGGACAGCGCCGATCGCGAAACGAACTCGCTGTTGCGCGAGTACGACCGCCGCGTCCTCGGCGACCGCGCGGGTTCCATCACCTATCCGAAAGAACTGCCCGATCCTTCGGTCGATGTGCCGGCCACGACGCCCCAACCCGACGCTGCACCGGACGCGGACCCCGCGAGCGGCACCGGCGCATCGAGCGCTGCCGCGGCTGCGCCGATCGAGATCGATCTCACAAAATCGCTGCAGCTGGCGTTCGACTCGAGCCGCGATTTCAAGACGCAGACCGAGTCGCTGTATCTGCAGGGACTCGGATTCACGCTGACCCGCTACAACTTCGGCCCGATTCTGAACTCGGCCATTTCGTATCTGTGGAACGGTCGCGAGGACTCGACGAGTTCGGACGGGTATGCCTTCCGCTCCGGCGTGTCGCAGATCCTTCCGACGGGCGGCACGTTGAACGTGGAGGGACTGCTCGCCGGCAATCGCAACGTCGAAGGAAACTTCTTCAATGACGACGGCACGACCAATCACAATTCGCTGGTCGCCGTCAGTCTCCGGCAGCCGCTGCTCCGCGGAGCGGGCCGTGAAGTCGCGTACGAAGCGCTCACGCAGGGCGAGCGCAACCTCATCTACGGCGTGCGGTCGTTTGAACTCTTCCGCGAGGACTTCGCCATCCAGGTGGCGAATTCGTACTACCAGCTGCAGAGTCAGAAACTGCGGCTCGCGAACGATGAGCAATATTACAAAGACTCCATCTTTGATAGAAAGAAAGCCGAGGCGCTGCGGCAGGTGGACCGGTACAAGGAGGAAGACGTGTTCCTCGCACGCCGGCGCGAAATCGCGGCGGAAGACGCGCTTCTCGTGTCGCGCACGACGTTTCAGCTGGCCCTCGACGACTTCCGGATTCTCCTCGGTCTCCCGCCCTCGACGGCCATCCGGATCCAGGACGAAGAGCCGACGTTCCAGCAGGTGCGCCTTGATCCGGCGTCCGCAGTCGAGGCGGCCCAGTCAAACCGGCTCGATGTGCACACTCAGCACGACCAGGTGGAAGACGCCGAGCGGCAGGTGCGCCTCGCCGCCAACAACCTGCTCGCGGACGTCGACCTGCTCGCGGGCTTCGGCTACGACGGCAACGGAACGGGTCATCGAGGGCTGTCGCCCGACGAAGCGCATGGGACGTTCGGCCTGACGGTCGAACTTCCCCTCAACCGGCAGGCGGAGCGGAATTCCTATCGCGCTTCACTCATTTCGCTCGAGCGGGCGCGGCGCAGCGCGGAGCAGCAGCTGGATGAGGTGCAGCGCGATGTGCTGAATCAGCTGCGCGAGCTGCAGCAGCTCGAGAAGCGGATCGAACTGCAAACGGAACAGATTGAACGTGAACGCCGCGCCGTGGCGATCACCCAGGTCCGCTACGAGTCGGGTGATGCAATCACGCGCGATGTGCTCGACGCCCGCCAGAGTCTTGCCACCGCGCAGAATGCACTCATCGATCTCAAGGTGGAGCACTACATCGGCCGCCTGCGGCTGCTGCGCAACATGGGGATCTTCTTCGTGAATGAGAACGGGATGTGGCACACATGAAGCTGCTGTTCTTCGTGCTCGCGATCTGTGCCGTGGGCGGCGCCGTCCTGTGGCGCGTGACGTCCTCACCCGAGCGCCTCGGCAACGCAATCGCTGCGGAGGCGCTGTACACCGTGCAGCGCGGCAAGCTCACCGTCACCATTACCGAGAATGGGACGCTCATGGCGAAGAACTCGGAAAAGATCATGAGCCAGTCGCAGCGCGGCGGCAAGATCACGTTCCTGATCGAGGAAGGTACGACGGTCGAGCCGAACGAAGTGCTCTGCCGACTGGATACGACCGAACTCGAGGCGATGCAGCAGCAGCTGGAACTCGACATCGTCAAGACCGAGGCGGATCGCGACACGGCAGCGACGGAGCTCGAGATTCAGAAGTCAGAGAACGTTGCGTCGATTGAAAAGGCAAAGATCGCCCTGACCAAAGCGCAGAAGGACAGGGAGAAGTACACCGACGGCGACGCGCCCAAGGAACAGCGCAACCTCGAAGTGTCGATCAAAGAGGCGGAGACAAAGCACAGCCGCGCTCAGAAGAAGCTTGAGGATTCGAAGATGCTCCTCGAGCAGGACTACATCAACAAATCGGATCTCGAGCAGGACCAGATTGACTACGAACGGGCCGAAATCCAGCTCGTCTCAGCGCGACGTGATCTCGAGATTTTCAACATTTACACGCGGCCGATGATGATGACCGACAAGGAGTCCGCGGTCAGCGATGCGCAGCGCGCACTCGACAACGCCGACAAGCGGGCCCACTCGACGCAGCGGCAGCGCGAAGTGGCCGTTGAGAGTCAGCAGGTTCGTCTCACGTCGCTGAAGAAACGACTGGACGAGACGAAGAAGGAGATCGAGAACTTCACGATCCGCGCGCCGTCACCGGGCATCGTTCTCTATGGCGATCCGAGTCAGCCCTGGTATCGAGCGGAGCTGAAACTGGGGGCGCAGATCTGGGGTGGAATGCCGCTGTTCACAATCCCCGATCGGCGCGTGATGCAGGTCCAGGTCCAGGTGCACGAGGCCGACATCAACGTCGTCAAGGACGGGCAGATCGCGAACATCACGATGGACACGTATCCCGGGCTGGTCCTGACCGGCACCGTCACCAAGGTCGCGCAGGTCGCCGGCAACGGCGGCGGAGGCGGCGGTGACTCCGGCGAGGTCAAGAAGTTCACGGTCAGCCTGACGCTCGATTCGACCGGCGGGCAGGAATTGAAACCGGGCATCAGCGCGAAAGCGGCGATCTTCATCGAGGAGCGGGACGACGTGCTGTTCGTGCCGCTGCAATGCGTCTTTCTCGAGGAAGGCACGCACTACTGCTACATGGTGCGCGATGGTGCGAAGCCCGAGAAGGTCCGGGTCAAGCCCGAGCTCAGCAACGACACGTACACGCAGCTCGTCGAAGGTGTCGCCGTCGGCGACCGTGTGCTGCTGTACAACCCGCAGCTCGGGCAGCAGCCGTCATCCGGCTCACCTGCGCGCGACGAACCTGTTCCGGCGGCGCCCACGCCTGCGGAGACAAAAGTGACGGCCGCAGTGCCGAAGGCCGGCGGCTGATGACGCCGATGCTTGCCACCGATCTCATCCTCAAGCTGGCATCCGTGGAGAAGGTGTACGGCTCCGCAAGCAATCCCCTGCCCGTGCTGCGCGACATCAATCTGGAAGTGGCGCGTGGCGAGTACGTCGCGATCGTCGGACCGTCGGGCGCCGGCAAGTCGACGCTTTTGAACATCGTCGGATGCCTCGATCGGCCGACGCGCGGTTCGTATCTGCTGCAGGGCGAAGACGTCGCTCACTTTAACGACCGCAAACTCTCGCTCGTGCGCCGCACGCGCATCGGCTTCGTCTTCCAGTCCTTCCAGCTCATCCAGCACATGACCGTGCGCGAGAACGTCGAGCTGCCGATGTTTTACTCGCACCTGCCCCGCCGTCAACGGCGCGTCAAGGCACTCGCGCTGATTGACCGCGTCGGCCTCGCGCGGCGCGGCCACCATCGTCCGACCGAACTCTCCGGCGGCGAGACACAGCGCGCCGCCATTGCCCGCGCGCTCGCAAACGATCCGGCGATGATTCTTGCGGACGAGCCAACTGGAAATCTCGACACCGCGACTTCCGCGGAGATCATCCGCCTGCTGCTCGAGCTGCATCAAGGCGGCAGCACGATCGTCATGATCACGCACAACCAGGAGATCGCGCAGGCGGCGCCGCGATGCGTCCAGCTGCGCGACGGGCGCATCGAACGCGACATCATGCAGGGAGTCGCCGCGTGATGGTCGTTCTGGAGCTGGTGATCGAGGCGGTGCGCAACCTGTGGCGCCACCGGCTCCGCTCATTCCTCACGACACTCGGCATCGTCTTCGGCGTCGCATCGGTCCTGTCGATGGTGGCGCTGGGTGAAGGCGCGAAGCAGGTGATTCTCGATCAGATCTCGGAGCTGGGGATCAAGAACATCATCATCAACGCCCGCAAGCCTCCCGAAGAACAGGATTCGAAAGCGGCGGAGCGAAGCTGGACGCTCGAGTACGGCCTCACGTTTCATGATGCGCGGCAGATCGCGGCGACGGTGCCGGTTGTGCAGCACACGCTCGAAGTGCACGACGTAGAAAAATGGATCTGGTTCAAGAGTCGACGACTCTCGGCGAAGGTCCGCGGCGTCAGCCCCGAGTATTTCGCGCAGCTCCAGCTGCGCCCGTTCGTGGGCCGCACACTCAGCGCGGACGATTGCGTCGAGCGGCGCCGCGTGTGCGTGGTCCGCGCGCGGCTGCTCAGCGAAGCCAAGTACGTCGGTGATCCGCTCAAGCTCGATCTCAAGATCTCGACCGAGTACTTTCGCGTCGTCGGTGTGCTGCCCGATGTCGAGTTCCAAAGTCCCAACAAGTCCGTGCTGGGCATCGACGACCGCACGCTCGACGTATACGTGCCATTCGAGACAGTCGTCGACCGATTCGGCCTGCACAACCTCAGTCAACGCTCGGGCTCGAGCGAGAGCACGAAGGTCGAACTCCATCAGATCGTCTGCGCGGTCGATCGCGAAGAGAACGTCATCCTCGCCGCGCGGCAGATCCAGGCGATCCTGGAAAAGCTGCACGACAAGAAGGACTACGAGATCACCGTGCCGCTGGAACTGCTCGCATCGCAGCAACGGACGCAGCGGGTGTTCAACATCGTGCTCCCGATCATCGCGGGGATCTCGCTTCTCGTCGGCGGCATTGGCATCCTCAACATCATGCTCGCGAGCATCACGGAGCGCACCCGGGAGATCGGCATCCGCCGCGCGATCGGCGCGACCGGCACCGACATCACCTGCCAGTTCCTGGTCGAGACGATGACCCTCGCCACCATCGGCGGGCTCATGGGCGTGCTGCTCGGGATCGGCAGCGTGGCGGTGCTCGTCTCCATGACGCAGTGGAACGCGGTGATCACCCCGGGGTCCCTCGCGCTGGCGCTCGGCGTGTCGTGTCTGACCGGCGTTGCCTTCGGCATCTATCCGGCCCGCCGCGCCGCAGCGATGGATCCGATTCGCGCCCTGCGCCACGGGTGACGCGGTATCCTGCGCCGGTTCCGACCCGAGCCACCCACAGGATCATCTACCCATGCCGGAAAAGAAATCGAAGTCGACCAAGGAAGCCGCGCCCGCACCGTCAAAGTCAGCGGCTCCGAAGTCATCGCCGTCGTCGAAGTCGGCGCCTGCGTCGGCAGCGGCCGCAAAGCCAGCGCCCGCTGCGAAGCCGACAGCCAAGCCCGCGCCCGCGCCCGCCGCCAAGTCCGCGCCGCGCGCAGCGCCGGCCTCGTCCGTGACGTCCTCAGGAACAAGCGTCCCCGTCGCCAAGGGAACGAAGCCGACGCTCATGGGCGGCAACAGCACCTCCGGCGGTTCGCTCGGCGGCGGATCGATGAACTCGATGCTGGGCGGCGGCTTCGGCGGCGTCCCGTCGAAGTCCAAGGGCGGCGGCAAGCAGATCGACCGTCCGTCGACGCGCCCAAACTCCAAGCAGACCGGCAAGTCGATGGGCGTCCCGCGCCGAACCGCGGGCTGACCGCGATCACATCGCAGTCATCGTCCGCACGAACTCCGGCACGGTGATCCCCGCAGGTCCGAGGATCGAGCGATCAAACGCGCCGGAGATTTCCGTGCGCGCCACGTTGAATTCGATCGCTTCCGCGCCGCAGCGGGCCTTGGCTTCCTGCACGAATCCGGCTGCCGGCCACACCGCGCCCTGCGTGCCGATCGCGAGGAAGAGCCCGCAGTCGGACAGCCAGTCGTCGATCGTTGCGGCGCCGAGAATCGCTTCGCCAAACCAGACGATGTGAGGACGCAGCACGCCCGCCTCACCCGTGACGGGATCGCGTGAGCGTTCGTCGCACGCACCGCTCCAAACGTGCACGCAACCGGTCTTCACGTTGCGGACCCGCCGCAGCTCGCCGTGCATGTGGAGCAGCTCGCCGGCCTCGCTCCCGAGGCCCGCCCGTTCATGCAGATCGTCGACGTTCTGCGTGATGACGCGCACCGGTGCCGTCCACCGCCTGGCGAGTTCGACCAAGGCCCGGTGCGCCGCGTTCGGCGCGACGGACGGATCCGCAAGCTTCCTCCGCCGCTCCGAGTAGAACCGGTGCACCGCGGCCGGATCACGCCGAAATCCGGCGGGCGACGCGACGTCCTCGAGCCGGTGCCCCTCCCACAGCCCGTCCGCGCCGCGGAACGTGGCGATTCCGCTCTCGGCGCTGATACCTGCGCCAGTGAGGACGAGGATGGGGCGCGGCGCGGTCATATGGGCTTCGCCATCATCGTCGATTCTCGTCGACTGGAAGACACTTCCGACATTTCCTCCATTTGCTGCGCGGCTCGCCGCGCGGTCCGCGGCTATGGGGACGAGGGGAGAAAGACGCAGGCAGGATCGCACCACCGATCAGGCTCAGGTCCATAGAGGGGACGCCACGGGAGCGCTTGGGTCGCTCCCGTGTCGCCTTTTTGGAGAGCGCGCGTCCACAGGCGGTACTCTGGGCGCCCATGCCCACCGTCTCCTCGATTCACGTCTATCCGCTCAAAGGGGCTGGCGGCTTCGCGCCCGATTCGTGGCCCGTCGAAGAGCGCGGGCTGCGTCACGACCGCCGCTTCATGCTGGTCGACGCGAGCGGCAAGTTCATCTCGCAGCGCGGTTGCCGCCCGCTCGCGCTCGTTCGCGCGACGATCGACGACGCGGCGCTGCGCATCCGCTGTCCACTCGGTGACGTCGCGGTTCCACTGCCCGTCGGTGCACGGACGAGGATCCCGGTCACTGTCTGGGACGACGCGTTCGAGGGTGTGCCCGTTTCGCCGGACGCCGACGCGCTGCTCAGCGACTTTCTCACGCAATCGTGCAGGCTCGTCTGGATGCCCGACGATGCGGACCGCTTCACATCCGAGCGGCGCGCCCCGCCGCGCCGACCGGTGAGTCTCGCCGACGTCGCGCCGCTGCTGCTCGTCACCGAAGCGGCGTTCGCCGATCTCAACGAACGGCTGCAGACGAACGGAGCTTCGCCCGTGCCGCTCAATCGTTTTCGCGCCAACATCGTCGTGCGCGGCGCTGCGATTGGTGACGATGACGAGTGGACGTCCATCACGATCGGCACTGCACAATTGCGCGTTCCCCACGCGTGCGGTCGATGCCAAGTGATCACCATCGACCAGAACACGGCCGAACCGCGCGGACCCGAGCCGCTGCGCACACTCGGCACGTATCGGCGTGAAGGTGGTCAAATCACGTTCGGGCAGCATGTGCTCGTCGACGGTGCCGGCATGGTCAGCGTCGGCGACGACGTGCACGTCACGGCGCGTCAACGACCGCGCGAGGCCCGCAGCAAATCGGCGCCGTAGAACGATGCAATGCGTTCGATCAGCGGGCGCTGCGTGGCTTCGTCCTGCACGTGCTGCTTGAAGAAACGCACGATCAGCGGCGCAGCCTCCTGCGGAAACCCATGTCCGCTCGGATGCACATACTGCACGAAGGGCGTTCCTGTCGACGATGGAAAGATCGTCGCATCGCCGCTGCGCGTTGCATCGGCCGCCCAGGGCGCGCCGTCAGCGTCGCACCCATTCAGCGCGCGGACGGCGTTCATCATCGTCACCTGCCGGTCGTACTGCACGAGCGTGTCCTTTTCGCCCGCGATGTGCATCGCGGGCAGCGGCTTCAGACCGGCAGCGCTGCGCGCGTACGCGGAACTCGGCGCCACGGCAGCAAACGCATTGTGGCGAACTCGCCACAGGAGATACGTGAACGCGCCGCCGTTCGAGTGGCCGGTGGCGTAGACGCGCCGTCGATCGACGGGCGTGCGCTCGCCGATCGACGCGAGCATCACGTCGAAGAACGCGATATCACGATCGCCCTGATCGCGCGGCATGCGCTGCCAGCCGGTCTTCGCGCCTTCGGGATCCGTGATCGCGCCGGGCGTCTTCAGTCCTTGCGGATAGACGACGATCGCTTCGGGCCACAGCGTGTGGGTCGAGAACTGCCGCGACGCGTTACGCGACGTGCCGCCGTGGCCGTGGAACACGAAGACGAGCGGCGCGCCGGCCGAAGGGATGCGTTTCTTCGCGGGTACGGACACGAGGGCTTCGCGCTCGATGCCGTCGACGGTGAAGGTGCGCCGGACGAGATCTGCCGCGGCGGCGTGCGTGCAGAGCATCAAACACGCGAGAACACATGCGAGTGTGCGTCGAATCATGGAACTCCTGTGCTGGCCCGTTGCCGGCTCATCACAATGTACCGGTCGAACGAGTCGCGCATCAACAGCCCGAATGACCGTTGATACGCTCCACGCATGGTTGCGCTCATCGTGGCACTCCTGGCATGCGTCAGCGGCAGCGCGCTGGTCGCCGGCTTCCTCGGTCGGCGCTGCGTGGACCGGCCCACGTGTGCCCGCTGCGGAACCGACGCGCGGCCGTTTGCCTGGCGCGACGATGGTGCGCCGGGCACCGCGCCGTGCGCGTGCGGTGCGGATCTGTCCCGGCGCGGCGCCGTGCGGCTCACCGGCAGACGGCGGCGGCGGCCGATGCTGATCGTCGGATGGTTCGTGCTGAGTGGCGCGCTGCTCATCATCGCAATGGACATCGGACTGCGGAGCGCGGGCTCCAACTGGTGGCGCTTCGCGCCGCTGAGCCTCGCCATCAGCGGAGCGAAGGGTCGATCGTCCGAGGCGGTCAGCGAACTGCTGCGCCGGGCGAAGCGCGACCAGATTCCCCCCGCCGCTGCGCTGGCGCTGGTGACATCCCGCGAACTGTCTCAACGATCGCATTTCATTAGCGACATCCTTCCGCTGAACGCGCGGCTGATCGAGACCATCGACGCGGACCCTGCATTTGCGGACCAGCTGACCCAGGCGATCGCGACACTGAGAATCAAAGCCAGCTACGGAGCATGGATCGACGGTCCCGCGCCGAACGACACGTTTACGTGTTCGATCGACTGCCCTACCTCGACGCCGGCTGATTGGATCGCGTTCCGCGTGGAGGCGGTCCGCATCGACGGCATCCGGTGCACCTGGTCTCTCTCGCCGCCGCCGCCAAGCCAGTCCCCCGTCAACCGGCTCGGGCGACGGGTCGTGCGCGGTGAGGCGTTTCTTCACTGCATTCCGGACGAGCTCACGGGCATGACGGGCCTTATGGGCAACGTCATCGAGTGCGACGTCATCATCATTCGTGCGGTCGATGCCTTTGCTGCGCCGCTCGACCCGCTCATCGACAGCGCCGCGCCGCCCGAGGCATGGGGCGTGGATGCGATAGTCGGCCGCAAGACGCTGACCTCGCCGATGCCGGGTCGTTCCGGCCAGGGACTCGCACCGTGAGCCAGACGATCACGCTGTTCGCGGCGCTCGCTGTATTTCTGCTGGTCGGCGCCATCGCGGCTCTCGCCGGCGACGCCGCGCGTCGACTCAGCGGGGGACCGGCGCTGTGCCCACCCACATGCCGCGCCAGTCGCAGATGTCGAGCCGATCGACCTCTTGACGCTGATCGAGCCCACTTGGCTCTGGATTCGGATGGCAGGTCGGCGCTCCTCAGCGACACTGCGATTTCAGAACGTCCCGACCCGCTTCGAAGGCACGTGGTCGATCGCCGTCAATGATCGCTGGATCCCGTTGCTCGAGCGTCACGAGCACGATCTGCTCGACATCGGATGCGCGACGTTTGTCGATGCCCCTGCGGGCGGCTGGCCGGACCGCGTGCGCGTCCGGTTTGCGCCCAGCGCCGGTCCCGTCACCGCGCGAACTCTGGAACCGAATCCGAACATGCGCATGGCGTACATCACGCAGTCGCGCTCTCGACACTGCGTGGACGCTCCCCACGGAGTTCGTGTTCAAGCAAACCGTGGTGAACGGAAAGCGGCTGAAGTACGAGCTCGAGTCGATGCACACCGGTCCCCTGCCCTGACATCGATCACGCCTCGGCCACATCCATCTCCTGCCGCCGCGCCAGCGCCAGATACAGCGCCTGCGTCCCCTTGCGGCCGAAGCCGTCCTGCACGACGAGTTCGTACAGTTTCTTTGCGAGCACGAGCCCCGGCAGATCAAGCTGCATCCGCGCCGCTTCGTCGAGCGCGATCGAAAGATCCTTCACGAAGTGTTCGACGAAGAAGCCCGGCTCGAAGTCGCCGCGCAGCATGCGCGGCGCGAGATTCTGCACCGACCACGAGCCTGCCGCGCCGCCCCCGACCGACGCGAGCACCGAGTTCGGATCGAGTCCCGCTTTCGCCGCGTACATCAATCCCTCAACGACGCCGAGCATTGTTGCGGCGATCAGAATCTGATTGACCATCTTCGTGTGCTGACCGGACCCCGGACCGCCCTGCAGGACGATCGTCTTGCCCATGCACTCGAGGAGCGGCCGGGCCAGTTCGAACGCGGCCGGATCACCGCCGACCATGATCGAGAGCGCAGCGTTCTTCGCCCCGACATCGCCGCCCGAGACCGGCGCGTCGAGCGACTGGACGCCGCGCCGCGCAGCCTCTGCGTGCAGCCGCACTGCCAGCGCCGGCTGGCTCGTCGTCATGTCCACCAGAAGGCAGGCCGGTGTCCCGGCCGACAGTGTCCCGTTCGGCCCCAAGTGCACGGCCTCGACGTCGCGGGGGTAACCGACGATCGAGATCACGGCGTCCGCCCCGTCGGCCGCTTCGGCGGGACTGCCGACGGCGACGGCACCGGCCTTCACGAGGCCTTCCGCCTTCGCCGCGGTCCGGGTAAAAATCCTGAGCTGGTGGCCAGCCTGCAGCAGGTGGCCGGCCATCGAGCGGCCCATCACCCCTGTTCCGACAAAACCGATCGTCCGCGTGGGTCCGCCCGTGTTCATGGCGGTAATGGATACTGCAAGGCCGTTCCAGCCACAACCCACGCGATGCCGACGGAAACGTGTATCACTGGCATCCACTCCCGTTTCAACGACACTCTCCCCTTCCACCATATGACCACATTCACTCAGCAGGACGTTGCCGCGCTGGAGCGGCAGGTTGCGGCAGCCAGCAAGCCATTTCAGGCGCTGCAGGAGCAGATGCGACGGGTGATCGTCGGCCAGGACCACCTGCTGGAGGGGCTGCTGATCGGCCTGCTCTGCAACGGTCACCTTCTGATCGAAGGCGTCCCCGGCCTCGCGAAGACGACCGCGGTCGCGGCGCTGGCCGCCGGTATCCGCACCGGGTTTCAGCGCATCCAGTTCACACCCGACCTGCTCCCGGCGGATCTGGTCGGCACCATGATCTACCGCCCCAACACGGGCGATTTCACAGTCAAGCGCGGGCCGATCTTCACCAACATCGTGCTCGCCGACGAAATCAACCGCGCACCCGCGAAGGTCCAGAGCGCGCTCCTCGAAGCGATGCAGGAGCGGCAGGTGACGATCGGGTCCGAGACGTTCCGGCTGCCCGATCCGTTCATTGTGCTGGCGACGCAGAATCCGATTGAGCAGGAAGGGACGTACCCGCTTCCCGAAGCCCAGGTCGACCGCTTCATGCTCAAGCTCGTGGTCGGCTATCCGACGCCGAAGGAAGAACGGCAGATTCTCGACCGCATGGTGCGAACCACGTCAACGCCGGGCGTCGAACCCGTCCTGCACCCGGAATCCATTCTCGAAGCGCGGCGCATCGTCGATGACATCTTCGTCGACGAACGTCTGCGTGATTACGCAGTGGCGCTCGTCGCCGCGACGCGCGAACCAGCCGCATACCGCGTGCCGCTCACCGGGCTGATCCAATACGGCGCGTCACCGCGCGCGACGTTGAGTCTTGTGCGCGCGGCCAAGGCGAAGGCGTTCCTCGACGGCCGCGGTTACGTCGTGCCGCAGGACATCAAGGACGTGGCGATGGATGTGCTGCGCCACCGCATCACGCTGAGCTACGAAGCGGAAGCGGAAGAGAAGACAACCGACATGCTGGTGAAGACGCTGCTTGAGCACGTGCCCGTTCCGTGACAGTCCCATGCTGACGACTGAAATGCTGCAAAAGATTCGGCGGATCGAGATCCGCACCTCGCACCTCGTGAGCGAGGCGCTGGGCGGTCAGTTTCGCTCGGCATTCAAAGGGCGCGGCATGGAGTTTGAGGAAGTGCGCCCGTATCAGATTGGTGACGACGTCCGCTCGATCGACTGGAACGTCTCCGCCCGCGTCGGCGAGCCGCACATCAAACTTTTCCGTGAAGAGCGCGAACTCACCGTGCTGCTCGCGGTCGACCTGTCGGGGTCGCAGCGATTCGGCACGCATCTGCAGTTCAAGCGCGATCTCGTGGCGGAAGTGGCCGCGACGCTTGCCTTTTCGGCGATCCGCAGCAACGACAAAGCCGGGCTCCTTTGCTTCACCGATCGCATCGAACACTTCGTGCCGCCGCGCAAGGGACCGCGGCATGTGCTGCGCATCATTCGCGAGATTCTGTCGCTCAAGCCCGAAGGCGTGGGCACCAGCATTTCGACGGCACTGGATGAAGTGCAGCGCGTGCAGAAGCGCCGCGCCGTCGTCTTTGTGATCAGCGATTTTCTCGGCACCGACTGGCATCACTCGCTGCGCCTGACCGCTGCGAAGCACGATGTCATTCCGATCTGCGTGACGGATCAGCGCGAACTCGCACTGCCGAGAGTCGGCTTTGTGGAGCTGCGCGATCTAGAGACCGGACGCATCGCCGTCGTCGACACGCTGAACGCGGGCGTCCGCGCGCGGTACGAAGCTGCAGCGGCCGCAGCCATCGCGGCGCGCACCGCGACCTTCCGGCGCATGCGCATGGAACCGATCGAGCTCCGCACGGGCGAACTATTCATTGCGCCGCTGCAGTCCTACTTTCGCAAGCGTGAAGCGAGGCGCGCCCGATGATCCGCCGCAGCCACGCCCTGATCGCCCCCCTGATCGCCCTGCTGTTCGCTGCCGCGCCGCTTGCGTGCGAGCGTGCCGTCGACAGCACCGCTGCGCCCGCCACCGCGGTGGAAGCGACCGCGCCGGGCGAGCATGGAACGGTGCAGCTTCACGCCGTGCCATCGGTGGTGGAAGTCGGTTTGCCGATCACTTTGACCGTCGATGTGGTTCGCACCGACGGCGCGACGACGCTTCCACCCGTTCCAATACAGATCGGTGACTTCGACGTGGCGCCGCTGTCACCGCCACGCGTCGAGAACGGCCACGTGATCGCGACGTACAGATTGACGACGCTCGCATCGGGCGCTGTCACGCTTCCATCGTTCTCGTTGCCGCTCGCCGAAGGCGACGATGCACCGGTGATTGCTTCCCCGGAACTCACGTTGCAGGTGACGAGTCTGATCGGCGAAGACGACGATCCCGCGAACTTCCGCGACATCAAGAGCCGTCTGGATCTGGTTCCGCGTGCGGCGCGCTGGCCGTGGTATGCAGGCGGCGCGGCGGCGCTGAGTGTGCTCGCCCTCGCGGCCTGGCTGCTCGCCACACGACAGAAACGACCGACGCGCCCGATGACACCCGCGGCAATCGCCTTGGCAGCGATCGACGCGCTGGAGCGCGAGTCGTTGCCGGCCACCGGCCGCGTGCACGAGTTCTACGTGCGGCTCGCTGATGTGATTCGCGCATACGTCGAGGGACGCTTCGGCATCCGGGCCCCCGAGCTCACAACGCAGGAATTTCTGCGCGAAGCCCGCCGGTCGTCGGCGATCGCAGATACGCATCAGATGCTGCTGGCCCGCTTCCTGCGCAATGCGGACATGGTCAAGTTTGCCGGTGCGAAACCCGATGGCGAGGAGTGCGCCGGCAGCGTGACCATCGCTCGGCAGTTTGTGCAGGAATCGCAGCAGATTTCACCGTCTGTCATCGACGCCCCCGTGGCGGCCGGAGGTGTCGCCACATGACGCTTACGTTCCTCGCTCCGTGGTTCCTGCTGCTCCTCCCCTTGGCGATCCTGCCGTGGTGGCGCCGGCGGCGCGACCGCCTCCACAGTTCGATCGCGCACTCCAGCATCGAACTCGCAGCGAACACCGGGACGAGCCTCGCGACCCGGCTCCGATTCCTGCCCGTCCTCCTGCGCTCACTGGGCATCGCGCTGATTGTCACGTCGATCGCTCGACCGGTGAAAGCCGACGAGCAAACCCGTGTGCGCGTCGAGGGCATCGCCATTCAAATGCTGATCGACCGCTCCGGTTCGATGCGGGCGCTCGATTTTTCGCTGCGCGGCCAGCAGACCAACCGGCTCACTGCGATCAAGTCCGTCGCGCACGCCTTCGTCGCCGGCGATGGCGCGCTCACCGGCCGCATGAACGATCTCATCGGACTCGTTTCGTTCGCACGGTACGCCGATGGCATCTCGCCGCTCACGCTCGACCACGATCACGTGCTGTCGGCGCTCGACAAGATCGAGTTCGCTTCCGAGAACGAAGACGGCACGGCGATCGGCGACGCGGTCGCGCTCGGTGTGGAACGACTGAAGGATGTGCGCATGCGCGGCGATTCGGCTGACGGCGGCGCGGAAACAACGCCCGTCAAGAGCCGCGTGATGATTCTGCTCACTGACGGTGAGAACACGGCAGGCGACATTGACCCGACGGAAGCGGCGGAGCTCGCGCGCACATTCAACATCAAGGTGTACACCATCGGAGTTGGCACCAAGGGAATGGCGCCGATGCCCATGCGCGACCGGATCTTCGGCGATTACGTGCATCAGGTGCCGGTCACGATCGATGAAGAGCTTCTGCGCCGCATCGCCGAGATCACAGGAGGAAAGTACTTCCGCGCCACCGACACGGAGAGCCTGCAGTCGATCTATGGCGAAATCGACCGGCTTGAGCGCACGGAGACGGAGGCGCGGCGCTACCTTGAGTATTCGGATCTTGCCGTCGAACCGGTCACGCTTGGCTCTGTGACGATCCCGCCGATTCTGAGCATCGCATTTCTGCTCATCGTTCTTGATCTCATTCTCGCATCCACTCGATTTCGTTCACTCACCTGACGCATGCCCTTCTCACTCGAACAACCGCTCGCCTGGCACCTGCTGTGGGTAACTGTCGCAACCGCCGCCCTCGTGTGGTGGGCGGCGCGGCGTCGGCGCGAAGCGATGCGACTGTGGGCCGACAGCGGACTGTTTGTGCGGCTCGCGCCACGTATCGCGGCGGGACGGTGGCTGCTCCGCGGCGCGCTGGCGATCGCGGCGCTCGCTGCGATGACCGCTGCCCTGCTCGATCCGCGCCTCGGTTCCGCGCCGGTGCAGGTGCAGCGCCGCGGCATCGATGTGATTTTCCTGATCGACGTCTCGCGCTCCATGCTCGCTGAAGACGTCCGTCCCAACCGGCTTGAGCGCGCCAAGCAGTTCGTAGCCGACAGCGTTGACCGCATGGCTGGCGACCGGGCCGGACTCGTCGCGTTTGCAGGCGGCGCGGTCATGAAGTCGCCGTTGACGCTGAACTACGGCGCGTTCAAGTCTTCGCTGTTCGAGCTGACACCGCAGGACTCGACGCGCGGAGGTTCGCTGCTCGGCGATGCGATACGCGTCGCCACGGATGGCTTCGCGGACACGGTGAAAGGCGGCAAGGCGATCATCGTGCTTTCCGACGGCGAAGACATGGAATCTTTTCCCGTCGAGGCCGCCGGCAAAGCCTTCCATGAGCGTGGCATTCGCGTGTATGCAGTCGGCATTGGCGACAGCACGGACGGGGCGCGGATCCCGATTCTCGACGGACGCACCAAACAGTGGCTCACGCACGAAGGTCAGGAAGTGTGGACGCGCATGGATCCGAAACTCCTGACCTCGATGAGCCTCGCGGGCGGCGGCGCGTTCGTGCCGGCCGGCACGGCGCTCGTCGACATGGCCGAGGTGTACGACGCGACCGTGTCGGCGATCGGCCGGCGCGAGTATGAGACGACAACGGTCAAGCGATCGCTGCCGCAGTTTCAATGGTTCGCCGGCATTGCGCTCGCCATGCTGATGCTTGAGTCACTCATCGGACTGCGCCCGCGCCTGACGGATGGAACACCGTGACGCACATCAATCGACATCCGCTGATCTTCACTGCGTCGCTGTTGATGCTTGGCGCAGCTCCTCCCTCGCCGGAACTGCTGCGTGAAGCGCAGACGCTGCTCGATCAAGGCGACACGGCCAACGCGATCGTGAAGTACGAAGAGGCTCGGTCCATCGATCCCGAGTCTCCGCAGCTCGCATACAACCTCGGCGTCGCGAAGTATCGCGCGGGCGAACTCACGGAGGCTGCGCGGCTCTTCCGGGAGGCTGCTGCAGGCGCGTCCTCGCAGGCAACCACGCGTTCCGCTGCGCAGACCTCGCTCGCAGCACAATCCATGTTCAATCAGGGCACCGCGGTGTATGCCGACGCGCTCAAGCAATTGCCGACCGGCGGCCCGCCAGCCGGCGAGGATGCGGCAGCGTCGCTGCAGGAAGCCATCAGCGCCGTCGAGAAATCGCTCACGCATTTTCGTGACGCGGCGAACGCGGATCCCGCAGATCACGACAGCCGCGCCAATGCCGAGCGCGCGTGGCGGCTGCTGAAGAAGTTGAAAGAAGAACAGCAGAAGCAGCAAGAGAACGAGCAGCAACAAGATCAGGAGCAAGATCCGCAACAGGAAAAGCAGCAGGACCAGCAGCAGGACCAGCAGCAAAGCAAGGATCAGCAGGATCCGCAGAACGGCGATCAGAAGCCGCAGCAGCAAGGTGACGGTCAGGATCAGAAGCAGGAACAGCCGAAAGACCAGCCGGGGGACGAACCTCCGCCCGGTGAACAGAAGCCGGAGCAGCCTCAGGACGGACAAGAAGACCAGTCGCAGCAACCGAAGCAGGCGCAAGGCGAGGCACAGGGACAGGGACAGGGACCGGGAAAGCAGCAGCGCGAGGCCATATCACCTGCGGATGCCGAGCGCATTCTTCAGATGGTCCGTGACAAGGAGAAGCAGCGACGTGCGCAGCTCCTCCGTCAGCAGCGGGCGAAGCAGCAGCCAGTGCCGAAGGATTGGTGATTCGATGAAGACCAGGCGACCCATGCAGTCAAGCCGGACATGCGCGATGCTCGCGGTGGCGCTGTTGGCCTGGGTCCTCCCTCTCACCGCAGTCGGCGGCGAAGTCCAGTTCCGGTTGCCCCCGCGGCAGAGCTTCGTGGGTTCTGACTCGGCGGTCGACATTGTCATCCTGGACGCGGAGAAGTTCGAGCAGCCACAGCTGCCGTCCGTGCCTGGACTTTCAATCGTCATCGCTCCTGAGCAGAACAAATCAACGTCGTTCTCGATCATCAACGGACAATCCCGCCAGAGTGTCACGGTGATGTTGCGCGTGCTGGTCAAACCGCTGCGTGAGGGCACGTTCACCGTGCCGCCGATTTCGGTGGTGGCCGATGGCACGACGTTCAAGAGCGAGCCGTTCACGATCGTGGCATTGAAGTCGGAATCGGGCGATCTCATGCTCGTCGAGGTCGTCGCCGATCCTCCGAACCCCTACGTTGGCCAGCCGACCCAACTGACGCTGCGCGTCCTGATTCAGCCCTATCGCGATCCCTCCATGAACCTCGTCCTTGACGGCGGCTACATGTGGATGCAGATCGACCAGCATGAGTCAACATGGGGCTCCTTTGCAACGCGCATGACCCAGCTTGAACAGTCGCGTCGACGTCCGAGCGAAGTGGAAGTCATACGAGGTGACCGGGCGTATCTGGCCTACGAGATCCACGAGGTGTGGACCCCGACGCGCCCCGGACCCGCGGACTTCAGCGGCATCGAAGTCATCGCTGCATGGCCGACGAGCGTGCGCACCGCGCGGGACCCTCTCGGCCGGACGCGCGCCGACATCCGCTCCACACGGCCGTTGCGCGTCAAAGCCACGTCGGACAGCATCAACGTTCGTGCACTGCCGGAAGCTGGACAGCCGGCATCGTTCAGCGGCGCGATCGGACGATTCGCCGTCACGGCTTCCGCGAAGCCGACCGAGGTCTCCGTCGGCGATCCGATCACCGTGACGTTCACGGTCAAGTCGCTGTCCGGCAGCGCAGTGCTCGAAACGCTGCAACCGCCGGCGTTCGCGTCGATCCCGCAACTCGCGAAAGACTTCCGCATTCCTGCCGACCAGGTTGCCGGCACGGTGCGTGACAAAGAGAAGCAGTTCACGCAGACGTTTCGACCGCTGTCAGACGAGATCACGTCGATCCCCGCAATTCCGTTATCCTACTTCGATCCGACCACCGACGAGTACGACGAAGCGTTCACGGCCCCGATCCCATTGACCGTGTTCGCGACCGAGCGCATGAATCTCTCACAGATCGTCGGATCGTCCAGTACCGGCGTCGACCGTGCAGCGAAATCACTCACCGTGGTCGCGGGCGGGCTGCTCGCGAATGTGCCGCCCGGCGCGGCGCTCTTATCCCGCGATCGACTGGTCATGAATCCGGTGACGGCTGCAGCGTTCGCAGCGCCGCCCCTGCTGTGCGGACTGCTCGCCCTCATTCGCGGCGTGCAGCGGCGACGTGACAGCGATCCGGCCCGTCGTCGTTCCGCGAAGGCCAAGGCAGTCGCGTTCGCAGCGCTGGGCACTTCACCGGAATCCATTCTCACGGCGCTGTGCGGTTACATCGCCGATCGTTGCGGACTTGCGGATGGTCGACGCACGCGCGGCGACGCGGTCAGCGCGCTTGCCGAGCGTGGCGTGCAGGAGGAGATCATCCGTCGCGTCGACGGTCTGCTCAGCGCATGCGAACGCGGGCGCTACGCTCCGCGCGGCGACGAGCAGGTATCGGCGCAGGAAGCGAAGACGCTCATCGGACTATTGGAATCAGCACCTCTTGCAAACCCGTCGACAGAGGCGCTGCCATGACGCGCAGCATGTTGGTGCTGATCGCAGTTGTCCTCGCGATGCTTGGGTGCGCGCACGGCGCGCTCGCCGCCACCGTCGCCGACCTCACGCGCGCCCAGGAGTCGTACGACCGGGGCATCGCGCTCAAGGCGAGCAAACCCGACGAGGCGCGCGCGGCATTCATCGAGGCGGCGCAGCAGTGGCAGCGCATCGCAGAGGAGGGCGCCGAGAATGCGGGCCTCTACTTCAATCTCGGGAACGCGTACGTACAGGCCGGCGATCTCGGCCGTGGCATCGCGTGTTACCTTCGTGGCCAGCGGCTTGATCCGCTCGATCGATCAATCAACGCGAACTTGGCGGTGGCGCGCACGGACGTGCAGACGCCGATCAGTGGCGATGCCACGAGCGACTGGAGCGCGATCGCCTGGTGGCGCATTCTGCCTGAGCATCTGCGCGTCTCCATCGCAGCCGCTGCGTGGATCGTGTTCTGGATGCTGGTCGCCGCGCCGATCGCGGTGCCCGGACTGCGCGTGCGCCTCGGAGGGAGCGGCATGCGCGTCCTGCGGAACGGAAGCCTGCTCGTCGCGCTCGCGCTTGGCGCGACCTCGATCGCCGACCGCTGGATGGATGCGACGCGCGAGCTTGCCGTCATCGTCACTCCGGAGGTCGTGCTCCGCAAAGGCAACGGCCAAGGCTTCGAGCCGCAGGTCGCCGAAACGCTGTCACCCGGCATCGAATGCCGCGTCCTGGAAGAGCGTCCGGGCTGGCTGCGCGTGCGACTCGCGGACGGCACCGAGGGCTGGGTCCGCGACGCGCATGTGCAGCGGGTGTGAACAGTGTCGGGGCGAGTCCATCCCTCAGCGAACCGCGCGACGGCGAACCGCGAAACCCAGCAACAATCCCGCAGCGGCCAGCGCGACAGGAAGAGGAACGGGCACGATCGTCGGCGGAGGAGACGCCGACATCAAGCCTCCGACTTTGTCCGAGCCGCCGTTCGCAAATCCGCGGAAGCGGACCGCAAACTCCGGCGAGTCGCCGTTGTCAGCGAAGAACGACAACACGTCGAAGCCAGCCAGCAGGCTCGCGACGGCATTGACATTGAAGACATAGGTGCCTGTTTCGCCGACTTGGAGACCCTTTTTGGGTGAGCCGCCCCCGAGCCACTGGTTGGAGACCGAGGCGCCGACGTCGTACGCGTCCCATGGCGACGCTGAAATCAAACCCGCGGGATTGGCACCGCCGCCGATCATGCCGAAACTCTCGGCAGGCGCTGACGTCGTCTGCAGACCGTACGTGACACCGGCGCTGGGGCCGTTGAACGCGAACGCCGTCAGATAGCCGGCCATGGACGAGGTGTTGGTCAAGGAGATCGTCAGGTAGCCGCTGGTCGCGCTGCCACCGGCGTAGTTCCAATTCATGGATCCGGTGAAGGAACCAAGACCTTCGAGACCGGTCGCCGACGTGAATGCCAGCGACGTCTGCCCCGCGTGCACACTCGATGTGAGCATGGAGGCAGTGGCAATCGCGGCGGCAGTGATAACGGAACGCATGGTGTCGCTTTCTCTCTGACCCGGTAGGGAGCGGGCGTCGTCGGGCTATTCGGGAGGTTCTGGGGAGCTGGCCGCTCCGCGCGCCGCACCTGGGTGGTTCAAGACGCGCGGACGGCGACTTCGGATTGGAACCGCAATATGCATCAGGTCTTAAGAGACGCAAGCCCTGCGGACCGAAACTTGGCCCCGCAGCTGAGTTGTCGCGTGCTTCGACGCATGCGCGACCCGATTATCGTGCGGGGAGTCGGCCGAGCACATGCGCGCGGTCCTGGTCGGCAGTCTGCCCGTTACAATCGCGGACGCCCTGCTCGCGCGAAGATGGAGGTGCTGGGCATGGTAGTGGGCGCCCAGTCCGTAGACTGCACACGCGCGGCGCGGCAGGACGCTGATTGTTTCATCCTATTCGCAGTCCATCGCACTGCGCCGGAGGGGAAAGCCAATGCGCGGACTGCTTCTGTTTGTCGTCGTGTTCGTTGCTGCGCTCGGTCACGCCGTGCATCCCACGTTCGCTGATGTCGTCCCGACAAACGGCATGGTCATCACGACGGACACGACGTTCGTGCCGGGCACCTACAGCCTTCCCGATGGCATCTCGATCGGCGCGTCGGATCTCGACCTCGACATGAACGGCGCGGTGCTGGTCGGCGCGGGCGGTGCCGCGTACGGCATCACGTGCATCGGTCACTCGAACGTGACCATCACGGGCGGCGGACTGCACGGGTATTACTACGGAATCCGCGTGGAAACTGGCGACGCTGTCACGATCGCGAACTGCAATCTCTCGGACAACTACGTCGATCCCGCGTCCCGCGGCGGCGGCGCACCGTTTCTCAACATCAACGCAGGTCCGACGCTGCCGAACTTTACGAATCTCGGTGGCGGTCTCTACATGCGGACGGTCAGCGGCGCCGTCATCACGAACAACGTGATGCGCAATCAAGAGAACGGAATCGACCTCTACTCGGTGACGAACAGCACCATCAGCGGCAACGACGGATCATTCAACACGGGATGGGGACTGCATCTCAACGCGTCGACTGGCAACGACATCAACGGCAACGTGTTCGATCATTGCACGCGCCCCGGCCTCGGCGATTCGGCAGGCGTCCTGCTCGTGAATGGATCACACAACAATCAGATCATCAAGAACTCGTTCCGCTTCAGCGGTGACGGCTTCTTCATCGGCAACGAGCACGGCTGCCCGAGCAACAACAATCTTGTGCAGGGCAACGACGGTTCCGCAGCCGGCGCCAATGCGTTCGAAGCGACCTTCTCGTCGGGCAATCAGTTCATCGACAACATTGCGAACGGTTCCAACTACGGTTTCTGGCTGGGATATTCGCACAGCGGCAATGTCATCAAAGGCAACGAGATTCGTGCGAACAACACCAACGGCATCGAGATCGAGCACGGTCAGAACAACATCATCGAAGACAACCTGATCGCGAACAACGGCGGCAAGGGCATCGTGCTCCGCACCGACGGATCGGCGCCGTTTCCGCCGGCGCAGTTTCCGTGTCTCGCGCTGCCGAATCAGGCGGCGTCGACCGGATACACGATCAGAGACAACGTCATCAAGCAGAACTTTGGTCTCGGAATCGAACTGATCAACACCACCGACAGCGTCATCGTCAACAATCTGATCGGCGCGAATGCGGGTGGTGATGCGAAATCGAGCGGGGCGGGCAACACCTGGGCGATTGTTCCCGTCGCGGGCGTGAACATCGTGGGCGGGCCAATGCTGGGCGGCAACTACTGGAGCGGTTACGCCGGTGCCGATCTTGATGCGGACGGGCTCGGTGACACGCTCGTGCCGTACACCAACGGAGGCATGATCGCTTTGCCGGGCGATCCACATCCGCTGATCGGCGACCCGGATCTCACCGGCTTCGACAATCCGAAGACGCTCTGCGCCCGCGTGTGGATCGACCTCGGCGTCAACACCCGCACGACCGGCGGCACGTTTCAGACGGCGAACGGAACGCACTACGCAACGGACGGGACGGATCTCTATCTCTTGCGGGGTTCCAACAATGCGTTGTTCGACCTGTTCCTGCCGGACACCAGCATGTATCTCGCGCGAGCCAATGTGCCGGAGCCTGTCGAGGACGGCGGCGATCTCCAGTTCGGCGGCGCCGAGTATTTCGCGGGCGTCGGGATCAGCATGAACACCGCTACTGGCAGCGGCAAAGGGCCGAAGCTCTACGCCTACAGCCCGCGCGGCAACAGCTGGAGCAGCAAGGCGAGTTGCGTCATCGAGGGGAAGTTTCTCGCGCACGAGGCGCTCGCGCATGATCCGGTGCAGCAGCGGTTGTACGCAACCATCACCAATGTGCAGAACGGCACCGATCCGCTGACGAAGCGCAGGCTCGCCGTGTACGACATCGTCGCGAATGTATGGACCGGCACGACCGCAGCCGCCGACGTCGATTGGGTGGCCGGCTCGGAGGCGGAGTACCTCAACGGAAGGATCTACGTGTGGCGCGGCGGATTCGATGGCGGCGCCGTCAATGGCAGCGACTCATATCTGCATGTGTACGACATCTCGACGGACATCTGGACCGTGACACCTTCCCTGCAGGCGTCCGGTGTGCTCCCCGGATTCCGCAGCGGGGCGTTCGATGTCTGGGGCGTCGCGCTCACAGCTGATGCGGCGCGCGAAGGACTGTTTGTTCTCGGCGGCGAGTCCAACAAGCTGGTGTATGTGTTCAACACGCTCTCGCAGTCGTGGCGCGTCGCGCCGACTGCGGTGTACGACGGCGGATGGGGCGACAGTCTGGAGTTCGTCGCCGGGGCACAGCGGCTCTATCAGATCGACGGACGCAACATCGGCGGCACGCCGCAGGGAACTGCGGTGCTTGTCACCGCAAACGCGAACCTGGACGGCACCGGTGGCGTCAATGCCGCCGACCTGGCGGTGCTGCTCGGTGCCTGGGGACAGTGCGCCGACGCGTGCTGCCTGGCCGATCTCGACGAAAACGGCACAGTCGACGCTGCAGATCTCGCGCTCCTGCTCGGCGCGTGGACTGGGTAAGCGAGGCTCGCGGCGTGCGCGGCGCCCAGCAACGCAACCACTCATGATTCGCCAGAACACTCAATGCAGCCCGGCGCACCTCCGGCGTTTTCCCGGACTCGGGCTGATCCCGCCCGAGCTGCGGGACGCCGCGCTGCAGGAGGCGTTCCTCACGGTGCGCGTCATGCCGAGCTATGGCGTCGCCTGCGTCGCGATGCTCATCACAGTGACCGTTTTCGTGATGGCTCTTGGCGGCCTGGTGATCGCGCTTGCTCAGTTGGGCGGCGCGGTCGCGCAGGGCATGAGTCTGCTGGCTGCACTCGTGATCCTGATCGCCGGTCCGCTGCTCGCATCGAGGTACATCCCGCTATGGATCCTCTGGCGGCGCGAAGTGGAGTCAAGCATCGCCGAAATGGCACGGCGCCATGGCGCGCGTCTGTCCGGAGTGCGCCTATCCCGTCGCCAACAACTCCACGATCTTCTGTCCCGAGTGCGGCACGGTGGTGCCGGCTCTGTCCGCAGGACTGGAGCGAAACGCACGCGATGCGTCGCCCTGACGCCTCCCGAGGATCCGCATGCTCTTCATGGTCATCGAACGCTTCCACAACAACGACATGATTCCGATCTATCGCCAGGTGCGCGACGCAGGCCGCGCGTTGCCGGATGGTCTCGCCTACGTCGACAGCTGGATCGAGCCGAACTTCGGCCGATGCTTTCAGCTGATGATGTGCGACGACCTGCGGCTGCTGCAGCAGTGGGTACTGCAGTGGCGCGGTTTCGGCGTGACGTTCGAGATCATTCCCGTCGTCAGCAGTGCAGAGACGCGCGACGTCGTCGCGCCTCATCTCATTGACGCGTGAGGGATGCGTGACCAGCTGCGGGCACACGCGCCGGACTGACTGACTGCGCTGATGACGCAGGAACCGCAGGAACCGCAGGAATCGCCGCAATCGCTCGTTCGAGTTCCGCGCGCTCTGCCGCCGGCACGCGGTCGAGAATGCCGAGCTGCTCGTAGACCTGCCAGAGCGAGTCAGCATGCAGACCGTGGTACACCGCGTCGGCTTCGATGATCTTTCTTCCCATCACCTCTTCGAGCATCGCCTTCGTATAGGCGGTCTTGTGCGCGCTGCGCGCCTTGGTGCCGTACTGGTTGAGATTCGAGGCGACAATGCCTGCCGCGCTGACGGGCAGGAAGTCCTCGTAGCGCAGTCCTTCGTACTGCACGAAGCCGAGGCGCACGAGTTCATTGACATCGGTGGTGTGCACATCAGACGCAGCAGCCGCTGCCAGCCCCTGCGGTGTCACCGTATAACGCGCATACACGAGGTGCTGTTCCAGCAGTCCGCGGAGCGTCTTTGGAAACGGCGCGAATGGCGTGGCGTACGCCGCCTCGAACGCGGCGTAGTCGCGCCGGACAAGACCGGGATCCTGATCCTTCACCGCCTCGGCCTCTTCGAGGCAGCGGTCGTAGAGATCGCGCCCCTTGACGGTGGTCGCGTAAAACCGCTGCTCGACTTCGCCAAACCGCGCGGTGTGCACAGCGGCGATCACCGAGCCGTCTGACTCATAGAACCGCACGGGCTCTGTGAGCGCCTTGTACGCGTCCTGACGGAGCAGTACCGGCGTGTCTTCGGACGGGCCCTCGGTGAAGTCCTTGAATCCCGAGTGGTTCAGCGTGCTCAGCTGCAGATCGTCCTGCTCCAGACGCTGCGCGAGTGCGTCGACGAGGTGCGTGACCGATTCGGGTGCCGGGTTGCCCAGCGTGAACCCTTCGATCTCCTCGCGCGACAGATGCTTGAAGAGGAGCCGCATCGCGTCGCGATCGGTGGATGTGAGGACTCGGTGCAGCGCCGTCGAAGCGACGGCACGGAACGTCGCTGCATCCATCTCTTCCAGACAGAGCTTCATCGCCGCCGTGTACAAGTCCATGCAGAACGTGTTCGGCGTGAGGTGGTTCAGGTGATGGGAGTCAAAGCACGCGATGTCCGCGGCAATCTTGAATCCAGCGGCACACAGATCCTGATACAGCTGATGATCATGCGCCCTGCCGGTCCACTTGAAGATGCGATCGGCACCTTCACGGATCAGCGCGTGCGCATCGTTCCAGTCGAGACCACCGTTCCGTTCACTCTTCTCGACGAGCTCCTGCGCCGCAGGTGAAAAGACCTGCCGCTTGTTCAGCACAGCATCGACGCGTGCGCGAGTCGGCGCATCAAAGCAATCAGTCTGCAGCAGCGAACAGAACACGCGGTGTTCGGGATTCAGAATGGAGCGGAACGCAGTCGCCACGATCGGCTGGCTCTTCGTGCCAACATCCGACATGTTGTAGTAGTTATGCGGCTCGAGCGCGAACGCCGCAAAGAATCGCGCGACCCACCGATACTCGTCCGGCCGGCCGATGCGGACGGCGCCGTGGCGTTCACTGCTCGTCTGGTCCAGCTGCTCGCTCGACATGGTGAAGCCGATGTAGCGCTCACGAAGCAGTGTGCACACCGTCCGGTTGCACTCCCGATTGACGAGCAGCGCCTTGTCGTACAGCGGAACTTCCTTGCCGAACATGCGCGAGAGTTCGGCGAAGAGGCGGTTCTGCATCTCAATCTTGTCGGCAAGGGGCGGGTTCATGGGGGTGACAGGTTACACAAGCCGCCGGGAGTGGGTGGATGCCAAGTGCGGATTGCGAGCAAGATCTGCTTCGCCCGGCGGTTACAGGGCGGCAACGGCGTCGATCGCGCGCTGGACTTCCTCGGCCGCGTTGTAATGGACCAAGCTTACGCGGGCCACTCCCTCACGGGTATCGATGCCGAGCGCTTCGCACAATCGGTACGCGTACATGTGGCCGTGGCGAATGGCGACGCCAGCATCCCGCAGCGCAGCGACGACCTCACTCGGCGCGTAGCGCGCGTGGGTAAAGCTCACGGTCGGCACGCGTTCTCCCGTTCCCGACGCCGCCGGCCCGATGAGCCGGACGCCTGGAATCCCCCGCAAACCGTCGACGAGCCGGCGCTGCAGCGGCGCCTCGAGTTCCGTCATGCGCTCAAACGCTCGCTCGATGGTCGCGCGCGTCCCCGCGTGCGCGGGGTCCTCGCCGGCGAGGAACGCCAGATATGGCTGCAGCGCGAGAATCGCGGCGCATCCTTCGTGCGAAGCGCCGCCGAGCTCAAACTTGTACGGCACCTGGCCTTCGGGGATAAAGAAATGATTCGGTCCGCGCAGTTCCGCCAGCGCATCGGTTCTGCCGTACAGCGCGCCCATGTGCGGTCCGTACACCTTGTACGTCGAGTACACGTACCAGTCGACATCCCACGCAGCAACGTCCATCACGCGATGCGGCGCGAATGCGACACCGTCAACGAAGACCCGCGCTCCAGCGCTGTGGGCGCGGCGCGTAATGGCCGAAACATCGGCAATCGCGCCGAGCAGATTCGACACGTGCGGAACGGCGACAATCCGCGTGCGGTCGCTGAGCACGGAGTCCAGACCAGCGAGCGTGCAGTCCCGCGCGACGGGATCCACCGGCCACCAGCGGATCGTTGCGCCGGCGCGCTCCAACCGAAGCCATGGACCGATGTTTGCCTCGTGCCCCGTTGCCGCAATGACGATCTCGTCGCCGGGCCGGATCGTGTCGGCGTAACAGCCGGCGATGAGATAGCACAACTGGGTCGAAGAAGGACCGAGGATCGCGCTGCCGCAGCCCATGCCATTGACGATGAGGTTCACAAACGCGTGCGCGCGTTCGACCGTGGCCGTCGCGACATTGGACATCGCGTAACCGGCGCCGAGCTGGACGTAGCTCTCGAGCATGTACGCGCGAATCGCGTCAGCGACATCGATCGGCACCTGTGAGCCGCCGGCATTCTCAAGCAGCGCCATCGGTGTGCGCAGCGCGGGAAAGCGTTCGCGGATGGCGCTGATGGAAGGGAGCGCGCTGGTCATGCCGGCGAGTGTACAGGGGTGCCGATTGGGGCCGTCGCTCAGCATCTGATGACGCCTGCGCTAGCCGCGGGGTTACGGATGCGGTGTGATCGCAACGATTGTGATGTCACCTTTGTCGGGTCCGTAACACCAGAACACTCGGTACGCTCCCGGCGTTCTGTTCTGCGCGTACGCCTCGAAAACCTTGGCCGCCGGGTCGAACGGATTCTGGATCGAACTGAACTCGTGGGTGCTGAGGCCCGGATGGCGCGGATTCGTCACAAGCAACTGAACGCATTTCTCGACCTGCTTGAAGAGACCCTCCGCCTTCGAAGCTTTGGTTGACCCGGTGCGCTTGCGATTCTGCAACGCCTTGGCTGCTGCCGCCATGAGTCCGAGGTACGCCCTGTCCGCTTCGGACGTCCAATGGGTGCGAAAGGACATCAGTCCGCCAGTTCCTTTGCGAGCTTCGCCCCGGCAGACATGTCAGGCCCTCTCGTGAGCTTCCGCGCCTTGGCTTCAGCCAAGCCTTTCCGCACCGATTTCAGCGCCTTCGGATTTTCATAGAGCCATGCTTCGGACGCTGGAATCACCACCGTTCGACGGATCACCAAGTCATCCCCTCGATGCTCAATCAAGACCGTGCTGTTCGCGAACGCCGTTCCCAAGGTGAGCCGGCCCTTTGAATCTACTGTCGCATGCTTAACCATGCCACCAGTATCGGACAGTTTCCGCAGGTGGTCAAGTGGGAATGTGGGCACGTTCTCAAAGTTCCAAAATGGGCGTCGCCATTGCCCGCTTCGAACAACTCGGCCAGCCAGTCTGCTGCTTTGCCCGCCAACGCGAAGCACGCGTGACGCTTCTTCGCGAATCCACGATCTGCATCGCCTCGGTCCTGCCCGCAGCCGGACTGCGCCTCGTTCTTGCAGCGTGGAGTTTCAAGGGCATTGATACAGGCTGGACGTTTTATACCCCCTACACGCTTTTCCCCGACGAGTTCCAGCTGTACAGCCTGCTCTCGCTTTTCACCACCGCAGCTTGGGTGATCGCCGCCGTCGCCGGTGCGATAAACCGCTTCCTGCTCAACGCCGCGCTGCAGGCGCGCTCAGCTTCATCGTGCCGGTCATGCGGATACGACGCGACCAGCGCCGGGGGATAACCTAGGCCGCCGCCTCCATGCACTTCGTGAAATATCTCTGGGCATCCCCAAACTCTTTCATCGGTCTTGCGATCTATGTTGCGCTACTTCCATTCGGCGCGCAATCGACGATCGTCGCCGGAGTTGTCGAGGTTCGCGGCCGCGTTGTCGGGCGCATCTTGCGCAGCGTTCCGCGTGGAGGATGCACGCTCGCGCTGACACTCGGTCACGTCGTGCTCGCGGAGACTGAAGCCGATCACGCGCGATCGCGCCGGCATGAGCGCGTGCACGTCGCGCAGTATGCCGCGTGGGGACCGTTTTTCCTGCCGGCGTATGCGGCGAGTTCACTGTGGCAGTGGATGCGTGGACGAGATGCATATCGGGATAACTGGTTCGAGAAGGAAGCGTACGGACGTACGTAGTTGCTGAAGCCGTGCATCGCGACGCCCTACTTCCGGCCGAGCTTCGTGCGCGCCAGCTCCAGCGCCTTCTCGAGCGCTCCCTCCGCCGGGACTTCCACATCCGGCTTCACGCCCGTCCCTTCCCAGTTCGTCTGGGAGATCGGGTTCTCGGCACGCATGTGCGGCATCATGATGACCGTCCGATCATCGAGCCGCACCGCCTTCACGGGGTGCGCTCCACCGCCGGTTGTCTCACCGACGATCGTTGCGCGGCTGAGATTCTTCAGGTTGTACGCGAACTCCTCCGCGCCGGAGAACGTGCGGTTGCTCGTCACGACATACGCCGGAAGATCCGCTGCGAAACGCTCGCCCTGCACAGACTCGGCGCTGAATCCCTCGCGGACCACGCTGCCATTCCGATCCTTCATGCGGTTCAGCAGCGTCGGCTTGTCGAACAGGTAGCCCGAGAGATAGCAGATCATCTCCGGCGATCCGCCGCCGTTCTGACGCAGGTCAAACACCAGCGCGTCGCAGCGGCCGAGGAATGCCATCGCCGCATCGGCGACGCGCTTCGCTTCGTCGGTCGGCACGAATGCATCGAAGCGCAGCACGCCGATGTTGCCGTCGGCGATTTCGCAGCCCTTGAAGCCCCAGTTCTCGCGCCGAGCTTCTTCCGGAGTCGGCCCCATCGGACTGGCGCGGCCAGCCTGCTGCAATTCAGGCGCGATGCGCACGCGGAGATGCTTGTCATTCATGACCGTCCGCATGTCCTTGGTCAGTCGCTCGACGAGCGCACGCTCATCAAGGATCGAGGAAAGCTGGCGACGCGATCATCGATCGATCGTTTCTCGAGCCGTTTGGCGGAGCGATAGGCTTTCTCGAACGTCCGCACGTCGTCGGCCGTTCCGTCGCGGAGCAGGTGGAACCACGCTGCAGCGCAGCGACCGGCGGACGTGCCGGGCATCGGGGGTTCCGCTGCCACCGCGGCGGCGCACGCGGTGACGACACTCGGAGCGCGAACCAGTCCCCCCAGCATGAAACACGAGAGGAGCACAACGACGAGGTGAGAAAGGAGAAGTGGCAACGGAATCACGGGCAGCTCCTTGCGATGTGGGTTGGTGTATAGTACGAATCGTACTACGCATTCTTGGGAGACACCGCTCACGGGTTGCGGCCGTCAGCAACTTTGAGACTTTCGCGATTACCTAGCTATGACCGACCTCGCGGCATTTGTTCTGGGGCTGATATGGCAGAACGGGCCCTGCAGCGCGTACGCCATCCGTCGCATGCTTGCCGACTCCCCCTCGAGCCAGTGGAGCGCGTCGGCGGGCGCCATCTATCCGCTCGTCGAGCGGCTTGAGCGCGACGGCCTCATCGTCGGCGCAGATCGCTCGGCCGGGAAGCGAGAGCGACGCGAGTACAAGATCACGGCCGCCGGTCGGCGAGGGCTGAAGCGCTGGATCGGACCTCCGCTGAACGACGACGCCATCACGGTGACCACCGATCCGCTCCGGTCGCGTGTTCGCTTCCTTGCGCTGCTCTCGTTCGAGGAGCGCGGCGCGTGGCTTGACGCCGCCGAAGCAGCGCTCGACGACGTTGCGGCCCGCGTCGCGCAATGGGACGAGCGCTACGCTGACGCCACGCATCCCGAGCTCGCGCTCCTCACGCATCATGCGGAACTGGAAACGGCGTTTCGCCGCGCGTGGCTGGCGGAAGTTCGAACAGTGCTGGACGCAGCGCCATCTGGGCTGGCCTCTGGGTCACCGTAGAACGCAGGAGCGCAATCCAGAACTCGAATGCCTGCACGAGGTCCCAAGCACTTCTGCGCGCAACTCGCTGCTTGGCGTCATGATCTTCGTCGCGCTCCCGCGCGCCGTGCCACGGAGATGACGCCCGCTCGCGATGACCACAGGGCACCTTGTCCTCGCGGAGACGATCGCTTCCTCCGTGTCGGGATCGAACGGCGTCAGGCGAGAGCGGGGCTCGACCAGAACCGCTGGCTCTACTTCGCCCCGCCCAGCACGATCCCCGCACGGCGCAGCGCAATCGACGCGATCTGCCCGAGGATCATGAGGATGATGAACGTGATCACCAAGCCGGCAATGAATTCCCACGTGCGCTTCGCGAAGAGCGCCTGAAAGTTCGGCTCCTCCGCCGCCGCAGCCGCAGCTGCGACATACGCGGCGATCGCGGTGCGCGGCGTCATGCCGATCGCCGTGCCCAGGATGTACGGCACGATTCGCACACGTGCCGCCGTCATCGCGAAGTTCATGAGGGCGAACGGTGAACTGGGCGGAAGACGCAGGAGCGTGACGATGCCGAGTGAACGCCAGAATCCTTTGCCCAGCAATGCGTCGCGCACGACATGCACCGCCGGCTTGTGTTCCAGCCACCGGCCAAGCGCCGGTCCGCCTGCGAGCATTGACACGACGTAACCGACCACAGCGCCGCCGACGAACCCTGCAATCGCCCCCAGCGTGCCGTGCTGAAACCCGAAGATCCAGCCGCCGATCATCGACATCGCGTATGTCGGCAGAAAGCCGATGCCGGAACACACGGCGAACATCGCCACATAGACCAGCCATGCGTTGTCGCCGAATCCTCTGATCCACGTGTTCAGCGACGCGATGAAGCCGAGGGCGAAGAACCCGAGGATCCCCGGCACGGTGGTCCAAAGGGCCGCGAGCGGCGCGGCGACAAACTTCGCGCGGCCTTGCAGCTGCGGTCGGGTCGGTTCCGTTGTCATGTCCCGTTCTGCATTCACGCCATCGCCGGCACGCGTGCCTTGGCCTTCATGTGCTTGATCATCTCGTCTGCGAAACCGGAGCACGACACCAGCTTCGAGCCGGGCATCATGCGCTCAAAGTCGTACGTGACCGTCTTCGCCGCGATCGCCTGCTCCAAGCCGGTGATGATGAGATCCGCAACCTCGTTCCAGCCGAGGAACCGGAACATCATTTCGCCCGAGAGAATCAAGGAACCGGGATTCACCTTGTCGAGATTCGCATACTTCGGCGCCGTGCCGTGCGTCGCTTCGAAGATCGCGTGGCCGGTGTCGTAGTTGATGTTGGCGCCCGGCGCGATGCCGATCCCGCCGACCTGTGCAGCGAGCGCATCGCTGAGATAGTCACCATTCAAGTTCATCGTCGCGAGCACATCGAAGTCCTTCGCGCGGGTCAGCACCTGCTGCAGTGTGATGTCGGCGATCGTGTCCTTGATCATCAGCTTCGACTTCCACGTGCCTTCGCCGTGCGTCGGCCACAGCTTGATCGCCGTTTCGACCTCGGCGCGGATCTTCGACTGCTGATCAGGCGTCATCATGTCGTAACCGGGATCGATCATCCGCGCGTTCTCTTCAGCCGAGACATTCGCGTTGCGTTCCTTGTTGCCGAGGATCCAGCTCTCACGCTCAGACACGGTGTCGTTGCGGAACTCGCGCGCGGCCAGCGCGTAGCCCCAGTCCTTGAACGCGCCTTCGGTGAACTTCATGATGTTGCCCTTGTGGACGAGCGCGAGGCTCTTCCGCTTGTGGGCGAGTGCGTACTTGATCGCCGCGCGAATGAGCCGCTCGGAACCTTCCTTCGACACAGGCTTGATGCCGACACCGCTGGTTCCGGGGAAACGGATCTTGCCGAATTCCTTCGGGAAGTTCTCCTTCAGGAGCGCGAGGAACTTCTGCGCTTCCGGCGAACCTTCCTTGAACTCGATGCCTGCGTAAATGTCTTCGCAGTTCTCGCGGAAGATCACCATGTCGCAGTCTTCGGGACGCTTGACCGGGCTTGGCACGCCGGTGAACCATCGCACAGGACGCAGACACACGTACAGATCGAGGATCTGCCGCAGCGCGACATTCAGCGATCGAATACCGCCGCCGACCGGCGTGGTCAGCGGCCCTTTGATGCCGACGAGGTATTTCTTGAATCCGTCGAGCGTGGCGTCGGGGAGCCATGAGCCGGTCGCGTTGAATGCCTTTTCGCCGGCGAGGACTTCGCTCCACGTGATCTTGCGCTTGCCGCCGTACGCGATCTCGACCGCTGCATCAAACACCTTGACGCTGGCTTTCCAGATGTCAGGTCCGGTGCCGTCACCTTCGATGAACGGGATGATCGGATCATTCGGGACGTTGAGACCGCTGGTGGTCATCGTGATCGAACTCGGCATGCGACGCTCCAGAAGAAGGCACCGAGCGTTGAGCATCGGTGTCGATTGTTCAAAGATCCCCAAAAGCCGGCGCGAGTATACGGGAGGGAGAACGCCTGCGCGCGCCCCGATGACCATGTCGTGGGAGACTGGGGCGCGGCGCGGGCGCTTGAGTCCGGGCAGTCCGGAGCCTCAGCTCCATTCACGTGTGCGGGGAATCTCATGGTGTGTTTCGTTCGTTTCGCCGTGTTTGTTCTGGCTCTCTTTGCATATGTCGCACCCTCTGCCGCAGCAACTATCACGTGGGACGGCGGCGGCGGAACGCTGACCTGGATGACGCCCGCAAACTGGTCAGGCGATGTGCTGCCCGGCCCCAATGACGATGTGGTGATCGATGCCGCCGGCACGGTGACGATCACGCTGACTGGCAGCGCGAGCGTCAAGAGCCTGGTCTGCGCCGACGCCCTCACGATCAACGGCGTGGGAACGCTCACGCTCGCGACGACCGCGACTGTCGACGGTCTGCTGACCCTGGCATCAGGCGCGCTGAATGGCGGCGCGTGGACGCTCGGTGCCGGCGCCATCGCGACGAACAACATCAACAACATGCTGCTCGGGGTGACGCTCAACGGCTCGCTGACGCTGGCGACGAACAGCGCGTTTCTCCGCATCAAGAACGGGCTGACGTTGAACGGCACAGCGCATCTGACCGGTCTCAACAGCCGCCTCGTCTTCGACGGAACGCAGACCGTCAGCGCTGGCACGTTTCAGCTAGACGGGACTACGGGCGATCCGGCGCGGCTTGATATCGATGGAGTTACCGACGTGACGCTCGGCCCGTCGGTCGTCGTCGAAGCGAGTGCTGCGCGCATCGGCGACGTTGGCTTCGTGAGCGGACTCTCAAGTGTGATCAACCAGGGAACGATCCGCGCGGACACGGCGGGCTCGACGCTTACGATCGTGGGCGAACTGCTGACCAATCAGGGAACGATCGAGGCGACGGCCGGAACAGTCGTGATCAGTCCGACGATGCCGTGGTCGAACACCGGCGTCATCCGCGCGCTGACGAGCGGCATGGTCGATCTTGTCGGACCGACCACAGCCTCGACGATGGGCGAAGTGCAGAACATATCTGGCACCGTGCGCGTGAAGTGCGCGCTGCCGTTTGCGGGCGAGACGCTCCTGCTGACACCCGGGAATGGTGCGTGGACGTTTGACGGTGCGACTCTGACGGGCGGCGCGCTGGTGCTGGATCCGGGCGCGCCGGCGTTGTTTACGGGAACGACGACGTTTGATGCGATGAGCGTCACCGGAGATCTTGCGCTTGCCGCTCCCGCAGCGCGGCTCACGATCAAGAACGGATTGGCGCTCAACGGCGTCGCGCGACTGACGGGCGCCGGAAGCCGCATCGTGTTCGATGGCACGCAGACTGTCACCGCCGGCACATTTGAACTTGATGGCACGATGGTGGCACCGGCGCGGCTCGACATCGACGGCCCGTCCGTTCTCACGCTGCATCCGGGCGTGCTGATCGAGGCGAGTCACGGCCGCATCGGCGACGTGGCGACGATCTCCGGCGCGTCGACGCTGCTCAATCAGGGGACGATCCGTGAGGACACCGCCCTCGCGACGCTCGTGATCGCTGGCGAGAACTTCATCAACGAAGGCACGGTCGAAGTGATCGACGGTGCGCTCTCGATCCAGGCAACGAGCAACACGGACAACACAGGATCGATCACGGCGCTCGGCGGAGTGCTGCGCCTGCAGACCGTGCTCGAACTCAGCGATCTTGCAGGCGTGACCATTGCAGGCGGTTCGCTGCAGTGGGCGAGCACGATCAATCTCGCCGGGCAGACGCTGACCTTCGGTGCGGCGACGGGCATCGTCACACTGGACGGCGGGCTGATTCAGGGCGGTACGCTCGTCATCGCAGAAGGCGCGCCGCCGGTCTTTACGGCCGGCGCCACCACCTTTCAAGCGCTCACGGTCAACGGGAATCTGACGCTTAGCGCGGCGAATGCAAGTGTGCGCGTCCTCGGCGGGCTGCAGCTCAACGGTATCGCGACGCTCAGCGGGGCCGGCAGCCGCATCACGTTTGAGAACACGCAGACAGTCACGGGAGGCACGTTTGTGCTGGGCGGCACAGCGGCCGAGCCTGCACGGCTCAACATCGACGGCGTCGCCGACGTGACATTCGCGGCACCGGTGATCGTCGAAGCAAGCCACGGCCGGATCGGCGACGTCGGTGCGGTCGTCGGCACATCGAAGCTCATTCACCTGGGAACGATGCGCATCGACGCGATCGATGGGACGCTGCGCGTCGTTGGCGAAGGCTTCACGAATCAGGGCACGGTCGAGTCAACAGCAGGACTGCTTTCCATCGCGCCGACGCTGAGCTGGTCGAACACCGGACTCATCCGCGCCGTCAACGGTGGTGCGGTCGACTTGAGCGGAGCGATCACGCCGAATCCCGTGAGCGATCCGCCGGTCGCCCCGCTTGGTGACGTGCAGAACGTGTCGGGCACCATTCGACTGAAAGCATCGGTACCGCTCAACGGCATGACACTCGCACTGACTCCGTCGACGGGCGTGTGGACGTTCGATGGCGCGACACTGATCGGCGGAGTGCTCGCCATCGATCCGGCAGCATCACCCGTCTTCACGGCGACGACGTCGACGTTTACAGCGATGACAGTGAACGGCGATCTCCTGCTTGAAGGTGACGCCGCGAGTGTGCGCGTCAAGTCCGGTCTCGCGCTGAACGGCACTGCATGGTGCACTGGACTCAACTGCCGAATGATTTTTGAAGGCGCGCAGACAATCAGCAGCGGATCGTTTCATCTCGACGGCACCGGGGAAGCGCCTGCACGGCTCGCGGTCGACGGAACGTCCGTCGTCACGTTCGGTCCTGCGGTGCTTATGCACGGCGGCCACGGGCGCATCGGGGACGTCGCGATCAGCGGCGGCGTTTCGACGGTCATACTGCAAGGCATCCTGCGTGCTGACACGCCGCGCGCAACACTCACGATTGCCGGCGAGGGCTTCACGAACGGCGGCACCGTCGAAGCGACAGCCGGGACTGTGTCGATCGAGACCACGCAGAACTGGGCGAATACCGGCATGATCGAGGCATCGACCGGCGGACGCATCGATCTGATCGGACCGACGACCCTCGTCGGACTCGGCGATGTGCAGAACGTCTCCGGCACCGTGCGGCTGCGTGGACCGATCGCGCTTGGCAACGGCGTTCTTGCTCTCACGCCTTTGACAGGCGTGTGGACATTCGACGGCGCGAGTGTCGCCGGCGGGACGCTCACCGTCGATCCAGTTGTGGCACCGCTCTTCACCGACAGCACCACGACCTTCGATGCGCTCATCGTCAACGGCGATGTGGCGCTGAACGACCCCAATGCAACGCTGCGCCTGCGCACTGCGCTGACACTGAACGGGACGATCATGGTGACCGGTCCCGGTGCCCGGCTCGTCTTCGATGGCACCCAGACGATGACCGGCGGTACGATCGCGCTGGCGGGAGCATCCGCAGTTCCCGCCCGTGTCGGTCTCGACGCCGGCGGCGCGGTGACGTTCAGCCCGACCACCTTGATCACGAGCAGCGAGGGATCGATCGGCGCTTCGATCTTCACCACGCCTTCAGGCTCGATGATTCTCCAAGGCGTCCTCCGATCAGTTGGCCAAGGAACGACGACGCGCCTGCTTGCCGCGAGCCTCTTCACGAATCAGGGAAGCGTGGAAGCGACGGACGGCGCCGTGACTGTCGTCGAGAACGCTTCGAATTTCAGCAGCGGAACGCTGAATGGCGGCGTGTGGAGCGCCGCCGATGCGACGCTTCGGTTCGGCACACTTCCGGAGGGCGCGGTCGTCACGATCCTGAACGGCGAGTGTGTTCTTGCGGGCAGCGGAACCATCCAGCAGCTCAGCCAGCTTGGAGTGATCGGCACCTCGGGTGTCCTGAAGCTCCTCGAGGGCGCGACGCTCAACGCCACGCCGGCGAGCGGGACGTTTGTCGATGACGGCATGCTGCACATCGCCGGCGACGGCAGCACGCTCGTCGTCAACGGTGGGCTCACCTACAGTGTGACGGCCGCTGCGAGTGTCGCGCTGACCGACGCAAATCAGCAGTTCATCACCGCGTCCGGAGCTGTGTCGCTCGCCGGCACGATCAGCATCACGGAAGCCGGCGGCTACGCGATGGCCAAAGGCGAACAGGTCACCCTCGTCACCGGCGCATCGCTCAGCGGATCGTTCGCATCGGCCGCGTCGTGCGACCTTGGAGAGATCAGCTATACCGCCACCGAGGCGCTCTTCACCATCAATACCGTCTCGGACATCGCCGCCGACTTCAACGGCGACGGCATAGTCGGCGCGTCCGACCTGGCCGAGATGCTCGGCGCCTGGGGCGCGTGCACGAGTTCATGCTGCAGTCCGGACTTGAACGCTGACGGTGAAGTCGGTGCCGCAGACCTGGCGATTCTGCTGGGAAGCTGGGGATGAGCGCAACGTCTCGCCCGCAGGCCCGCCACACCCTCGCGGCGTCATCAGCCTCCGCGCTCCGCCGATGGTCGGCGTGCGATCTCGTCACACACCGTGCAGTCCAGCTCCGCGCCGAGATGTTCGCGCCGCGACGCTTCCTGCAGTACCCACGCCCGAACCTGCCAGGGCGGATCGTGGCGCACGTGCTGGGTGTGACCACACGCGAGGTCGGCGACCCAATGGCCTTCTTCGTCGTGATGAAATCCGGTGATGGGCTGATGCATGTCCACTGCGTGCGATCGGTCGACCTTGGTGCCGGAGCCAGCCCGGCGGTCAGAGGGGGCTCGATGAAGCGGGGATCATCGTCCGTCGCCATCAAATTGGGTAGTTGGGCCGAGCAGATGGGCGCACCCGCAACAACTGCCCTGGAAGCCTGCGTATTCAGCTCCATCGGCGCTGGACGCGCGGCGCCGCAGGGGCAACGGTGCAAGCGCATGCAAGGTATGTTCCGACTGGCGCAACCGACTCTCTCGGAGAGCGATTTCGTTACGATCGCCGCGCGGTCCGACTGACCATCGATTCGCCCCATCCAGATCTTTCCTCCATGACAATGCCATCGAGACCGCCGCGGTCCGCATGCGGACATCGTCCACGCGGGGGCTTTGGCCGCCGCCGCTTCACGGCAAGAACAACTCGGATTCTGCGCGGAACCTTCTCATGAATCGATCGAATCGATGCGTCATGCACCAGTGGTGGCTCGTCTTGTGCACGCTGTTCGTCGTTCTCGGCGCACAGCCCCAAGAGGCGTGCGCCGCGAGCACAAGCGGGACGGTGACACTCGCGCAGGCCTTCGAGTTTGACCTGTTCAAGCCGTACACGCCGCGGCGCTTGTGCATGCAATCGGAAGGACCCGTGATCTGGGCGCACTTCTGGACGGACCTGACCATCGCGCTCGCGTACTTCTCGATCCCGATCGCGCTTCTGCTCTTTGTGCGCCGCCGCAAGGATCTTGCTTTCGATTGGATGTTCGTCTGCTTCGCGGTATTCATTCTGGCGTGCGGTCTCACGCACGTCGTGAACATCATCGCGCTTTGGAGATCGATGTATCAGATCGATGCGGTTGTCAAAGCCGTCACCGCGCTGGCGTCGATCGGTACCGCTATCGCGCTGTGGAAGCTGATTCCCGCCGCGCTGGCGCTGCCGAGTCCAGCGCAGCTGCGCGTCGCAAACGACAAGCTTGCGTCTGAAATCGTGGACCGCAAGCGCGCCGAATCGGAGCTTCGGTCCATGCAGGTCGAACTTGAGCAGCGCGTGCAAAGCCGCACGGAAGGATTGCGAGACTCCGAAGCGCGGCTCGGGGGCATCATCAATTCCGCGATGGATGCGATCATCACGGTAGACGAAGCGCACGACATCACGATGTTCAACCCGGCCGCCGAACGCTTGTTCGACTGCCGCGCCGATGATGCGGTCGGAACGCCGCTCGCTCGCTTCATCCCCGCTGCAATTCGCAACGCGCGCGAGAAAGGACCCGTCACTGCTCGGCGTACCAACGGCGCGGAGTTTCCGGTGGAGGCGACGATCTCACAGATCACGGTGGCGGGAGAGCATCTCTTCACGGCCATCATCCGGGACGTGACCGAGCGTGAGCGCGCGGAGCGAGACCGCGAGCAGCTGTTGACGAGCGAGCGCGCGGCACGGACCGACGCTGAACGGGCGAGTCTCTTGAAAGACGAGTTCCTCACCACGCTCTCGCATGAGTTGCGCACGCCGCTGACCGCGATTCTCGGCTGGGCACAGATTCTTCGTCGTCGACGAACGGTTCCCTCGGCCGCCGTCTCTCCATCGTCGGCTGTCGGCGCTGCTCCGGAGAAGCCGCAGGACTTTGAACTGGGGATCAGCACCATCGAGCGCAACGCCCGACATCAGGCCCAGCTGATCGACGACCTCCTCGACATGAGCGGCATCAGCGCGGGCCGGATCCGCCTTGATGTGCAGCCGACGGACCTCATTTCCGTCATCGATGGGGCGATCGATACCGTGCGGCCCGCGGCCGATGCGAAAGATATCCGCGTCACCAAAGTGCTCGACCCCAAGGCGACGACGGTGACCGGTGATCCGGGGCGCCTGCGGCAGGTCGTCTGGAATCTGCTGACGAACGCTGTGAAATTCACGCCCAAGGGTGGGCAGATCAGTGTCACGTTGCGGCGGGTCAACTCAAGCATTGAGCTTTCCGTGAGCGACTCGGGCATCGGCATCCAGCCGGAGTTTCTGCCCCACGTGTTTGAACGTTTTCGCCAGGCCGACTCGTCGATCAGACGCCGGCACGGCGGTCTCGGCCTCGGCCTGTCAATCGTGCGCAATCTTCTGGAAATGCACGGAAGCACTATCCACGCGGAGAGCGAGGGTGAGGGCCAAGGCACGACCTTCGTCGTGCGTTTCCCGCTGGTGGCGGTGCAGAGCGAGGACCCGTCTTTGGCGCAGCCCACAGCCCGTGCAGATCCGAACGAGCAACCCCGCGTGGGCGGCGAGTCGGAGGGCGGCGCCGGCGTCAGCCTCCAAGGAGTCAAGGTGCTGGTTGTTGATGATGAAGAAGATGCACGCATCTTGGTGCGGCGTGTGCTCGAAGACTGCGGCGCGATCGTGAGCGTCGCGGCGGATGCGGACGAGGGAGTTGAAGCTGTCAACACGCAGCGTCCCGACGTGATCGTCAGCGATATCGGGATGCCGATCGAAGACGGCTACGCGTTCATTCGACGGGTGCGGGCGCTGGGTGCGGAGCGCGGTGGCCAAACGCCCGCAGCGGCGCTGACTGCGTTTGCGCGGTCTGAGGACCGCCGACTCGCACTTCTCGCCGGATTCAAGGCTCACGTTGCGAAGCCGATCGACCCGGAGGAGCTCATCGCCGTCGTCGCGAGTCTCGCCGGCCGGACATGAACGGGCGCGACGTTTCGCTCATCGCACGGCGCACATTGCAGCGAGTCGCGCAGCCACGGCGATTCCTGCAAGCGGCGTCGAGCCGGCCCGCGCGTTTCGCGCCAACCGCGCGAGTTCATTCGGCCGCTCAAGCAAGCGATCGATGCGCCACGCGGCGGACGACGGGTTGGCACACCGGATCGCGCAGCCTGCTTCGAGCAGCGCTGATGCGTTGTGCTCTTCCTGACCCGGCACGGCATGGACGATCGCCATCGGCAAACCGGACGCCCTCGCTTCCGTCGACGTGAGACCGCCGGGCTTTCCGACAAGCACGTCGGCCGCTGCCATCAGTTCATGCATCACGTTCGTGTGGCCGATGACACGCGCGACGACCGGGCTGCGCGCACCATGCAGCGCCAGCTGGCGCTCAAGCACGCACCGCGCGATCTCCGACCGCCCGCTCACGGCCACGAGCGCGCATGGCGTGCGCAGAGCGAGAAGCTGTGCATAGAGCGAGGCCACGGGCCCGACACATGCCCCGCCGGTCGTGAACAAGACGACTGGCCGATCGAGCGGAAGCGAGTGACGGAGGCGCGCCGCGTTCCGCTCGAGCGGCACAGCGAACGCCGGATCGATCGGAATACCGGTGACGTCGACGGCGGCGGGATCAATGCCCGCGAGCTCCAGTGTCCGGGCGCACTCGTCGTTGGCCACGAAGTAGCGATCGCACGGCTTCGCGAGCCACATGCCGTGTGCGTGCATGTCCGTGACGACGGTGACGAGTCGTGCATCGAGCCGGCCGCGACGGCGAAGGCCGGCGAGATATTCAGCAGGAAGAAAGTGCGTCGAGACAATCGTGTCGGGTGCGAACTCCGCGATTAATCGACGAAGGGGTCGGAGATTCGCGTGCGCTGTGGCCCATCGCGTCGCGACGCCGTGAAACGCCCGATCCGAGCGTTCGTACAGCCAACCGAGCAGCGTCGGCGCGCGGGCGAGGAGCCCGAGATACGCACCGCGGTACGCCCCCCGAAACCACGGCGTGGAGTGCTCGAGGACGTCGACGACCTCCATGCTTTCATAGCGCACCGCGCCGCGTCCCGCAAGCTGTCGAATGGAGGCCGCAACGGCCTCCGCGGCGCGCGTGTGCCCGCCGCCGACGCTCGCACTCAGGAAGAGCACCCGACCAAGCGAGGGTGCCGAGCATCCGGTGCTGACGATCGGTTCGTCGATACATCGAATCATCGGCCGACTCTCCGCATGCGGTCAGCGTCCGCGGCGCCATGCAGCGAAGGAAGCGGAAACGGCATCCGAACTTCAGGCCAGTCGTCGCCCGGGTCTGGATCCGCCAGTGTCGCCGCCACCAGACGCGTTGCCGCGTTGAACGCCCGTCCGTCAATGATCTCGAGACGTCCGTCGTCGTGCTCCACGAGCGCCGTGCAGCTCTCGACCCAGTCGCCGCAGTTGTAGTACGCGACAGCGCTGCCGCCGATCGATTGGCGAATGTCGGCCTTATGGATGTGGCCGCAGACCACGCCGTCGAACCCTCCACGGTTGGCTTCCGCCGCAACTTCGTGTTCAAAGTTGCTGATGAAGGTGCAGGCGCTCTTCACCTTCTGCTTGATCGTCTGACTGAGCGAGTGATGTGGCAGACCGGCGAGGCGCCGTGCAGCATTCCAGCCGCGATTGGCGCCGAGCAGCGCGTCGTACGCGATCGCGCCGAGCGCGGACAGCATGCGATGATGCGTCACCACAAGGTCGTACTGGTCGCCGTGCGAGATGAGCAGTGTCCGACCGTCCGCGGTGCGGTGCGCCGCACTCAGCGCGATCTCGATTCCGCCCAGTTCAAATCCCACGTAATGGCGCGCGGCATCGTCGTGATTGCCTGGAATGTAGACCACGCGCGTCCCGCGCGATGACTGCTTCAGAATTCGTCGAACCACAACGTTGTGCGACGACGGCCACCGCCATCGCTGCTTCAGCCGCCACATGTCGACGATGTCGCCGACCAGGTACAGCGTGTCACACGCAATGTGCTTGAGGAATAAGGCGAGTTCGTCGGCCTGCACCGAACTCGATCCGAGATGCGTGTCGCTGATCCACACTGTTCGAAAGCGCGTCCGGTCCATTGCACGTTCATCGTCAATGCGCGTCAACGCCCCGTGAGCGGGTCGCGTGGAATTGGTGAAGATGCGCCTTCGACGCTCGTCAGCGAACCGACGTCAGTCCACGCAGCCAGTCGCGCAGCTCACCGGGCCCCTTCATCCCGACGAAGCGATCGACTTCCTTGCCCTGGTGGAGCGCGATGATGGTGGGCATCGCCTCGACGCCCAGCCCCTTGGCGATCGAACCCTCTCGGTCGACATCGACGGCGACCGCAATGCCGTTCTCCTTGATCCAGGCAACGACCTCCGGATCAGGCCAGCTGAATTCATTCATTCGCTGGCAGGGCGGGCACCATACCGCGGTCGCCTTGACGATAAACCACTTCCCCTCGTCTTCCGCCGCCTGCTTCGCCTCGGCGTACGGGCGGGTATCGAACACGGATACGCTGCGGAGCGACTTCGTGACGACCCTTGGCGACTGCGGTTGCTCGCTCCCGCCAGACATGTTGTCGCATCCGACCGAGAACACAGCGAGAGCGACGGTCGCCGAGACGACGACGGTGCAACGATAAGAGGCGATCGGGCGGCCTGGCATTGGTGGTCTCCGTGAGATGCCGCCATGCTAACCGATTGCAGTCGCTGACCCTGACGTCCGCGCCTAGCCCGGATTATTCACCGCTGAGTTGAAATCAAAGGCCTTCGTGTGCGTAGAGAGCTTTGAAACAAGTTCTTTCCACGCAGCACGGAGGCCGTTGATGGCAACGCAGAGTGCAGGACGCACCAATCGTATCTCGCTTCCGTTTCTTGCGCGGAGGTCGCTCGTCCTCCGCCACTCCGACGCGATGA
>Ga0163150_10000391_pt1 | contig 82143 bp, 66 predicted proteins | sample OliLakLV19P2IB_FD_148628 | JGI IMG/M metagenome (GOLD analysis project Ga0163150, IMG submission 148628) | Freshwater microbial mat bacterial communities from Lake Vanda, McMurdo Dry Valleys, Antarctica - Oligotrophic Lake LV.19.P2.IB | ecosystem: Environmental > Aquatic > Freshwater > Lake >... | reverse complement strand
ACAGCGCCAGCTCTTGAATTCGCCAACGCTGGCAAAACTCGGCAATGTCTTGGAAGTTGGAAATAGCAGGTTGCATAGCCAGGATGAAATCCTACTTTGGGTGTAAGCACATCATAATTATACCACATAGAACGTTTCATTGGAACTTAGCTCCAGGCTTTTCTTACTTGTTCGAGTCCCGCTAAATTGCGACTGAATCGCACCCCGAGTGGAAGGGGACGGGAAGCACTCGTCGACATAAAATCACAGTAGACAGCCCAGACAAGTAGAGTCGGGCAACATTTCAATCAACTAAGCAATTGAAACCTGTGAGAGCATTAGCGGCACTCGACGATTGCGGCGGTAAAGAGATAATGAAGAGATACTGGCCATCCTATCATCCCACTAGCGTGGAGTCAAACTAATTCCCTTGATTGAACCGCAAATTAATAAATTTCCTGCGCGGAATCTGGTTGGCAGAAGAATCATACGGAAAAAACTGCAACTGATAGGAACTTCCATCCCCGCCAAGGACTGGTTTTAGACTTCGCATGGTCCAGATGTCAAAATTTTTTGTGGGGGTCACTGTTGATCCATTTTAAGTCATTGATGGGCCGAGAGTTCGGTGTTTCGCGTCGGGCGGTGCGTTTGCCGACGCCACTCTACTGGCTGACCCAGCAGAGTCTTCGGGAATGAGGTGGAGTTCAGGAGCCTAAGTCCGTCGTAGTGGAGTAGAAGCCGACAAGCACTGCTAACAAGATAGCCGGTTGCATCCTACCCAGGCATCCAACGGCGTTCCTGACGGGCTATAGGCTCCGGCATCGGGACGATGCCGGCTAACTCACTCACTCGACCGGTTTCTTTTCCTCCTCTTTCACCGGCATCTGCTTGCGATCCGCGCTCAACTCTTTGCCCACGCCGGGGACGTCGTCGGCACCCACGGGGACGTGAATGCTCGAACCCTCGAAATCATCGCCCACCGGCTCAAACTTGCCCCCCAGTTGCTCCGCAAGGAACGCTTCGGTGACGGCGTTAAACGACATGCGGTTTTGCTCGCCGGCAAAGCCGTGGCCTTCGTCGGGATAGAGCACATAAGTGACGGGAATCTTTTTCGCTTCCATCGCATCGACAATCTGGTCCGCCTCAAGCTGCGTCACGCGGGGATCGTTCGCCCCTTGGCCGATGAGTAGCGGCTTGGAGATTTTATCCACCAACGTCAGCGGCGAACGCTTGAGCAGTTCCGCGCGGCCCTCGTCGGTGTCCACGTCGCCGACGCGCACCTTCATCACCGGCATGAAGGGCACCCAATACGGCGGGATGTTTTCCAGCAGCGTCACCAAACTCGACGGGCCCACAATGTCCACGCCGCAAGCGAACACGTCGGGGGTGTAAGTAAGCCCTACCAGCGTCGCGTAACCGCCGTAACTACCTCCCATGATCGCGACCTTGTCGCGCTGGGCGATCCCTTGCTCGACGGCCCAATTCACGGCGTCGATCAAATCATCGTGCATCTTGCCCGACCACTCGCCGTTGGCGGCGTTGGTGAAGTTCTTGCCAAAGCCAGTCGAACCGCGGTAGTTGACGCTCAGCACTGCGTAGCCGCGATCGGCGAGCCATTGATGCGAACTATTGAAGCCCCACTCATCGCGGGCCCACGGCCCACCATGCACGTCGAGCACCAACGGCACCGGCTTGTCGGGCACGCCATCCCCATCGGGATCGCTCCCCTTGGGCAGCGTCAGGTAGGAAACCAAGTTCAATCCATCGCGGCTCTTAATAATGGGGGTGTGCATCTTGGCGAATTCGTAGTCATTGAGGTCATCACGACTATTGAACAGGAACTTGGCTTCCTTCTTGTCGCGGTCATAGAGATAAAACTTGATCGGTCCGTCGTCGAGCAAATACGCCACGGTCCATTTTTTGTCGTCGAGCGTGCGGCTGGTGACGAGCACCTCGCCATCTTCCACCGTTTCGAGATATTCCAGATCGCCGCGAATCGCTTCGTCGAGAATCTTCCATTCGTCGCGTGTGTAATTAAAGCTCACCGCTTGGATGGTTTTCTCGGTGGGATGAACCATCACCCCGCCAATGTCGGCCCGCGGGTCTTCGGCAACAAGCTTTGTTTCGCCGGTCTCCAAATTTAATGAGAACAACCCTCCCGTGTCGCGGTTGCGGCTGTCTTGCAGATAGAGAATCTTGCCCGTCTTGTCGAAGCCAGCGGGGCCGGTGTTCATCGCGTCTTCGGAACCGGTCTTGATAAATTCGTCCCACTCGGCACCCTCACCGGTTTTGCCCGCTTCCTGGGGCTTGAGCAACACCGTACCACCATCGGGAGTGTAGTTGAAGGCGAACCGCACGTTGAAATCGTTGTCGGTGATGTAAGCAGCCATCCGTTCATTTTTTTGCACAAGCTCGCGCTCGCCTGTCTCGATATTTACCCGCCAGATGTCGTGCAGTTGCGGAATGCGGTCGTTCAAGCCCACCAAGATTTCGTTGGGAAACTTTTCGCTGGTCTCCTGAATCTGCGCGTGAATTTTTTCGAGCGGCGTGAGATCTTTGGTCTCGCCCGTGGCGACGTTGGTGGCATAGAGATGCCAATTCTCATCGCCGGCCTTGTCTTGTGAGTAAAGAATATGATCGCCCGTGTAGGCCCAACTGTAGCCACGGATGTCGCGGACCTTATCGCTGGTGACGGCCTTGGCTTGGGTGACGTCGTCGATCGGAGCAACCCACACATTCAGAATGCCGTCCACGGGGGCCAAGTAGCTCAGCCATTTGCCATTGGGGCTCAATCGGGCACTGGCGCGCTCGGGATTGCCAAATAAGACGCTACGGGGGATCAAGGCGGACTCCTCGTTTGAAGTTTTGGTGATTGGCTTGGCAGCGACTTCCGTGGCAGCCAAGCTCGGCTTCCCAGAGGCAAACAGTACCCCCAAGAGCGCGGCCAGCAAGCCCCCTACGAATGAAGTCTTAGTAACGTAGTATTTCATGCGGAATCCTCCGTGGAGCAAGACAAGTTAATGATTCGGGCTATTGTTTCCAGTTTCGTGCCATCCTTCAAGCGCAAGGTGCTGATTTCACTACTACCCTCGCTCGGTTACACTGCTGACTTGTGCGAATTACCCGACCAATGTCGCCTGGTAAACCACCTGCCATGAGCGTGGAATTTTCTGAATTTCGCGTCCGCAGTTCGACGCTCGCCGCGCAGCCGTTGCTACTGGTGGCCGTGGCGGTTGCGCTGGGCATCGTGGCCGACCGCTTTGGCGGCGAGTGGCTCGCAGGGTTCAGCGTGGTGAGTTGGTGGATCGCCGCGCTTTGTGCGACTTTTGTTTCCCATTTGCTTTTTCACCGCCATTGGTTGCGTACGTCGCTCGTGGCCCTGCTGTTCGCCTTTCTTTTCGTGGGGGGAGCTTGGCACGATCTCCATTGGAATTATTGGCGAAACGACGAACTGGCTCGCTATGCCACCGACCTCACCGAGCCGGTCTGCATTAAGGCGGTTGCCACCCAACCCTCGCAATGGACCCCAGCGCCGGCGGCGACTCCCCTGCGCGCGATTCCCGCCGAACCTCGCAGCGAAGTCGAAGTCCGCATCACGCGGATTCGCAATGGCACTAACTGGCAAACAGCCACGGGCGCTGTCCGCTTGCGGGTCAATGGCGTGCTCCCCGACATCACGCCGGGGGATCAATTGCTGGTGTTCGCGCGGCTGAGCCAACTCACTCCCGCGCTGAACCCCGGTCAATACGATTACGCCGCCGCGGAACGCGCTGCCGGTCGGCACTGCGAACTCTTCACGCAATCCCCCGCCTGTGTGTCGGTCATTGAATCAGCGAACAGTTTCTCTCCCGAAAAGTGGCTCGCCTCGGCGGGTCGCTGGTGCCAACAGCAACTCGCTCGCTACGTCGGCTTTGAGCAGCAACCAATCTCACAGGCATTGCTGTTGGGCGTGCGTGGTGAACTCGACGACGAAACGATGGACGCCTTCATGAAAACCGGCACGATTCATTTGCTCGTCGTTTCGGGAATGCACGTCGGACTGATCGCCGGCGTGGTTTGGATGCTCACGGGGTTGTTGCCCATGTCTCACTCTATGCGATTGGGTGTGACCATCTGCTTGGTCGTGATCTACGCGGCGGTTGTTGGCTGGCAACCTTCGGTCGTGCGTTCCACGGTGTTGGTGCTGATGACACTCATCGCGCTGGCCGGATTTCGCCAAGCGAGTGCCACCAACTGCCTCGCCGTGGCGGCACTCGCCGTGTTGGCGATGAATCCGACGGAGTTGTTCCGCGCCGGCACGCAACTGAGTTTCTTGGGGGTCGCCACCGTGATGGGAGTGGCCGTCTGGCTCTGGCCTCACAGGCAACCCGATCCGCTCGAACGCATGATCCAAAGTTATATGCCGTGGCAAGCAGCCACCGCGCGCTGGATTGCTGATCGCTGTCTGGTGGTGCTGCTGGGCTCGACTGCCGTTTGGTGCATCGCGTCCCCACTGGTCCTCTATCACTTTCACATCATCAGTCCCTCGGCAACACCACTTACGTTTTTGGCCTGGCCCGCGATGGCCGTGGCCTTGATGGCGGGGCTGGCGATCTGCACGGTCGGATTTCTGTTCGCGCCACTAGCCTGGCTCCTCGGCCAACTCTGCGGCGCGTGCATGTTGCTGAGCGATTGGTTAATCGAATGGGGCAGTCAATGGCCGGCAAGTTACTTTTACAACGCGGGACCTACTCTCTGGTGGGTGCTCGTGTTTTATGGCGCGCTCGGACTCATGGCCGTCGTACCTAGCGTGCGGCCTAGTTGGAAAACTCAAGCCACACTTGCCATGCTCTGGATCGCTGTTGGTTTGATTGCCGCGGCTTGGAATCACCGCCCTGCCGGCGAGCTCCGCTGCACCTTCGTAGCTGTCGGTCATGGCACTTGCGCCGTGCTCGAATTCCCCTCCGGCGAAACGTTGCTCTACGACGCCGGCAGCTTGGGCTCGCCGCAAGGGACCACGAATGTCGTTGCGAGTTTCCTCTGGTCACGAGGAATCACGCACATCGATGCGATTGTGATATCTCATGCCGACGTCGACCACTACAACGGCGTGCCGGGACTGCTGGAGCGTTTTGCCGTCGGCAAGATCTACATCTCGCCGTTGATGTTCGACCCCTGGGCCACCGGAGGGGAACTCACAGCCCCCAATTTTCTCAAAGAAAAGATTGACGCCGCGGGTGTGCCGCTGGAAGAAGTCTGGATGAACGACCACTTAAGTGTCGGCGACGAGCGCGTGAACATTGAAGTCCTGCATCCCCCACGCGCGGGCGTGCCGGGCCGTGACAATGCCAACAGCATCCTGCTCGCCATCGAATTCGCGGGACACAAAATCTTGCTTCCCGGCGATTTGGAATCTCCCGGCATCGAAACCGTCATGGCCGAAGCGCCGCTCGATGTGGATGTCTTGCTCGCACCGCACCACGGCAGCAACAAAAGCGACCCTCCCGGGTTCGCCGCGTGGAGTACCCCCGAATGGGTTATTTTGAGCGGTCGTTATTCGCCCGATGAAACGCGGTTTACCACTACGTCGTACCGTGACGCGGGAGCGGAAATCCTGCATACCGCCACCAGCGGGGCTGTCGAGTTTACTCTCAGTTCCGCCGGAATCACCTACGCACACCACCGCTAGCAAATAGCTACGCCATCCTGGCGGGGAATATTATGGCTGGTTCACAAGCAACCACGGCCTAGCCACGTTTTCCCAGATTTTCTATGCTAACTATACTTGCTGGCATACGAAGTGCGTCGTTTTTGTTGGCCAACGCTCACCATTGATCGCTCAAGAGGTGTGGATAAGATTGCTATGCACGAGGCAAATCTGAAACTCGTTGTCAACAACGCGTTACCTCTCAGCCTAAGGAATTAAAAATAGTGTTCATGGAATCCCCGAAGGCTGAAAGTCCCAAGGAACAGCCCCAGTGGCAACAGCGGGCCGCCGATTATCAAGCCAGCTTGAAGCACTCGGGCACCGCCGCGATGGCCGCGGCGAACGCTGCTTACCTACGCGGCAAAAACGCTTTTGAAGAATTGGGTCCGAACTGGCCCATCGTGATCTGGATTGTGCTGGTCCACATTTTGGCATTGATCGCGCCGTTTTTCTTCAGTTGGCCCGCCCTGATCACCTGCGTGCTGTTGGCTTTCATCACCGGCAGCCTCGGTGTCTGCATGGGTTATCATCGACTACTCACGCATCAAAGTTTTCAAACCTATCGCCCCATCCGTTGGCTGCTGGCATTTCTCGGCGGCCTCTCTGGCGAAGGCTCGGCTCTCACTTGGGTGGCGCAACATCGTAAGCATCACGCCCACAGCGACGACGACGGCGATCCCCATTCGCCCGTCCACGGCAGTTGGTGGAGCCACCTCCTGTGGTTCATGCCCGACTTCGGCCGAAAATGGCATCAAGAACTGTTGAGCCGGTACGCCCCCGATATCTCCAAAGACAAAATGATGGTGGTGTTGCACTACATGTTCCTGCCATCGCATTTGCTGCTTGGCGTCACGCTCTTCCTGATTGGCTACTTCGGCCCAGCAAGCTGGGGCCTGGGCTCCGCGTGGTCGGGCTGGTCGATGGTCTTCTGGGGACTTGGCGTGCGGATGGTGTACGTGCTGCATGTCACCTGGTTTGTGAATTCCGCCACGCATCTGTGGGGCTATCGCAATTACGAAACCAGCGACAACAGCCGCAACCTCTGGTGGGTCGGCATTCTCGCGTGGGGTGAAGGTTGGCACAACAACCACCACGCCTATCAACGCGTCGCCAGCCAAGGCCACCGCTGGTGGGAAATCGATGTCACCTACTGGTGTATTCTCTTGATGGAAAAGCTCGGCTTGGCGTGGGATGTGATCAGGCTCAAGGATGTGCGTAAGGCGGCGGTTTAGGCGATTGTTTTTGTGGGCTTAAGCCTACTTTGGGTAGAATCTTTCCCCGTAGTGCCTGTAATAGCTCGTTGATTTAGATGCGTACCGCAATTAAACTCCATCAGGCGTCCGTTACTTTTCTTGCGTTACGTTGCCCGGCATTATACGAACCATTTATGAAGCACTCCGCAATACTATTTTTTTTCGTGTTCATACTTGTACCGCGAGCCGCGTCGGCAGCGCAATTACGCGGCTTTATCAACTTGGCCGACGTCGGTGGCGCTGTGCCGGGCGTGGTGTTTCGTGGTATCGACGCCCGCGACCGCTCTGGCTTCTCCGTCTCATCGGCCGGCGACATCAACGGTGACGGCCTGGCCGATCTGTTGATCGGTGCCAGCAACGCGTTAGGTGGTGGTGAGACATACTTGATCTATGGCAAGGTTAATCTCCCGAACAACTTCGATCTGGCGGGGGCTGACGTCACTTTTAATGGCATCGACGGCGGCGACAACTCCGGCATCTCCGTCTCCTCGGCCGGCGACGTTAACGGCGATGGCATAGGCGACCTTATCATCGGTGCCTCCGGTGCCAATCTGAACAGGAACGTCTTGCGCTCGGGCGAGGCTTACCTAGTGTATGGCGGTGGTCTCTCGGGCAGTTTCGATCTGGCCAACGCCGATGTCACTTTCATCGGCGTCAACAATGCCGCCAATTCCGGCTTATCAGTCTCGTCCGCAGGCGATTTCAACGGCGACGGCTTCGCGGATTTGTTGATTGGGGCGCCGGGTGCCGGATTGAATAGCGACTATATGGCCGGAGCGGCGTATTTGGTCTACGGCAATGATACTTTATCAAGTCGTTTTACTCTCACCGACGCTGACGTCATCTTTACTGGCACTGAAATTTTTGAATATGCTGGCTACCCCGTCTCGCCAGCCGGCGACGTCAACGGCGATGGTCTGGCTGACGTGCTCGTCGGCGCGTACCGCGCTGACCCCAACGGCAAAAACCAAGCTGGCGAAACGCATCTGATTTACGGTAGGGCCAGTCTCGGGGGAAGCTTCAACTTATCCGCGGCCGACGTCACCTTTACTGGGATTAACGCCTTGGACCGCGCTGGCGTCTCCGCATCGGTCGGTGACGTAAATGGTGACGGCTTGACCGACATCTTGATTGGGGCCTACTTCGCCGAGCCAAACGGCGACTCAAGGGCCGGCGAGACAGACGCCTGTCTGGCCGACCCAAGCGGCGGCTCCTGCGCCGGCGAGACTTACCTGGTCTACGGCAATGCTAGCCTGGCGGGCAACTTCGACCTGGCCAATGCTGACGTCACCTTCGACGGCATCGACATTGGTGACAACTCCGGCCTGTCCGTCTCGTCGGGCGGTGACGTCAATGGTGACGGGCTACCTGACCTCTTGATTTCAGCTTACCTCGCGGACCCGGCCGGCAATACTGACGCTGGCGAGACGTATTTGGTATATGGCAATGCTAGCCTCTCAAGCCGGGTTGATTTGGCCAACGCTGACGTTACCTTCAGAGGCATCAACGCCGGCGACCGCTCCGGCGTCTCGGTCTCGTCGGCCGGCGATGTTAATGGAGATGGACTCGCCGATATGTTAATCGGCGCTTACTACGCCAGTGCGAATGGTGACCTCGAAGCCGGCGAGACATATCTCATTTACGGCCAGGCTATCCCCGAACCAGCGTCGCTCGCGCTCCTGGCGGCAGGAGCGGTAATGGTGCTTCTTCGGCGAGGCGGCTAGGGTTCTGACACCCTTCCCGGGTGATGTCATTCGGCTCAAGGATGTTCGCAAGGCGACGGTATAAAGGAAGCTTAGCGGCTGTGGCCAGCGTAAGCCGACTGTAGCACGGCGGCGGTATCACAAGAAATGCCCTGCAACATTTGGCCGTAGTCCTTCTTCATCGTGGCCTGCGGCAACGCCGCAGGGTTGTAATGACGATCCTGTCGTTTGGCCGAAGGCCATATTCATCTATGGCCTAGACGTTGAAAATGGCCTTCGGCCAAACTTCAGGGGGATATCCATTTTCCTGGGGCGGCGCTTCGCTTGCCCCAGGCTACGGTGCGATTGGCTTTCAGCCAAGAATGCAATGAAAAAATCCGGCTTACCACCCCTCGCTCCGCTCCGCGTCGCGGCTAACCCGCCAATTCCCCGCATTTTTGCGGTTGCCGACCGCCGCAAGTTCGCTACATTAGAAGGGTCGTATTTTAATTTTGTAACACATAGGTAGGTAGGATCAGCCACAACAAAAACTTCACTGACAATGGGTTCGCTGGAGGGCTCGCCGCGAGAAGCATTGGGCTTCGCGTGGCAAGCGAGACGAACCGTCTAATCTCAGCGGTGACAGGTGGCGGTAACAGTTCAAGAGTAGGTCAAGATGTCGGTCACGAAAGAACGTAAGCAAGAGTTGGTCACTGAGTATGGTCGTGGTGGCATGGATACGGGTTCGCCCGAAATTCAGATTTCCATTCTGACCACCCGCATCGCGGAACTGACCAAGCACCTGCGCACACATGATAAGGATCATGCCTGCCGCAGAGGTTTGCTGACGATCGTGGGCAAGCGCCGTCGCTTGCTGGATTACGTGAAGCGCAAGAATCCACAAAAGTATCTCGATCTGTTACGCCGTCTGGATATTCGCAAGTAACAAGTAAGCGAGCGCGCCGAGTCGCGTTACTTATTCTTTCCTTGCCATGAGTTTAGGCTCTCTCTCGCCGCCAGTCGGTTAGCCAGAGGTATTTCGTTCGCGCACTCTGTTCGCTTGACTGCGAGACAGCATCGCACTGACGACTTCTCACAGCACTCCTTTTAGTTGCCGCCCACGTTGCATGGCTCCACAAATTGAGGAAGAAAAAAATTGAGTAAAATTCGCGTTGAAAAACAAATTGGTAATGCCGTCTTCAGCATGGAAACCGGTTATCTCGCCAAGCAGGCGGCCGGCAGTTGTCTCGTGCAATATGGCGACACCATCGTGCTGTGCGCCTCCGCCACCGGCCCTTCGCGGCCTGGCACCGACTTTTTCCCGCTCACTTGCGATTACCGCGAGCGCACCGCCGCGGCTGGCAAGTTCCCCGGCGGGTTCATGAAGCGTGAAGGTCGCCCCACAACCAAGGAAACGCTCACCGCCCGCCTGATGGATCGCCCTATTCGTCCGATGTTCCCTGATGGGTTCAACGACGAAGTGCAGGTGCAGGCATTCGTCATGTCGAGCGACAAGCAAACCGATGCCGACGTGTTGGCCATGAACGGGGCCAGCGCCGCACTCGGTGTTTCGGCCCTGCCGTTCCAGGGGCCCATTGGTTCCGTGCGGTTGGGTTACATCGACGGCCAGTTCGTGCCGTTCCCCACGCAAGACGATTTGGAAGCCAGCTCGCTCGACTTGATCGTCTCCGGCACAAAAGACTCCGTGCTCATGATCGAGGGTTTCTCGCGTGAGATGCCCGAGGACGTAATGGCTGAGGCGGTTATGGCGGCCCACGGCTACATTCGCGAACTGTGCGACTTGCAGCAGGAATTGATCGACAAAGTCGGCACGCCAAAAACTCCCTACGAAGCACCAGCTTCCGACGGGTTATTCGGGGTGCTAGAGTTACAATTCGGCGCTCGATTCAGCGCGGCGAACCTCACCGATGGCAAACATGCCCGTCACGATGCCGTGGTGGCCTTGAAAGAAGAAGCTCTGGCGGCCTTGGTCCCCGATCCCAAAGCCGAGGGTGCCTACACGCTCGATTCGTTCTACAAAAACTGGCACGACCTCGAAGCCAAGATCAGCCGCGAGCAGATTCTCAGCGGCACGCGCTCCGATGGCCGCAAGCACAATGAGCTGCGCAACATCGAGTGCGAAGTCGATTTGTTGCCTCGCGTTCACGGCTCGGCGGTGTTCCAACGGGGTGAAACCCAAGCGTTCATCACCGTCACCCTGGGCACGGGCCGCGATGAGCAGCGCGTCGACGGGTTGTTCGACGAATACACCAAGCGGTTCATGCTCGACTACAACTTCCCCTCGTTTTCGGTCGGCGAGTGCCGCCCGATTCGGGGCCCCGGCCGTCGTGAAATCGGTCACGGTGCCTTGGCCGAGCGAAGTGTGAATCCCATTCTGCCGGCTCACGACGCGTTCCCCTACACGATCCGCGTGATCTCCGACATTTTGGAATCCAATGGTTCGAGCTCGATGGCTTCGGTCTGCGGAGCGACTTTGGGCCTGATGGCTGCGGGTGTGCCGATCACGAACCCCGTCGCGGGTATTTCGATTGGCTTGGTGAAGGAAGGGGACCGCTTTACGCTGCTCACCGACATCATCGGCAACGAAGACCACTTCGGCGACATGGATTTCAAGATCGCCGGCACGCAAAACGGCATCACCGGCATTCAGCTTGATCTCAAGATCAAGGGTATCAGCGAGGAAATCATCCGCGCCACGCTCACCCAATCCCGTGAAGCCCGCATCGAAATCTTGCGTAAGATGCTCAGCGCGATTCCTCGTCCCCGCTCGACCACGGCCGAATCGGCACCACGGTTGTTGCGCACCAAGATCGACCCGCAAAAGATTGGCCTCTTGATTGGCCCCGGCGGCAAGACGATCCGCGGCATTCAAGAAGATGTCGGTTGCACGATCGACGTCGACGAAGACGGCACGGTCACCGTGGCCGCCGCCAATCAAGCTGCTGCGGAAGAAGGCCTGTCCCGCGTTGATGCCCTCACCGCCAGCGTGCAGGTCGGCAAGATTTACCACGGTCGGGTCACAAGCGTCAAGGATTTTGGTGCGTTCGTCGAAATCCTCCCCGGTCGCGATGGCTTGTGCCACATCAGCGAGCTATCGAACGAATACGTCGGTAGCGTGGGCGACATCTGCTCGGTGGGCGATGCGATGAAAGTGAAAGTCATCGCCGTCGATGAACAAGATCGCGTCAAACTCAGCCGCCGCGCGGCGATGGAAGAGCTCAACGAGACCGTGGAATCGGCAAGCTGAGTGAACAGTAAATTCTAGTTATCAACAGACGCTCAACGCACGGTATTGCCCGACGTTGAGCGTTTTTTATTTGCCTATGTCACTAGCAGCATCCAGTTTTCAAAGACAACATAGAACGCGGATGAACGCAGATTGAGCGGATCAGCACGGATTTTTCAGCTCATTTTCATCCGCGTCAATCTGCCAAATCCGCGATAATCCGTGTTCTATTCTTTGCGCGAACTTCGCGCGAACCAGAATCTTTTTATTTCCAGGTGGCTCCAGCACCAAGGCAAATTCCTCTATCATGGTACGCATGTCGAGCGAGTCACCTTCCCTTGGTACCGAGCAAACTTCCCAGGCCGTTAAGCGCCTGATGGATCAGTACACCGAGATTGCGCGGCTCGCCGGGGCGCTCGCGCATGAGATCAAGAATCCGCTTTCGACGATTCGGCTCAACATGGAATTGCTGGCCGAGGATTTGGAAGGAGATCAAACCCCCGCACAGCGTCGTGCCGCCAAGCGAATCGATGTGATGCAGCGCGAATGTCAGCGGTTACAGGATTTGCTCGACGACTTTTTACAGTATGCCAAGGTACGGCACCTGCACTTGTCGCCGACCGATCTGAACAAAGAAATCAACGAGGCGCTCGACTTCTTCCAGCCCGAGGCGGCGGCGGCGGGGGTGGAGATCGTACGTTATCTCGATCCGGAACTGCCGACGGTCTTGTTGGACCGCGAGGCCTTCCGGGGCGCGTTTTTTAATTTGATCCTCAATGCCAAGCAAGCGATGCCCGAGGGGGGGCAACTGATGGTGCGCACCGCGGCCACGAATGGCAGCGTCGCGATTCACTTGATCGACACCGGCATCGGCATGGACGAACGGACCGCCGCGCAGATGTTCGACGCCTTTTTCTCGACCAAGCCCGGCGGATCAGGCTTGGGCCTCCCCACCACGGCCAAGATCATTGATGCCCACAACGGCCGGATCACCGTGCAAAGCGAAGTGGGCCACGGCACGCAGATCACCGTGGAATTGCCCGTCCCCGCGCGGCTAGCTCAAGAGACGCGCACGATTGGTCTGGCACAGTCACAGGTTGTCGAGTTGCCAGCCGAGTATTGACCACCGCGACCGTATCTTTCAAGATTGCAACGTCCCTTTCCTCCACGCTTCGAGCATTCATGGCTGAATCCCGCACCACCGCCGCGACGGGCCCACCGATCCGGGCCTTGATTATCGACAACGATCCCGCGCATGCCGAGACAATGGCCGACAGCCTTTCGCGCGTCGGTTATCAATGCACCGTGGCGATCACGGGGACCGAAGGAGCGAGCCTGCTGGAGCGCGACACGTTTGAAATTGTCGTCACCGATCTCAAGATGCCCGACATTGGTGGCTTGGAGATTCTTGCCAAGTGCAAGGAAGTGCAGCCCGACGCCGAGGTGATCTTGGTCACGGGCCACGGCACGATCCAATCGGCCGTCGAAGCGATGCAGCAAGGAGCGTTTAATTATCTTTTGAAGCCACTCGACCTGAAGCAACTCCGTGCCGTCGTCGACAATGCCGCGCGGAATCAACACCTTCGCCGCGCCAACGCGGAATTGAGCCGTCGGCTGGACGAAAAATTCGGCTTCGAGGGGGTGATCGGCAATAGTCCGCAGATGTATGAAGTGATTGACCGCCTACGGCGGATCGCGCCCACCGATGCGACAGTACTGATCCAAGGCGACACCGGCACGGGCAAGGAACTGATCGCTCAGGCGATCCATCAAAATAGCCCCCGCAAAGCACGGCCATTTGTCGCACTGAACTGCGCTGCACTGAGCGAACATATTTTGGAGAGCGAGCTTTTCGGCCATGTGCGGGGGGCGTTCACCGATGCCAGCACCGACCGCATCGGCAAATTCGAGTACGCCCATGGCGGTACGCTGTTTCTCGACGAGGTCGGCGACATGCCGCTCCCCACGCAGATCAAGCTGCTCCGCGTGCTAGAGAGCAGCGAAATCACGCGGGTCGGCTCGAACGAAATCATCAAGGTGAATGTACGAATTCTCTCGGCCACGAATCGCGATTTGGAAGAGGCGATTCGCCGTGGCACGTTCCGCGAGGATTTGTATCACCGCTTGAAAGTGGTCACGATTACCTTGCCGCGGCTGCGGGATCGCTCCCAGGATATTCCGCTCTTGATCGACCACTTCATCAAGCTCCACAGCCAGCGGCATCACAAGGAAATCAAGAGCATCACGACCGCCGCGCGACGACGCCTGATGACCTACGATTGGCCTGGCAATGTCCGGCAGCTTAAAAACATCATCGAGAGCATGGTGGTGGTTGATTACGACCAAGTGCTCGATGTCGACGATCTGCCGGAGGAATTGGCCGGGACGAACAATCACACGACAATGGAAGTTGGCGGCGCGGGGCTTTCCGGGTTGGTGGGCAAGTCGTTGGCCGATCTCGAAGGAATGTTTATCGCCGAAACGCTGGAATTCGCCGGCGGCAATCGTGAGGAAGCCGCCCGGATGCTGGGCATCGGCGAGCGTACGCTCTACCGAAAAATCAAAGAATACGAATTGTAAGAAAGGGGAAATGGGAAAGGCGAAAGGGGAAATTTGGGAATATCGATTTCCCCTTTCCACTTTCACCTTTCCCCTTTGATTCATGCCCACCATCCGCCAACTGCCGACTAGTGTTGTCAATAAGATCGCCGCTGGCGAGGTGATCGAGCGGCCGGCGAGTGTGGTCAAGGAACTGGTCGAGAACTCGGTCGATAGTGGTGCAACGCGGATTGATATCGCGGTCGAGCAGGGAGGCGTTGAGCTCGTGCGCGTGACCGACAACGGTTGCGGAATCGCGGCGGATCAGTTGCCACTCGCGGTTGCGAGTCACGCCACAAGCAAGATCGTTGAGGCCGATGACCTGTTCCATGTCACCACGCTTGGCTTCCGCGGTGAAGCGCTCGCATCGATTGCCGAGGTGAGTCGGTTGGTCTTACGGAGCCGACCTGCCGATTGCGAAGCGGGGGCGGAACTGGAAGTCGTCGGGGGTCGCGCTGAACCGATTCATCCCGTCGGCTGTCCCGTCGGGACGACGATTGAAGTCCGACAGCTTTACTTCAACACGCCCGTGCGTCACAAGTTTTTACGCACGACGCAAACCGAGATGGGGCACATCAGCGAGGTTGTCACGCGACTCGCGCTGGCTGCCCCGCATGTCCATTTTTCACTCGCGCATGGTGGACGCTTGATTCACGATCTGCCCGTGGTGGGCGATTTACGTGAACGTATCGCCGTACTCTTCGACAAGGAAATCGCCGACGCGCTGATTGAAGTCGATAGCTCCGACGAGCAAGTGCGACTCTCAGGCTATGTGGCTAATCCCAGCCAAAGCCGGGGCAACAACCGACTGCAATACTTGATGCTCAATGGCCGCACGATTCGTGACCGTTCGCTGCAACACGCGCTTGGCGAAGCGTATCGAGGCCTTCTTCTGACGGGTCGGTATCCCATCTGCTTTTTGAACCTGGAACTCTCACCCGCCTTGGTGGATGTGAACGTCCACCCCACGAAGCTGGAGGTTCGTTTCCAAGACGGCGGGCGGATTTATAGCCAACTCCTCGGCACGCTACGGAACAAATTTCTCACCACCGATCTTGTCGCGCGGGGATCCTTCCCTGGCCGACCCAGTGATGATGCCGATATCACGGGCGGCACGAGTGAGCTGTACGCCTGGGCCAAGAATCAGCTTGGCCGCGGACCGGCCAGTGAATTTGAATTCAGCCAACCGCACTTTAGCAATTTTTCGCAGGGCGATCTCGCGCGCGGCACGCCGGGCGATGCCTTGCAGTTGCATACCTTGGAAACGTCCTTTCATGGTGCGCCACGTACTCCCGCGATTCGTGTTGATCCCGCGCGCCACTTCACGCCGTCAAGTGCGCCAATTCCATCCGCGCATTTTTCCTCGCGTGCGATCCAGATTCACAACCGCTATTTGGTCGTCGAGAACGCCGACGGCTTGGAAGTGATCGACCAGCACGCGCTCCACGAGCGAATTCTGTACGAACAACTCCGAGAAAAAGTCGCCCAGGGGCAACTCGAAAGCCAGCGGCTGTTGGTCCCCGAACCGGTCGACATGGCCGGCAGCGAGGCCGGTTTGCTCCTTGAGCATCGCGAGGTGCTCGCGCAGTTGGGGTTGGAGATCGAACCTTTCGGTGGCGAGACGGTCCTCGTGGCGGCCTACCCGGCGATGTTGGCCAATTTCAGTCCCCGCGAAGTTTTGCTCGGCTTGGTCGAACAGTTGCAAGCCGGCGGCAAACGGCCCGAATCACGCGACTTGCTTGATGAGTTATTACACATGATCGCCTGCAAAGCGGCCATCAAATTCGGTGACCGGCTGACGCCCGAGGAGGTCGAGGCCCTGCTGTCCCAGCGGCATTTGGCCCAGGATCATCATCACTGCCCGCACGGTCGGCCCACGACCCTCACTTTTACCCGCGAAGAATTGGACCGGCAATTCAAGCGGATTTGAACTCACGGGTGATTTCGAGCAAAATGGAAGTTCATCGTTAAACCGCCAGCGATCGCTTGCGGTTTAGCAAGGTGCATGATCACAACGTATTTATCTTGTTATTGAAAGTTCTCTTCTCATGATTTGTGTTGCCATTGGACGCAGTCGCCACAAGCACATCATGGCCGAGCATCGCCATTTGGCGGAGCAGGGGGCCAAGCTGGTCGAGCTCCGCTTGGATTATGTTGCCGGCAAGGTCAACATCCGCCGGCTACTTGCCGAGCAGGGGGATTTGGAATGCCAAGTCATCATCACCTGTCGCCGGATGGAAGATGGCGGGAAGTGGACAGGCACCGAAGAAGCCCGACAACTCCTCTTGCGCGAAGCCATCGCCGAGGGAGTGGACTATGTCGACATCGAAGAAGACATCGCCTCGCTGATTCCTCGCTTCGGAAAAACCAAACGAATCGTGAGTTACCACAATTTCCGCAAGACACCGGAGAACCTGCGCGAACTCCATGCCGAGATGGCGCAGCTCGATCCCGACATCATCAAAATCGCCACGATGGCTAACGACCCACACGACAATGTGCGGATGCTGGAGATGATGCAGGAAAGCGAGATTCCGACCGTGGCCATGTGCATGGGAGACGTCGGCACACCTTCGCGGATCCTAGCCGCTAAGTTCGGCGCTCCCTACACTTACGCCACGTTCCATCACGAACGCACCTTGGCACCGGGGCAACTCAGCTTCCAGCAGATGAACGAGGTGTATCGCTACGACCATATTACTCACGACACGGGAGTCTACGGCGTGATCGCCGATCCGGTGGGGCATAGCCTGAGCCCACATGTCCACAATGCGGCGTTCGAAGATCGAGGCATCAACGCCGTGTACGTGCCGTTCCGGGTACCGTCGGATGGTCTCGCGCAATTCATGCAAGATGCCACTCGGATCGGGATTAAGGGCCTGAGCGTCACGATTCCCCACAAGGAAGCAATCGCCAAACATCTCACCAAGGTCGATCCGGCGGTGAAAAGCATTGCCGCCGTGAACACGGTCGTGTTCGACGGCACGGAAGTCATCGGCTACAACACCGACTACAACGCGGCGATGGATTGCATCGAGTACTCACTGGGCGAAATCGGCGCGAAGCCAAGCCCCGTGAAAAACCAGCGCGTGTTGGTGCTGGGGGCCGGGGGTGTCGCGCGGCCGATTGTGTATGGTCTCAAAAGCCGTGGAGCGCTGGTTACGATTGCCTCGCGCACCAAACAGCGGAGCGACCGACTCGCGGAGGCCTTCGATTGCAAGGCCATTGATTGGGAGGCCCGCCAGCGGGCGCAGTGCGACATCATCGTCAACTGCACCCCCATCGGCATGCACCCCAACGTCGACGAATCGCCGATTAGCAAAACATTCTTGAAGCCGTCGATGCTAGTGTTCGACACGGTCTACAATCCCGAGTCAACGCTATTGATCAAAGATGCCCGCGCGCGAAATTGCGAAGTCATCACGGGGGTCGAAATGTTCGTGCGGCAGGCGCAATTGCAGTTCTTCCTGTTCACGCGGCAGGAAGCGCCCCCGAATCTGATGCGGGAAGTTTTGAAAAAAGCGATTGGGCCCATCGGTGGTGCCCGCTAAGGAATTCTTGGGACCAGCGCAATGAACGACGTATGTCCCATCGCACTCATCGGCTATCGCGGCACCGGCAAGACCACCGTTGCGCAACTGCTGGCTCGCCGGTTGGGTTGGGATTGGGTGGATGCCGACGTGGAAGTGGAGCTCCGCGCGGGGAAATCCATCGCGGCGATTTTTACTGATGAAGGCGAACCTGCTTTTCGCGACCTCGAAGCAGAGGTCGTGGCCGAACTTTGTGGGCGGGAATGCTGTGTGCTGGCCCTCGGCGGGGGGGCGATCCTGCGCGAAACTAACCGGCGGGGAATCGCCACCTGCCAAGCCGTGGTCTGGCTGCGGGCCTCGGCCGAAGTGCTTGCCGAGCGGATTGCCCAGGATGCAACGACCGCGGCGCGGCGTCCCAACCTGACTAATCACGGCGGTCGGACCGAAATCGAGGCCCTTCTGGCCCAACGGGAACCCTTTTATCGCGGGTGTGCTACGCTTGAGGTCGATACGGAAAGTAAGGAACCCGCCGAGATTGCCGACGAAATCTTCGCCGCGCTAAGCGCCGGTTGAGCTCCCGTGATTGTTCTAGCCGCTGGCGGTAGCCGGCGGTACGCGACGAGACACCGCTGGCTACCGCCTGTGGCTGTTAAAGAGTTTAATCCACCGCACGTATCCTATGATTCTTGCCGCGCTCCAACCGTCGCTTGTGCTCGTGGGCGTGTTTCTGTTGGGAACCGCCTTGGGTTCGCTTGCCAATTGGGCCATCTATCGGCTGGCGTGGAATCCGCGCGAGATATCGCCCTGGGGGCCGAGGCCGGAAAACGCTAAGCCGCGAGCGGCGTTGGATCGCGTGCCCGTGATTGGCTGGTTGGGACTTGCTCGCGAGAGCGAGATTCATGGCCAGTGGTTTTGGGTGCGGCCCATGCTGTTGGAACTTGCGATGGGCGCGGGACTCGCCGCGCTCTGTTGGTGGGAAGTGTTTGAGCGCGGACTCATTGTTCCACAACTTGTTGAGCAGTTACAAATCGGACTGGGTCAACTCATCACTGTTGATCCCTATGCCGTTCCCTTTGCCGCCGTCTGGCCGACATTCTTGAGCCATGTGTTGTTGATCACACTCATGGCTGCGGCGAGTTTTATCGATATTGATGAGAAAATCATCCCCGACGAGATCACCGTCCCCGGCACAATCTTGGGACTTGTAGTTGCCGCCTGCTTGCCACTCAGTTTGTTGCCGCTGGCGAGTTTCCCTGATAAAGCACCCGCGTTAGCAACAGCCATCGATCTCTCACAGATCGCCCCCGGCCTTACGGCCTACGTGGAACCAACAACTCTCTCGGCACCGAACCCATGGCCAACAAATTTGGAGGGCGCACCGAATTTGCGGTCTCTCGCACTGGGACTTGGCTGCTGGTGGCTGTGGTGTTTTGCACTCGCGCCACGAATCTGGCGCGGCAGGCGCAGCGCTCTGAGCAAGCTCAAAGCGATCACCCGACGTGTCATCCGCGAACTCACGCGGCCACCATTGGGCGTCATTGCGGGCCTCGGCACGCTCGCCATCGCCGGCGTTTGGTACTGGGGCGACGCAGCTTGGGTCGGTTTATTGACTGCTTTGGTCGGACTCGCCGCCAGTGGCGCTCTTGTTTGGATCGTCCGACTGGTCGGTACTGCGGCACTTGGTCGCGAGGCAATGGGCTTCGGCGACGTGACGCTGATGATGATGATCGGCACGTTTCTCGGTTGGCAGGCGTGCGTCGTCGTGTTTTTTGTCGCGCCCTTTGCCGGGCTGGTGGTCGGTATCGCGCAAGCCATCACCAAACGCGACGACGTGATTCCCTACGGCCCGTTTTTGTGTTTGGGCGCGCTGTTTGTCATCGTATTTTGGGCCAGTGTTTGGAACCGCGTGGAATTCGCCTTTCAACTCGGTTGGCTCATGCCGGCAGTATTGGCGATTTGCTTCGTGCTCCTCGGCGTAATGTTGTTTATCTGGCAACAAATCAAACTGCGACTCTTCGCTGCTGGAGTGGAAGAGTAATGCTGTTCACCAAAACACTTCCTTGCCGAACTGAAGAAGAATGGCTCGCCGCACTGCCGGCGATTCGTGACACAAGGTACGCCGTGATTGAAACCTGCGGCGGCGAACTGCAAGCGATTCACTTGCGCCGGTTTCCCAAGTTAATCTCTTGGCCTGAAATTTGGCCCGTCGCCAGCGGCTATCATGCCCAGGGTGCAACGGATCGTTGCTTGCTCTATTACAACCAGCCTCGGTCGTGTCTCAACTTTCTCGCTCTCAAGTACGTGGTCTCCAGCCCGCGCACGAGTTATGCCACCTTGCTAGCGGCGGTGGGGACGCTCGACGCGATCGGGGCAGCCAAGCAAATTGACGCCATACTATGCGATGCCGCCAACAGCCGACTTTCCGACCGCTTGCTCGTGCGGCACGGTTGGGAGAAGCATAAGCCGGCACGGTGGCATCGCAATTTCATTAAGCGGTTCTACGGCGAGTATCCGGCCATACGTCTGCCGCTGCTAGCACGCCCGTCCGCGAGCTGACCTTGTTACCCTCGGCGGTGCTTGCTACCGTTCCGCCCAGCGCGGAGTGGATTCTCCGCATGCAGGTCATTTTTAATTAAGCATGCTCACACGCATTTTCTTATCCGCTGGTATCGTCTTGCTACTCTGCGCGAGCGGCTGCGGTCGCTTGGGGTTCAAACCTAATCAGCAAGCCAACGCCGTGGCCGATCAGCAGATGCAACTGGTCGCCCAGCAAAGCCAAGAGTATCAAACTCGCGCTCAGTCGCTCGATCGTGATAACCAAGAACTCGAAACGCTGCTCGCCCAGTCGCGGCAAAAAGTGCAACTGTTGACCGACGAAGTCAGCGCCACCCGCGATCAATTGCGTTCGACCACCGATCAACTCTTGGCGATGAAGGACGAAACATCGCAACTCCGCAATAAAACGTCCGCGCTGATGGCCTCGGCCACCCAGCGTGAATCAGGCGAGATTCGTGCGAACAACAGCATGACCAAGAATATCAAAGTCGCGGACATCCCCGGCGTGCAAGTCCGCCAAGATGGCGACCAAGTCCGCATCGAAGTCCCCGCCGATCAACTTTTCATGCCTGGCAGTCCCTATGTGAAAGACGATGCCAAACAGTTGCTCGTCAGCATCGCCACCGATCTGCGGCAGAATTTTCCTGAGCACATTATTGGCATCGAAGGCCATACCGACGATTCAGCCACGCACTCGCAGCAATTCCCTAGCAACCACCACCTCTCCGCCGCACAAGCCCTCGCCGTCTACAATGCGGTGATCGAGCAGGGGACCATGCCGGCCGTGCAACTCTTTGTGATTGGCCACGGCGGCAACCACGCCGTGGTTTCCAACGCCACCGCGGAAGGCAAAGCCCGCAATCGCCGGATCGAATTCGTGGTCTATCCCGAGCGAATCGCCAGCCGCCCTTAGCCAGGGGCCGGTTTCTGGTTTAGAATGTCGATGGGCGAACTCACTGTCGCTGTAAGTGTCTCCCATTTAGCCGCGGTGCTTGCACCGCGCTCGAGTTAATACCCGCCGCAAGCGGCGGGGCTAAAAAGTTTCTTGGACACCACACCGTGGCTTCAACATGATCGCGATTATCGACTACCAAATGGGCAACCTCCGCAGCGTGCAAAAAGGTTTTGAGCGCGTCGGCCATGCGGCGGCGATCACGAGCGATCCCGCGATTCTCGCCAAAGCTTCCAAGCTCGTGCTTCCTGGCGTTGGTGCCTTCGCCGATGCGATTGCCGAGCTCCACCGCCGTGAATTGGTCGGACCCATTATCGAAGCCATCGAGAGCGGCAAGCCGTTTTTGGGGATCTGCCTCGGCTTGCAACTGTTGTTCGACCGCAGCTTTGAAGACGGCGAACATGAAGGCTTGGGCGTTATTAAGGGCGACGTGCGCAAGTTTCAGATTCCCGCCGAATACAAAGTGCCTCACATGGGTTGGAATGAAGTGAATTTCACGCGGCACGCGCCGATCTTCGCGGGGATCCCCAACGGAGCGCATTTTTATTTCGTCCATTCCTACCATGTCGTGCCAAAGGACAAGAGTGTCGTCGATGGACAGGCTTCGTATCCCGATCCTTTCTGCGCGACCATCTGGCGTGACAATCTCTATGCCACGCAGTTCCATCCCGAGAAAAGCCAACGCGACGGCCTACGCGTATTGCAGAACTTCGCCGAGCTGCCGTAATTCATGAACCACAAAGACCACTAAGAACACAAATAAAGACTTTTGCAAGCCGTGAGATGTCTTTGATTAATTTGGAAATTCTTCGTGTCCTTTGTGTCTTCGTGGTAAGTATGTCTTGAATTGCCTTAGGAGTAGCTGCTTGAAATCCTCGCTCGCTTGTGCGATATTTAAGGCAGACGCTCATCATTCACAACCCCGGAAGTTGGTGGCATCAGGATGCAGATTTGGCCTGCGATCGATCTTCTGGGTGGCAAATGCGTACGCCTGCAACAAGGCGATTACGGACGCGAGACGGTCTTTTCCGATGATCCCGTCGCGCAGGCCCTGGCGTTTCAACAAGCCGGGGCCAAGCACCTGCATCTGGTCGATCTCGATGGGGCCCGGGATGGCCGACCGACCAATCGCGCTGTGATTCGTGAAATCGTTTTTGCGGTTAGCATGCAATGCGAGCTCGGCGGCGGGGTGCGAACACAGGCCATCATTGACGACTTGCTCGCCTTGGGCCTCGACCGTTTGGTGCTGGGTACGGCCGCGCTCAAGAACCCTGACTGGTTCCGCAAAATGTGCGTGTCCTATCCCGCACAACTCGTCTTGGGCATCGACGCCCGCGAAGGTTTTGTCGCGACCGATGGTTGGCTCGAAACGAGCAGCGTCCGCGCGACGGAGCTCGCCGATCAATTTCTCGATGTCCCTCTGGCAGCCATCGTCTATACCGACATCGCCACCGACGGCATGATGCAGGGGCCGAACGTCCTGGAAATGACCCGCATGCAGCAACATGTCTCCGTGCCTGTCGTGGCTTCGGGGGGCGTGACGACAATCAACGACGTGAGCGAACTCGCGACCCCGGGCCTCGCTGGCGCGATTATTGGTCGCGCGCTGTATGAAGGCACTATCGACTTGGCGCAAGCGATTAAGATTGCTGAGCAGCAATCGACCAACAAACCATCAGCCACTGGAGCAGAGCGTTAAGCACTAACCTTTTCAACAACATCATGACAAACGCAGGCCGCGGCGGCGGGTTCGTTTGATCAACAGCTTTTCACAGGGAGCCATCATGGTCAGGAATGTCGCGGATATTCGGAACCTTGCGATTTGTGGACACGGCAATGCCGGCAAGACCACCTTGGTCGATCAATTGCTGGTCCACAGCGGGGCCGTCAATGGCAAGCCCAGCGTGGATGCCGGCACCAGCATTTGTGATTTCGACGAAGAAGAAAAGCATCACAAGCATTCCATCGAATCAAGCGTGGTCCATCTCGACCATGCGGGCAAGCGGATCAACATCATCGACTGCCCCGGCTATCCCGACTTTGTGGGCCAAATGATCGGTGCCCTCCGAGCCGTGGAAACGGCCCTCATCGCCATCGACGCCCACGCGGGTATCAAAGTCAACACTCGACGTTCATGGAACGAAGCAGGGAAAGCGGGCTGCGGCCGTGTGTTGGTGATTACCAAGCTCGACACCGATAATATCGACTTCCCCGGCTTGGTAAACACGATCAAAGAAGCCTTCGGCAACGGCTGCGCCCTGCTTAATGTCCCTGTCGGTTTGGGCGACTCCGTGAAAGGGGTCATCAACACGCTCTCTGTCCCGACCGACACGAGCGGCGCGGTTGTTGATCCCAAGGCGATCCACGAAGCTCTGGTCGAATCGATCATCGAAGTCGACGAACAGGTAATGGAGCGCTATTTCGAGGGAGAAATGCCCTCGCCCGAGGAGTTGAGCAAACTCATGGTCCAGGCCATCGCCGCTGGCACGCTTACGCCGATTGTTTGCGTTTCGACGAAAAAAGACGTCGGCGTGAAAGAACTGCTGGACGTGTTGGCCACGGCCACGCTCCCTCCCGACGTCGTCGCGCGCACGGCGGGCAAGAACGGCGATACGGTCACGCTCAAAGCCGACGCCAAGGCCCCCCTCGCCGCGCAAGTGTTCAAAACTCGCATCGATCCGTTCGTGCATCGCTTGAGTTTTATTAGGGTTTACTCCGGCACGCTCAAGAAAGACACCACGCTGGAAGCGAATGGTGCTCGCAAGGGCATTAAGATCCCAGCACTCCTGAGCGTGCAAGCCCACGATACCGCGGCGGTTGACGAAGCAGGGCCGGGCGAGATCGTCGCCGTTGCCAAGTGCGAAGATTTACACACCGGCATGTCGCTCGGCGACGTGCAGTTGTCGCCGATCAGTTATCCCACGCCGATGGTGGGTCTCGCCGTCACGCCCAAGACGCGCGGCGACGAAGCGAAGCTCTCCGGCGCGCTGCATAAGATTACTGAGGAAGATCCGACGATCCATCTCGATCACGATGCCGAAACCAAAGAGATGGTCCTCACCGGCATGAGCGAATTGCATCTCTCGATGATTCGCGAACGACTCAAGCGCCGCGACCATGTGGAAGTGGATGCCAAGGAACCCAAAATTCCCTATCGCGAAACTGTGCAAATGGATGCCGAGGGCAGCTACCGCCATAAAAAACAATCGGGCGGGTCAGGGCAATTTGCCGAAGTGCATGCACGCATTTATCCCTTTCCCGAAGGAACTGATCCCGCGGAGTACGCCACGAAAGTCCGCTTTCCGCACCTCAAGTCCACCCACTTCCATCCCAAAAATAATTTCCTCTGGGTCGACTCAGTCGTGGGGGGCACAATCCCGGGCAACTTCATGCCGGCGATTGAAAAGGGATTTCTCGAACGACTCAAGCAAGGAGTCGTCGCCGGGTATCCCGTGCAAAATGTTTGCGTTGAGGTCCACTTCGGCAAGGACCATCCCGTAGATAGTAACGAAACGGCCTTCCGCATTGCGGGGAGCCGCGTGTTCGCGGAGATCTTCAAGCAAGCGCGGCCAGGGCTGTTGGAACCAATCGTCAATCTGCACATCACCGTCCCGGCGAGCAACGTGGGGGATGTCTCCAGCGATCTCTCGGGCCGCCGCGGGCAGATGGTCGGCATGGAAACCGTGGGCGGTGGCATGACCACGGTCGAAGCCAAGGCCCCGCTCGCGGAAGTTTCCACCTATGCCCGCACCCTTTCCTCCATGACCGGAGGGCAGGGGAGCTACACCATGGAATTTTCCCATTACGACGTGGTCCCCGGCAACGTTCAGCAAGAGGTCATTTCGAAGGCCCAACTCAAGGCGGAAGAAGAATAACAGTAAGCCAGAGGACGTAAGTCCCTAGCTTGCCTCGAGTGGCACCTCGCTCACGACGATGCAGGGTAGTAAACTAACGGCATGGATGCGCATCGTTTAGTTACGCTTGCCGGAAAATTGGCGGCCTCGGAAATCTCGGCCAAGGAATTCTTGCGCGCGGCGGCGCTCGTGACCGCGCAGACCGATGCGGCAACGGTCGATTTGGATCGGGAACGGCGGTGTGGGTTTCCCGAGGTGATCTTTGGCACGGGGAAATCCGTGGAGGCGATTGTTAGTATTGCGCGGCGACTCGTCGATCATGGCCAGCATGTTTTGGCTACGCGGATTGATGCCGAGAAGGCGGCGTTGATTGGCGAGCAGCTTCCACAGGCGACTTATAATCCCGTGGCGCGCACCTTGCGGATCGATGCCAGCGAGCGCGAGCCGCTCGTGGGTCAGGTGGCGGTGATTAGCGCGGGAACGAGCGATTTGCCGGTGGCGGAAGAAGCGCGGGAAACGCTGGACTGGATGGGGGTGCGGACAACGATGGTGCATGACGTGGGCGTGGCCGGCCCGCATCGATTACCGGCACGGCTAGCGGAATTTGCTAACGCTGATGCAATCGTGGTCGTGGCGGGGATGGAAGGGGCGCTGCCGAGTGTGGTGGGGGGGTACGTGCCGTGCCCCGTGTTTGCCGTGCCGACGAGTGTGGGTTATGGGGCGAATCTGGGGGGGCTGGCTGCGCTCTTAGCCATGCTTAATAGTTGCGCGAGTAATGTGGCGGTGGTGAATATTGACGCGGGGTTTAAGGCAGGGTATTTGGCGGGGTTGGTGGCGACGCGTAGGGAACGCTGATTTGGGACGCTAAGCCGCAAGCGGCTGGGCGCGAAACCGCAAGCGTGGTGGTGACAGTATGACGCTCAATGATGTTAGTGATCAAGAAATGCCTTCACTCGCTCCGCGCAAGGCTGATGGTCATAAGGGAACTTATGGCCGGGTGATGATTGTGGGGGGATCGCGCGGGAAGGCGGGGGCGCCTGGTCTCGCGGGGATGGCTGCGCTGCGCGGTGGGGCGGGGTTGGTGACCGTTGTCGTGCCGCGGAGTGTGCAAGTGACGGTCGCTGGTTTTGAACCTTCGCTCATGACCGTCGGCTTGGGTGATGCAACTTGTGATTTTCTGCGGCAAGAATTTGCCGCTGAAATCTTCGAACTTGCGGCGAATCAAACGTGTCTCGCGCTCGGCCCTGGCATGGGGACGGAACCGACAACACAGCGGCTTGTGCATACGCTGTATCACAAGCTGTCGCAACCGATGGTCGTGGATGCCGATGCGCTCAACGCCCTGTCCGAGTGGAAAGAAGGCCTCAAGCATCCTGGTGGTTCATGCATTTTGACGCCTCATCCGGGTGAGTTTCAGCGACTGACAGGGGAAAAATGCGCGGAAGATTTGAACGCACGCGCCGAGCAAGCGGCCAAGCTGGCGAACGAGAACACGATTGTCGTTCTCAAAGGGCACCGCACGATTGTGACCGACGGCACGCGTGTGTCGTTCAATCAAACCGGCAATCCCGGCATGGCGACCGGGGGGAGTGGCGATTCGCTCACGGGGATTATCGCGGCGCTGCTCGCGCAAGGGATGGAACCGTGGGACGCCGCGCGATTGGGCGTGCACGTGCATGGCTTGGCGGGAGATTTGGCAGCGGAGGAGTTGGGGGAAGTTTCGCTGATTGCGAGTGATCTTGTTGATTTTTTGCCGCTGGCGTTTTTGCGGATGGCCGATTCACGGCATCGGGACGATGCCGGCTAACTGACCGGTTGAGGGGCGGGGATGTGGCCGGCCCATTCGATGGAGAGTTCGGAGTCGAAGACTTTTTCGAACATGCCGGTGCGGCGGCGGGCGGCCCAGAGATCGGTTTCGGGATATTCGTCGGCAAATGCGATAAGTTCCAAGAGGCCGTTGTTCATACGCACTTCGACTCGGTCGACGGTCTGATTGTTGCTGCGGTCGAGCCCTCCCCCCAGCCTTAATATGGCCGCCATCCGCAGCACGCGGAGTTGATCTTCGGGACTGAGGCGGCGGAAATTGTCGTGCTTCTTTTTTGGCTCGGAACCGCGATGGTAACGGGCCACGTTGGCAATCAGTTCCAACTCTTCGGGACGAAAACCCTCGATGTGGCTGTGCAGAATCAAATGGTACGAATGTTTGTGATGGCTTTCGTAGTTGATGAGATAGCCCACGTCCTGCAGCCGCCCGGCGGCTTCGAGCAGGCGAATGTCTTCTTTGGCGATCTCAAAGTGTTCGCACAGCCCGGCGTAAATTTGGCCGGAAAGCTTGGCCACCTGGCGGGCATGGTGCAGTTCCACGCCGCAGGCCGTGGAAAAGCGTTCCATCTGGGCCACATCGTCGGCGGGCACATCGGCGCGTTCGTTGCCCTGCAGCTCTTCAATCATCGAGAGCAGCAGCCCATCGCGGACCCCGAAGGCATGCACCTGGAGCAGATTCACTTTGAAGCGACGCATGATGCAGTCGATGACCGTTAGACCCGGCACGATAATATCGGCGCGATCAGGATTCATGCCGGGGACTTCGCGGCGCAGTTTCAACGGCAGCTTGCGGAGTCGGTCGATGAGATGGCGCAATTCGGCGCGAGTGACTTGGCAACCCGCGACCGGTAATCGTGATTGCCCCTTGGCGGTCATGATGATGCTGGCCAAGCAAGTGAACGTACCCCCGGAACCGATCAACAGGTGGAGCGGGGCTTCGGGCTTCTCGGTGGTCTTGCCCAGCTCACGGTTGATCCAGCGTTCCATCCGCTCGAAGTCATCGCCGGCGAGGGCTTGCCCGCCGCCGAATTTTTCGTTGAGCCTGACCGCGCCCAATTGCGTGGCATAGATCGCTTCGATCAACTCGCCGCTGGCAACCACAATCTCGGTGCTGCCCCCGCCGATATCGACGAGCAGAGTGTTCTTGCCGGCGAGATCGAAGCGTCGCTTTACGCTGTGAAACGCCAAGTGGGCTTCCTTTTGCGAGCTGATGACTTCCAGATCGATGCCCAACTGATCTTTGACCTGTCGACAAAACTCGGGGCCGTTGGTTGCTTCCCGGACCGCGCAGGTGCCGATCGCGCGCAGGTTCTCGATGCCGAGGCCGTTGGCAATCGACTTGAACCGCCGGAGGGCTGCGAGGGAATCGGCAATGGATGTTTCGTCGAGCGTGCCGGTTGAAGCGAGTGAACGACCGAGGCGGGTGGATTCGCGTTCGTCGTCGAGCACGCGATAGCGGCCATCGGCCTGGGCCTCGGCCACGACCAACCGAATGCTGTTGCTCCCCACGTCGATGGCAGCCAGCCGGGGGACCAGATCGGGGGCGAGATAGTTTTGTTGTTCGGGCATCGCAGGGGCATCCGTGGAGCGCCTATCGCATGAGACCTGACAGATTCCTTGGTCTCTTGTGTTAGGATAGCATGGATACCATGAAAAGTTGAGTGGTTAATTCGTGAATTCTTGGGAAGAATCGATCCTGGCACATGTCATCCTGAGAGAGGCTTGCCGACCGAAGAATCTAGTTGGCAACCGTGTAGGCGTAATAAACGTGCGATGTAGGAAGCCAGATTCCTCAAGTCGTAGAACTCCTTTCGGAATGACGACTCGGCCTCGCCACGTTGACCGAATCAGTGCGCCACAGAATAATCGAGTGATTGCCGCGACCCATTTTTTTGTGAGCCGTCCACGTGCCCATTGTCCGCGATTTGAGCCAGTTACCCACTTCTGCCCGGCGGGGGGCGGTGGCGATTGGCAATTTCGATGGCGTGCATCGAGGGCATTTGGAAATCGTCCGCCGATTGTTGGAACGGGCCCGCGAGGTGGGCGGACCGGCGATTGTGTTCACGTTCGATCCCCATCCCGTGCGAATCTTGCGGCCCGAGCAATCTCCGCCGCCGCTCACCTGGACCGAACGCAAGGCCGAGCTACTCGCCGCGCATGGCGTGTATATGGTCGTGGCGTATCACACGGATGAAGCTTTGTTGCAGCTCACGGCTCAGGAATTTTTCGACAAGATCGTGGTCGGCGCGCTCGACGCCCAGGCGATGGTCGAAGGCCCCAATTTTTATTTTGGCCATAACCGCGAAGGAAACGTCGCACTTTTGGAGCAGCTTACTAGCGCCGCGGGGCTGACGCTCGACGTGGTGCCGCCGGTCTCCATCGGGGGAGAATTGGTTTCCAGTTCGCGGATTCGCGCCTTGATCGCCGCAGGCGACGTGGCCACGGCCGGGCAGTTGCTCTCGGCACCGTATCGAATTCGGGGTATGGTGACACACGGGTCAGGGCGGGGGAGTTCCATCGGTTTCCCCACCGCGAATCTCCAAGGAATCGACACGCTGCTCCCCAAGCCGGGCGTGTATGCTGGGCGGGCGATGGTGCAGTCGATTCTGTATCCGGCGGCGATCAATTTGGGTCCGAACCCCACGTTCGGCGAATCAGCACTCAAAGTGGAAATTCATTTGCTCGATTATCACGACAGCTTGTATGGCCAACCGCTCGAAGTGGAGTTTTTGGCACACCTCCGCGATGTCACGACGTTCGCGGGACCAGCCGCCCTGGTGGATCAATTGCAGCAAGATATCAAGCGCACGCGCGAAATCGCCGCGCAGGGCCTGGCCGTGGAGCAGTCATGACGATTGATTGGCAACCGCTGAAACGGATTATCGCGGAGCACGAGTCGTTTCTGCTGACCTCGCATTGCCGCGCGGATTGTGACGCGATTGGCAGCGAACTGGCGATGGCGGAGATGCTGGAATCGCTGGGCAAGAAAGTGTGCATCGTCAACGGTGACGAAGTGCCCAACCACTTGCGGTTTTTTGATCCCGAGCAGCGCGTCGAAACGTTGGGGCAGGGAGTCACTCCGGCGGACCTGAAAGTCTTTCAGGTTTTGATGGTGCTCGACACGAGCGCTTGGGTGCAGTTGGGGCCGATGACCGAGGTGGTCAAAGAATTTTCTGGCGTGCGGGTGGTTGTGGACCATCATGTGAGCCAAGACGATATGCAGGCGATGGTGTTCAAAGATGCAACCGCCGAGGCCACCGGGCGATTGATTTTGGATTTGTCCGAAGCACTTGGAGTTTCGCTCACGCCGACGCTGGCGCAAATCTTGTTCACAGCGATTGCGACCGACACGGGCTGGTTTCGTTTTTCTTCGGTCACGGCGAGCACATTTGAGGCGCTCGCCAAGCTGGTCGCGGCGGGAGCGAATCCGCCGGCTGTGTTTGCGGCGCTGTACGAACAGCATACGCTGGCAAGGCTGATGCTGCGGGCACGCATTTTGGGTAATATCGAAGTGCTCGCGGGCGGACGGTTGATGGTCACGCATGTCACACAGCAAGACTTTGCCGAAACCGGCGCGGAACCCGCCGATACCGAGGACGTGATCAATACGCTGCTCACCGTGGCAGGGAGCGTGGTCGCGGTGTTGTTTGTGGAACTCAAGAAAATTACGAAGGTGAGTTTGCGGAGTCGCACCGATTTTGATGTCCGCGCCGTAGCCGAACGCTTCGGCGGCGGCGGCCACCGTGCGGCGGCGGGGATTGCGTTTGAGGGAAGTCTGGCTGCCGCGCGGAAGGCGGTGGTGGATGTGTTGCTTGAAGAATTAAAATAGGGGATCGCGAAACCGCAAGCGATCCGCTGGCGTCTTCGCGAGGGCCAATTATCAAACAGAAAGATATGAAAACTGACACTCCTAACAACCGTCGCACGTTTGTGGCTGCCGCGCTGGCGATTGTCGCGGGGACGATTGCGCTGCTCACGCCACTCGCGGCCGGAGTGGTGACGTTCCTCGCGCCGCTGTTCAAAAAGAGCAAAAGCTCAAAGGTGCGCGTCGCGATTTTGGCTCAAGTGCCCGACGACGGAATGCCCCGCGCGTTTCCCGTGATTACCGATCGCGTCGATGCTTGGAACCGCTATCCCGAGCAGCGGATTGGCTCGATCTATTTGGTCCGTAATCCCGGTGAAGCCAAGCCGGTCGCCTTCACGGCCAAGTGCCCCCACGCGGGCTGTTTCATCGGCTACACGCCGGGCGACAAGGTGTTTCGTTGCCCGTGCCACACGAGCACGTTCAATCTGGATGGCACGCGCTCGCGCGGCGAAGCCGAGGTTTCGCCACGAGGGATGGATCGCTTGCCGGTTGAGCTGGTCCAAGTTGCTGCCAATGACGGTGAAAAAGTAGAGGAAGTGTGGATCGAATTCATCGACTTTCAAACAGGGCACAAAGAGGCGATCCCCACGGCATGAGTTCCCCGCTTGGCAAACTGCTTGACTGGCTGGACGACCGCGCGGGGGTGCGTTCGTTGGTTCACGAAGCGCTTTACGAGCGGGTGCCAGGCGGGGCACGATGGCGGTATGTGTGGGGGAGCACACTGGTGGTGGCGTTCGCCACGCAGATGATCACCGGCATTTTTCTGTGGATGGCCTACAGCCCCAGCACGCAAACCGCCTGGGAAAGCGTCTTTTACATTCAATACGAAATGCCGGGCGGGTGGTTGCTGCGTGGGATTCACCATTACATGGCCCACGCGATGGTGCTGCTGTTGGGAATTCACTTCGCGCAGGTCGTGTGGGACGGGGCGTATCGCGCGCCGCGCGAATTGAATTTCGTGATCGGCATGATCTTGATGTTGATTGTGTTCGCGCTGTCGCTCACCGGTTATCTGTTGCCGTGGGATCAAAAAGGCTACTGGGCCACGAGCGTTGGGACGAACTTGGCCAGCCAGGCACCGCTCGCGGGGCCGGAGATTCGCAAACTCGCTATCGGCGGCACTGACTATGGGCATCTCACGCTCACCCGATTCTTGGCACTCCATGCAGGAGTCTTGCCGGGATTATTGATCGCCATGTTAGTGCCCCACTTGTTGTTGTTTCGTCGGCACGGTTTGCATGTGAAAGACCCGCAACACGCTCCCGACACGACGTTCTGGCCCGACCAAGTGTTGAAAGACAGCGTGGCGGCGCTGGGAGTGTTGGTCACGGTGCTAATGTTCGCCGTGTACGGTGGTGGCGCGGAACTGACGGCCCCCGCCGATCCGTCGAATCCCTTCAACGCGGCGCGGCCTGAATGGTATTTCTTGTTTCTGTTCCAGTTTTTGAAATGGTTCCCGGGGGAACTTGAAGTCTGGGGGGCGTTTGTCATTCCGGGCGTGGTCGTCAGCGTATTGTTTCTGATGCCTTGGATTGGCCGCAGTCGCGCGGGGCACAAGTTTAATGTTGGCTTGCTGGTGGTGGTGCTGGGGGGAATCGCGCTACTGACCGCTCAAGCGATCAACGACGACAACTACGCCAAGTGGCACGAACGGACCGAAGCGAACGCGGAGAAATTTGACGCTTCGGTGGCGTTTCTCGAAGCGAAAGTAGCAGCCAAGCGCGATGCGGAGCGCGTGATTGCCTTGGCTCGCTCGGCGGAACGAATTCCACCCACGGGGGCTTTGTCGCTGATGGCCGCGGATCCTTTTCTGCAAGGCCCGCGACTGTTCGCGCAATATTGTGTGAGTTGTCATTCGCACATGGATAAGAACGATCCCCAAAATCCGTCGCACAATCTTGGTTCAGAAAAGCCGACGGCACCGAATTTGTTCGGAGTGGGGAGCCGCGCCTGGGTAGCGGCGTTGCTCAATCCTGAAACAGTGGGTGATGCGGAGTACCTTGGCTATGAGGGTTCGCCGTTTGCCGAGGGGACGATGGTCGATTGGGTGAAGACGAATGTTCCCGATCTCGATCCCGAGCAGGTGAAAAAAGTGGTCGCCGCCCTCGCTGCCGAGAGCGACCATCCCGAGCAAGGGGTCTACCGTGTCACGGAGCGCGAAGCAATCGCCGAAGGGGTGCGGCTCATCAAGGAAGAAATCGGCTGCGTCGACTGCCATAAGTTTCAGGACGTGGACAATGAGGGGGGTGCCCCGGACCTCACCGGCTATATGTCGCGGGAGTGGCTCACCGCGTTTATTCGCAATCCGGCCGCTGTGCGTTTCTATGGCGAGAATAATGACCGGATGCCGGCGTTTGGGCCACATGAGAATCCGCAGCTCAATCAACTCGACGACGAATCGTTGCGGCTGATTGTCGATTGGCTGCTGGGGAATTGGGTGGTTCCTGGGGCTGAGATCAACCCGCCCGCCAAGTGATGCTAGCAGCAATACTAACATTCAAGCCGCTAGCTGGCAGAGTTCTCAAAATCGCTACAGATTCCCGCGCGCGGGTGTCGATTCCTGTGGTGAGAGACTATTCATTCGCCGAAGGGAATTGCGCGCATGTGGTGTAGCCATTGTCATCAAGAAGTGCCTTCAGTCGCGTCCCCAGCCGGTGGTCCGCGAAGCTGCGCGAAGTGTCAACGCGATTTGAAATTTACCGCGACCAGCACTCCAATAGACACGGGGATTTCGCTGGAAAGCTTCGCCGACCAGAGTTTTGCCGTACAAAATGCGCAAGCACCGCTCGATGACATGGAGCAAGCCGAATCTCGCGAAAAGCTTCGCCGGATTGGTCGGCAACTGCGCGCTCCGTATCAACAAAGAGTGAGCTTGGATTCACGACCATTTTGGGAACGGGTGTCTCTCGAAACACCCACCGCAGCGCCACAACTCCGCGGCATCAGTCGGCAAGCACGGCGGGATGACATGGAACAACAGCACAAACGTAAGTCGTGGCTCTTGAGTTTACTGCTAACGAGCGGCATCTTGGGATTTGTCGGTGGCGCGGCGGCGCTGGTTTGGTCGGCCGCGTTTAATCGGGTGACCGTCTGGCAGTGGGGGCTCACCACAACAATTGCCGCCGAGGGGTTGCTGATCGTGGGACTGACCTGGATGGCCGCGCGGTTATGGCACAACAGTCGTCGCGTGAATCATCAACTCCGCGGCGTGGACGAACAGTTGGAAGAAATCCACGAACTGGCCGGTTCACTCACGGCCCGCCAGCTTTCGAGCAGCCAACACTATTACCACCATTTCAGCCAAGTGGCGAATCCGCAGATGCTGGTCGCGAACTTGCGCGGGCAAATTGATCAGTTGGCTGAGCGGATGGCGGGGTAGTCGAATATTCGCGGCCAAAACAGAGGAACCGCTAATAAACGCTGATATCCGCTAATAAGAATATATTAGCGTTCTATAAGCGTTCATTAGCGGTTAATAAACTTCAACTCACCCGCCCAGAAATTTCTTCGACCACGTCGTCGACTTTCACCCGCCATTGTTCGAGCGTATCGCGGTCGCGGACCGTCACCGTGTTGTCGGTGAGTGATTGGCCGTCGACCGTGATGCAGTAGGGCGTGCCGGCTTCGTCTTGGCGACGATAACGCCGGCCCACCGCGCCCTTTTCGTCGTAGAAGGCGGGGAACTTTTTCTTGAGCGCGCGGTAAATCTCTTGCGCGATTTCTGGCATGCCGTCTTTCTTCACAAGCGGAAACACGGCCGCCTTGATCGGGGCGATCCGTGGGTGGAACTTCATCACCACTCGAGTTTGCATTTCGCCCTTATCGTCGGGGGCGGAATCTTCGTGATACGCTTCGCATAGGAAAGCTAACGCACCGCGGTCGGCACCGGCCGAGGGTTCGATCACATGCGGCGTGAAGCGTTCATTCGTGACCTCGTCGCGGTAAGTGAGATCACGGCCGCTCCCCTTGTATTTGGGCTTGCCGTCGACCATTTCAACTTCCAAACAGCCCTCGGCATTTTTGACGAGTTTGCCTTCCATGTGGCTGCGGAGATCGAAATCGCCCCGATGGGCAATCCCTTCGAGTTCGCCGTATTCGCCTGTTGAGAGGAAGGGGAAGGCGTATTCGATGTCGGCGGTGCCGACTGAGTAGTGGCTGAGCTCGTCTTTGTCGTGTTCGCGAAGACGCAAGCGTTCACCGGCGAGGCCCAAGTCGGTGTACCATTTCATGCGGCGGTCGCGCCAGTATTCGTACCACTTGCGCGATTCGTTGGGGTGGCAGAAGAATTCGATCTCCATTTGCTCGAACTCGCGACTGCGGAACGTAAAATTCCGCGGCGTGATCTCGTTGCGGAAGCTCTTGCCGACTTGTGCGATGCCGAAGGGAATTTTCACGCGGGTGCTGTCGGTGACGTTCTTGAAGTTGACGAAGATGCCTTGGGCAGTTTCAGGGCGGAGAAATCCTTCCTCGCCGTCAATCGCGCCGATCGAGGTTGGAAACATCAGATTAAACTCACGCGGTTCCGTGAGCGTGCCGAGGTTCTTGGCGTCCGGACCTAGCACCATAGAGCTTGTTGCAAATTTGCCGCGCGCCTCGATTCCCTCACCAGTTGCAGGTGCCGACCAATGAATCTCGGCCTCCAGTGTGGAGAGTGGTACTATCGGGCCGTCCCAATCAAGCTGGCCCGCATCCTTACTTCTTATATTGAAAAACTTTAGCGCGCGCTGTTGAAGGTCGCTTTGCTCTTCAGCAACTTCGACCATAGTGCAAACGAAAACTCGTTGATCTTTGGCGTTGACCCAACGGCCGCGCACCTGGTCAAACCGGTAGCGTTTCTTCGACTCGCGGCAGTCGACCATCATGTCGCAGAACAGATCGTAGTGCCCCGACACCTTCCAGACTTGCGGGTGCATGATGATCGTGCAATCGAGGCCGGTCATTTCGTAGGTTGTGGGGGCACCTGGCGCAATGGCGAGCTCATCGTGGCCGGTGACCATGTCTTGCCACCAGGCGTTTTTGATGTTGCGTTTGAGTTCCACGCCGAGCGGGCCGTAGTCCCAGAAGCCGTTGAGGCCGCCGTAGATTTCGCTGGATTGAAACAAAAAGCCCCGCCGTTTGCAGAGCGAGACGAGCTTTTCCATTTCCATAAGATTAACTCTGAATTAAAATTGTTAACACAAAGAGCACGAAGCACACAAAGCATTATTTGAAAATCAACGCCGTTGCTTAGTGCCCTTTGTGCCTTAGTGGTCAATGAAATTAATGAAACCGGGCATTGTACCGAGACTCGCCGCAAAGCGTCTACCGCAGCGTGATTTGGCGGGTTGTGCGATTGAGCTCGGGGACAACGCTCAGCGAATCGAGTTGGGCACAAATGACGAGGTCGGCGGCATGGCCGATCTCTAGCAGGTTTTTACCGCCCGCCGTGTCGCGGAGGGCGGCGGTGAGTTCTTCGCTAAGCGGTCGGCCTGAGGCGGTGGCTTGGGCGACGAGTTGCTGCCACTCGTGTAGAGCGGTTTTGGCAGGCTCATTTAATTGCCATGCTTGCGCGTTGGAATCGCGCAACAGGGAATCGACAATCGCCCCCGCCGCGAGAATGTCCTCGCCGGTCACTTCGCCATCAGTGCCCGCACAGAGAATATCAACGCGCTCGGCTTCGCGCGCGGCATTGGCGATACTTGTGCAATTGACCACCGCGCCGACCAGCACATGGGCGGCTTCTCTCGCATGGGCTAGGGCGCGCGTGCCGTTGGTGGTCGTGAAGAGCACCATCTTGCCGGCAACACGTTCGGGCTTGTATTCGCTCGGTGAGTTCCCGAGATCGAACTCGTCGATAATCTTGCCGCCCCGTTCACCACCCAGCACGACGTACTGGCGACCAAGCTGCTCGGCGAGTTGTAAGGTTTCCTCGACTTCCAACAAGGGGACAACGCACTTCGCCCCCGCAGCGAGCGCATGACAAATCGTCGACGACGCTCGCAGCATGTCAATCACGATCACCGTGCTGCCAGCGAGTTCACTGGCCGGCACATCGGAAGGCAAATTATGGGCAAACAGTCGGGGCATGTTAATCGGCGTTCATCAAAACGGTTTACGCTAGCGAAGTCACTATTCTATTGCAATACTGGAGAGGTGAGTATGTGAGCACATGTCAATTAAGCGATTTAGAGCCCCTCCCCTAACCCCTCCCCGGAGTACCAGGGAGGGGGATAAGATATTCATGGCCACCGCCGAACAAACTGTTGATAAGTCAGACGCGCGGGTGCGGGAAATGTTCGGCCAGATTGCTGGGCGTTACGATTTTCTCAACCATCTGCTGTCGTTGAACATCGACCGCTATTGGCGATGGCGGACCGTGCGAGCCGTGCCGCCACGACGCGGAGGGAAGATTCTTGACCTCTGCACCGGCACGGGCGATTTGGCGCTTGCTTATCACAAAGCCTCCGGAGGAACGGCAAGCATCCTCGGTGCGGATTTCTGCTACCCCATGCTCGCCCTCGGCCGCGAGAAGTGCAAAAAATCTCCCGCCGAGCAAACGATCACCTTCATCGAAGCGGATGCCCAGCACATCCCGACGGTGAGCAATCAATTTGATGTGGTGTGCGTGGCGTTCGGGTTGCGAAATGTGGCCGACACTGACCGAGGTTTAGCGGAAATGACCCGCGTTTGTGCCCGAGGGGGCAGGGTGGCCGTGCTGGAGTTTTCCACGCCCCAGTGGCAGCCGTTCAAATCGATTTACAGTTGGTACTTCCGGAATGTCTTGCCACGGATCGGGCAGTTTTTTGCTCGCAACTCACAAGCCGCTTACGAATATTTGCCCGAGAGTGTCGGCCAATTTATGCAGGGCGAGGAACTGGCCCAACGAATGCGTGCCGTGGGACTAGTAGACGTATCGTATCGCTCGTTTACACTAGGAGTTGCCACATTGTATGTGGGCACGAAGCCGCTATCCGAGTCAGCGATGGCGATGGCGACGAGGTATTAAGCATGGCAAATGGTCCTAAGAATGTCTGTGTTGCGATCACGGGTGCCAGCGGCGCGGTGTTTTCCGTGCGGCTGATTGAAGTGTTGTTGGCCACGGGGCATGACGTGCATCTGGTGATCAGCCCGAGTGGCGCGCATGTGATTCGCGAGGAAATGGATCTCAACGTCGACTTGGAAGATTTCAAGCCTTCGCAACTGATGCTCGACGACATCACCCACGCCGCCGACAGCAAGATTCAGCTTTTGCAAGCGAGCGCGGGAATTGGCACGGCTGACAGCAATGTGCTTTCGGTCGAAGGGGGCCGCATTGGGGAACTTCATAGCCACAATCACATGGATTTTCAGGCGGCCATGGCGAGCGGTTCGTTTCTGACCAAAGGCATGGTGGTTTGTCCCTGCTCGGGAACCACGCTCAGCGGTATCGCTCACGGCAGTGCCAGCAACCTGATTCAGCGCGCCGCCGAGGTTCACCTCAAGGAACGCCGCAAGCTAATTCTGGTGCCCCGCGAGACACCGCTTTCGTTGCCGCATATCGAGAATATGCGACTCGTCACGCTCGCCGGGGCGGTGGTGATGCCTGCCGCGCCGGGTTGGTATCATGGCGTGACGACGCTCCGCGATTTGGTGGACTTCATGGTCGCGCGGATTTGCGATCAGCTTGGCATCGACAATTGCCTCATCAACCGCTGGGGAACGGAATAGCTCTCGCCAAGGCGCAAAGACGCCAAGAAGAATCCTTTACGAATAGCGGCTTCGCGGCTTTGCGAGAGAATCTGAAATGTTAAAGACTGTCAGCCAGCTGCTTTCGCTGATTCGCTTTAGCCACACGATCTTCGCGCTGCCATTTGCGCTGTTGGCGGCAGTCATGGCTTGGAAAGTCAGTGGCGACTTCCAACTGCAATCTTTGCTCGGCATTTTGTTGTGCATGGTCACCGCCCGCAGCGCGGCGATGGCGTTTAATCGGCTGGTGGATCGCAAGATCGACGCGAGCAATCCTCGCACGGAGGGGCGGCACCTCCCCGCGGGAATCTTGAGTGTGACGCAAGTCACAGTGTTCACCATCGCTTGCGGTTTCGCGTTCATCGCCAGCACGCTATTGTTCCTGCCGAATCGCTTGCCGCTCTACCTGAGCGTTCCCGTGCTGGCGTTTCTTTGCGGCTACAGTTTTGCAAAGCGGTTCACATCGCTCGCCCATGTGTGGCTCGGCGCGGCACTCGCTTTGTCGCCAATTGCCGTGTGGATCGCGATTCGGGGTGAGCAAGTTTTGGCTAACCCCAGCGATTTGCTGCCCGCCGTGGTGCTTGGCGCGGTGGTGCTCACCTGGGTCACGGGGTTTGACATCATTTACGCCTGCCAGGATTTCCAGTTTGATCGCGAGCGGAATCTGCACAGTATTCCCGCCAAATTGGGAATCGCTAGTGCGCTGCGACTTGCCGCCCTGTGCCATGCGGCCACGGTTATACTTTTGGCGATCTTGGCGTTAGCGTATCCCCATTTTGGGATTTTGTACTGGCTCGCTGTCGCGGTGGTAGCGGTCCTTTTGATCTACGAACACGCGATTGTCCGGCCCGATGATCTCGACCGGGTGAATATCGCGTTTTTCAACGTGAATGCGGTGATCAGCCTGGGACTCTTTGCGGTTGGCACCCTAGACCTGTGGCTCGGTGCCGGGTGATAATAGGCTGGTTCGATCACGGTCGGGACGACCGTGGCTAACTGGAAAAAATGAATATGCTGCGTACTTCCTCACCCATTCTGCAACCGATCCGTGAAAAAGTGGAAGCTGGCGAACGGCTTTCGCTCGACGATGGCGTTTTGCTGTATCAACGCGAGGTGCCGCTGCCCGAGCTTGGAGAACTCGCCAACTTGATTCGCGAGCGGAAGAATGGCAACTTTGGCTACTACAACATCAACACCCATTTGAACCCCACGAATGTGTGCGTTTACCGCTGCACCTTCTGCGCGTTTAGGGCCGACCTGCGCGACGCCAAGGGTTATTGGATGAACGACGAGCAAATCCTCGCTCGCGGGCAAGAGGCGGTCGACGCGGGTTCGACCGAGATGCACATCGTCGGCGGGCTGCATCATCAGGCCAAGTACGATTGGTATCGCCAGGTGGTGAGCCTGCTCCGCGACAATTACCCGAGCTTGCATCTCAAGGCGTGGACGCCGGTGGAGATCGACTGGTTTGCCCGGCTGACGGGAAAGTCGATTCGCTGGGTGCTCGAAGACATGCTCGACGCGGGGCTGGGCAGTCTGCCCGGGGGCGGGGCGGAAATTTTCCATCCCGAGGTGCGGCAACAAATCTGCGAACACAAAGCCGACTCGGCCCGCTGGTTTGAAACCCATCGCACGGCCCACCAGTTGGGGCTCTGCTCGAATTGCACGATGCTCTACGGCCACATCGAGCAGCCGTATCATCGCATCGATCACTTACTCCGCTTGCGCGAATTGCAGGACGAGACGGGTGGTTTTCAAACTTTCATTCCGCTGGCGTTCCATCCCGACAACACGGGGCTGAGCCACATTACCAAACCGTCGGGGCCGATGGATTTGCGCACGATGGCGGTGAGCCGGCTGATGCTCGATAACGTGCCGCACATGAAGGCCTATTGGATCATGCTCGGCATCGGCACGGCCCAGGTCGCCCTGTCTTACGGAGCCGACGACATCGACGGCACGGTGCGGCACGAGCTGATTTACCACGATGCGGGTGCCGAGACGCCGGAAATTCTGAGCGTCGAGGCGATCCGCCGCCTGATCGAGGAAGCAGGCCGGGAGCCGGTCGAACGCGACACGCTCTACCATCGCGTGGAGCGGTCAGGGAACGAGTGGCACGCCGGCTCGCCAATCGCGGTGGGTTAGTTGCAAGCCTGTTCAGTCTCGCGACATGAACAGTTGCAGCACATACCAGAACAGCAGCACAACCGAAGCGAACAACGACAAGGCGGCGGCCACGTACTGAGTTGTGCGGTAGTGGTGCAGGACGTTGGACGTTTCGTAGAGAATACTGCAACACGCCAATGCGATCATCGCGTAGATGAATATGGGGCCTAAAGCGAAGCTAAATACAATTCCACAGACAATCAGCCCCATGGCGGCGACAAATCCGAAAATCAGAATTGATCCCAGAAATGAGAAATCCTTACGGGTAATGAAGACAATGGCCGTCATCACTCCAAACAGCCCCAAAGTGGCTGCTGCGGCGGTCGGAATAATTCCTTGATGGAAAGTTTGGGCGAAGTAGAGGAGCGGTGCCGTAACGACTGCTTGGGCCAAGACATACAACCCCAAGCCCATATACTGCTTTTGGAGCGAAACCGCGTTGAGCGCCCAGGAGTTGGCGATCCAGCTCACCACCATGAAGGCCCCCATCACGAGCAGCCAACTGTATTGCTGACCCACCATTAAGCCGACCATCTGCTCAGTGATGGGCAGGTTCAGCAATACCGCTTCGAGCAGGACGAAGGCTCCGATGGCCCCCGCGAGGTGCATGTAAGTTTTCGAGATGAAGGAAGCCCGCTCATCCTGGGTGGCTTGCGCCGCCGTGAGTGACATGAGACTGGCAACCGAATAAGGATTCTCTGATTGTTGCGAACTGAGATTCATCTTTTAACTCCGCGTAAAAGGATTTTATCACCGAGGCTTCGGTGTGGTGAGTTTATCTTAAATTCTAGCTCAGACCAAACCAATTTTCAGGCCTGTCCGTTTGAATTTTCGGATGTTTCGGCCAGATTTTGGCAAAGTGCGTCGATTGATTCCGCTAGGAGCATAAAATCATCTATATTCGGCGACCAGATCACCCACGAACCAAACACGACATCGAGCCGTAGAAACCACAGCCCCAAGATTTTCGTTGGGGCGGCGAAATACACGAGAGGAAACAATGATCGGTTTTGATTTCACCTATTTTGTTTACATTGCCCCGGCCCTGTTGCTGATGCTCTGGGCGCAGATGCGCGTGAAGTCCACGTTTGCGGCTGCCCAGAAAGTGGCGACGCCACTCAGTGGTGCCGCCGCCGCCCGCCATATCCTTGACTCCGCTGGATTGCACAACGTGGCGATTGAGCAAGTTCCTGGGCAGTTGTCGGACCACTATGATCCACGGGCCAAGGTGCTTCGCTTGAGTCAGGATGTTTACAGCAGCCGCTCGACCGCTGCGGTCGGAATAGCCGCCCACGAAGCGGGCCATGCTCTGCAAGACGCTCATAATTATCTGCCGCTGGTTATCCGCAACGCTGCGGTGCCAGCGGCGACCTTTGGCGGCAACATGAGCATGATCATGATTATTGCTGGCGCTTTGCTCTCCGCTCCTAAGTTGATCGTGGTTGGCATTGTTGCTTTTAGCTTTGTGGTGTTCTTCCAACTTGTGAATTTGCCCGTTGAGTTCGATGCCAGCAAGCGGGCGAAGCTGTTACTGGTCGAGCATGGCATAGTGGACACCGGTGACATGGTCTACGTGAACCGCGTGCTCAATGCGGCAGCCTGGACCTATGTGGCCGGCACGCTGCAGGCGGTGATGACGCTGCTGTACTACATCATGCGATTCACCGGCGGCAGCCGCGAATAGTATTTAGCCCTTCGCTAAGCCGCCAGCGGTCGCTTCCGGCTTAGCGGGAGCAAATATCCCCACCTGGAATCTTTCGCCCAAAGACAGTACGATAAAGCTGCATCAGTTGCTCGATTCGAGCGGCTGCGTTTCCGTCCTAGGTGGGGAGATTTTCGATGGTGCAGCGCTTCGCGAATCACGCGGCTTTGTTGGTGCTCGGCATCTTCGTGGGCATGGTCGTGTCGGTCGGTTGGTACGGCTTGGGGCAGGGGATTGCCGTCCAGGCCACCGCCACCCACGGCGAGGCCAACTTTGCCATCGCCACCGGCTTCGTCGATCCCGAAATCGAGGCCTTCTACTTTCTCGATTTTCTCACCGGCGATCTGCGGGCCGCCGTGGTCAGCCGTCGTACGGCGGACTTCGTCGCCTTCTTCGAGAAAAACATTCTCGAAGATTTCGGCACGCTCCCCAAGAATCCCAAATTCCTGATGGTCACGGGCCTCGCCAATATTCCGCGGGGGCAGGCTCCGTTTCAAGTCGGTAGCAGTTTTATTTACATCGCTGAGGCGTCGAGCGGCACGGTCAACGCCTACGCGTTACCTTGGAATGCCAGCCTGAACAACAAGGGCGAACCCCAGCGGGGCAGTTTTGTCCGCGTGGCGGGGGGGTCGTTCCGTACTGCCTTTGTTCGGGATGAATGAGCGAGCCATGCAGCTAACCGTCAACGGAGAGACACGCGAACTGGCCGAGGGGACAACCATCGCCGAGTTGCTCGCCGAGTTGGGGCTTGATCCACGCATGCTGGCCGTTGAGCGCAACCTGACGCTTGTGCCAAGGGCCCAACATGCAAACACACAACTCACCGCTGGCGACCGCTTGGAAGTCGTCACCCTGGTTGGTGGCGGCTAAAACCAATTAGCCGCGATTCAACGAATCGCTGGGAAATTACTGAAACACAATCATGTCCACAGACCTGCAAACCGAATCGACGCTCACCATCGGCACCCACACGCTCAGCAGTCGGCTGATTGTCGGCACGGGCAAATACGCCAACTATGCCCTGATGGGCGAAGCGCTCGAACGCTCGGGGACCGATTGCATTACGGTTGCCATACGGCGGGAGCGGCTGATCGACGCGGCAGGCAACAATCTGCTCGACTTCATCGACACCGAGCGCTACACATTGCTCCCCAACACGGCCGGTTGTTTCTCGGCGGAAGACGCGGTGCGTGTCGCGCGGTTGGGTCGAGAGATTCTGTTGGGCCTGGAAAACCCCGGCGCGGATTGGGTGAAGCTGGAAGTGTTGAGCGATACCAAGACTTTGCTCCCCGACCCGATTGCCACGCTCGAAGCAACGGAAAAGCTCGTGGCCGAGGGTTTTCAAGTGCTGTGCTATTCGACCGACGATCCCGTAGTGGCCCGCCGCTTGAAACAAGCCGGAGCGACAAGCGTGATGCCCGCCGGCAGTCCCATCGGCTCGGGGCAGGGGGTGCTCAATCCGAACAACATCCGCATTTGTTTGGAATATCTCAAGGATGGCGATCCCGATTACCCCGTGATTGTCGACGCCGGGGTCGGCACGGCGAGCGATGTCACGATTGCGATGGAATTGGGAGTCGATGGCGTCCTGCTGAACACCGGCATCGCGCATGCGCGCGACCCGCTCAAGATGGCCGATGCGATGCGCCATGCCACCGAAGCGGGCCGACTCGCGTACCTCGCCGGACGCATTCCGAAAAAGCTGTATGCCACGGCGAGCAGCCCCGAAGAAGGTACGATTACGGCAAAGCCAAGGTAGTATAATAAAGTGAGGAGTGCTCGATGGACGCTACAGATTTAGGTTTTGTGAAACATTGGCAGATCGCTGGGCCGATGCTCCAACGATTCGAGCGCGACGAGATGCGCCGATATACTGAGGTCGAGCGCCGTCGAGATATTTGCGCGCTATTGGATATTCCGTTCCACGCGATGCCATCAGCTTCATCTGGCCTAGTAGATCAACAACGACTTTTTCGTCGCCGGCAGTCATGAAACATGTCTTCGAAGCGGCTGCGGACATAACGCGTTTTATTGAAGCGCAGGGTTGGTCGTACTGCATTATCGGTGGTCTGGCAGTTGTTCGCTGGGGACGTGCGCGAGCCACTGTCGATGTTGATGTAACATTGCTTAGCGGCTTTGGCAAGGAAGAGGAGTTCATCGACGCGCTTCTGCGAAGTTACTCCCCTCGGCGCCCCGACGCGCGCGAGTTTGCGCTTATTAGCCGCGTCTTACTCCTCCAAACTCAAGGTGGCGTTGGGCTCGATGTCGCGCTCGCAGGTTTTCATTTTGAGGAACGACTCATAGAGCGGGCAACTCTCTACGAATTCCTTCCCGGTTTGAAATTAATGACGGCATCTGGGGAAGATTTGATTATTACCAAGGCCTTCGCCGGCAGACCACGAGACTGGAGCGATATCGAAGGTGTTGTCTTATGCCAGACCAAGTCGCTTGATTGGGAACTTATCATCAGTGAGTTAAGCCAATTGTGCGACTTGCTGGAATCACGGGAATCTCTGGACCAACTGCTTCAACTTCGCGACCAACTCACGGCAGAATGAAGGACCGATGCCGATCCCCACCACTCTTGATGTCACTGATATTCTTGGCCCCGAGGGCTCGATCGCGCGGCGGTTGTCGCAGTACGAAGAACGGCCGCAACAGTTGGCCATGGCCGAGGCGGTCGCGGCGGCGATTCGTGATAAGCGGCATCTTGTGGTCGAAGCGGGGACCGGCGTTGGCAAGAGCTTTGCCTATCTCGTGCCGGCCATTCTCGCCGCCACGCGGGAAGAAGGTTCTGAAAGCAAGGAAAAAAAGCCGCTGCGGATTGTGATCTCGACACACACGATCAGCCTCCAAGAACAATTGCTGCACAAGGATTTGCCGCTCCTCAATAGCGTGATCCCCCGCGAGTTTTCCGCCGTGTTGGTGAAAGGCCGTGGCAACTACATCAGCCTGCGACGCTTGCACAAAGCGCTAGCGCGGGGTGGCAGCTTGTTCGACAGTCACGAATCGGTCGAAGAACTGCGCGCGATTCGCGATTGGAGCGAGACCACCACCGACGGTTCGCGGAGCGATCTGTCGTATCAACCCGCGCTGCAAGTCTGGGACGAAGTGGCCAGCGACCATGGCAACTGCATGGGCCGCAATTGTCCCACCTACCGCAAATGTTTTTATTATCAGGATCGCCGCCGCGCGCAGAATGCGCAACTTTTGATCGTAAATCACGCGCTTTTTTTCAGCGACTTGGCGCTGCGGCGATCGGGGGTCAGCATTCTACCGGACTACGACGTGGTGGTGCTCGATGAAGCCCATACCGTGGAAGCGGTCGCCGCCGATCACATGGGAATCCGGCTCTCCAACGGGCAGATTGAATATATGCTCAGTCGGCTCTACAACGAGCGGACCAACAAGGGGTTGCTCGCCAACTACGAGCTGCATGATTTGCAACGACTCGTCGAGCGTTGTCGCATTGTTGCCGATGAATTTTTCGCGGACATGCTCGATTGGCAAGAAGCCAAAGCCCCCAGCAACGGCCGCGTGAATGCACCACTCGATATTAATAACCCACTCAGCGGCGAGCTGCAAAAACTCGCCCGCGAGGTGAAACGTGTCGGTGATATGCAGCAGGAGGACACCGAACGGCAAGATTACATCGCCGCGCACGACCGGTTGATCGCGCTCGCCGGGGAACTCAATTCTTGGCTGCGGCAGCAACTCGCCGGAGCGGTGTATTGGCTTGAAGCTTACAAAACCCGCCGAGGCGTGCCCCGATTGTCGCTCTTGGCTTCCCCCATCGACGTTGGCCCCCTGCTGCGAGATCAATTGTTCAACCAAGTCCCGACGGCGATTCTCACGAGCGCGACTCTCGCGGTCGGTAAGAGCGAGAATTTTGAATTCTTGCGCGACCGCATCGGTCTGGTGAAGAGCAACACGCTGCGGCTCGACAGCCCGTTTGATTATTCCGAGCAAGCGGAGCTGGTGACGCTGCGTGGAATGCCTGATCCCGCCACCGAACGGAATGAATTCGATCGGGCGTCGCTGGAAATGATCCGGCATTTTGTCCGCGAGAGTGATGGCCATGCGTTTGTGCTGTTCACGAGCTACGAATCGCTCCGCCGGGCGGCGACGCAACTCGCGCCCTGGTTGCGGGCCAATAATCTCAACTTATTGAGCCAAGCCGATGGCACGCCGCGTACGCAGATGATCGCACGATTTAAGGAAGACTCCCGGGCCGTGCTGTTGGGAACCGACAGCTTTTGGCAAGGGGTCGACGTGCCGGGCGATGCGCTGCAACTGGTGATCATCGCCAAGCTGCCGTTCAGCGTGCCGGATCGGCCACTCTTGGAAGCTCGCTTTGAGGCGATTCGCGAGGCCGGGGGAGAACCGTTTCGTGATTACCAACTTCCCGAAGCGGCGCTGAAACTCAAACAAGGCTTTGGCCGCCTGATCCGCAGCCGCACCGACACGGGCCGAGTGGTCATCCTCGACCCACGGGTTCACACGAAATCCTACGGCCGGACGTTTCTCGAATCGCTCCCCAATTGTCGAAAAACGCAACTTGATTATGCTATGTTGGTAGGTTCTTGAAAGGTTGAGGAACGCCCGTGGAACAAACTCCCAACTCATCGCCGGTCGACTCACAGCCCTCGCGGTTGCTCGCCCTCGACGCGTTTCGCGGGTTCACGATCCTGGCGATGATCTTGGTGAACAACCCCGGCGACTGGGGGCATCTGTATTGGCCGTTGGGTCACGCCCCCTGGCATGGCTGGACGCCGACCGATTTGGTGTTTCCCTTCTTCTTGTTCATCGTGGGGACCGCGCTGGCCTACTCCCTGCGAAAGTTTCGCCAAGGGGCTGAAATTTCTCCCACCGTCTATTGGCGGATCGCGCGGCGGACCGTGGTGCTCATTGCACTCGGACTCATGCTGAATCGCTCGACGGCGCTGCTGAATTTCTTTTTGGGGAACGCCGACATCCTCGACTGGAGCAATTGGCGCTTCCCCGGCGTGTTACAACGGATCGGTTTGGTCTATTTGATCGCATCGCTGGTGGTGCTGCACTTGGGATTGCGCGCGCAGGTTGTGCTCGCCGTGGCACTACTCCTGGGTTACTGGGGATTGTTCGCCTGGCTCCCCAACGACAACTATCAGGCGAACCTATCGCCAGAAGGAAATGTAGTGCGCAGCGTCGATCGTGCCGTGCTCGGCGAAAGTCACATGTACACGCAAGGCACAACCGAGAAGACTGATCCCGAGGGTTTGCTGAGTACTCTGCCGGCGGTTGTGACGGCGCTCGCCGGTTACTGGGTGGGGATGTTGATTCAGCGACAGGGGGTGAATGTGACAACCGTGGTTTGGCTGATGGCAGCGGGGGCGATTTGTGTATTGGTCGGACTGCTGTGGGGCACCGCGTTTCCCATCAACAAGAAACTCTGGACCAGCAGCTTTGTCGTGCTCACCGCGGGTTGGGCCACGATCGTTCTCGGCGCTTCACTGCTCATGTTCGACATCTGGGGCTGGCGGCGAATAGGCCGAGCCTTTGAAATCGTCGGCGTGAACGCCATCCTCGTGTTCATCGCGTCGGGACTCGCGGCCGTGCTGCTGAGCGTGACAAGGGTAGGCGAAGTCTCAACCAAACAGTGGCTTTACAGCAATCTATTCACGTCGTGGATCGAAAGTCCCCAGCTCGCGTCGCTCGGCTATGCACTCGCCACGGTCGCCTTCTGGTGGCTCGCGATGTGGTTGCTCTCTTTGCGCGGCTGGACAGTGAGAGTATAAAGCCGGTTTCAAAATCGCTAAGAATAACCGGACGCTATCGCGTGGCGGCTGATTTTATTAGCCGCGTGGCGCTAGCCACCGGTTTTTTGAAATTGCTGATAGTCGGGCGGTTGAGTTTTACCTAACCGTCGTATTGACCGGCGGTGGGGGCAATACCAATGTCGGCGTGGCCGCGCGGGTGGCGTCGATGTATTCGCGTAGCAATTCTCTCGTCGATTGGAACTCCGGGCGCGCGGTTAAATCAGCAAACTTGGCATTACCACCAACGAGTTCGAATCGCGAGTATGCTTGCTCCAAAGCGGCAACATCGGACCCATCCCCCGGAGTTTGCACATCAGCGGGCAAGGCCAGATATTTATCCCACTCGGGATTCAAGATTTGCCCCAGTTGTGTTGATGACCCCACGAGTGCTTGCCGCAGGGCCTCCACGCGCACTGGTGAAATCGCCGTTGCCTGGACGACTCCACTTGGAGCGGCAGCATTTCCTACGGCGGTAACGACGGCACTCGCTGGCTGAGCAGCCGCAGCCGCTTCGGCTCGTGCTCCACCGGTCAGTTCTGTCACGAAGGATTGCATTTGAAACGCCGCGGGCGGAATCACTTGGGGCGATTCTGGATCGGTCGAGCCGTAAAAGGCCATGTTGGCGGTTTGGTTCAGTTCGATCGCCGAACCATCGACCGAAGCCCCCAAGAACAGTCCGCGACTCCGCGAGTAGGACAGAATCTCGGCCTGTAGCGACGTGTCCGTCGCGGCAGCAGCATTGCGACCCACCGGTCCGGCAGCCGCGGCGGCATCGACGCCAATGGTAAATTTACCCTTGAGCAATCCTTCCACGCTGCGGCGGGTGGTGAACACCAGCACCACGTCGGTCCCTTGCACGCCGGCTTGCCAACCGACGCTCCCGCCGGTGAGCGTCACAAATCGGGGCAACCCCCAATTGCCGTCGGAATCGCGGATCACGACAATGCCGTGCCCCCGGCGAATACCAGCGACAAAGCCGATTTTGATCACCCGCGGAATGATGGCCAAACCTTGCGCATCGGCCAGCAAGCGGGCAGGAATCTGCCGACCAGGAATCGCGACCAATTCGGCCAGCACCTGCTCGCTTTGGGCAATCGTGGTCGCGGGATCGTTGGCCCGCACTTGGCTCGCGGCGCAGCAAACGACAACAAATAACAGGGCGATCCATCCGTGACGCATGATGAGCTCCATACTCCTGAGAACGAACGTAGGCAAGATAATTACGCGGCCAACCGCCATCTGGGTCGGAATTCTAATCCAGCGGGGAAGTTCTGAAAGCGCCAGAATATTTTGGAGGGTGAGTGCTAGCAAGGTGTCTGACGTGTTATTAGGGTAAGTCAAGTTTTATTTACCTGCGGCTGACACATGAAGAACGCAACGAGGTCTTCTAATGTTTCTATTTTCGCATACCAGGGATTTTGTTTCGTATTCGTAAAATCTCGGCCAGTGCGAAATGCTATTTCTTCCCCGATTTCATCAAGCTCACCATCGAGGTCCAATTCTGCATGGATCCGGTCAGTTTTTCTGATCGGAAACTCAACCAAAGGCTGCACTTGTTCGTACACGGCCCGAATGATCCATGTATCGATTAAACGGTAATCGAAGCTGCGGGCGAATGTGCAGAGCGACTCACCAACGCGCTGTCGAGCATAACGATAACGCCGATATTTTTCGTATACTGCTACGACAGCGACAATGACGACAAGAGCAGCGATGATCCAAGGTTGCTCCCACACAGCCCACATCAGCAATCCACTTGCAAAAACAAGATACGCCGAAAGCAAGATACCTGCACGCCATCCCAGGCGCTCTGGAACATATACCGGCATGCGATTTGAAGGTACACGTCTCATCGGCTAATACTCAGCTACTCAGCAAAGTGCCTTTACTCTTCCAACCACTCCCACGCAGATTCGATATCGCTGGCGTCGAAATACTCGATCTTCGCCATCGTAAACGGCTTGCAGACCTTGGCCATCCATTCTTCCCATTTCTTTTCGCCGACCAGCGCGATCCGCTCGATCTTGTTGCAGTGGGTGGTGGAAAACTTGGTGTCGTCCCACAGGGCGTGCATGTCCCAACCATGAAAGTCGTGGAACTGGGCGAGCAACCGCGCCTTGCCCGCTTGGGCGATGGCCGCGTCCACGAGGGGGACGAAGTGCTTGTAGTCTTCATCATGCAATTTGCCGGAGAGCTTGAAGCCGATGACTTTGCCCGTGCCACGATCGAGTTGCTCAATCATGTGAGGACTCCTAGAGAGAGGATGGTAAGGAGGGGTTTCGCTAAACAGGCCGCCGCGAGTGGGTCGGTTCTTCGCAGTATAACTTTTGTCGAGTAGGGGAACAATCGTTGGGCAATCAGTGAATTTCCGGGGGCCGTTGCACAATCGGTGCCGCGGCTGCGAGGATTTCTTCGCGGTTACGATTCAGGGGCGGATAGATGCGCTGGCAGTTGATGACCTGCTTGGTGTGCTTCGCCGCCGCGCCCTGGGCGATCACTTGGCGATCCCAGCCCTCGGTGTAGACCGCGCCCCAAGGCCCCAGGTCGAGTACGGTCACGTACCAATCAATTTTAAGCGGCAACATCGGCAAGCCGAACAAATCGCACACGACATTGTGCCCCGCGAACCGACCCATCGGCCGGCCATGTTGGCACGACATCACCGAAGTATGGGTGCCGCCCAAGGTGGCCGAGGCCACGTCTCCCGCCGCGAACACCTTGGTCATTCCCCGCACGCGCATGAATTCATCAACCGCGACGCGGCCCAAGCGATCTTTTTCGACGGGAAAGAGTTGCGTGAGTGGGTTCGCGTGCATGCCCGCGCACCAAACGACCGTGCGCGCGGGAATTTGCTCGCCCGTGGCCAGCGTGATGCCCTCAGCGGTGATCGCAGTAATCGCCGTGCCCAAACGAGTTTCGATGCCCAGCGCAGCAAGCGCTTGTTCTATCACCGGCCGTGCTGAGTCGCCCATGTCCGAACCGACGTGTGGGTTGTGATCGACGAGGATCACGCGGCACGGTTGCGTGATTTGCTGCTCGGCTTGCAGCTTCCGCAATCTTGCCGGCATTTCGGTGGCGGTTTCGGTGCCGGTCAGACCCGCGCCGACGACAACCACCGTCCATTGGCCCGGCGCGGCGGGTTGTTGAGCGAGCGATTGCAAGTGCGCACTCAGCCGTTCAGCAGCCGGGTAAGTATTGACGTCGAAACCATATTCCACCAAGCCCGGCACGGAGGGCCGCACGAGTTGACTGCCGAGTGCGAACACCAGTCGGTCATAAGCCAGCCGTTGCTCGCCTTGAGCCGTTTTTACGCTGACGACTTGCGACTCCCAATCGACATCGACCACTTTCCCTTCGACCCGCTGCACGCCAATGGGTTCGAGTACATCATCGAGCGGCACGCGAATCGCTGACAAGTCAGCTTCGTAATTCCGTACGCGGATGTTGTGGAAGGCGTCGGCGCTAACGAGCGTCACTTCGACATCCGCCTCACGGCCTAGCTCGGCGAGTTTGCGCTGTGCGCCCAAAGCACTCCACAAGCCGGCAAAGCCACCGCCAAGAACAAGGATTTGCTGGCGGCTCATAGCGCTGCTACTCCGCTTCATCATCCAAATGAAACTTGTGCATAATGCGATGGACCACTGGCGCGAGCGCGAGACTCGCCGCGACGAGGAAGACCAAGCCAGCGTAAAGGGCATAAAGGCCGGCAAAAACTTTGCCGCCGTTGGTGACCGGCGCGTTGATCGGTCCCATGCCCCCCATCAGCATCGCGGCGTTCAAGAACCCATCACGCCAGCTTAGGTTTTCGTAGTACCAATAGCCGATCATGCCCAGCGCTAGCGAAAACACCAATAACGCCAAGCCGGCTCCGCCATGCAGGAGCATTCTCCAGAGGAACTCTTGTCGCGAGAGCAGCGGATGGTCGATGCGTTCGTACATGGGGCGTTTTGTTTGTGACAGGGGCCGGCGATTGAAGATTTTAAGCGAACATCAAGCTCCAGAATATCCTCGATCCCGATCGTCTCGTCGAGACGAGAACTGCTCCTAATGTCATCCCGAGGGGAGTTCTGCGACCCGTGGGATCTGGTTTGCATCGCCCTCACGAATGGAAAACGTACGAGATTTGAACCCAGAATCTTCAAGTCGCGGAACTCCTTTCAGAATGACATTTTCTGTGACTTAGCAAGTACGTGAAATTTATCGATAGATCAACTACTACGCACTTTCTCCAACACAGATTTCCGGGCTTGAGCAATTGTCGAACTACAAACCCCACCAAGGATCCCACGATCGCGGGGATCAGTCCGAAAATGGCCACTGCTAAAAAAGATGGAAGGGTAATTGGATCGCCCGGCGGCAATGAAGGTCCGTAAATCATTTCAATGTAAGCAATTTGCCCAAAATACACACAAACTGGTGATAAGAACAAAAAATGCGAACCAAATAGTGCAGCGATAAAGCCGGCTGCGAATAAACACGCCCAGTAATAGTTGTCATAGGAATCCCACGGCTCGGTTCCGATAACATTCAGCAAATATGCCCAGATACAGCCGCCGAGCACAAAGCCGGTTGCCAATGGCACCGCAGGCGAAATATACGTTCTCCATCCCGGTAGTGGATGTGTATCGGTGTGAAGTTGGAGTATGGAATATTTCCCCGATTAGATTACGTCGCGTTTCAAAGGCTAACACCACACTTGATTCAAGTCAAAATGAGAGAATGTGCGATTCAAGCGACAAGCCAGATTCTTCGGTCGCCGGGGCTCCCTCAGAATGACATCGATCGCGCTCTATCCGCATGGAATCCCCTCAGTTGACCCGACCCCCAACCGTACTTAAACTAAAGAGTTTGGGGGACTTCGGGCGATTCCGGCATCTTTTCATGCTTGTGATTTTGCCCGTCCCTCGCGTTACTTTCGGAACACTCGCCGCCATGCTTGCCAAACGCGTTATTCCTTGCCTTGATGTCGACCGCGGGCGCGTGGTGAAGGGGACCAACTTCCTCAACCTCCGCGACGCCGGCGATCCGGTTGAGGTGGCCGCGCGCTACGAGCGGGAAGGGGCCGACGAGTTGGTGTTCCTCGACATCACCGCTAGCCACGAGGGGCGCGACATTATGCTCGACGTGGTCCGCCGGACCGCCGAGCAGGTGTTCATGCCGCTCACGGTGGGGGGTGGGATTCGTTCGCTCGAAGATATTCGCCAACTCCTCTTGGCAGGGTGCGACAAGGTCTCGATCAACTCGGCGGCGGTGCGTGATCCCGAATTTGTCCGCGCGGCGGCGTTGCGGTTTGGCAGTCAGTGCATTGTGGTGAACATCGATCCCAAGCGCGTCGACCGGCAGGGCAGGGAGGTTTTTGAGGTCCATATCAATGGTGGGCGGATCAGCACGGGACTCGAAGCGGTCGATTGGGCGCGGCGGGTCGAACAATTGGGGGCGGGGGAGATCGTGCTCACCAGCATGGATGCCGACGGCACCAAGGATGGCTACGATTTGGAAATCACGGCGGCGGTCAGCGAGGCGGTGTCGATCCCGGTGGTTGCCAGTGGCGGGGCAGGGTGCCCCCAACACTTGGCCGAGGCGGTGACCCTTGGCAAGGCCGACGCGGCGTTGGCGGCGAGCATTTTTCATTTCGGTGAATATACAATTCAAGAAACCAAACGAATCATGGCGAAATACGGCGTGGCGGTTCGCCTCGCGGCGTGACAGTTAATTAGCCGCGACTCAACGAGTCGCCGGTCCCAGCGGTTCGTTGAACCGCGGCTATTGTGGTGAGCAAAAAAAGTATTTGGTGGAGTTTCTCATGGGTAAATCCTCGGGAATTAACGAAGCGGATTTCGACAGTTTCGTGGCCAGACATCAAGAACTGGAAATCAACAAGCTGTTCCGCGCATGTGTGAAACTCGAAGCGAGCGACTTGCATCTGAAAGTCGGTCGCCCGCCGATGGTGCGCGTGGATGGTTCGCTGCGCCCCATGAATCGTGGGCCCATCGACGACGAAGAAATGGTCCGCCTCTGCTTCCCTTTGATGAACGAGCGGAGCCGCAAGATTTTTGATAAAGACGGCGGGGCCGACTTCGCGCACATGTGCGACGTGGACGGCACGAACTGGCGGTTCCGCGTGAATTTGATGCAGCAACTCGGTCACATCGGCATGGTCGCCCGGCGGGTGAATAGTTGGATACCTACGTTCGAGGGGCTCAATTTGCCTCCCTCCATCGAACGGCTCTGCACGTATGACCAGGGGATGGTGCTGCTTGCGGGCGTGACGGGTTCCGGCAAAAGCACGACAATTGCTTCGATGCTCAACTGGATCAACGCCCGTTATCGAAAGCATATTCTCACGCTGGAAGACCCCATCGAATTTGTGTTCACCGAGGACAAGTGCCTCATCAACCAACGCGAAATCGGGCTCGACGTGGTCGACTTTGAAATCGGCATGAAGCACGCCGTCCGCGAAGACCCTGACGTGATGCTCGTGGGCGAAATGCGTGATAGGGAAACTTTTATGACCGCCATCCACGCCGCGGAAACGGGTCACTTGGTGTTCGGAACCATCCACGCAAGCACGGCGGCATCGACGATCGGGCGTATTTTGGATTTATTCCCTTCAGAAATGCACGGCGCGTTACGCAGTGCGATGGCGATGAATATGAAAGGGATCATCGCCCAAAAGCTTTTGAAATCGATCAAACCCGGCGTCGGTCGGGTGCCAACGGTGGAAATCATGATCTTTTCACCCACGGTGCAAAAATTAATCCTCGAAGAAGAAGACCATCGCCTCAGCGGTGCGATCCGCGTCGGCAAGGAAGATGGCATGCAGAACTTCACCCAGAGTTTGAAAAAACTGGTCGACGATCAACTCATCGACCGCGAAGTTGCACTGGAAGTGGCTCCGAACCGGGAAGAATTGAAGATGGCACTCAAGGGAATCGACGTTTCGCAAGGCGGTATGATTTGATGATTATGCGTATTTGTTTTTCTCGAGCGATTGCCGCCACGGCGTTGCTGCTCGTTTTGGCTGCTGCCTCTTTGGCTCCGCGTGACGCAGGGGGCCAAACCCTCAGCGAGCTTGGCGCGACAAACGCGGCCAGGAATGAAATGATCAGCGGCGGGGCCAATGCTCCTCCCGCGCCGCAGCAACCGAATCAAGAAGAGTTGGGCGGCGCGCCTGCCGCTGCTGCTCCTGCGGCACCGACGCAAGTCGATCAAACGGCAGTCTTTCTGCAACAATCACAGACGCTCACTTTGAATATTCTCTTGGCTGCCAAGCTGCTCTTGTGGGTTGGCGTCGTCTGGATGTGGGTCGCGGCTGGTGATTGGGTCAACAAAGATTCGCAGATCTACGGCCTCGGCTACCAAAAATGGAGTCTCGTCCACTATCTGCCGTTTTTTATCGTGTCCTACATTCTGTTCTTCGTGCCTCTCGCCACATGGATCAAGGCCTTAATCTTATTCATCGTCTTTTTTGCAACGTGGCTTCCCTATGTCTTGGTTCACAACAAGAACGTCGAACCCCATCTCTCCGTTCTTACTGGCCCCTGGTGGCGGTTTGCGTTTGCCACCGTCATGGGAAGCATCGGCATTAAGGTGAGTTCGGAACGCCGCGCGGGCTATGAACAAGGCGCGCCCGTGGAACTGATGGCCATGGGGGCTGCCGATACGACGGCCAACAATGCGAACCTGATCACGGCTCGACATTCACCCGGCTATCTGCTGCTCAAAGACATTATGGCTGAGGTGATTAACCGCCGGGCCGACAAACTGATGCTCGACTTCACGGCGCAGGCGGTGACGGTTCGCTATGAGATCGACGGCGTGTGGCACCCCGGCGAGGCGCGCGATCGTGAATCAAGCGACGTAATGCTGGCCGTCATCAAAACCTTGGCCAATCTCAATGTGAAGGATCGTCGCAATAAACAGGAGGGCCGCTTCGGCGCGAAATACGATGGCAAGACCTACATCTGCCACGTCGCCACCCAAGGCGTGCAAACCGGCGAGCGCGTTGTCGTCAATCGCGTGGGAGAGAAACAGCGACTGGCCAAATATGAAGACCTTGGCATGCGCGAAGGACTCCAAAAGCAGTGGTCTGAAATTATGGGCTCCGACGCGGGCATGGTGATCTTTTCCGCGCTCCCCGGTGGCGGTCTCACGACAATGATGAACGTCTCGCTGGAAGAGACCGACCGCCTAATGCGTGACTTCTCTGCGATTGAAGAAGTCAACAACCGCGAACACGATCTGCAAAATATCGGCGTCACGACCTATGACGCCTCGAAGGGTGAAACTCCCGCGTCGATCTTGCCCGCGCTCATTCGCACCTATCCAAACGTGTATATCCTGCGCGACATGACCGACGTCGAAGCGGGCAAGCTGCTGTTCAAAGAGGCTGGCGACGACCGCGTGTTCATTACCAGCATCCGCGCCAAGGAAGCCGCCGAGGCCCTGTTAAGATTCTTGCAACTCAAAATGCCAGCGAAGGAATTTGCGACCACGGCCAAAGCGGTGCTCTACCAGCGGCTCATCCGCAAATTGTGTCCCGATTGCAAAGTTGGCTACTCGCCCTCAGCCGACGTGCTCAAGAAGCTGGGCATTCCTCCAGGCAAAGTCGAGAAACTCTACCGCCCGCCCAAACCAGAAGAAATCGAGAAACCGTGCAAGACCTGCCAAAACCTAGGCTATCTCGGTCGCACGGGGTTGTTTGAACTTTTGGTGGTCAATGACCAAATGCGCGAAATTCTGATCAAGCAACCCAAGCTGGAACTGTTGAAACAAGCCGCCAGGGCGGCCCGGCAGCGTTCGCTGCAAGAAGAAGGAGTATTGCTCGTGGCCCAAGGCACGACTTCACTCCAAGAACTCACCCGCGTTCTGCAACAATAATATCTAACGACGAAATGCCGCCATGCTCTTAGCCTATCTCGTTTGCTTTGTGTTTTTCGCCGCCGTCGCCATGACGATCAACGAAGGCTTGTGGAACAACGCCATCGGGTTGTTCTGCGTCGTACTCGGCGGCCTCTTGGGCATCTTTGTCGGCGTGCCGGCGGGCAATCTCCTCGGCGAACAAGCGGGCATGAGCGACGATAAAGCTTGGTTTTTCGTCTTCGCCGGCGTGTGGGGCGTGTTCGCGCTTTCGGTGCTCATCATGCGCCTGATGTTCGATCGCACCTCGCGAACCAAGATGAAATTCATCCCACTGATCGACAAATTCGCGGGGCCCGTCGTGGGTCTGCTGATGGCGATCATGTTCACCAGTTTCGCGACCTACACGCTGGATCGCATCCCTATCAAAGCCGGTCAGTGGAAATACGCCGATGCCGCGGATTGGCAAAAGAGCGTATTTAAGTATGGGCGAGCGCCGTTTTTGAATGTCGCCAACGCCTTCGCAGCGGGCGAAGGGCTTGATAATACGTTCGTGAGAAAGTGAGCCTTTATCACGCCCCTTCGCCACTGTGTCAAATCAAATAATTTCGTTATACTAAATGCATGGTTCTAACACACGTCACCACCACCATTTGGAATCTTGCGAGACAAGGTACGCCTTACGAGGCGGAATTTCTTGTTGATACTGGTGCCGTGGACTGCTTGGTGCCAGCGGACGCACTGGCTGCCGCCGGAGTGAAGGCGGAGGGAAGAGCCGTTTATGAATTGGCAAACGGTCAGCCCGTGGAGTACGACTACGGCTTCGTGCGAGTTGCCTTTCTCGGCGAAGAAACGGTTTCTCAAGTGATATTTGGCCCCGCCGATGCCGAGCCAATTTTGGGGGTCGTGGCTTTAGAGAACGCGGGAGTCGTCGTCGATCCAGTCTCCAAGACGCTCAAACGTCTACACGCCAAGCCGCTCAAGTGAGAAGCGTTGCGGGAACTTCCTCAAACCCCCTTGAAGATCAACTCCCGAAAACTGGTCCACTCGCTTGGCGTCGGCTGGTGATTTTCCTTGCAGACCAAGTCGGTGATCCATTGGTCGGTGCTGCGCAGACGGTTCGCCAGTTGCTGCACACAGTTAAGTACCAGTTTGAAGGCCACGGGACTTTCCGAAGCGTAGAGCTTATCAAAATCCGCGCGTGAGAGTCGCAGCATTTTCATTTCGGTGAGCGCGATCACGTCCGCCGAGTGCGGAGCGGCGTGAAAGAACGACATCTCGCCAAAGTAGCTAAAAGGTTCCAATTCGGTCAGCTTCAGCCGAGCACCATTCTCCGTGCGGCGCGTGACTTGGCACTTTCCTGCGAGAATGAACCAGAGATTTTGCTTCAACTCGTCCTGAGTGATGATGCGCTCACCCGGCGGGACTTCCACGGACACGGCGAGCGACATGATTTCTTTCCGCTCGCTGTCGCTGAAGTCTTTGAAAATGGAGAGACAAGCAAGTGAATCGGTTTGCATGGTATCGTTCATCCTGGTGCAAAAGTATCTGTAATCCCTCAGGTAATTCCCGCAAGCACGGTCGCACGTCCCACGCGGCTGATGGCCACCATGAACGCGGCGGTGCGGAGGCTCACTTGCCGTTCTTGCGACAGGTTCCAGACTTCCTCAAATGCCGAGGTGAGCACGCGGTCGAGCTCTTGCCGTACGCGATCCAGATTCCAGTTGTAATACTGCCGATTTTGTGCCCATTCAAAATAGCTGACCGTCACACCCCCTGAGTTGGCTAATATGTCGGGCAAAATTCGCACGCCCCGATTGGTGAGCATGTCGTCGGCGTCGGGGCGGATCGGTGCGTTGGCTGCTTCAATAATGAGTGGTGCCCGTACCTTGTCGGCATTCTCCGCCGTGATTACGCCGCCGAGCGCCGCAGGGATCAACACATGCACGTCGAGTTCTAGCAGCGCTTCGTTGGTGACGTGGTCGCCGCCCGAATAACCGGCGAGCGAATGGGAATTGGCGGCCGCATAACGGAGTGCGTCGGGAATATCGAGACCCGACTCGCGATAGTAGCCGCCGCTCAAGTCGCTGATCGCCACGACCTTGCATTCGGCCTCGTGCAAAAAATCCGCGGTGTGTGAGCCGACGTTGCCAAACCCCTGGATCGCCACGCGTGTTTTCTGCGATTTATGGCCCAACCGACCAATCGTTTTGAGCGTGAGAATTCCTACGCCGCGCCCCGTTGCTTCCTCGCGGCCCGGAATGCCATAGTATTCGACCGGCTTGCCGGTCACGACGCCCGGATTGAAGCCGTGGTACTTGTTGTATTGGTTCATAATCCAGGCCATCTCTTCTGGCCCGGTTCCCATGTCGGGGGCGGGAATGTCGACGTCGGGGCCGATGATATCGTGAATGCCGTCGATAAACTTGCGGGTGATTCGTTCCCGTTCACGATGGCTCAGTTTGCGCGCATCGACAGCAATGCCCCCCTTCGCGCCACCGTAGGGTATATTGACAACTGCCGTTTTCCAAGTCATCAGTGCCGCGAGGCTACGGACTTCGTCGAGATCGACCTCATGGTGATAACGCAGGCCCCCCTTCATCGGTCCCCGCGAATCGTCGTGCTGCACGCGGTAACCAATGAAGGTGTGCAATTCGCCGCTGTCCATTTCGATGGACACCTGCACCTGAACTTCCCGCTTGGGCGTCATGAGCAAGGTGCGCATGTTGCTGGTCAGGGCAAGCTGATCGGCCGCCCGATCAAAATAGTGCTGAACCGCTTCAAAAGCTTTCATCGTAGGTTCGTCGAGTAAAGAGTCTGGAAAAGTGCAGGGGAAACAGTGGATAATAAAGCGAGCCTTGGCCCGGCACAAGGAACATCATGCTAGGCAAGTTTAGCAGCGCGCAGTTCGGGATGCTGGGTGCCCTACGTTGCTAGCCCAAACGGGGTTCGATTTTCGCTCGAAGTATAGGATGAAACTATTGTGACGGACGACCCTCTCAAAATCGATACCTCGACCAGCCGACAACCTCCAGCGAAAAAGCGGCGAGGTTATGGCTGCTGGTTGTTGGCATTCGCGGCACTGTCTTTGTTAGCCAGCGTCTTTGCCTTGTTTCCAGGTTCTGCAAAACAACAGCTTGCGCAAGACCCTCAAAAGAAGCAATTAATCAACTTACAAGATGAAAACACCTTTCAAGATGTGCTGGCCGACGAATCGCAACTCCAGTGGATCTCGCCGACGGCTGGTCCACCGATCACACTCGAATATGTGCCGCTGGGGAGGCAAGTGATCCTGCATCTGCGCCCCACGGAGTTGCTGGCCAATGATGAGGGAGAAAAAGTTCTTGCCGCACTGGGGCCGTGGGGCGCTGGGATGGTCGGGCAAATCGAACAATTGTCCGGCATGAAGCTCGGCGAGATCGAAGCGCTGCTGATAGCCCTTCATCGAGACAACGATGCTTGGCTATGCACCTTGCGAATAACCTTAGTGACGCCCTGGACACAGCAAAAGCTGAAACAACGCATCGACGCAACCACGAATCAGAACCATGTTCTCTTCTCGCCGCAAACAGGGCAGGGGAGTGTGCTCGTTTCCTGCCCGCAGTCGATGCTTGCCGAACTCCATGAACGTGGCAGCGAGCCAGCGATTCTGGCGCGCGATCTGGAACGCCTGCTCGCCCGCACCGACGCTGACCGCAGCGTGACCCTGCTCATGCCGGCTAAGTTTTTAGACACCGAAGGCCGCGAACTTTTTCTTGATGGCGGCGAAAAACTGCTTGCCGCATTTCACGCGCTTGTTCCCGCGAATGCCAGCGCGGTCGCGATGAGTCTTGATTGGCGCGAAAACTTTTTCTGCGAACTCCAAGCGACGATCGTGCAGAATGCCCCGGCCCACCGCTTCGCCGCCAAGTTGGCCGAGCAACTTCAGTCCGCCGGACAGCAAATGGCGGCAGTGCTCGCATCCCAGCCCCCGCACCCCTACGGCCAAGCTATCGAAGCGCGCTTCCCCGCCATGCTCCAAATCCTCAGTCAACAGACCCGCACCTCGCACGACAAGGGCATCGCGCTAGCCCGGTGCTATCTGCCACCCCCCGCCGGCCATAATCTGATGCTCGCCAGCCGCTTGCGGCTTAGCGGTGATTCTTCTCCACTCACCAAGGCAACCGCACTTTCCATTTCTGACCAACTCAACAAAGTGACCACGCTTTCCTTCCCGAAAGAAACCCTCGAAAAAGCCCTGGAAATGCTCGCTGCGGACCTGGAAATCTCCATCCGAATCGCTGGCCGTGACCTACAATTGGAGGGTATCACCAAGAACCAAACCTTGTCGCTTGACCTACGTGATCGACCCGCCAGCGAAATCCTGGTCGAGGTCCTGCGGCGAGCCAATCCCGACCGGGAGGCGACCAGTGCCGCCGACCCGCAACAGAAACTAGTTTACGTGATTCGTGACGACGCGATCATTGTGACGACACGCAAAGCGGCCACCGAACGGGGCGAAGAATTGCCAGAAGTTTTTCGCGTTCCCGAGCAGTAGTCATTATACTTGGAGTTGAGAACACGCCCAGGGATTGCATTCCCTGGGTCCGACCTGCCTAATCACCCACGCGAACAGAGCGCATGGCTAGCGCGGAATTATTCAAAGTCACCTGCGTCACCTGTCAGTCGCATCTGTCAGTGCGCAATGCCGCGCTGATTGGGCAGATCGTTGGTTGCCCGAAGTGCAACAGCATGGTGGAAATCGCGCCTCCTGCCACAGCCACTCCGACCAAACCTCTTGCCGCTGCTGTGGCACCTGTTGTTGCGCAACCCTCATTCGAGGAACCACTCGGTAGTTTTGTCGAACCTGCCACGGTCGAGCCAGCATCACCCGCCTCCCTTACCGATGATCCTGTTGGCAGCGTCCTCGCCACGAGTTCGTCTTCGAGCGCGAAGTTCATCATCTGGGCCGTCGCGAGTTTCGTGATCGGGGCGACCCTCACCGGAGCGTTTTTGGTTCTGCGTTCCGGTGGTTCCGCGGAAGAAGTTGCCGCTGTTGAAACGAAAATTGCACCTGTGAATGAGCAGCCCAAGACTCCGCCAGTTGCCGAGGAATCCACGACAGAGGCAGCGCCGCCCAAAAAAACCAGCCCTGACATCGCCAAGAAAAGCAAAACACCTGCCGACGACAATCCATTTGAAGTGCAACCCGAACCCGCCGAACCGCCGCTCTTGGGTGTGATCGAGGAACCTATCGCCGAAGTTGCCGTCGCAGAACCGGCGGTAACTGCCACGGAAGAAGCCCCCGAGCAAAAGTTGGTGATCGAAAGCCCCGCCGAGCCACGGATCGCACGCAAGTTCGACCCGCTCGCCCTTGACCCCGAAGAGCTAAGTCTCAACGCGCTCAGCGAAGCTGGCACGGCAGACGCCGAAAATGCAGCTCCTGCCGACGAAGCCGTTCCGCAAGAAATCGAACCGCAACCCGTGCCGCCGCTGGCGAATGTGAGCAAGGTTGTGCGTCTCAACGAAAAATCAGGGGGTGCGAGTCGCAGTCGCTCCGCCGAGATACAACTGAACCGTGAGTTGCCCGCACTCACGTTGAAGGACATGCCGCTGTTGGATTTTCTTAACCTCGTGAGCCAACTGGCCGGCGTGCCGGTGAGTATCGCACCCGACCAGCTTCTCATGGCCGGCATCACACCGGGCAGACCGGTGTCGCTCGACACCTCAGCCAACAGTCTGGCCGACGCGCTGTCCGCGGTACTCAAGCCGCTCCACCTGGAAGCAACGACTGACGGCCCGCAGGTCGTGATCGTGCGCAAAGACGCGGCCAAGGTTCGCAGCGTTGATTACCCCATCGACGATTTGCTCGGGAATAAAACGACGGCGGCCGAGTTCGCCATTTGGATCGAAAAGCTGATTGCCCCCGAATCGTGGCAAGCCAACGGCGGCGACGGCAAGATCACCCTGTCGGAGAAATCTTTGCAGGTCGAGCAAACGCAGGCCGTGCAGTACCAAGTGCTCTTTTTCCTCGAACGCATTCGGCTAGCAAAACAGTTGCCGCTGCGGAGCCGTTACCCCGAACGTCTTTTAGCGGCGAAACCTCTGAGCGTCGGTATTGCCGACCGTCTCGCAGCACCGACGACTTTCACGTTCTCGCACGACACGCCGCTGGCCGAAGTGTTTCACTACTGGCAAGGCGAAGCGGGGCTGCCGATCTTCGTCGATTGGCCAGCGCTCGCCAGCGTTGACCTCTGGCTCGATTCCCAAGTGACGTGCGCAATCACGAACGAACCCTGGCAGACAGCCCTCGACACGGTCCTCGCCCCCCTCAACCTCGGTTGGCGACCGGCCCCCGGCGGCGGAATTCAAGTCACCTCCCGCGCGCGCATCGAGACCGAACCACAACTCGACATCTACCCCGCTGGCGCATGGCAAGGCGATGCCGCCGACGCTACCGTGATCAACGACACAGTGAACAAGCTTACCTACGTACGTGCCAGCGCCGCCGCACATCGCCAATAGGTGTCATCCTGAGAGAGCCTTAGCGACCGAAGGATCTGGCATGAAACACTCTGGGCATTGTAAATGTGCACGGATGGAAGCCAGATTCTTCAAGTCGCAGAACTCCTTTCAGAATGACATTCATCGATCACACCCCCGCGCCCAACACGCGATCCACCGCGTCGGCAATCCGTCGGCAACCCTTCATCATCTCCTCGAACTGCGCGAAGTTCAGCGATTGGTAGCCGTCGCTCATCGCCTTGTCGGGGTTCGGATGGACTTCAACAATGAGGCCGTCGGCACCCGCCGCGATCGCCGCTTTGGCCATCGCGGGGACCAAACTCGTGTGGCCCGTGCCGTGACTGGGGTCGATCACCACCGGCAAATGGGTCCGCTGTTGCACATACGGCACGGTGGCCAGCGGCAGGGTGAAGCGCGTGTGGGTCTCGAAGGTGCGAATTCCCCGCTCGCAGAGCATCACGTTGGGATTGCCGCCGTCCAGAATGTATTCCGCCGCGAGCAGGAATTCGTCAATCGTCGCACTCGGTCCGCGCTTTAACAGTGCCGCGCGATGCGACTTGCCCACCGCTTCGAGCAGCCGATAGTTCTGCATGTTGCGGGCACCGATTTGTAGCACGTCGCTGTATTCGCTCACCAAGTCCACGTCATCGGGCGAAACCACTTCGGTCACAATCGCGAGGCCCGTTTGTTTCCGTGCCTCGGCGAGCATCTTGAGCCCAACTTCCTTGAGCCCTTGGAAACTGTAGGGACTTGTACGCGGCTTGAACGCCCCACCACGCAGTGCCGACGCCCCGGCCGCTTTCACCGCGTGGGCACATGCCAAAATCTGTTCTTCGGTTTCTACCGAGCAGGGCCCGGCAATCACGCCAATCGTGCCGTTGCCCACCGACAAACTGCCGGCGGTGATGGTGGAACTTTCCGGCTTGAGTTCCCGGCTGGCCAATTTGTACGGAGCGAGAATCGGCAACACCTCATCCACCCCAGCACAACTCTCCAGCGAGCCAATCCCCGCCACCCGTTCCTCCCCCACGGCGGCAATGACGGTCCGCTCGGTCCCCTGAATCACAACCGGCTTAAGGCCCAAAGCCTCGACATGCGCCACTGCGTTATCAATATCCGCCTGCGCGCTCCCGCGTTTCATCACGATGATCATGGTTTTCTCCAAAAATAAACGATGTTTGGTTGGTTAAATTGTTTGAAAAGGAAAACTTTGGTGAGTAGGTGAGTATGTCATTCTGACAGGAGTTCCACGACTGGAAGAATCTTGATTCTAGTATCACACGTTAGGAAAGCGTGCAAAGACTTAAGCCAGATCCTTCGGTCGCCAAGGCTCCCTCAGGATGACGATTGCGCCCGGTTTTTTATCCGCACCTATTCTCGACCAACAAAAAAACCCCGAGAACCTGGCGGTGCTCGGGGCGATTGGTGTTTCGTATGCTGGCTAATTACCTGCTACGCACTCCCTCCGGCCCCGCTACCTCCAAAAAAGTAGCGAGTGGTGCTAAACCAAAAAGTGCCGTAGTAAGCGTGCATAGCTGTATTTTGGTCAGGAAATGCGGAGTTGGCAAGCGGAAAATTTTGGAGGGTATTGCGTTTCCATATTCGCCCAGCCGGAGGGCAACGCCCCTCCGGGAGTTTCAGGGAGACCATGGGCTTTTCCTCACTCACGGCAATTGACTGGCAGCTTCTCGCACGACAACCGGTCGTCGCGCGGTTTGGAGTTCCATTGCTATCAGTCGTGGTAACTTCACCACGACAACTTCACCGCGCGGCGGATCGATGCCGTAGAGTATGCCCGGTTCGCCGCGATCCCAAGCGAAACCTTGGCCGGCAATCGGCACGGCTAAGGTGCGAGTGAGGCGCAGAGTCGCACCCGCGCGGGGCAGGGCAAGTTCGTAAAGCTCGCCCCGGTCATGGCCCGTGCAATAAAGTAAGCCGTTTGGTCCCCAAGATCCGCCCGAGCAACTATGCGGCTCGAAGCGTTCGATCACATCGGGTAGAAACACCCAACCAGCCGTCCGCCGCCATTGGCGGTCGAACTTCACCAACGAAGTCCAGCGGGCATCTCTGGCGTGCGGGTCGTCATTGACTTTTTGGCTGTAGTGCGCGAACACGGCCCACCAGGCATCCTCATACCAGTCGATCCAGGTAAGCGAACCTTCATAAATGCCCAGGCTGTGCGAGCGGATGTGTTCGAGGGTGCGCGTGTCCCAGACTTCAATGGAGCTTGTTTCGGGGTAGTGCGGAAAATTTGAGTGGGCACAATACAGCAGCCCGTTGAGTACAATCCCCGAGTTCAAATGTTCGAGCGGCAATTCCGGCGTAGCCTGCCAGCGTTTCACGAACTCGCCGTTTTGTTTGGCATATTTGGCGACGACGCGGTTGCCAATGGCATAGAAATACTCGTCATCAACGGCCACGGCTTGCGTCGCTTCGGCGGCAGCAAAACGGCGGAGTTCGACGGCGGGTTGAATCACTGCGTCTTGTGCGACCAACAACCGCGTGAGCAAGAGCTTCAGTACCAAACTAAGAACGAGAGAACGCACACAATTAGCTCCGTGGACCAGTTCAGGCAAACTTCCACCACCAATATCGCTGATGAGTGTGAAGTTTGCGTGAGGGTCGTTAGAAGCTAGCTTTTCAGCGGTTTGCTGATGAAATCACAACGAAAAAGTACGTGGTGCTGCTACTGCTTCGTCCGGAAATCTGCCACAAGTGGTGAAAGAGCGACGCTAACCCTTACTCGATCATTCAGTTCGCTGTTCCGGCTGTTGATACACCCGGACGTAATCAACTTCAAAGCGTGCGGGAAATTTTGTCGTCGCAGGATCGCCCCCGTGAATCCCGCCAATCGCCAAGTTCAGCAGCAAGAAGTGCGGTTCTTGAAACGGCTCAGTTCCCGGCGGCTCGAGATTGATCGCTTTTTTGAGGGAGGTTTGGTTAAGCAACTTGCCATCAACGAAAATTTTGATCTCACGCGGATTCCAATCAAGCTGCCAGACATGGAATTCATCGGCCCAACTTGAAGTAAAGTCTTCGAGCGGAACGGTCAGCGCATCCCATACTGGTTGATAGCGCTTTCCCTGCCAGCAGACATTCGCTAGCAAACCGCCCGCATAGTACTCCATCACGTCAATCTCGCCACAGCCAGGCCATCTTCGCGCAGAGCCGAGTGTCCAGAACGCGGGCCACAAACCTGGCCGCACATCAATCCGTCCGCGCATGACGAACCGGCCATACTTCCACTCGTGCTTGCCCTTCGTCAACAAACAGGCTGAAGTGTATTCGGCGAACTCTCGACTACGTCGCCAATCGCGCGCTCCCGTCCTATAACGAGGATTTTTTATACGTTCTTGCCGTGCTTCGATGATCAAGAATCCATCACGACAGACCGCGTTCTCCTCCTGATACCATTGCAGTTCCTCATTCCGCTCAAATCCGTGTTCATAGGTCCAATTGTCAGCGTTCGGCGGGCCATCTTGGTCGAATTCGTCCGACCAGGCTAATTTGTAACTGTCCTCGTTAACCTTAGGTAGCGTAGAAGGTTGGGCAAATGTAGATTCCATAAGAATCGACAGGCAGGCAAAAAATAGAAAAAGTCGCATGATCTTAGGCTGTCTCACAAGCTTCTGATGGGATAGGCTTCTCTGTGACTTTTTTTGAGGAAATATCATCCTATTCTATCGAATAACAAACGGCATGTCCCTGGGAGTAAAATCTCACTCTCAAGCTGCCTGTCGCAGACCTAAAAATTTGCGTTGTGTTTTGCGTCGATATATTTTGCAAAATCCCTGGGCAAAGCCTGATGCTCATGCCAAAATAGGCGTTCTCGCGACGAGTAACTACCGCGAAATCTTTTGTCGCATTCTGTCTGGTTGAGGCACTTGGGGAGCATTTTCATGCCAAGGTTTGTTCTGTTTCTCTATTTATTCTTATTCGCCATCGTAACGCTGCTCAATCCCTTGTGCGCCGCCAATGATTGGGAAGATCCCGAGATAATTGGTCGCAACAAGTTGCGCCCAACGGCGACCATGTTCCGGTTTGATACAACGGAACTTGCAAGGCAAGGAGGCCGCGATGAGTCGCCCTACGTCAAGTTGCTGGCGGGTGATTGGAAATTTCAATACGTCAAAAACCCTGATGAGCGAACTGCGGACTTCTTCAAGCCGGATTTTTTCGATGGGGACTGGGATAATATCAAGGTGCCCTCGAATTGGGAGCGACAGGGCTTTGGTCAACCGATCTATACCAACATCATCTATCCGTTCGACAAGAATCCGCCTTTTATCGCCGGACCGAATGGCAACCCCGTCGGCTCGTACCGCCGTACCTTTGCGGTGCCCGCGGAATGGAGCAAAGAGAACCGCAAAATACTCTTGCACTTCGACGGCGTGGAATCCGCTTTCTATGTGTGGGTCAACGGCAAGGAAGTTGGTTACTCGGAAGATAGCCGCACACCTGCAGTCTTTGATATCACCGAATATCTCAAAGAGGGCGAGAATCTGCTGGCCGTCCAGGTCTTTCGTTGGAGTGACGGTTCTTATCTCGAAGACCAAGATTTTTGGCGAATGAGCGGCATTTATCGCGACGTTTATCTTGAAGGGCTTCCACAATTCCGCGTACAAGACTTCGAGGTGCTGACTGAATTCGACAAGTCGCTTGATGATGCGAAACTCAAGGTCAACGTCACGCTGGAAGACTCCACGAAAAAAGATGTCTCAGGCACACTACAAGCTCAGCTTTTTGACGAGAACGGCAAGGTCGTCGCCGAAGCAAATGCGCCGGTGAAGGCTGCCTCCCAGGCGGATGCTCAACAGACTCTCGCGCTCGACGTCGCCAAACCGAAGAAATGGTCCGCTGAAGCACCCAATCTTTATCGTTTGTTGCTAACTTTGCGCGATGAACAGGGTGAAACCATTGAAATCATTCCCGCGAATGTCGGTTTTCGGAAAGTCGAGATCACCGAGGGACTTCTGCGCGTCAATGGTCAGGAACTGCGTATCACGGGTACAAATCGTCATGAGCATGACCCCGTTACGGGGCATACTATTTCCGTTGATTCAATGATCAAAGACATTCTGCTGATGAAACAGCACAACATCAACACCGTCCGCGCCAGTCACTATCCCTACGATCCGCGCTGGTACGACCTCTGCGACAAATATGGGCTCTATGTGATTGACGAAGCCAACATCGAATCGCATGGCATGGGATACGGACCGGAATCACTGGCCAAGGATCCACGCTGGGGTAAAGCCCACATGGATCGCATGCAACGCATGGTCGAACGGGACAAGAATTACCCCTGCATCATTATCTGGTCGCTTGGGAATGAAGCCGGTAATGGCGTCAATTTCGAGTCCACTTATCGCTGGACCAAAGAGCGTGATCCTTCCCGACCGGTGCAGTACGAGCAAGCAGGCTGGAACTACTGGAACACGGATATCCGCTGTCCGATGTACGCCCGAATCGGAGAAATCGTGAACTACGCCCGCCACAATCCCGATCGACCTCTGGTGCTCTGCGAATACATGCACACGATGGGCAACAGCGGCGGTGGCTTCCAAGATTACTGGAACGTCATCGACGCTTGGCCGGCTTTGCAAGGAGGCTGCGTCTGGGATTGGGTCGATCAGGGGCTTCAAGAAACCGACGAAAACGGCGTGAAGTACTGCCGCTATGGTGGAGACTACGGCGACAAGCCGAATGACGACAACTTCTGCTGCAACGGCTTGGTACTGCCCGATCGCACTCCTAATCCCTCTTTACTCGAAGCCAAACATGCTTACCAGCCTGTCGGCATAAAAGTGATCGATGCAGCACGCGGGGTTGTCGAAATCGTGAATCGCTACAACTTTACGACGCTCGACACTCTGGAGGGAACTTGGCGTTTGGAAAAGGACGGCCAAGTCATTCAGCAGGGCACACTCAAAGATTTGCAAATCGCCCCCGGCGTACATCGGGAAGTGACCCTTGGATTCTCATTGCCAGCGCCCAAACCAGATCGCGAGTATTTCGTGACCGTTGAATTCTCGTTAAAGGAAGATACGCCTTGGGCCAAACGCGGACACATCATCGCGTCGGAACAGTTTCAACTTCCGATCCTGGCCATTGTTGCTGACAAAAAGGAAACCGCCGGCAAGGCCGTCGAAGTCGAAAGTGTTTCAGGAAAAATTGTATTGAAAGGCGATGGGTTTGCTGCCACTGTCAGCAAGTCCACCGGCGCTTTGGAATCTTACGTTTTCAACGGTCGCGAACTGTTTGCCAGTCCTCTTGTGCCGAATTTTTGGCGAGCCCCTAACGACAATGACGATGGGAGCCAGATGCCCAAGCGATTGGCTATCTGGAAGTCTGCAGGGCCGGAGAGAAAGGTTAGCGACGTGCAGGTGGTCAGCCTACCGAACGGTTCGGCCTCTGCTCAGGTCGAGCAAACAATTCTCGCGAACGACTCGCCCCTTATCACAAGCTACGTAGTCGATTCTACTGGTGCCATTCGTGTGACGATGACCTTTGATCCGACAGGAAAGCTGCCGGAATTGCCTCGCTTTGGCATGCAATTGGCGATACCTGCTGAGTTCAAAAACATCACCTATTTTGGCCGCGGTCCGCACGAAAACTATATTGATCGCAAAGCCAGTGCGTTCGTCTCCCGTTATCAAACTGACATCGAACATTTCACTCACAACTACACGCGGCCGCAAGAGAACGGCAATCGCACCGATGTCCGCTGGCTTGCACTCGCCGATGACAAGGGAGCTGGACTATTGCTTAGCGGCCAACCCCTGTTGAGCGTCAGCGCCTGGCCGTATTCCCAACAAGAACTCGAAGCTGCCAAGCACACCAACGAGTTGCCACAAAGTTCGTCGATTACCGTCAATCTCGACGATGCTCAGATGGGAGTGGGTGGCGACGATTCCTGGGGCGCGCTTCCCTATCCGGAATACTCTGTGCCGCCAGTTTATCGGACTTACTCGTTCGTCATGAGGCCATTTAAGAGCGGCGGAGATATTAGCGAAATTGCTCGTGTTGTCGAATGAAAACCAGCGGAACATGCCTGCGGTAAGGAAGGGGTATGCTTTCTCAGTCACGTGGCCAACAACGCTGAAAACCTCTTGTTATTATCGAGTACCGGAGGAGGGGGTCGAACCCTCACGCCCTTGCGGGCACTGGATTTTGAATCCAGCGCGTCTGCCATTCCGCCACTCCGGCAAATCGTTGGCAAGACCTAAGTTTACGAGGATTCATCGGGTCGTCAACGGCTTACAAAGCGGTGAATCTCTCGCTATTCGCTGAATTCTCGACCCAACCGCCCGAGGCGGCACTCAACTTCACGGCTTCGATCACGCGCATGTTGGCTACCGCGTCGGTGAGTGGTGTCGGCACGGGAGTGTCTTCCAAAATGGCTTGAGAAAAGGCATCACCCTGAAGCATGTACTGATCGCAGATCTCGAAGATGATTTCGTGAATTTGGCCGTTTATTTCATGCCAAATGCGGCACGGTTTGTCGGGCGGGGCATTGAAGGGAATCTCGATTTCTACCCGCCCTGTCGTCCCTAAGATGTTCACGCGCTGATACGGCACGAGTTGCGTCGAACACGTAAATGTTGAAGTGCCGCTGCCAAAATCCAACAGGCCGGAGGCCAGTCGATCCGTGCCAAAAGTCGGATCATATTCGACCCAGCCACACACGCGCTGCGGTTCTCGACCAAAGATAAAGCGTGCCACGGAGATGCCATAGCAGCCGATGTCCATGAGCGCACCACCACCTGCTGCGATGCTATTGCGAATATTGTTGGCATCGACGTTGTGATAGGAAAACGACGATTGCACGGAGCGCAGTTCACCGATCTCACCCGCGTCGACGAGTTGTTTGGCCTTCTGCCATTGCGGGTGGTGGCGATACATGAAAGCTTCCATCACCTTGAGTTTGGGATGGCGAGCCGCGACAGCGAGGAGTTCTTCGCATTCGACGGCAGACATGCCGAGCGGCTTTTCGCAGAGAACGTGCTTGCCAGCCTCCAAAGCCCGAATCGACCACGGCACATGTAAGTTGTTAGGCAGGGCATTGTAGATCGTATCGATTTCAGGATCGGCGAGCAGTGCTTCGTAGCTGCCATAAGCTCGGGGAATCCGCAGGCTCTTGGCGACTTGATCAGCGGTAGCTTGGTCGCGGGAGCAAATCGCGTTGATCTCGCACAATGCACTGCGCTGCATGGCGGGAATGACCTTTTGCGTGCCAATCTTGGCGGTGCTCAGAACTCCCCAGCGGATGCGTTTCATTTGTAGGCTCATTCGTGAAAAAAAGGGAATGAATTCAACAGACGGATTGTTTATGCTGGTGATACTTACAAAGCTTAACCGAGACTCGGACAAAATAGAACACAGATGAACACGGATCAAACGGATTTACGCGGATGCGATGCAGTGTCGCAGGTTGTCAACATCGCAGGGTATAAGTTTGCGCGGCTGACGAAGCTTGTCGAGCGACGGGACCGCTTGCGCGAGCTTGCTCATGACTTGGGGCTACGCGGCACGATTTTGTTGAGCGAAGAAGGAATCAATCTGTTCGTCGCGGGAGAGTCGGCATCCGTGCGACAATTGCTTGCTGACATTCAAGCAGACGCCGAGATCGGTTTGCTGGACGTGAAGGAAAGCCTGAGCGATTACCAACCTTTCAGCCGGATGTTGGTGAAGGTCAAGAAAGAAATTATTGCCTTTGGCGTGCCGGGAATCGACCCGGTCGATTTCCCCGCCGCCAAGATTTCGCCGCAGGAACTCAAGTCTTGGCTCGACTCCGGCAAGCCGTGCCACTTGCTCGATGTCCGCAACGACTACGAAGTTCGCTTGGGAACTTTTGAGAGTGCCGTGGCGATTGGCGTCGATCACTTTCGCCATTTCCCCACGGCCGTCGAGCAACTGCCCGAAGAACTGAAAACGGAACCGATCGTGATGTTTTGCACGGGCGGAATCCGCTGTGAGAAAGCGGGGCCTTTCATGCAGCAGGCCGGCTTCCGCGAGGTTTACCAACTCGATGGCGGGATTCTCAAATACTTTGAACTTTGCGGACAGGACCACTTCCACGGCGAGTGTTTCGTATTCGACAAGCGCGTGGCCCTCGATGCCCAGTTGCGGGAAACGCCCACGACGATTTGCTTTGCGTGCCAGCAGCCGCTCTCGGCTGAGGAGCAGGAGTCGGCGGACTATGTGGTAGGGGAGCGGTGTCCGTATTGCACGTGAGCCAAAGAAGCCTTGTCATTACTAGCTTGGCTTACAGAAGAATCCCTTTTGGCCGAAGGCCTATTTCACCGTAGCCTGGGGCAAACGAAGTGTCGCCCCAGGTTTATGAATCATTCCAAAGGTTTAGCCGAAGGCCATATTCAACCGTGGACCGAAACAGGCTGAATATGGCCTTCGGCCAAAGTTCGTTAATGCATCACATACCTGCGGCGATGCCGCAGGCTACGATGACAGAAGGCTATCGGCCAAGAGTTGCGGACGTCATGAGTGCCCCCCGTGCGTAAGGTCGACATCAACGACCGAACGAACAGCCTCACTCAAATGCCATACGAGCGGCATGGGCAGTGTCACTGCGGGCAAGTCCGGCACAGGCAATTGCGGCTCCGCGGCGATTCGTTCATCCGCGAGACGACGTTCTGTACTTCGGTCATCATTAGAGCATTGTGGCATGATTCCAAGATAATCCTGGACGAGCGTCGCATCAATTGCTTTCTAAGATTCAGTGAGATTGCCGCTGTCAGATTCTACTGATTGCGATAAACTTTGAGGCATCTTTCGGCAACCGCACGCATGCAAGAGTCATTCGTTTCAGGAGTAATAATGAGCACGGCCACTAACGAAGAACGCACTTTCCTCGGGCATCCGCCGGGACTCTTTGTGCTTTTCTTTGCCGAGATGTGGGAACGGTTTTCCTACTATGGCATGCGTGCGCTGCTGTTGCTTTACATGATGAAGGGTTTTCTGTCTTACAACGACAGCCGAGCTTATGCCGTCTATGGTGCCTACACGTCGTTAGTCTACATGACCCCCTTCTTCGGCGGCTTGTTGGCGGATCGTTTTCTTGGTCCGCGCGTGGCCGTGATTATCGGTGGGCTGTTGATGGCGGCGGGCCATTTGGTGATGACGCAAGAGAATACGACGCTCTTTTATGTCGCACTGGCCCTGTTAATCGCCGGCAACGGTTTTTTCAAACCGAATATCTCCGCGATGGTAGGCCAACTCTATCCCGCCAACAGCACGAAGCGCGACAGCGGATTCACTTTGTATTATATGGGCGTGAATTTGGGCGCATCGCTCAGCCCGTTGCTCTGCGGGTACATCGGCGAGAAGTACGGCTGGCATTATGGGTTCGGACTAGCGACGATAGGCATGTTGGTCGGTCTCGCTATTTTTGTCATGTCGACGTTGGTAACTCAGCTCTTGATCGGGTTTGGCGCTTTAGGGACTGTCTATTCACTTTACATTTATGTCCCTGACAATCTTACGGCCCAGCTTGTGAACGGCTTCGTGGCCCTCTGTTTGTTAACTGCCGGCATCATTTCCGTGCGGGCTCTTTCTCTCGGCGGCATTCCCGATGATGTGGGGCGCCCACCGAACGGTAAGGCACAGAATCTTATTCCGATACTTCTCGGCATCATAATTTGCGTGCCGCTACTTTCACTGTTTGTTTCGGATTTTTCGATTCTGCGTGAGGGGGGCAAACCCGTGCGCCTCATCTCTGACGCAACGATTGAAAGCATCAGTCCCGAGAGCGGAATACTGAGCGAGGTCGTCAAAACCTTCTTGACAGAGATTAGCAAGCCCGCCGGCATCCTCCTGACAGTCACCGGCCTCGTTGCGTTTGGGTATTTGATTTTCGAAACATTCCGCCTGGAGCTCGTCGCCCGGCAGCGGATGTACGTGGTTCTCATCCTGACGTTCTTCTCCATGCTGTTTTGGGCGTTCTTTGAGCAGGCGGGGAGCAGTGTCAACAACTTTACCGACCGCAACGTCGATCGCGTGGCGGAAACGCGCATCATCACCGCCGAGGACATCGGCGCGACGATTCAGATTCAGCCGACCCAGGAGCAGCTTGGCTTCACCAACGGCAACGCCATGTTCACGCTCTCGCAGCTCGACAAGCTAAGAAAAGCCAATCAAGTCGCGGACGATCAGGAAGGAACGCCAAATTTCACGATTGATTGGGTCGTCGCCGAGGATAATGTTGGCATGGGGCTGGCTGGCCGTAATAGCGAATTGGCGGCGAGCACCTTCCAGGCGGCGAATCCGGTGTTCATCTTGACGTTCGGCTTGGCGTTTACGGCGCTCTGGTCTTGGTTGGGCAGTCGGGGTAACGAACCGGCAACACCCTATAAGTTCGCGCTCGGATTGATGCAACTCGGTTTGGGCTTCGGCGCATTTTGGCTCGGCGCAGTCAATGCCGACTCGCGCGGCATGGTCGCAGTGACTTGGTTACTAGTGGGTTACATGTTGCAGACGACCGGCGAGCTATGCATCTCGCCGGTGGGATTGTCGATGGTCACTAAGCTTTCGCCCAAGGTGTTGGTCAGCACCGTAATGGGAGCATGGTTCTTGGCCACGGCGTTCTCGCAGTATCTGGCGATGATTATTTCCCAATTCACGGGTGTTTCCCATGGTGAGGGGGAAGAGAGGGTCATCCCGCCCCCCGTGGAAACGGTCAATCTCTACGGCGACGTTTTTCAGAGCATTGCCATCGCCGCCGTCGCTTCAGGGGTGATTTGCTTATTCCTCGCCCCGCTGCTGAAAAAGTGGATGCATGAAGGGAAACCATGAAATCTCTAATGCCTAATTGTCACGCCAACTGCATCGCCGCCCCGCGTAAGCTGCGGCCGTAGGGATCGTCGGTGCTTGGCGGTTCGAAAAGATGGATGTCCGTGGGATTCACACGCGCGAAGACGGATTTCCCCTCCGAGAGTATTCCCGACGGGATGCGGCAAACGATGCGCTTGCCGGAAGAGAGCACCAAGTACACGTCCATCATGCTCCCCAGCGGTTCGACGACCTGCACGGTGGCGGGCAAAGCATGGCCCTCGGTGGGATGCTCGTCAAGTTGGAAACTCTCGGGGCGAATACCCGCGATGATGGGCCGTCGTGCTTTCCCATCGAGCCACGACTCGTCCGCGCCATCGAGCCGCAATTGGGCTTCGCGGCTCACGAACCATAAGCGTCCGTCCGACTGTTCAAGTTCCCCCTCCAAGAAATTCATGGGTGGCATCCCGAGAAATCCCGCCACGAAGCGATCCGCCGGATTGCGATAGATTTCCAGCGGCGGCGCGCATTGCCGCTTCAAGCCGTCGCACATCACGCAAACCCGGTCGCCGAGCGTCATCGCCTCTTCTTGGTCGTGCGTCACATAGATCGTGGTTGTACCGAGTTGCCGATGGAGCCGCTTGATCTCGGCGCGGGTTTCCACGCGCAATTTCGCATCAAGATTCGAGAGCGGTTCGTCGAACAAAAACACGGCGGGCTTGCGAACGATGGCTCGCCCCAGGGCGACTCGCTGCCGCTGACCACCGGAAAGAGCCTTGGGTTTGCGATTCAAATACGGTTCAAGTCCCAAGAGTCCTGCCGCCCACTTCACCCGTTCATCAATCTCAGGCTTAGGCGTTTTTCGCATCTTCAGTGCGAACGCCATGTTGTCTCGGACGGTCATATGGGGATAAAGCGCGTAATTTTGAAAGACCATCGCAATGTCGCGATCACGAGGATGCACGTCGTTGACGATGCGGTCGCCGATGCGCAACGTGCCGCCAGAGATCGACTCCAACCCCGCGATCATGCGGAGCGTGGTGCTCTTGCCGCAGCCAGATGGGCCCACGAGCACGAGAAACTCGCCATCGGCGATCTTGAGATCGAGATCGCGGACGCCGTACACGTCGCCCGCATAAATCTTCGCCACACCATCGAGAGTGACCGCGGCCATGAAAATTCTTTCGCTCAGATATTTTTCAGAAAAGCAACGCCCGGACGGCGTGAATTTTATTATAATCCCGCGGAAGGCGAAGTGCATCCACACGGAGCAACTTTTCTGCGTTGCACAAGGAGTGCCCGCAACGCCCGGCTCGAACCTAATCGACGTATCGGTGGACTACCGGGAAAACGACCGCATTCTCAATCGCGAAATCCAAGAACGCAGCCAACTCGTGTGAGAACGATCATGCCACTCGAACAATATCCGTACTATTTGGCGAACAAAGCCGAGCAGCCCAACGCCGATCTGGAAGTCACCGACAAATATACCGGCAAGGTGGTCACCCGCGTTGCCATGGCCGATGCCGAGGCCATCGACAAGGCGATTGCCGCCGCGGCTGCTGCCACTGAGCCCACCCGGCGGATGCCTCCCTACGAGCGTCAAGCCGTGTTGCACTACTGCATCCAACGTTTCCAAGAACGGAGCGCTGAACTTGCCGAACTTTTGTGTCTCGAAGCGGGGAAACCGATCCGCGATAGTCGCGCCGAGGTGAGCCGCTTGATCGATACGTTTCGCGTCGCAGCGGAAGAGTCGGTCCGTATGACCGGCGAGGTGCTGAACCTGGAAATCTCGCCACGGGCACGGGGCTATCGAGGCATGGTTCAACACGTACCGATTGGACCTTGCTCATTCATTTCACCGTTTAACTTTCCGCTCAATCTGGCCGCGCACAAAATCGCACCCGCCATTGCGGTGGGTTGTCCATTTGTCCTGAAACCCGCGAGCCGCACGCCCCTGGGAGCGATCATCATTGGCGAAATCCTCGCGGAAACCAATTTGCCAGCCGGTGCGTTTTCGATTCTGCCGTGTCATCGCGATGGGGCCGATTTGTTCACCACCGATGAGCGGCTGAAACTCCTGAGCTTCACCGGTTCGCCGGAAGTGGGTTGGGATTTGAAAGCCCGCGCGGGCAAGAAGAAAGTTGTGCTGGAACTCGGCGGCAACGCCGCTTGCGTGATCGATGCCGACGCGAATCTGGCTGACGCGGTCGCGCGGCTGATTGTTGGTGCGTTTTACCAATCGGGGCAAAGTTGCATCGGCGTCCAGCGCATTCTTGTGCATGAATCCGTTTATGACGAGTTGAAGCAGCAGCTCGTCGAGAAAACAAAAAAACTGGTGAGCGGTGATCCTAAGAACGAAGACACGTTCATCGGCCCCATGATCGACGAGAAGGAAGCCAGGCGTTTAGAAGAATGGATCAACTCCGCCATTGCCGCGGGTGGGAAGCTACTCTGCGGCGGCAAGCGCGCGGGTGCCATGCTCGAAGCCACTTTGCTCGAAGATGTGCCCAAGGATCAAACCCTCTGCACCAATGAAGCGTTTGGTCCCGTGGCCGTGCTCAGCAAGTTCAAGGATTTCGACGCGGCTCTCGCTGAGGTGAATGACAGCGTTTTCGGCCTCCAAGCCGGCATCTTCACCCGCGACATCTACAAAATGCAAAAAGCGTGGGATCGCCTGGAAGTAGGGGGGGTCATCATCGGCGATGTGCCATCCTGGCGCGTCGACAATATGCCTTACGGCGGCGTGAAAGACAGCGGCCTCGGTCGCGAAGGAATTCGCTATGCGATGCGGGACATGACCGAGGAACGGCTGCTCGTCATCCGCACTCCCGCTAGCGAGCTGTGATGGAAATCCTGCTCTCTCAGAAATCGTAACCGAATCGCATGCCAAAAATATCAGTCTGAGGATCCGAACCACCGGCGATGTCCGAGAAGGCATGGACATAGTTTGTCGTTACGCGCATGAACGGATTGAGATACCAATTGAGCCCGACCGTGAGATCGGTCAATCTTCCACCAGCAATATTGGCATCGTCGAGATCCAGTTGCGACATCCGCAACGCTATTTGCCAGGCCCCTGGACCCGTGCAGATGGTCTGGCTCTTGGACTCGCCCGCGTAGCCGACGAAATCTCGCAGCGGGATCACTCGACCAAAGGTGCCAAACTGCTTGAGATAGGGTCGATGTTCACCGGTGAGGAAATAGCTTACCTCGCTGTACCAACCATAGAATTGGGGGTTTTGACCGCCAACGTCATCGACCGTCGTGAACGTGAATTCTCCCTGCCAAGCCAGTGAGTTATTCACCAAGGCGAGTTCGCTGCCCCAGAGTTGATAAGAGTCGGCAAGAAAGTTTCCCGTGTCGACAAAAAAGGGCACATTGTTCGTGACCGAGCCAATACGAGCTTCTGGCTGCGCCCTGAATCGCACCACGCCATTGTTTGAGCCGCGAAAACTATGCGCGGCTCCAAGATGTAAATAGCGGCAGCAATTGTTCGACTCTGAGTAATAAGGCAAGAACGTGATCCGGCTCGTCACGGCGCTATCAAAATTGTCGCCGACGTCGTCCCCAAAGACATCGCTATCCGCGCGGAAAAGACCGAGTCCCCAGGCACTGTGCTCTTCAAAGGCGGTGTTGTTCACCATCACACCCATGTTGCGCGCGGGAACAAACGCCTGATCCATCAGCGATCGTTCCATAAACGTCGTGAATCGATTCGCGGTCAATCGTTCCAAGCTAAAGGGCTCAAAAAAATGGCCGACCCTGGCTCGACCAACCAGCGGCAGATCGTTGATTCCACCAAAAACGTCCAGGAAAGAGGGCCGACCAGAGAGAGCGAAATCCATCTCGATGCGATACGCGGTCGGGCCATAATCGCCGAACATGCCGATCCGCGCGCGGCGAAACGCCTCGCCATTTTCGATATCACCAAAGGCCGCCTTGCTCGCCGCGTCTTGGTTAAACCAATAGTTATCCGCCTGCAATTGACCCGTCCAGTTGACGGAGGGAACTTGGGGAGCTGATCCCTTATGCGGCGCGGGTTTGCTAGCTTTCTCTTGCTCCGCGAACTTTCTCTCGGCCTCGGCGGCTTCCAATTCCTCAAGCCGCGCTAGGATCGCGGCAAGCGCGGGATCACCGACATCCTCCGAGGTACTCTCCCTCCAGGAATCTTGTTGTGCATTTTCCCCGAGAGGGTCAGGTAGTCGAATCGGCTCACCCTGAGCAGGGGTCGTCATTGCGCAGAGCGCGATAGCCTGCAATACAATCAACAAATGCAGCGGAGCAGACCAGATAAGAATACGCATGCCAGAATCCACCGAGGTCGATGTCCCGTGAGAGTAGGCGGCCTCCGGCGGTCCAGTGAGCAGCATTACGGCATCATGGTAAATAAGTATCGGCGTATTGCCGCGCCGCTATTGAATGCATGCATTGATAGCATCCCGCGGCACCGAGATTTTTCGCTCCGCTTACAGAGATTCAGCTGGAATAGCACTCTGTCCCTCACCACCGTGGCAGGTCGGCGGGTCAGAGAAATTGAAGAAAGTGGCCCGCCAAGCAAGCTGGGGAACTAGGATTTGAACCTATTATTTTTCTGCGGAAGTCACAAGGCACTTGATGGACACTTGCGTGGCAAAGCTCGATACAGTTGAAGTTACGTCAATTTGCTAGGCACGTTGCAAGGGAGACACATTGAGGTTGTGTGGCCCATATTGTGTCGGATTTGTGTCGGTTTTCGCACGCAAAGTGAATGGCCAGCATTAAGCCGATTTCCAAAGTCTGGCCCAGAAGCACGCCACAATCAATAATCATTTGGATGGGAAGTTTGAACTTGTGGCACTGATCCAGTACTGAATCAAAGGAAAATAATCGATCCGTTGCGTATCCCGAAGAAAGTAGATGCCAAGCCAAGGCAATTTGCTGATGGGGTGGCAATAGGAAGTGCGATTAGAGCGCTGGTTACCGGAACCAAAGGTCCACGACAGACCACTTTTTTAGAAATCTACGAGTCCGGTTAACACATTGATCCAATAAGATTCTGTCCGGGCACCCCGAATTGCCTCCCACATCCTCAGTCCAGAAGTCGCCAACAAAGTTCAATCAGTGCCCTGCCCCAACCCTCAGGGCGGTTCGTCGGGTTCTATAAAGCGCAGTTATTATGAGCGGCACCAATCCGAAAGAACGGCCAGTGGTACACACCTCCGTACACGCATGAACTGCGCAAATTCGACGAATCTGCGAAATTTGCAACGGCGGGATCCGCTTTCCGAGGGTTTATTTAGAGGGGCGCTCTGATTCTTGATCAGTTGCTCGCTTCAATTCCAGTCATTCAGCTCGTCCAAGAGTTCGTCGAGCAACCCACCGACAAATTCGGCCGAGTTCGTGATTTCCGAGCGATAGAGCGTCAGCAGCCTTGCCGGAATGCCCAAGCAACATACGGGCGGACCGTTCTCAGGATCGAATGGATTCGGAAACGCCGCGAGCCAGAGGGCAACGTCGATGCCTCGGTAATTGAAGCACAGACTCTGGCCAGCGTGCCACCAGGGAATGCCAAGTGCGTCCAAGTGGTCTCCACAAATGTCGCGCAGCCACGAGTAAAGATCGGGATTGTTGACCACGGTCCCCTCTCCTATCTGGACCTTGTACCGAAGTGCCATAAACAGATGCTCGAAGAACCGCCCAAATTCGATACCCTTTGTCGCTCTAGGGCCGAGAATCGCGACCATTCACCTTGGGAAACTGGCAGTAAATCCCACTAACCCGTTGGGGTTCTCCTCGATTCGTCAGCGTCATTAGTGTTATGGGGCCAGAAATATGCGTATCTGAGACTCCATTGGCTTTGGTATTTGTGTAAATCTCCAATTTTTGCAAAAAATAGTTGATATGCCGCAAAACCCCCGCTAACATCTGGGCATGTATGGGACGGCATTCTAGCGATCGCATCTCGAGGCACTTCCTCTAATTGACTTGCTACATCCGGTTTTGTCACCAAGCGGCACGGATTTGCTGACTTAATCGATATCGAATTTCCTTCCAGCGGTCTGAGTCACCTTAAACCGATCCGTGTACACACCGTGAGATGGTTTATGCGACATGGAGTTTGCACCAGTGGGTAGCAGCGCAATCTGAGGATCAGGACACTAAGATTTGCTGCATGGAATTCCGACAGCACTGTGATCATCAAGTTTCAGCTCTCTACATTAGCGAGAGAGATCAACAATAACGGTCAGCCACTTGTCTCTGCCCTTGGCATACTAGCGAGGGCGTATCGATACGCCCAGGATACCAACGTCGACCTTTGGGAATACGCAACTCCCATCAGTGAATTTCGCTATGTCGGCGTGACCGTCAATGAGCTCCGCTGGTTGCTTTTTTCTGGTCTTGCCGTCCATGCCAAGGAAGTAAGTGATCCGACTGGACAGGCCCGTGGGAGAATGTCCCCCGTGTAGTTGAAAAGCATGGCGGTTCCTCCGCCCAGAAGATACCTTCTGGGAAGAACCATTTTCCCTTTATTGGAGGAACCAACCATGCCCAAGCAAGCGTATCGGAAGCGGCGGCCGTGTGACAAGCGGGCTCAACCGGCGGCGGAATTGCCCC
>Ga0163150_10000390_pt1 | contig 82151 bp, 52 predicted proteins | sample OliLakLV19P2IB_FD_148628 | JGI IMG/M metagenome (GOLD analysis project Ga0163150, IMG submission 148628) | Freshwater microbial mat bacterial communities from Lake Vanda, McMurdo Dry Valleys, Antarctica - Oligotrophic Lake LV.19.P2.IB | ecosystem: Environmental > Aquatic > Freshwater > Lake >... | reverse complement strand
TGGCTATGACTACTGAATAAGACACAATATGACCGGGGTTCGAGTCAACTGCCGCAGACCAATTAAGAGCGCAGGGGAATCCGGTCAATAGTACATTGTCAGCTGTTACGAGTCCGAAATTGCCCGGAGCGCGATTTACGAAAGTCTGTGAACTTAATGGGGAAGTCGGCACCTCTGAAATGGGGAGATTATCAGCCAAGACTAGTGGTTCCTGATAATATGTGTAATCAGCTATTACAGAAAAAGTGTCATTAGGATTTGCCCCCTCTTGTGCGGTTATGATCACCTGACAATCGCCCAGTGTGGAGTCCATTGGCACGATAATCAATTGCTCCAAATCATCATCCATATCCATATCAAGCTCTATAAATTCCGCGCCCTCTACTTCGATGACGTCTTTTGAGACTTCTCTACCCAGTGGATCAATGACCTTAATATCAACCGGTGAATGTGTGGTCACGGTAAGTGCCATTGGCCGCTTGGGTTCGACTGACATAAGTACACCGTCGTAGCCGTCGACTTTTAAAGTTGCGGCCATTGAGGGATACTTTTTATTTGGATTCAGACAGTTGTAAAAATTGTTACCAAGCACTGTTCCTACGCCTTCAATCTCGCCATTGGCATAAAGACCCTCAGCAACAGACTGGAACGATCCATGACTGAGACCTACGAAAGTCACAATCAAGTCGCCTACGGCTATTCCCGCCTTGGCGCCTTGATAAGTGCAGTTGTCAATAAGCCCCTTCTCAAATAGCTTGTCAACTCCATCGTCGATAACTTGAACCGCCGAACTCCATGGCAGATCAATGGTGCGCAGTGCAAGCTGTCCCTGGGCTTTAGCGCATTTAATCAGGTTGGGTGTGTTGCAGTCAGTCATAATTATCGTGTTAACTTCTGAAAAGAAATTTCCGCTTGGAAACGCCGAGCGGTGCGCAGTTGCCAAACTATTCTTCACCGATCCATATACAGAATTGAGGGCTTTTGTCACTGCGCTATTCTGTACTTTTATTCGGGTATTATTGGCTCGACGGCTCAGCGTACTCGTCGCCGTTTCAAATGAACGCTTCACGTTTCCCGTCTTGATTTCATAATTTCGCTTTAATGGAAGCAAGACATCTTTAAAAGTAATCGCGGCCCGGGCACTTTGGTTCGCATACAAAGGCAGGTTATACATCTCCTTGATTTCACCAACAAGCGTACTGCACGCGAACACATACATATGCACACCTTCTACTGTGCCTGCGGTTGGCGCGCTGTAACTAAACGAACCGTTGGCTGCGACTGGTGTGCTTGTGATGATATCCTGAGCGGGGTCTTCCACTATCAATACGCCCGATGTTGGCGCGTAGGGTAGACCGCTGAGATGGGTGAGCGTCCCGCTTATAGTAACTTGGTCGCCTACAAATTCCCCCTGGACTACTTCGTTGAATTCTATATGCGGATACGGGTCAGTCACCAGCACATTATCAAAGCTGACATCGCAACTGCCGAATGCTCCGGTATAACAGGTCAGGCCGATTCCACCAGAGTAATAGATATCGGCGGTATCAGTGTACGTTATCCGTTCGACGCCATTGACAAAAACATGAAAGGTTTCATCGACACACTGTACTTTGAGCGTATACCAGTTCCCATTCGTATTGGCCGCCGGGGCAGAGGCAAGCAAATCAGGAAGACCCGCGTCAGTCCGTTTGGTCAGCAAGATCTCGCCTGCGCCGCCCGGCCCTGAACCAGCGCGGAGATTTAACCCGTACCAGTGATTGGCATCCTGGAGTCTGAAATTTACAACCTTATCTACTCCGGCGTTTCCTTTGACATCTACTTGATAATCATAGTTGCGCCAAGTGGAATCGCCAACAGACCGAATACAATAGACTTGTTGTCCCGTAGCGGAGGTCAGCCAAATGCCACTGCCCGACTGCCAACTACAACTGCCGGATGTAGGAACCCACAATTGATTCGGACTGGAAGTGAAATAATCTGAGAAAACGGGTACAAACGGGGTAGGTCCGGCCCCGCCCTTATTAATCAAAATCGAGACGCTGTTGGAACTAACATTCGCGACCGCCAGATCAGCTTTCCCGTCCCCGTCAAAGTCGGCGGAAGTAACTGAGCGGGGATTACTTCCCACCCCGTAATTCACCGCCGCCGCAAAGGTCCCGTTACCGTTGTTTTTCAGGATCGAGACACTGTTGAAAGAGTTATTCGCGACCGCCAGATCAGCTTTCCCGTCCCCGTCAAAGTCGGCGGAAATAACTGAAGAAGGATAACTCCCGACCCCGTAATTCGCCGCTACTGCAAAGGTCCCGTTGCCGTTGTTTTTCAGGATCGAGACATTGTTGGAATTGGTATTCGCGACCGCCAGATCAGCTTTCCCGTCCCCGTCAAAGTCGGCGGAAGTAACTGAAACAGGGCCAACCCCCACCCCGTAATTCACTACTGCCGCAAAAGTTCCGTTGCCGTTGTTTTTCAGGATCGAGACAACGCTGGAACTATTAATCGTGACACCCGTGACAGCCAGATCAGCTTTCCCGTCCCCGTCAAAGTCGGCGGAAGTAACTGAAGAAGGACTATCCCCCACCCCGTAATTCACCGCTGCCGCAAAGGTCCCGTTGCCGTTGTTTTTCAGGATAGAGACACTGGCGGAATAGTAATTCGTAACCGCCAGATCAGCTTTCCCGTCCCCGTCAAAGTCGGCGGACGTAACCGACAAGGGATCGCTGCTCCCCACCCCGTAATTCACCGCTGCCGCAAAGGTCCCGTTGCCGTTGTTTTTCAGGATAGAGACACTGGCGGAATAGTAATTCGTAACCGCCAGATCAGCTTTCCCGTCCCCGTCAAAGTCGGCGGAAGTAACTGAATAAGGATTATTCCCCATCCCGTAATTCACCGCTGCCGCAAAGGTCCCGTTGCCGTTGTTTTTCAGGATCGAGACACTGATGGAACTAAAATTCGTAACCGCCAGATCAGCTTTCCCGTCCCCGTCAAAGTCGGCGGAAGTAACTGAAGCAGGACTACTCCCCACCCCGTAATTCACCACTACTGCAAAGGTCCCGTTGCCGTTGTTTTTCAGGATCGAGACACTGATGGAAAGGACATTCGTGACCGCCAGATCAGCTCTCCCGTCCCCGTCAAAGTCGGCGGAAGTAACTGAATAAGAATAACTCCCTACCCCGTAATTCACCGCTGACGCGAAGGTCCCGTTGCCGTTGTTTTTCAGGATCGAGACGGTGTTGGCATTGCCATTCGCGACCGCCAGATCAGGTTTCCCGTCCCCGTCAAAGTCGGCGGACGTAACCGACAAGGGATCGCTGCTCCCCACCCCGTAATTCACCGCTGCCGCAAAGGTCCCGTTGCCGTTGTTTTTCAGGATCGAGACACTGATGGAACTAACATTCGCGACCGCCAGATCAGCTTTCCCGTCCCCGTCAAAGTCGGCGGAAGTAACTGAGCGGGGATTACTTCCCACCCCGTAATTCACCGCCGCCGCAAAGGTCCCGTTACCGTTGTTTTTCAGGATCGAGACACTGTTGGAACCGTCGTTTGCGACCGCCAGATCAGCTCTCCCGTCCCCGTCAAAGTCGGCGGAAGTAACTGAATAAGGATAAATCCCCACCCCGTAATTGACCGCTCCCGCAAAGGTCCCGTTGCCGTTGTTTTTCAGGATCGAGACAGTGTAGGAAGTGAGATTCGTGACCGCCAGATCAGGTTTCCCGTCACCGTCAAAGTCGGCGGAAGTAACTGAATAAGGATAAATCCCCACCCCGTAATTGACCGCTCCCGCAAAGGTCCCGTTGCCGTTGTTTTTCAGGATCGAGACACTGGCGGAATTGTAATTCGCGACCGCCAGATCAGCTTTCCCGTCCCCATCAAAGTCGGCGGAAGTAACTGAAAAGGGCCTATCCCCCACCCCGTAATTGACCGCTCCCGCAAAGGTCCCGTTGCCGTTGTTTTTCAGGATCGAGACACTGGCGGAACCCCAGTTCGCGACCGCCAGATCAGGTTTCCCGTCCCCGTCAAAGTCGGCGGAAGTAACTGAATAAGGATTAAGCCCCACCCCGTAATCGAGGCGAACATCAAAGAGCGGGTCAAAGGCAGTCGAAGAACTTGGAATCAAGCCGCACAGGATAAGTGATGTTAGCATTAGGATACGATTCATAGATTTTCCCAACCTGTTTCAAAGATTTAACAGAGCGTGTGCGTGTATATACTTAGATAGAATAGTGGTTTTCAGGGATATGTCAAGGGGGATTATGGTAGCAAGAGGAACTGAGTATTGTGTGGTGTCGGGCGCCCTCCACGAAGATGAAGATGGATTCTCCGCCTTCGGCGGACTGGAATGACATTGTGACGGGTTCTCCGATATTCGTAGGTCAGTGACCCTTCGGGTCCTGACGTCTTCTTCTTTCGTTCGGGGCGTCTCGCCCCCGCACCAAGTGACCAAGACCCGACGGAATAGAAAAGAAGACAGTCAGGCGGGGGCTTTCAAGTCCGCCGAAGGAGGACGCCTGACTGCACTTCTATTTACCCTGGATTCCGGCCTGCGCCGGAATGACATTTTGAGGGATTGAGATTGTGAGGGGAATGATTTTGTGGTGTCGGGCGTCCTGCACGAAGACGAAGATGGTTCCCAGCGTGCGCTGGGATGACATTGTGACGGGTTCTCCGATATTCGTAGGTCAGTCCCGCCGCGGCGGACTGACGTCTTCTCATCGGTGCGCGACAGGGACGTCCCGCACGAAGAATTAAGAAGTGCAGTCAGCCTTCTATTTTGTCATTCCAGCGCACGCTGGGAACCATCTTCGTCCGTGCAGTCGGGCGTCTCTGCCTGACTGTCTCGACGTGTCGGACATCCGCCACAGCGGACAGCCTGCACGAAGAATCAAGGCCAAATTCCCCAGCACGTCATTGCGAGTTTCACTTTCTTAAGTGAAACGTGGCAATCTCATATTCTCTTCTCTCTGGTGCAGGCTAGAGATTTTCGAATCCGCCAAAGCGGGCAGGCCGGTACCCAGTTTTGATATTCGTGCGGGACGTCCCGGTCGCGCACAGCGTGGCCGTCAGGTCACCCGCCGTGGGCGGACTTCGGAAGCCTCAGCACTCACTCCTCGCTTTTCACTCGAAGTGACCAAGACCCGACGGAATAGAAAAGAAGACAGTCGGGCATCCACCACGGCGGAGTGTGGTACAAGAATAAAAGAGAAGATGAAGATGGATTCTCCGCCGTGGCGGACGGGAATGACATTAGCGGGGGGAACTAGCCACAGCAGACAGACGCGCACCAGAGTGATCGTCAGGGCATCCCCCCTCGCTTGACATTTTTGGGTTTTCTGTTACTTTGAAGAAGGCTTTACATAGACGAAATTAGGGAGTTGAAACCGAGAGATGCGAACAAAGGCCGATGTAGTGATTATCGGCGGAGGGATTATTGGTCTCTCTGTTGCCTTTTATCTCGCCCGCGCCAAATACGGGCAGATTGTCGTGCTTGAGAAAGAACGTTTTCTCGGTTCAGACTCCACCGCCAAAGCCGCCAAATAAGTCATTGTCGTATATGCGGAACTTTTACAACTTTCAAATGCTATAAAATTACTAAGACTTACCGTTGTTCCATCGATAAGAAGAGGGCATGAGTTCGGAACGCGAATCACAATTTTTTTGCAGTGAGGATAATATTATGTTAGATGGATTCAGCGCATCCGCGATTTACGGAGTGCACATCATTCACTATTTGTCCCAACATCCCGAAAAACCTTCGATAACCTCCACCGAGATTGCCCGGGCATATAACATCCCGTACGACTCGACAATGAAGGTGCTCCGTCAACTGGCCAAATCAGGGCTGGTAATGGCTCATCGGGGTTTCAAAGGCGGCTTTTCGCTTCGCAAAACCGCGCAGGAAATCAGCCTTGGCGATGTTGTCGAAAGTATCGAAGGCTCAATTGAAGTGAGAGATCCCTTGGCTGATACAGTCGGCGACGGGATGATACGCGCATCAATAGGGACAATTATGACTGAGGCTCTGCTTACTCTGAGAAACTCGATCAAGGCTATTACGATTGACCACTTGGGCCAGCATGTGCACAATGTGACTATGGCCCCGGGCCGAATCACAACTCAAATGAGCAGATCGAATAATTCGCTCGAATAATTCGCTTAAGTCTTTAATTTTTCAGCCATTTCGGGAGTAGGACACTACTACCGAAATGGCTGTTTTCTTTTTTTGTGAACCGTGTACCCCACTCCGCCACGGCGGACGGTGGGTTTTTCATGTCTTACATTTTTATGCACCCCCCACAATAATTTCGAACTTGTTAATCACAAGCTCACTGAAAATATATTAGCAAAAAAAAAATGACCGAATTTTCATGCACTCTTTTTGTGCACAGCAATTCCAGTCTCATGCCCAATAAATGTGCAACTGCCAAAGTGGCGGAAATATGCCAGACTTGCTTGACATTGCAGTCAATCTCTACTATTTTTTTAGGATATGAATCGCGAAGAGATACTTGAGTTTATCAAAAGTAAAACGTCCCACCCGATGAAAATCAAGGAGTTGGCTAAGGCTCTTGATATTGACAGCTCGGAGTATACTCAGTTCCGTAAAACGATTAAGTCATTGCTGGACAGCGGAGATTTGGTAAATCTGAATCGCTCGAGGATCGGTGTTGCCGACGAAATGAATATTATGGTGGGGAAACTTTCACTCTCTCGCAACGGAACCGGATTTCTGATGCGGGAAGGGGTTGAAGAGGATATTCTCATTCCACCGACTATGCTATTTACCGCTCTTGATGGCGATAAAGTGATGGTCCGGCTTCGCGGCTTCGTCGGCGAAAGACAAAGCGGTGAAATCATCAAAGTTGTCGAACGTACTCCGCGAAATATAGTCGGCCTGTTCAAACAGGTACGGCTCTTCAATTACATCGTTCCGGACAATCCCAAATTACACCGCGACATCTACATTCATGAATCCGAGACGCTTGGCGCGAAAGACGGCCAGAAGGTTGTTGCGGTGCTCACGGCATGGGATGACCCATATCTCAATCCCGAAGGGAAAATTGTAGAGATACTCGGACTGCCAAATGCGCCCGGGGTCGATATGCTCACTGTCATCAAAAGCTTTGGGCTTCCTGAGCAGTTTCCAGCCGATGTCATCGCCGAAGCCGAACAGGCATCAGCAAAACTTTCAGATGTGTCAATGGCTGACCGGCTTGATCTGACCAATGAGTGCATTTACACAATTGACCCCTTCGACGCGAAAGACCATGACGATGCTGTATCGGTTATAAAAATTGATGGCGGTTTTCGGCTTGGTGTTCATATAGCCGATGTTGCATATTTTGTCGAGGAAGGCTCCGCACTCGACAAAGAAGCCATGCTTCGCGGAAACTCGGTCTATCTCCCTGGTTTGGTGGTACCCATGCTTCCTGAAGCGCTTTCAAACGATGTCTGCTCTCTGAAACCAAATCGAAAGCGGCTCGCCCACTCAATTTTTCTGGATTTTGACACCAAGGGGAAATTGCTGACATGGAAAATGGCCGACACCGTTATTCAGTCTAAGGCCAAGCTTTCGTATGAACAGGTACAGGATTTTTTTGATAATACTAAAGAGGTGACCGAGATAACGGAAGAAGTCGCCGACAATCTTTTTCTTGCCAGACAACTGGCAACATTACTAAGTAAACGTCGCTTCTCCGAGGGTTCGCTCGATTTCGATTTGCCGGAATCAAAAATTATACTCAACGAAAATGGGGAAGTGCTCGATCTGGTCAACAAAGTCCGGCTTGAGTCACATCGGCTCATCGAAGAGTTCATGCTGGCCGCGAATCGGGCTGTGGCAATACAGGCCTTTCGAATGGCGATGCCGTTTATTTATCGCGTCCATGACAAGCCGTCACTTGAGACACTCCAGACCTTTTCTGAGACAATGGAACGGCTTGGTAAGAGCTTTCCGGTTTCGCCCACAATGCGGCCGGTGCAGTTTGCGCGTTTTCTCGAAAGCATTGCCGATTCCCCTGAGTCGGAGTTTATCAATGAACTGATGCTTCGCTCGATGAAAAAAGCTGTGTACCAGCGTGACAATATCGGGCATTTCGGGCTGGCCTTTTTGCATTACACCCATTTTACATCGCCCATACGGCGATACGCCGATTTGCTTGTACACCGGCTCACCCGCCACCTGAGGCGCGGGCCGTATCCGGGACCGCTTGCGAAAAAAGTCGGATCTATAATCGATTCTGTAAGCAAGCAGACCTCAGACACCGAGCGCGTGGCAGAAGCCGCGGAACGTCAGGCGATAAAAATTAAACAAGTCGCCTTTATGGCCAAACATGTCGGTCAGGAATATGACGGCGTTATCTCGGGTGTGATGCCGTTCGGTTTTTTTGTTCGGCTAAAAAATATGGGCGTGGAAGGTTTGGTGAGAGTATCGACCATCGACGATGACTACTATATTCATGATGAGAAGCATTACCGGCTTGTTGGCCGTCGCAATAAGCGGAGTTTTCGCATGGCGGATCCGGTGCGGGTCAGCATTTTGAAAGTGGATGTGACACGAAATGAGATTGATCTCGCCCTTGTGACAGAACCAGAGACACAGACAAGACCCAAAACAAAGATAACCAAATCGGCCGCCTTCCCGCATCCGGCCAAAAAAAGGTCGGGGCCACCGAAAGCGCTCAAACATCGCGGGAAGAAAAAGAAGTAGAGATTTCGAAAGCGTGCATACTCGCATATTCGGGTTAGACCATGAATAGCCTTCTTCAAGTAGCAGTTTTAGCCGACCGAGATTCATTTGATCGAAGCGGGATTAAGTGGGAAAGGCTCGGCACACTCGCCGCTGAACTCGCAGAAATATATCAATTGGTCAAAGAACAGAAGATCGATCTCATTATTGTGGGGCGGAATCGGCATGAGGTCACGCCTTCAGTCGCACTGAGACTTCGCAGGCATAACGGCCTAACTGAAATCTGGCAGGTTTCAGATGTCGAAAGAGTCGATCCTCCCTATCCTCATTTCGATGGTTCGATATCTGTGGACCTCGATCAAAAGGGATTGGCAGATAAAATAAAGCAGATTCTCGCCGACGGTGAACTGCTGAAATCATATGGGATAGTATCCCGCTCGCCATTGATGAAGGTTCTTGCGCGGACAATCTCCCGAGTTGCCCCAAGCGATATCTCGGTGCTCATCGTTGGTCCTTCTGGTTCAGGTAAAGAACTTGTCGCCAAAGCACTCCATGCCGACTCAACCCGCTCAAAGAATCCGTTTGTGGCAATCAACTGCGGTGCATTGGCTGAGGGAATTTTAGAATCAGAGCTGTTTGGGCATGAAAAGGGAGCCTTCACAGGTTCGGTCGGAAAACGGGATGGGCTGTTTCATAAGGCTGAAGGTGGCACTATCTTCCTCGATGAAATTGGCGAAACAAAACCGGATATGCAGGTGAAGCTGCTTCGTGTGCTTGAAGACGGCGCGTATTACCCAGTGGGGTCATCCAGTCCCAAACGCGCCAATGTGCGGGTAGTGGCGGCGACAAATCGGGACCTTACGGAAGCAATTTCCGAGCGTCAGTTTCGGGAGGATTTGTACTTTCGTATTGGTGTTGTAAAAATCATTCTGCCGCCTCTGCTTAACCGCAAACAGGATATACAGCCGTTGCTTGAATATTTTTGGCGAGATGAGCCTGATTTGCAGTGCGCCGAGTCTGCTTTGGAATTGCTTGGCCGCTATGATTGGCCCGGTAATATTCGACAGCTGAAAAATTTTGCACTTCGAATGGCGGCCCTGAAACCGCCCGGTCTGGTGAGGGCTGAAGATGTCGAGCGTTTTCTTGATGAACAGCGTTCAACTTCGACACATCTGCCGGTCGCCACAGGCCGGACAGTGGAGGCAGCGGGGCAGGAGTTGATGTACCGGGCTATACTCTCATTGGGTAACGAAGTGCGGACTCTTCGTGATCTGATAACGTCAAATCTGCCCAGCCAAAACTCCGGGTATAACAACCACGCGACGGGTATGAGCGTGGAAACGACATCGACGATGGATGGGATGGAAAAAACGCTTATTGCTAAGTCTTTGGCCGAAACCAATGGGAATCGCAAAGAGGCCGCACGACGACTGGGTATAGGCGAGCGCACGCTCTATAGGAAACTTACCAAGTATAATCTGAGTTGAGAAAATGATAGCCATCATGAAATTGAAATTTATTCTATGTATTGTATGTCTGCTCAGCTTTCTCTTTATATCGGAGACAATTTTCGCTCAAGGGCTGTCGCTGGATGTCTATCCATCGGAAGATGAGCTTCTCGAAGCTTTCCTCTCAGGGGAGATAGATTACGAGCAGTATCTGCTTATTCAGGAGATTCAACTCTTTGGAGTTGATTCAAGTCACTCGTATCTGCTGCATCAGATTCCGAATCTTGGCCTTTCGCAAAGGTATTTTCAAGGCAGGACAACTTCGCGCGAAGCCGATCAGGAGACTGGATTTGTCGCGCCTGTTGTTCCGGGTACGGGAAAGTTGGCGTACAGGTATTCTGAGCAACTGAATGAAAATGAAACGGGCCGGTATCGATTTTCCGGGTTTGTTAATCTGAGTGAGCATTGGCAGGCTAAAGGGCAACTATACAAAGAATACTCGGGTGTTGAACGGGTTACCTTTCGCTCATTTGAATATCATGACACGCGCTCAGTGCACACTGTCAAAATCGGCAATTTCATCGAGCAGTTTGGTCTGGGGAGTATCATCGGCTATAGGGGGAAACTATTTCAATATTCGGATAAGCTCGATGATGAGTCGATTCTCTTTCCGGACTTCGGCGGTTTTAACGGATTGTACATAGCGGCTCTGGCTGATGACGTCGCCAGTGAAGCAATGATTTCGTATAACCGAGGCGCAGAGCATACGCTCCTGACGTTTGGAACTATCGCTTCTCGCAAAATTAATGACCTCACAACGGGCTTGCAGTTCGGCCTCAACCATTTGGCTGACCGAAGGGTTGGCCACAATCGACAAACCGCGACGGCGTTCAATAATTCAAAACTGGGACTCACAGGACATTTTGACTACCCATCGGGCTACACCGCGCTTGAATTAACGGGCCAAGCTGGAAGTATCAATGACCGTGGGGGGTATGTCACCGATGGTGCGGCTTTGGTTGAGGGTATTCATCAGAATGAGCGGATTCAGTTTCAATACGCAGGCTGGTTTTATGGAGATCGCTGGCAGGATCTATCGGGGGGCGGAAGAAGCGCTCCACTTAGGCACACGACAACTCTTGACAGTGTCGACTTTGAGTTTAGCGATAAGCGAAAAGATCAGAAAGGGGCTCTGCTTAAGGGAATTGTTTCTCCGAGTGAAAATTATCAGATAATAAGCTCATTGCATGGCGCGGGATACAATGCCGATACATCGCTCACCCAGATAGGTCTGGGCTTAATTCGAAAGTTAAACCCCGATTTTTCGCTTCGTGTCGATTATCTTGGGACTATGCGAACCGGACAGACGTTGACAGACGATGAAGAAAGTTTTGTTCAGACATTCCAGATAGAAAGCCGGTGGGGTCATCCGCGCTGGTCTGTTCGTCAAAGGGTAAGTTATCGCAGCAACAACGCAAAACAAACCGTTGGGCTTTTCGCGCATGTACGCTATATGCCTGCTCCGGCTCTCACATTTGACCTGTGGACAAATTTCAGTTCTATTGATGAAGTTGGCATCCAGCGAGCAAACGGATACTTCAGGTCAGAGTTCTCACTATTCAATTCTCTTCGCGCGGCCCTCAAACTCGGTCATACTTATGCCTCAAACAGCGTAAAGAAAAACCAGGGCGTTGCAACTTTTGAATTGACGGCGACGCTGTGACACGGCACAACGCTAGCGTTCTTTTTGTCTGCGTGTTTTTTATTCTGACCTTTGGGCCCTCACACATTCTTGCAGGTCTGATTGTCAACGAAGTCCTGGCCAATGAACCCGACAGCACACAGACGTTGGAGTGGTTTGAACTCTACAACGACCAGATTCAGGCGACAAATGTAAAGCTGTATAACATACGAGTTGGAGCGCAGACGCTCACTCTCGATACCATACAAGGTCTTACTCTTCTGCCGCGCATGTACGCAGTTGTCTGCCGTGATACAGCCGCCGTCAAAGCGCGTTGGCCGGAGATGGCGGAATGGACAAATACAAGGTTTTACCAGGAATCATTTGCTCTGCCGAACACCATCGATTCGGTCTCGTTATTTTTTGGCGCGACGCTTATATCAACTCTAAAGTGGAATGCCGCGGGTATAGACGGCTATTCGTGGGAGCGAGTCAATCCGGCATTGGCTGTTGTTTCTCAATCGATCGACAGAATTGGCTCGACACCGGGATTTATTAATTCTCTCACACTTGTCGTTGATGATCTGGCTGTAATCAGTGTGCAGGTCACCCCTGACACTGGAGCCGCGAGAGTCGCAGTGACTATTGCGAATAAGAGCCCGCAACAAGTGACTGGCGGGAGTCTCAGGCTATTTTTTGCAGATTCGCTTATCCCATCATTTGAAGGGGCTGAAATTATTTCAGTGCCGCTGCCGCCAGTTGATCCGGGATTCAATACTTTGGCTTCGCAAACCATAATGGTCAATGGCATCCATCAGTACATTGGGGCTTCGGTAAACAGCGACCCGCGAAACAGAAATAATCGAATGGATGCGGTCGTTACGGGCAATCTCTTTCCGCCGTTGCAGCTGAATGAATTTTTGGCAAATCCAACCGGCGCCCTTTTCAGTGAGTGGGTAGAACTTAAGAGCCTGCTATCAAATGACTCAGTCGATCTTGCGGGATGGCAGCTCGGCGACGCGCTTGACCTTCGCGTTTTAAGTCCGACATCTATAGTGATTCCGCCCGGAGAGTATGTTGTTGCCTGTCAAAATCTCAGCAACATGCTGGTTTTTTATCCAAATATTCCAAGCCAGACAATTGAACCGCCGAGTTGGCCATCGCTGAATGAAGCAAGCGATATTGTCCGGCTTGTCGATCCGTACGGCTTTGAAGTGTACCGCTTCACTTACACAAATAGCTGGGATGACAATGCAACGTGGAGCCGAGGAGAGACTCTTGGACGGGAAAACGACTGGGGACGCTCAGAGCCTAATGGCGGGACACCGGGGGAAATGAATGTTGTGCTCTTTACCGCCGATTCAAGTAATGAACTTTCGATAAAGCTCGAACCGAGGATTTTTACGCCCGATGGGGATGGAGTCTATGATATGCTTACTATCACGATCAATCCGCCTGAGGCGTCATCGTATTCGTTGAAAATTTACGACCGGCAGGGACGAATAGTGCGCACGTTACTTGATAACGATGCTGATTTTCGCGGGCAATATGAGTGGGATGGGACGAATGAAAATGGGCGGCGTCAGCCTATTGGAATATATATAATATATTTTGAGGCCGAAGGGGTCGAGTCAATAAAACAGACAGCGGTTATCGCAAGATGAAAAGTTGGCAATTTATTTTTCATCTCCTTATGGCCGGTGTGTTCAGCGGAGTTATTACGAAATCGGCATTGGCTTATGAGCTATTTAATCCGCAATCGTTTGGACTTGGCCGGTCAGTTATACTTTCGGAGCCGACCGCTTCGACGCTCGTCAATGTTCCGGCGTTTCTTGCAAGGGGCATCTGGAAATTTGAAAGCGGTTATTTGCGGACGTATGAATTGAGCGAGTTAGACCAACTAATTCTTTCGGCTGGCTATCGTGTAAATAATATTACGTTTGGTCTTGGCCTGTCTCAATTCGGGAAGAGCGACCTGTACAGCGAGAGGATTATTAGGGGATTGATGGGATATAATCATGAGCGATGGGTCTTTTCGGCGACATTGTCGGCGATGATGGTCGAGATCGGGAATGACAAAGGGTCGTTCAGGACGGCAACGTTCGGCTTGGGTGCGGCCTACCGAAATCGCGTCAGCATGCTCTATTTGGCGCTCGAAACCGACAACCTGACTTCGCCCAAGCTTTATGACGGCGCACAAAAGACCGAACCGACCGGTTCGCTATACGCGCAATTTAATGCAGCGAAGTCTTTTTCATTTACAGGACGACTCAGAGTTGAGAAATTCCAGAGTCCGCGATTTTCGCTCGGGCAGAGAATTCAGATTGCCGACGAGGCCGCCGTCCATTGGGGATTTATTAGCAAGCCGTTCGAATATGGGGCCGGATTTGATTTAGGGTTGGGCGGAATCAGATTTGGTTATGCGACAGCCATACATCCTGTTCTCGGCTTCAGCCATGCAATCAGTCTGGGGTACGGACAAAGGACAAAGCAGACGGAGGATTGGGAATGAGCCTGCTGGGACGAGTTGAAATTGAAGCGCGGGAGGAGCGGGAACTCGCACCTTACGCATCGCTGGCATCAGCATCACGCGGCAGAGTATATCCCATGGCAGAACATGCGTATAGGACTTCATTTCAACGCGACCGTGACAGGATTGTTCACTGTTCTGCCTTTCGGCGGATGGAATACAAGACACAGGTTTTTCTTCCCCATGAAGGGGATCATTTCCGTACAAGGCTCACGCATACAATGGAAGTCGCGCAAATTAGCCGCACCCTCGCGAGAAATTTACGGCTGAACGAAGACCTTACCGAAGCAATCGCGCTGGTGCATGATTTGGGCCATACCCCGTTTGGACATTCCGGCGAGGAAGCGTTAAATGAGCTTATGACCGGCTATGGCGGGTTTTATCATAATTTGCAGTCTTTGCGCGTTGTCGATCTGCTCGAGCAACGCTATCCTGAACATCCAGGACTCAATTTATCTTACGAGGTTCGTGAAGGAATTGTAAAGCACGAGAGCACGCATAAATCAATCCCAAAAGAATTCTCGCCGGAACTGCGGCCAACACTTGAAGCATCGCTTGTTGATATTGTCGACGAAATCGCCTACAGCGCCCACGATATAGACGATGGCGTCCGCGCCGGTCTTATTTCAATCGATGACCTTCGTGACCTCTCGATTTGGCTCTCGCACCCTGAACGAATTGGGCCCTTTGACAAGAGTCTGCGCCTGTCATCGCTCGCGCCTGACCAAAAACGTCACGCTCTGGTGCGTTGGCTTGTCGACAGGCTCGCAACCGATGTACTTGATGAAACCGAGCGGCAAATTGAAAACGCCGAAATTACTGATACTGATACGCTGAGACGGTCAACGGAAAAGATATGCCGATACTCCGCCACGACAGCTGACCGGGTGAAAGAGTTGAAACAGTTTCTTGGCAAACGGCTCTACCGGCATCCGACACTTATAGAACTGTCCGATCGCTCGCGGAAGATTCTGACAACCCTCTATGGCAAGCTCTCGGATGCGCCTGAGCGAATGCCTGCCCGGTTCAAAGAGATGCTTCTGACTGAAGAAAAGGAAATTGTCGTTGCTGATTATATCGCCGGGATGACCGATCGGTATGCAGAGAAATTATCTGAGGAGTTAAAGGTATAAAAAGATTTTTAGGTGTCATTTCGAATGAGATTCAGTGCCTGCACACAGGTATCAACTTCTGTCTGCTCGCGCTCTTTATTGTTACTGGCGTAGGTTCAGAATCTGGGAAGGCCGCAGACGACAGCACAACAGTAAAAGCTCCAATGGTCGAGCAGACCGAAACGCTCATCGGTCTCCAGTTCGATCCAAAAGAACGTGACAGCATGCTCACCGACCTCGATGACTATCTCGATGCGTATAAAAAAATTCGCTCAATCACCATCCCGAACAGTATTGTGCCCGCAATGCAATTTAATCCTCTACCAAATGGTTTCACATCCGAGACAACATATCATAAAATAGCCTGGTCGCCCGCGGGGCAAATCTCGGGAGAATTGAACGAGAGCAAGCTTGCCTATCTCTCGGTACGTGATTTAGCTGAACTGATAAAAACAAAACGCCTGACATCGGTCGAGCTTACAAAAGTATGTCTCGCTCGGCTCAAACGCTTTGATTCTGTTCTACATTGTGTCGTCACACTTACCGAGGACCTTGCCCTACGTCAGGCCGTAGCCGCCGATTCAGAAATTGCCGCAGGCACATATCGGGGATTGTTGCATGGCATCCCTTACGGAGCCAAAGATTTATTGTCGGTCAAAGGCTACCCGACATCATGGGGCTCGAACATCTATAAAACTCAGACCTTTGCGCACGATGCCGATGTCATCGCCAAGCTCAATCAGGCCGGAGCGGTTCTCGTCGCCAAACTCTCTCTCGGCGAACTTGCATGGGGGGATGTCTGGTTCGGCGGAACCACTCGCAATCCCTGGCAGCCGGATTCAGGCTCAAGCGGTTCCTCGGCCGGATCGGCATCGGCTGTCTCCGCGGGACTTGTGCCGTTTGCTATCGGTTCAGAAACATGGGGCTCAATTGTTTCTCCGTCGACCGTCTGCGGGACAACGGGACTTCGGCCCACCTACGGAAGAGTCAGCCGCGCCGGAGCGATGGCGCTCAGTTGGTCGATGGATAAACTTGGCCCAATCTGCCGCACGGTAGAAGACTGCGCGATAGTATTGGATGCCATTCATGGGACATCGATAGGAAATAATAGGAGAGCCAAAGATCCTTCAGCAGTCGACATCCCTTTTAATTATGACCCGTCGATTGATATAAAACAATTGAAGATCGGCTTTCTGAAAGATGACTTCAATAATGACAGCTCCTATGCCTCTTTCAATAAATCTGCTTTGAAAACACTGCGTGATCTCGGGGCTCGGCTGAAAGCTATTAGTTTGCCTAATTATCCGATTGATGCGATGTCTTTGATATTGACAGCCGAAGCCGCATCGGCATTTGATGACTTGACCCGTTCCAACAATGACACGCTCATGGTTCGTCAGATTAAAAATGCATGGCCGAATGTTTTTCGGGGGGCGCGATTTATTCCCGCGGTGGAGTATATTCAGGCAAACAGATTGCGCACGATGGTAATCGATTCGATGGCGTTAATTATGGATTCGGTCGATTTGTATATCGCGCCATCGTTTGAAGGAAATAATTTGCTCATGACCAATCTGACCGGCCATCCCTGTGTTGTTTTGCCGAATGGATTTGACAGTACCGGGAATCCGGTCTCTATATGTTTGATCGGGCGGTTATACGGCGAGGCGACGTTGCTTGCGGTTGCCAAGAAATATCAGGATGCAACTGATTTTCATCTTAGACATCCAGAACGGTTTAGCGGGAAGTTTTAGGAGTGGGAGTTTATGCGGTGTCGGGCGTCTCCGACCGACGCTAAGGACGAAGCTGAACTGAGATTGCCACGTCGTGGATAAGAATCCGCTTCTCGCAACGACGGGCAGGCTAAGTTGACTTTGATTCTTGTACCACACTCCGCGCCGTGGCGGACGGTGTGATCTTATTGTTGGTGCAGGCCAGAGACGGCCTGCACGAAAAAGACAAAGATGGATTCTCCACCGCGGCGGATGCCCCGCAGTATATTTCATCAAACAGTTGGTTCTCACACTGGGCATATAAAAACCCACCCGTTGGGTGGGCTACAGGAGTAAAGGATCAGACCGTCCGCCGCTCCCACCGGCACGAAGAAGAATATCTGGTTTCCGGCCTGCGCCGGAATGACATTAGCGAAGAAGAATATGAGATTGCCATCCGCCGCGGCGGACTCAGAAGCGAAACTCGCAATGACGTGCCTAAGTATGAACTGTCAGGCGAAGGCTTTCAAGTCCGACGAAGAAGGGCGCCTGACAGCACTTTATCGGAGAGATTTGCAGGTGCACGAGGGCTTTTAAGTCCGCCGAAGGTCTAAAAACGGCGCTTTATTGACAAAATGCAGCGATGGAACTTCGTTGCGATAAGGGAGTTAAAGATAAGCAATACAGACATTATGACTTTTGGCTATTGACAAGTTGAGACCTTTTGACGATGATAATACAGTATGCTTAGCGCTTTACGACAATTAAAAATACTCTTTATCCTGATCGCGGTATTTTCATTTTCTGCCACGCGTTGTTTATGCTCCCATCACTTTACCCCGCCATCTCCGGAATCCGACTGTTGTGCAAGCGAGCGCTGTGTTCCCGAGAGTCCACAATCCGGAAGCGAAAGTCATCTTCCCGAAAACGTGCCCAAGTCTGATTTTTGCTGTTCTACTTTACAGCAGTTGATCAATTCAAATGACCAGCGAAGTGAGTCGCAGAAACTTTCGGTCATTGCGCGATTGTCGCTATTGAACACAGACTATGCATCGCAATCTTTTGTATCCACGCCTTGTTCTCTGCATTCTTCAGCCGAAGACGCGTCACAAGCACAAGCCTCTCCCCTTCCTCTTTATTTGTCCACTCATTCCCTGCGTATTTGACCATCTTCTATTTCCTCAAAAACATTTAAGGAAATACTCCTAATAAGACAATTGAACATACTATGGGATCTTTGGTCTCATGGTTAGCCAATACTTAATGGTTTATAGGTGTTTTACAATATGGGCAAACGTGAGTTGGTTCTATCAGGCCTTGTGCTAATACTCAATGCTGGTGGAAAAGCAGGACAACTGACTGTCGATCAGGCCGTGGAGATCGCAGTCACAAGTAACAAAGAAATCGCAGCGCAACGGCAGTTGCTTCGCGCCGCCGGAGCCGAACTGGTTTTCTCCAAACCCAAGTTCGTTCATAACCCTGAGCTCGAATTTGAGGTGGAAAGCGACGCTCTTACTTCATCCGACGGCAACAGCCGGATTACGGTTGGGCTGAGTCAGGAGTTTGAACTTGGCGGCCAGCGAAATTCAAGATTTGCGCTCGTAGAAAATCGTTTTCGAAGAGCGAAGCTTGAATTGGAAATCATTGAACGTTCGGTCGCAAGACAGACTCGGCTGGCGTTTTATGGAACGCTTATTGAACAGAAGCTTTCCGCACAATGGTCGGATGTCGAGTCCCGTTCAGGGAGAATTCGGGATTCGGCTCAGCGACGAGCATCCGAAGGGATAATTCCGCAATCGGAGTTTCAGTTCCTCGACCTTGATTACCTATCTATAAGAGCTCAGCAATTAGGAGCAGAGGCTGATTATGCATTGGCGGAAACCCGGCTTGCCCTTCTTTTGACTAATGCCGATCCGGATACGCTGTCGCTCGTGGGCGAGGCGAGTGACCTCGTTGAAGAAATCTCATCGGACAGTCTTCTTATTCTCAACAATAAGTCTCATCCTGAACTCCGACGATTAGAATTATTAGAAGAGGAACTCGACCAACGATTCAATTTAGCTCACAGCAACCGAGTGCCGAATCTCAGGCTCGGCGCATTTTACTCTCGTGAACGTCGGACTGATGGCTCTAACGGATCAAGCAACGACCCTTATCTAAGTTCGGGGAGAACCGAGACTGAAAATCTGTTGGGGCTTCGTATCTCCATACCGCTTCCATTTTTCAATCGCAACAAGGCCGAACGGGCCAGATTTCAAGGAGAATCAGAAGCAGCGCGGATTTCCCTTAAGGGCTCCGAAGGTCGAATTTCTACAGTTGTAAGAGGCGCAGTGGATAATCTGGAAAGGGCTAAAGCTTTGTTTGAATTGTCGTCAGGGACAGTGCCGACGGTTGATTCACTCTTTGTGCTTCTTGAAAGCGCCTATGGCGAGGGACGTATTCCTGTTGAACGATATTTGTCTCAAAAAGAATCGCTGCAACAGCACAGATTCTCTTATTACCGCAATTTACGCGCGCTGAATGATGCGCGCATTGAACTTGAAAATGCTTTAGGCCTCACGGCACCGTCCGTAACGCTTGGGAGAGATGATAATGAAGAATAAATATTTACAACGCCTTTTGCATGGACATATCCGGTCGTTCGTCTATGGCGTATCGCTCTTGTTGGTTATGGCAGTCCACATTGTGAGCGTTCAGGCTCATGGCGACGATGACCATGGGGCGTCAGCTGCCAAACCGGCTATGACCGGCGAACCATCGAATCGCCCATGGGGGGCCAGTGATAATTTTGAGGTCGTGGTCGTCTATACCGCAATCGAGCCGGGTACAGAGACAGTTCTTGATTTCTATCTCTCCGACTTTAACACAAATATTCCCGTAGCCGGGGCAACGGTGGAAATTACAGTGAGCGGATCTGATATCTCCCCGCTGTTAGCGGTTGCAGAGCCGGATTCAGGTCTCTATTACGCCAAAATACTTTTTCCAGATACTGGTTCATTTGATTTACTCTTTGATATTACAACTGCCGACGATGCTGATTTTGTCGAAGTCACAGGCGTGCATGTGGGCGGCAGTACGGTGAACGGGATGCAACCTGAGGCCGCGAATGAAAACTCACGCAACATCATCGGCTTTATTGTGGCAGGGTTGTTGATTGTCATTTTAGCTGCGGGCTTGACATTCCGGCTTAATAAGAAAAACCGCAAGTCAATTCAGGCGGCGTTGATCATAGGCGCGTTTCTGGGGATGACCCAGGTGAAACTCCATGCTCACGGGGGGGAGGATCATGAACATCCTTCAAACGATGCCTCTGCCTCATCGGGCCAACCGGGCTTTCTTGGCAAAGGAGCTCAGTTCCTTTTGGGCGTCAGGACAACACCTGTCGAAAAAGAATCGGTGACGAAACAGATACAGGCGCTTGGACGAGTTATAGAAAAACCGAGTTCTTCGGCTAACGTGTTTCCTTCACAGTCTGGACGATTGGTCTCATTGCAGGACGTACGCTACCCCCAGGTTGGGGACAAAGTAAAAAAGGGTCAGGCTATTGCGGCCATTCAGGTGCTCGACGCCTTTATTGTCTATGCGCCGATTGATGGAGTCATCAGCGGGGCCTTTGCGATTCCAGGAGGTAACGCCGATCCGGGACGTCCGCTATTTACTATTCAGAATTTACAGACAGTCTGGGTTGAGGCATTTCTTCAGGGCGGAGATGTGTCACAACTGGGAAGCACGCCATCGGCATCAATTTCAAGTTCTTTTTCACCGGGCAGTGTTATCGAATCACGTTTTGTCGGATTTGCTCCAGAGATAGAGGCCGGTTCAAATGTGCTGAGGGCGCGGTTTGAGTTGCAAAATACAGGCGGGCTTCTCCGCCCGGGAATGCCCGTAGATGTTCATCTGACCACTTCGGAAAAAATCGAGGGTTTCCTTGTGCCACGCGACGCGGTGATGACATGGGAGGGTCTTGATGTTATCTTCGTTCATATCCAGCCGGAAATCTTTGCTCGGCGCACCATTCGAAAACTCGGCGCGTTCGGAGACAAGATTGCCATTGAAGGTGAGATAAAGGAAAATGACCGCATCGTAGTTTCAGGCGGGTATCAGCTTCTTAACATTCCTCAACTTGTAAGCGCGGGAGGTCGTTGAGGTGATAAATGCCATTCTGCGCTTTGCATTAAATAATCGTCTGCTTGTTGTTGCATCGGCGATTCTGGTTCTGATTGCCGGCATCTTCGCGCTTATCAATGAACCGATTGACGTCCTCCCTGATTTGAACCGCCCGACGGTGACAATCATGACCGAAGCCCATGGCCTCGCGCCGGAGGAGGTTGAGACGCTTGTAACTTTTCCGATCGAGACGGCGCTCAACGGCGCGCCGGGCGTGCAACGCGTCCGCTCCACATCGGGGATTGGCCTCTCTATTGTGTATGTCGAGTTTGATTGGGGGTCAGATATTTACCTGGACAGGCAGTTGGTCAGCGAGCGGCTCCAGTTGGCTCGTGGGCAAATGCCTGAAGATTTCACGCCCATCATGGCGCCAGTATCGTCGATAATGGGCGAAATACTCTTGATCGGTATCTCAAGCACTGACAGCACAACCAGCGCGATGGAACTTCGCTCAACAGCAGACTGGATTCTTCGTCCGCAACTGCTTGCCATTCCGGGAGTCTCGCAGGTTACCCCTATTGGCGGTGAGGTTCAGCAGTATCAGGCTTTGGCGCACTCCGATAAACTTGCTCAATATAATGTGAGCCTTGAAAGATTCTCCGAGGCGGCCGCTCAATTTCAGGGGAATACGACCGGAGGATATGTTGAAACGCAAAGCCAGGAGACGCTGATTCGAAATGTCGGGCGCTCGGCCTCGATTGACGACTTGGCTGGCACGGTCGTCGAGATTCGGAATGGCGTTCCGATCCGACTTAGAGATTTGGCTACAGTCAAGCTCGGCGCTCGTGTAAAACGCGGCGATGCAAGTATCAACGCAGCACCGGGTGTCATCGTCTCCGTCTTCAAACAGCCGGGCGCGAATACGGTTGAGTTGACACGCGCGATAGAGACGTCTCTGGAACAGATTGAGACAAGTCTTTCAGACGATATTGAGCTTGTAAAGCTCTTCAAACAGTCCAATTTTATTGAAGCCGCAGTTGGGAATGTCGAGGAAGCTCTCCGCGATGGATCCCTATTTGTGGTATTTGTGCTTGCAATATTTCTATTAAATTTCAGAACAACAGTCATCACACTGACGGCGATCCCGTTGTCGTTCGCCATAACTGCGCTCTTTTTTCACTGGGCAGGTATTTCGATTAATACCATGACATTGGGCGGTCTGGCGATAGCAATTGGCGAATTGGTTGATGATGCCATTGTTGATGTTGAGAATGTGTATCGCAGGCTCAAAGAGAATCGGCAATCTTCGTCACCTCGGTCGGCCCTTCGGGTAATTTACGATGCTTCCCGCGAGGTACGAAACTCAATTGTCTTTGCTACAATCTTGGTCGTGTTGGTCTTTTTGCCGCTCTTCTCGTTGTCTGGAATCGAAGGACGCCTCTTCGCGCCGCTTGGAATTGCATACATCACATCAATCCTTGCTTCGCTTCTGGTGTCTGTAACGGTAACACCGGTCTTGTGTTACTATTTGCTGCCTCGGGCAAAGCTTCTGGAACGTCCCGATAGTTTTGTCGTGCGATGGCTCAAACGCATTGACCGGCATCAATTACAGTTCAGTTTGTCCCATCCGACACTTATTATTGTGACAGTTGCCGTCCTAGTCGCAGGCGCTTTGGTTTCAGTTCCGTTTCTTGGCAAGGAGTTCCTGCCACGGTTTAACGAAGGGACTGCGACTATCAGTCTCCTGACCGTACCCGGGACTTCGCTCTCTGAATCCAATCAAATCGGCACAATCGCAGAACAACTCTTGCTCGAGGTACCAGAGGTGGCCATGGTCGGGCGTCGGACTGGCCGGGCCGAACTTGATGAACATGCCGAAGGAGTGCATTCGAGTGAGATCGATGTTGATTTCAAGCCCAGCAGCCGTGAGCACGAAGCGGTTCTAGCGGATGTAAGAACCCGCCTCGATGATATACCCGGCGTTGTAATCAACATCGGTCAACCTATATCGCATAGGCTTGACCACCTCCTCTCAGGAGTGCGGGCGCAGATTGCCGTGAAGATTTTCGGTGATGACCTCGCGACACTTCGGTCAGCCGCCGCAGATGTGGAAAGAGCCATGCGCGCTATTTCCGGTGTCGTTGACTTACAGACAGAAAAACAAGTTCTCCTCCCCCAGATTCGGATTCAGGTCAAAAGAGAAGAGGCCGCGCGTTACGGTATTCGCGCCGGGGAACTGACAGAAATTCTTGAGACGGCGCTGAATGGAAAAGTTGTTTCGCAGGTGCTCGATGGCGCACGCACATTTGATGTTGTAGTGCGCCTCGATGAGTCGGAGCGGACAACGGTCGAGTCATTGAAGCAAATTCTGATCGATACACCATCGGGATCAAAGATCCCCTTGGAGGCTGTTGCTTCGGTGGTCGAAACTCAGGGACCAAATATGATTGTGAGGGAAAACACCAAACGCAGAATTGTCATTTCCTGCAATGTCTCGGAGCGCGACCTCGGAAGTGTTATAGCAGACATTCAATCAACAATCAACAGTAGCGTCACACTTCCTGTTGGTTACTTCATAACCTACGGCGGGCAGTTTGAAAGTCAACAAGCGGCTACACGACAGATAGCTCTTTTAGGATTGCTTGCTGTGGCGGGAATGATGTTGGCGCTCTACACTCATTTTCGGTCGATGACAATTGTCTTTCAAATTCTTATCAACATCCCGCTGGCGTTGATCGGTAGTATTGTCGCTATATATTTGACCGGCGGGGTGTTATCTGTCGCGACGCTGGTTGGGTTTATTACACTGACAGGCATTGCATCGAGAAATACCATCATGATGATTTCTCATTATATCCACCTTGTCAAAGAGGAGGGTGAGCAGTTTACAAAGGAAATGATAATACGCGGGTCGCTCGAACGACTCTCCCCCGTACTCATGACCGCGCTTACGGCAGGATTGGCCTTGATTCCGTTGGTCATTTCTGCAGGAGATCCCGGAAAGGAAATTCTCTATCCGGTGGCGACTGTTATATTGGGTGGGTTGGTGAGCTCGACCCTTTTGGACTTAGCGGTCACACCAACTATATTCTATCACTTCGGAAGACACGCGCTTGAAAAACATATCAATCATGATAAATCAGAGGAGATCCAACGATGAAACGGCATACCAGTACAAAAGATTTGTATTCACAGAATAATTCCTTAAACGAAAGGCCCCTACCGATGAAAGCAATTTCTCGAAAAACCAATTCATGGATCAAAACAGCCGCAAGATTTGGCGTTTTGTTATTTTTATTCTTTTTAATGCAGGCCTCCAGTTCAAGAGTTTTCGCGCATGGCCCGCACGAAGTCACACCCGGCAAATCAAAAATCCCGACCACGCTTTCTGGTATCTTGTTTGGAATTGATGATCTCCAAAAAGACCTTCAACGCAGCATCCGAGAGAAAAAACTCTCGAATTTGCATGACATTGGACCTGCAATTTACGCCTATACATCGGCGTTGCAACAATTCACCAAAGGCTTTGATACGGGGAAGATGGACACGCTGAAGAAATCGATCAACAAGATTAAGAGTTTATCTGATTTGCTTCATAATGCCGGCGATGCCAAAGATCCTGTCAAAGCAAAGTTGTATGCAGACAAATTGGACACCGAAATTATGGTCGTGAAGAATCTCTTTCCGCCAACCGGCACGCAGTCAACCTTAACAAGCGATGCTGTTAAAAATGCGCCTTCCAACTCTGAAGAGACTAATGAACAGTCAAACGCTAATGATACATATATCTGTCCCATGTGTGAGGGGGTCTCGAGCGACAAACCGGGCAAGTGTCCGACATGCGGAATGAGCTTAGTAAAATCCAAAAACGACGGACACGGACATGGAGCGAGTGAGCCAACTATACAGTCTTTCGCGGCCTCTGCTACCCCGCTTGAAGTCGGCAAACCGACAACTGTGACTGTTAAACTCACAACGAAATCAAATGGTAAACCCGTCACACCTGCAATGCTTGAGATCGCGCATACCGAGAGAGTCCATTTACTTATCATCGACCACAGCCTGACTGATTATCATCATGAGCACCCCAAACCATCTTCGCTTCCCGGTGAATATGATTTCTCATTCACACCACAAAAGCCCGGTCCGTATAGAGTGTGGGCTGATCTCGTCCCGACAGAAACAAATATGCAGGAGTATGTGATAGCGGATATCGCTGGCGCTGGCGAAGGCGGCGCGGTAGCCGAGACTGAAACGAAACTGGTCGACACGGTCGAAGGTCTTCGCTATGAATTAAGTTTCGAGGACGCAAATCTTGTCGCGGGCAAGGCAACCGGAATGAAACTAAGAATTACTCAGACTGATAATACGCCTTTCCTCAAGCTTGAACCTTTGATGAATGCTTTTGCTCACATGGTCGGCTTTAACACCGATTTCAAGACTGTTGTGCATATCCACCCGCTTGGTGAAGAGCCTACTTCTGACACGGAGCGCGGCGGACCTGAACTTTCGTTTCATTTACTTCCCGAGCGGTCAGGATTCATTCGCTTGTTCGCACAGGTGCAGATTGGCGGTGAATCCAAATACGCCAGGTTCGGAATAAATGTGGCAGAGGGCTCTATAAGCGGCTCACATCAGCATTAACGGCAAATATATAGGGTTGGAGGAGATAAGTGGAAGAACACGGGATGAAAGCCGAAAAGGACGGAGCATACAAAGATCCTGTCTGTGGCATGAAAGTTTCAGACAAGAGTCAGCATGCCTTCCAGCATGACGGGACGCGGTATTATTTTTGCAGCGTTTCCTGCAAAAACAAATTCCAGAATGATCCTGAAACGTTTCTGCATCAGAATTCAAGTCAGGAATTTATGCAGCTCAAGCCACTTGCGAAAACAAAGCAATCTTTGAGAGCTTCGACACTGATGTATACCTGTCCGATGCACCCGGAAATCCGCCAACAGGGGCCGGGCAGTTGCCCAAAATGCGGTATGGCTTTGGAACCAGAGCTGCCTCAGGAAATGATAAGCAAACAGGTTTGGACATGCCCTATGCATCCTGAAATAATCAGGGATCAGCCCGGTACGTGCCCCATCTGCGGAATGGCACTTGAGCCTCAAACCGTCTCAGGTGATGCTAACGAAGACCCAGAATTGCGGAATATGAGCCGTCGTTTTTGGATAAGCGCTGTCCTATCTCTGCCTCTTGTGATGATTGCCATGTCTCATTCCATAGGAATCTTTGGCCTTGGGAAAATGTTTTCTCCTTCGACAGTTCAGTGGTTCGAACTGGTTCTTGCCACCCCTGTCGTCCTCTGGGGGGGCTGGCCATTTTTTGAGCGGGCTTATCTGTCAATCATCAACAGGCACCTGAACATGTTTACCCTGATAGGACTTGGAACTGGAATCGCTCACATGTACAGCATTGTTGCCGTTCTCTTCCCGTCCATCTTTCCTGAGGCTTTGAGAATGGATGGCGGAACTGTGGGCGTCTATTTTGAAGTCGCCGCTGTCATTGTAACCCTCGTGCTTTTGGGTCAGGTTCTTGAATTGAAGGCAAGGGGGAAGACAAGCGCGGCCATTCGCGCTCTGCTGGATTTGCGGCCGAAAATTGCCCGACTTATAAACGAGGACGGCACAGAGCATGAGATTCCTCTTGAGCATGTGAAAATCGGCGATAAACTTCGGGTGCGACCCGGAGAAAAGATTCCGGTTGATGGTGTGGTGGTACAAGGCAGAAGCGCCGTCGACGAATCAATGATTAGCGGAGAACCAATTCCGGTAGAAAAGAGAGAGAATGACCCTCTCACTGGAGCGACGATAAATGGCAAGGGTGCTCTCATCATGCGCGCCAAGCGCGTCGGCAAAGATACCCTGCTTGCCCAAATAATCTCGTTAGTTTCATCGGCACAAAGGAGCCGTGCGCCAATTCAGAATCTTGCCGATACGGTCTCAGGCTATTTTGTTCCTGCTGTCCTGGCCATTTCTGTTATTTCATTTGTAGTCTGGTATTTCTTTGGTCCCCAGCCGCGATTGGCGTTTGCCATAATCAATGCGATCTCGGTGCTCATTATTGCCTGTCCCTGCGCGCTGGGCCTGGCTACTCCTATGTCCATAATGGTCGCCATGGGACGGGCGGCATCCAGCGGAGTCTTGTTCAAAAATGCCGAAGCCATCCAAAAATTGCGAGGTATAGATACCCTTATTGTCGATAAAACTGGAACGCTCACCGAAGGAAAACCTCGGGTCACCAATGTTGTTGCCGAATCAGCAATAACACAGGACGAACTCATGCGACTTGCCGCCAACCTCGAAATTGCCAGCGAACACCCTTTAGCCGAAGCAATCGTAAGGAAAGCCGAAGATTTGAAAGTGGGCATTAAGCCTGCCGAGCAGTTTGAGACATTGACCGGATATGGCGTAACGGGCACATCAGACGGTCGTCAGGTGGCTCTGGGCAATAAGGCTCTTATGCAAAAGCTACATGTTGAGACATCGACTTTAGAGAAAGATGCAACCATTTTTCGGAATGAGGGGAAAACCGTTATGTACGTGGCAATAGATTCGGTACTTGCGGGACTCATTGCCGTCGAAGATCAAATCAAAGAATCCGCCCATCAAGCTATTAAATCCTTGCAAGCTTCGGGGATGATAGTTGTGATGCTCACTGGCGATAATAAAGCGACAGCGGCTACCGTCGCTAAACAGCTTGGCATAACTGAAGTCCTTGCCGAGGTGCTCCCAGAACAAAAGTCCACACATATTAAAAAACTTCAGGAACAGGGACGCAAAGTGGCTATGGCTGGCGATGGGATAAATGACGCTCCCGCATTGGCTCAGGCCGATGTCGGCATTGCCATGGGAACCGGAACCGATGTCGCAATTGCAAGCGCGGGAATAACTCTTGTCAAAGGGGATCTCCGTGGAATCGCACGTGCCCGGGAAATCAGCCAAGCGACCATGAGCAACATCAAACAAAATCTATTTTTCGCATTTCTCTATAACGCGCTGGGAGTGCCAATAGCTGCAGGCATACTATATCCGCTCACCGGCCTTCTCCTAAGTCCCATGATTGCCGCGGCGGCGATGAGTCTAAGCTCGGTCTCAGTGATTGGGAATTCGCTGCGGTTGAGGAAAGGTTAGAGGTGAAAATATGATTGGCTATTCCCTTTGACTTTTTCGACTTGTTGCATATATTTGCCTGTTACTTCACAGTTGTCCAATTAACTACCAAAAGTTGACAGAGTAATGCCAAATCAAAGTTCAAGCCGTTTCTCCCGTTTTTCCACAAGACTGCCCATTCTCGCTGCTTCTGCCACAATACTGCTTTTCTTCTTTTTCTCAGGTAAGACCAATTCAGAGCCAGTCACTGCTGAACATCAATTAACTGTGTCTGTTTCCGGTATGGTCTTGGATTCTGCTAATGCCTCTGCCCCCCTTCCCAATGTCCGCGTAATGATTTTTGATTCGTTGCTCAGTGTATTCCAAGAAACCAGAACCAACAATTTCGGGATGTATAGTCTGAACAACCTCCCAACGGAACAGCTAATCATCGGATTTGCGGCCCCCAACTATGGTTACAAACAATCGGCGCTCACTTTGGTCGGCCAGAATATCATAGTAAATGTGAATTTACTGCCTGAAACCGAACCAGGACGCTGGTCAATAGTCGGAAGCAGCGCCCCCGAGTACTTGGATGCATCGAACTCGGGTTCCCTTCTACCAAACGGGACTATACTCTTCTGCCACGATACAAAAGAGCCTATTCTTTTCGATCCAGCGACTGGCATTAGTACTATCGCCGATTCGTCGAGTTCAGAACAGGGATGTCACATATCGACACTACTACTCAACGGCGACTTGGTCTTTATAGGTGGACAAGGAAGCGAAGATTTCACCGACGCCGTCAAAACCACAAAAGTCTACGACTACAGAACAAACACGTGGACAAATAAACAGGACATGTTTGAGGAGCGATGGTACCCTGCACTTTCACGTCTACACGATGGAAAACTATTGATAATGGGAGGCGGTCAAACGCCCGATGCAGCTCGTACGAAGACATGCGAGATATACAATCCCGAAACAAACAGCTATACGTACACCGATTCGATGCTAAATTCGGCAGAGTTTACTCCGTCCTTATTGATGCTCAATGGTGAAGTCCTGCGGACATGGTATCCGCCGCAGATTTATTCGCCAATGACCGGGACTTGGAGAACGACAGGACAACTTGTCCAACAGAATCGCTTTTGGCCCGGGCATAGCGATCACTCAATTATCCTGCTGCCTGATGGACGGCCAATGATCTGTGGGATTTACCGCGGAAATTTGACGAATCCTTCGATGGTAGAGTTTTTCGACCCAATTACTGAAACATGGAATCTCGGCCCAACTCCACAGGTCACGAGATCACAGCCGGAGATTGTCCTGCTCCCGAATGGAAAGGTGCTTTGCGCGGCGGGAAGACTTGAAGATAACAATCACGCCATCGAAACTGACAAGGGCTACACGAAGCTGAGTGATATTTACGATCCGCCGACTAACTCTTGGCGGTCGGTGGCGAAACTGCTGACTTTTCATGAGTACCATGCCACAACATTATTGGTGCCGGACGGGCGAGTCATAACCGCTGGAGGCAGCAATTTGAATTTTACCGGCCCAACCAATTACAATATTGAGGCCTACGAACCGCCCTACTTATTTCGCGGCCCGCGACCGGTTATCACATCAATCAGTTCCACTGATCTAAATCGATCTCTGTCGTTTACACTAAATGTCTCGCGTGCTGATTCGGTGACCCAAGTCATCCTGACAGGAACCGGCTCGGTCACTCACTGGGTTGATGGCGGCATCCCGAGATATATTAGCCTCCCTTTTGAACAGGACGCTCAACAATTAAGTACGACGGTGCCCGGCGATTCCAATACTACCCCGCTTGGATACTACATGCTGTTTGTTTTGGTCGACGATGTACCCTCTGAAGGAAGGATTGTCAGAATTGGAGCTGACACGGCATGTTGTATCGGCTCAACGGGTAACCTTGACGGCGACATCGGCGATACTGTTGATATTAGTGACCTGACAATGATGATAGATCGTCTCTTTATATCTTTAGCGCCGCTCTCCTGTCCGGCTGAAGCGAACACTGATGGTACGGGCAATATCGACGTTAGTGACTTGACAGCTTTGATAGACTTCCTTTTTATAAGCCTGCAACCGTTGCCGACCTGTCAATAGAAAGCGCCAGAGGCGCCGGCCGGGGCTGTTTTTGCAGATCACAGCTTGCTCCTAAGTCCAATGATTGCCGAGACAACTACGCGTTGACGATTGTCGTTTCTGATATGGAAGGTAGCAATGGAGGAGCGTTAGTCGGGACCCACACCATCGAAGAACTCGACAACCCCGGTTTCTAATGAATACTCGGCACCGACCACGAGAAGGCCTTCGTTCTGGATTAGCTGCTCCAGAACTTCTGATCCGTGACGTAAATGGTCCACCGAAACGCGGACGTTCGCCCGAACAGCATGCCGCACAAGAGCGTCCAAGTCGTGCCTGAGCTCGGTCTTCAGCAGCGCTTCGACCGAAGGCCGGACGCGGTCGACGATCGAACGCAGATTACGCGATTGGTTTTCCGCTGGCTGCTGAAGCTCTTCAAGGGTGGCCAGAATGGCTCCGCACTGGGAATGCCCCAGCACAACTACCAGCCGGGTGCCGAACCGCGATGCTGCGAACTCGACGCTGCCGACTTGCGAGGGAGCAACGATGTTTCCCGCAACGCGAATGACAAACAGATCGCCGAGGCCTTGGTCGAACACGATCTCAGCCGGAACCCGCGAGTCCGAACAACCGAGGACTATCGCGAAGGGTTGTTGGTCCTTCGACAACTCGGCTCGCCGTGAATGGCTCAGCGACGTGTTGGGGCTCCGCATGCCAGCCGCGAACCGGAGATTCCCTTCTCGGAGACGGTTGAGCGCTTTTTCTGCCGACGTCATTGATTTGATGGTCCTTCCTCGCCTAACGGCGTCTGAGTTGAGCGGACAACATCCGGTCATTGTCCGCTGCAACGTGGGTTAGGCTCCCGGTCACCGCTGGGGCGAAACTCCGCCAACCAGGTCTTCTAACTTGGGGGGTCCATTGACCCAATTAACGTCCCACGGGGCATCGACCGTGATGAACAGGAGTGCGCCTTCTGTCGGAGTGGTCCAGGCTTCGTGGGTTGCCTTGCTCGGAACATAGTTGAACGAGCCAGCAGTCAGGGCTTGGCGATGACCTTCGCACTCCATTACAAACGTCCCGCTCATAACGGTGTGAGTCTCGTTTGCTGTGTGCCAGTGCTTGGGCACATGGGCGTTGGGTGGAACTCGGATCATGAGCTGGGCACCACCGGTCTTGGAATCGACGTGAAGTATGACAATCTCAGCCGAGCGCTCACCAAATTCTGGGAAGATCCGTTCCCATTTGAACTCTTCGGGCAAGACGTTGAAGGAATGTGCGGTCGCATCTGGCGTCGGCTTCGGTGGCGCATCGCAAGCAAGGAAGCTGCCTATACCTGAGAGCGCTGCACCAAGAGCAAGCAAGAGAATCCGAGTCTTCATAAGACCTCCTTGGTTACATGTGAACCATAAAGCAGTGTGGAACTTGAACCTGACTCTGTGAATTGTCTCTTGGCAAGGCTTATTGGTTCCTATTCCGAACTGCCATTATCTTTGGCTGTCCATAAAATAGCCGGAAGCTGTTCATACAGCAAGTGCCATTTCGGGATGAACTCTGAAAGCATGGCAGAATAAGTATGCTCCAAGGAGAACGGCACACTCGAAGCCAAGTTGATTCTCACCCGGTTTACTGCGGAACTGTACCAAAGACTAAGCATTCAAGTTGCTAAGTAGAACCTGACCCTTCGAGGTTGGCATGAGAAGTTCTGATACTCGGTAAATAATCCGGCCGCCCTCGTTTATGCGAGGGCGGCCAGGTTGAACAGGTGGGAAAGGGAGTTATTTCAACTCTTTATTTGGTTAGTTGCACGGAGCAAGCGGAGTCAACGAAATAAAGAGGTTATCGATCAATGCGGTCAAATCAGATATATCTACAAGACCATCTTTAGGAGCAGCAATGTCTCCCGCATCGTTGCATGCCAGTGGGGTCAAGGAGATAAAGAGGTTGTCAATCAATGCTGTTAAGTCCGAGATGTCAGCTACTGCATCGGCAGGAGAAGCAACATCGCCGGGAACTACACAGCAACCAGCAGGCGGGCAGGTGTTGCCTACGCCAGCGGCGACTTCGCCGAGATAGCCGCCGTCGGAGAGAAATGTCCAGTCGGCAACCCATGAGCTGGCAAGCGAGACACTGGGGTCGAAAGCGCCCATATAAGTAACTGCATCAAAAACGCCAGTCCAGGACAAGCTCGGGTTGGCCGGCGGATTGAAGTTGGCAACCGGGTCAACCCAGTTATTAATAGGACCACAATTTACTACGGCCGGACGCGGGTCAAGAAGACCGACATTACCGTAGTTGATACCGCGAATGCGTGGATTCCTATTTACGTTCTGGTTGATGCTGAATATGGAATCAGCTACCCAGGTCTGGACGGAGAGTCCCCCGCCAATGTTGAAGAAGATGTTATTTTGAAACTTCATGTCGCCAACCGAAAGACGCTCACGGCTGTCGGAACCGGCTTGGTCTTCCACACGGACACCAACGCCTTTGTGGTTGACGAAGAGGCTGTTAAAATAACCGCCGCCGGCATTATCACGGATGTTAAAGCAGTTGGCATTGATGGCCGCCGCTGCGCCAAAAGCGCCAATGGCGGTCACGTTTGACAGAAGCGGAGTGGCAAAAGGAGTCTGATTTTCAGGAGAGACCGCGCCATCGTGCTCGCCATAGGTGTCTGAATCAAGCGTGTCAGCTATGGCAAAAATAAACTGAGCGCCGCCTCTCCAGCCTTCATCGTAGTCGATCTGATCGTCTCCGCCGAAGGCGCAGACGATATTCTTGATGTTGACCGTTCCGCCAAAAAGCTCGACAGCATCATCAAGGTTTTGGAAGACTTCGATGAACTCAATGGTTGTGCCGCGACCGACGCCGCCCAAGGTCAAGCCATTGATTTCATTGGCCGCGCCGATAAGCGAACCGCCATGGCGGATCGAAAGATAAGTGAGCACACCTGAGTTATCGTCATCATCGGTTCCGCCGTAGAGTGAACGGGGTTCCGGCTGAGGGATACCTTCGATGTCGTTAAATCCGGCCGGATCGGCAATGGAGGCATCACCAAGGACGATGACACCACCCCAGAGACCGCGACCAAGAACGCTTGGAGGAAGCGGGATATCGAGAGGAAGGTCTACATCATCAGAAATGGAAGTAAAGATAATAGGGCAATTTTGGGTTCCAGCAGCATTGAGCGTAGCTCCGCGAGCGATAATCAAGGCCGTAGCGGCAGCGCCCTGGCCGGGATTGCCTTTGATGATTGTGCCGGGCTCGATAGTGAGTGTGAGACCGGACTCGACATAGACAAAACCTGAAAGGTTATAGACTGTGTCATTAAAGAATGTTCTGTTTGCTGAAATATCAGCATCGGTGACCAGTTTCACTGGCTTGCCGTTATCCGACAATTGGCCAAACGCCAAAGTCGGCAGCATAGTCAGCAAAAGGGCGAGTAATTTACGTTTCATTAAAATTGACCTCCACATACGTGTGTGTTTTAGTTGAACCTTAGTTAAAAAAAGCGCTCTACAATTGTCTCAATCGAATGGAATGACCGTGATATCATCTCCCCCCTTCATATTTTTTGTAAGAGAGTTTGCGGATCGGAAATATATAAGAGAGGCAAACGTCACCGATGAGTCCAATAATTGGCTCCCGAACCCAGCGATGACAACTTGCACGCGTTTCGTGTTTCTTGTAGAGGAAATATATCGTCTTGTCTTGTTCATACTAAATGAGGTCATTCACTTTCATTATCTACCATTCTCTCTATTCAAACTTGAAAGAGAGTCCAAGCGAGAGGGTGCGCCCGGTTCCGGTCGAGCGATAGATGTATTCATTTTCAGGAACTTTGTAAGTAAATAAGGCGCGGGAATCCGTGAGGTTCTTCCCGGTGGCTTTGATAGAAAAGCCGGCGAAGATTCGCTGTGAGACAATAAGGTCAAATATCGAACGGGGATTCTCATACACATCGGGTGTGCCGCCGGCCGAATTGACCGCGAAGCGCTCGCCAATACGATTGAATTGAATCGTCATCGTGGTGCCGATTACAGGATTCTCATAACCCGCGCTCACATTCACGACATAGGGAGACTGATTGTACATGGGCCGGGTATCTTCGGCTTTAGGATCATACTGGCGAAGATACAGAAGCTCGGATTGAGGAATATCGACTTTTGAGTCGACCAAAGTCAGATTTGCGCCAATGTCGAAATATTTCAACTGCGGAGCAACAAAGTCAAGCTTCTTGCGAATTTCGAACTCGGCCCCATATAGTGTGCCTTTGTCAACATTGATAGGCTGCACTTGATTGGCGTTCGTTCCTAAAATTGCAAGTTCGATCGGGTTCTCGAAGCTCTTGTAAAAACCGCTGATGGCCACAATTTCGCCTGACCGAACAAACCATTCCCAGCGAAGGTCGTAATTGTCAATCAAGGTGCGTTCGAGGTCCTTGTTCCCAGAAAAGACTTTCCCCGAACCGCCGAAATCTTCGCTTCCGTACGGCGCGAATTCACGGATAGTCGGTCGGGCAAGCGTTTTACCATAGGCGGAGCGTAAATTCATTGTTGAGCTGAGATTGTAGACGAGATTCACTGAGGGGAGAAGATCTGTAACATCGATCTTGCCGCTCTTGTATTCGGCATTATCGCTTGCGAATCCGTTTTCAACAAACATTTCTGTTTGTTCGTATCTTGCGCCTGCGGTAATATTCAGTTTCTGAAACGGCGTAAGATCAAATAATCCGTAGTAGCCGGTAATGCGTTGAAAACCGTTATACCGAGCATGATCGGTCGTGGCTTCGACTATCCATCGATTGAAACGATACTGCCAAACCGGGCTGGCGGCAGTGCCGATGTTAACTGAATCGTACCCGAGTTCAGCGACGTACTCTTGCGGAACGCCGGTGAAAGGAACCGAACTTTTGTACCTGAAAACCCGTTCGTCGTGCATGCGTTCTTTTTCAAGGTATGCGGCTCCGGTTTTCAATGTGATTGCTTTGCTCAGCGGAGCAGAGAAATCGAGAACAAACTCATCGTTGTTTTCTTGGATATTTCTAAAGAAGCGAGTGGGTAGGATATCGATACTTGACGGATCGACTGAGTAATCAGGATTCTCCAGCTTAACAAGTTCGACTTCGCCTGTTTCCTGATTCTCGCGTTCTTCATAATAAATGACTTGGTGGTTGAAGAAGCGGAGATCGGGCACATCTAATTCACTTCGGGAAAAACTTGCCTGCCACTTGGCTCGAATTGGAGCGCCGAGACTCAGCGCATGTTCGCCTTTGAACTGGAGACTATTCATTGTGGTCTCTTTCTGTTCGATAACGCGAGCCTCGAGGCGGGCAATGAGCGTGTCAAGCGGCGACGGGGAATTGATGTTGAAGGAGTTCGGATAGCCGCCTTCAAGAAAACGAGTCTCATGTTCTTTGGCCCGGTTTGTTACGTACGAAATACCCAGCTTGTGATTGGTGTGCATGCTGTAAGCCAGATTGGCCAAACCGCCATAGAGTTCTTCTTCAGAGCTTTTGGTATCATGCAGATAATGCTGTAAGACAAGCTCTTCACTTGCACCGGAAGGGTTGATGAATCGTCCTTCAATCCCGTCATCATAGAAGCGGTTAGCCATTTTATAATTGAATGAGGCATTGACTCCAAGTGTGCGGCCGATAAAAGGAATCGAATTGCCATAGGAGATGCCATAGGAGCGGTCAATCGGACCGCTTTTTCTCTCCTGCTTCATATTCTTGATAAAAGAATTCGAGAGATTGTCAATCAGATGGGCGCGATTTGCGTCAGTCGTGAAACCGAGCGCGTCATTTCCAAGACCTTGCGCGACCTCGGTGTTCCACATGGTCGGAACAGTCGAGTTGCCATTGGTAGACGAAAGAAAGAGACCATTCGAGCTGGATTGGTTATTATGGCCGGCCGATGTTGTTACTGAAATAATCTGCGTCTCAGGGAAATCCTTGGTTCGCATATCGATACTTCCGCCAGAGAAATTTCCCGCCTTATCTGGTGAAAAGGTCTTTGTAACGACAATGTTATCAAGCAAGCCGGACAAAATCATATCCATCGGGACAGCCTGTTTGTCAGGATCAGGGGAGGGTAAAAGCGCGCCATTGAGCTGAGTGTTGCTGTAGCGTTCGCCAAGTCCCCGCACGTAGGCGAATTTTCCGTCCACTACAGTCGCGCCGACGACTTTCGTCATTGCTTCGGCGGCGTCGCTGCTTCCCGATTTTATTATCGCTTCAGAGCTTATGGCATCGCTGACTACTTTTGCGGCTTGGCGGTGTTTTAACAAAGCGGATTCAGTATTTGTGACTGCTTTTGCTTTGACAATTATCTCCTTGGCGTCGGTCATTTGGGTCTCAAGCGAGATATTAATCCGAAAATTCTGGCCCTCCACAACCGTTACTTCCTGGATCGAGACCGGAGAATATCCGACCGAAGATGCCCGTACGACATATGTGCCGACTGGAACCGCGCGAATTGTGTAATTGCCATCAAGGTCGGAGACCGCACCAAGCTTGGTTCCTTCGACCGCGACCGAAACACCCACGAGCGCTTCACCGGTTATGGCATCAGTCAACTGGCCGACAATTTTGCCGGTTTTGGCCGAAGCCTGTTGAGCGCAGATGTTCGCAGCGCAGAGAATGAGAAGAGAAGTAAGAAGACAAAGAAGTTTGGGCATCCTGCCTAACCCCTTTCTTGTCTCTGTCCTCATGTGACTTGTTTTAAACCTTTCCATACACCTCCAAATCCTGTTCAGGGACTTTCTGCCCACTTTGGGCTATTACTTTTGTCCAACGAGGCAAAGTTTAGCCGAGCCATGTTAAGTGAGTATTAAAGTTGCCTTAGGATTGGGTGTTTTAAAGGTATGAGAGTAAATTTGACTGCATAAGACTTAAGCATCAGCTTCTGAAAGTTGATAAAGCTCAGTGCTATCTAACCAACTTTTAAGCGCTGACTCATCCAACGCTAACACAACGCATACAGATTTATGCAGGAAAAAGAGGAACAACAAATTGCATTGATTGCATAGAGGCAGACTGGCATTACCATGAGCAAAGAGCACATTCTCCTTATTGAAGACGAGCCTGACATTCAGGAACTCATCCGAGTAAACTTAGTCAGACAAGGTTTTCGTCTGAGCATATACAAATCCGGCGAAGAGGGGATTCCCGCCATCAAAGCACAACAGCCCAAATTGATTCTTCTTGATCTCATGCTTCCGGGAATAGACGGTCTCGAAGTCTGCCGCATACTCAAAAACGGCACAGTCACGAATCAGATTCCGATCATCATGGTGACTGCCAAAGGAGAGGACGTCGATATGGTGACCGGACTTGAGTTAGGCGCCGACGACTATCTCACCAAGCCCTTTAGTCCACGGGTTCTTATTGCCAAAATCCGCGCATTGCTGCGTCGACGCAACTCAGAGCAGCTCAGCGATGAGCCGTCGGTCACTGCCCACGAGCTGGAGATCCACCCGGGTCGTTTTGAAGTTATCGCGGATGGCCGACATTTTGATTTATCTCTGACTGAATTTCGATTGCTGCATTTTTTGGCGAAGAACCCCGGCTGGGTGTATAGCAGGTATCAGATCGTTTCAGGCGTGCGAGGGGATGATATTGTTGTCACTGATCGATCGGTTGATGTCCATGTTGTGGGACTGCGCAAGAAGCTCGGTAAATATGGCGACTATATCGAAACAGTGCGCGGTGTCGGCTACCGCTTTCGGAGATAGGGGTAGGTGACGGCAATATCAAGCGCCAATAATAAGGCTCTTGTTAGTCCGCCAAACCAATTTTCTTAAGAAACACGGGCCAGCGGGGGTCGGAGTGCAGATTCCGCAGAAAGGGGTGGACTTTTGCTTGTGGAAGGCCCGCGCTCCCCAGTGCAACTGAGCTCTCCAGACATTCGAATGATTTATCATATTCTTCACGATATGCATAGACCATGGCCAATGAAAACCTCCAACGTTCTCCGTTTGCATGCAGATCCGCAAGGGCGCGATCTGACTTCTGTTGCTCGCCCATCGCGTGGTAAACCATAGCCAGACCGCAATTCCGGAATCCCGCCGACTTTTCCTTCTTCATTTCCGACAGCGCTTCATCAAATTTCTCCTGCAAAAGCGCTACCATACCCAGGAATAGGTGAGCTGGCGTTATGTCTGGGCTCAATTCAAGAGCTTGACTTAGCGCGTCACGTGCCTCGTCCAAACGATCTGCGTATGCCAAAATCCTTCCACGATCATAACGCGCTGCGGGATTCAGCGGATCCAGTTCTATCGCCAGTTTCGACAGTCGAAGAGCTTCGTCGAATCGGCCGAAGAGGGCTTCATAGAAGGATAAACGACAGACTATCCAGCTGTTGTTCGGAGCCAGGGAGTATGCCTTGCGGAATGCGATACCAGCTTCATCAAGACGCAAATCGAGCACCGTAAGAATAAAACCCATCACTCCGTGAGCTTCCGGCAGGGAATCATCAAGCGCCAGCGCTTTCTGTGCCGCCTCCTTCGCCCGGCCATATACTTCTTTATAGTCGGTATGACCCCCGACCATCTGATGTGCAAGGGCCGTCGCCATGCCCGCCCAGGCCCGTGCATTTTCTGGATCGAGTGCAATGGCCCTTTGATAGAGTTCGACTGCCGCCGCAAGACTCTCTTTGGTCGACTGGAGGACCGATTGGTGAGCACGGAGCACCAGTGCATAACTTTCGGGATTGACCTTTTTATTTCTCTCGACTATGCCGACCAAGGTGACTTGCATCGCCGTCGAAACAGCCTTTGCGATGTCATCCTGCACCGCGAAGATGTCATCAAGAACGCGATCATATGTTTCGGACCAGAGATGGAATCCATCAGTCGTGTTGACCAACTGGGCCGTGATCCGAACGCGATTGCCCGATCTGCGAACACTTCCTTCCAGTAATGTGCCGACTCCGAGCTTTTGACCGATCTCTCGAATATCTTCCTGCTTTCCTTTAAATGCGAACGAAGAGGTGCGGCCGATAACTTTTAGCTCCGGATTTTTTGCAAGCATATTGAGCAATTCCTCGGTCAAACCATCCGAAAAATACTCATTTTCAGGGTCGGCGCTCATGTTCGCAAATGGCAACACAGCAATGGTCGGACGAGAAACCGCAACATTACCAGATATGTGCGACACACCTGATTCAAGTGACCGACCCACAGAGCGCAGATCAGCAGAAAGGTCTGCCGCAGACTGATAGCGCTCAGCCGGATTTTTTGACAGAGACTTGCTGACGATTCTCTGCAATTCGGTCGGAACATCGGACTTGAATCTCGCGAGCGGTTCCGGAGCCTCGCTGATTATTGCATGAAGAGTTGCGGCATCGTTGTTCCGCTTGAACGGTGTGCGGCCGGCGATAAGCTCATACAAGACTATGCCAAGGGAAAACAAATCCGAACGATGGTCGACCTCGCGGCCCTGTGCCTGCTCAGGCGACATGTATGTTATCGTACCCAGTGTGGATCCTGCCTTGGTGAGCATCTCACCACCTTGCACAGCCGCCAGACCGAAATCCAGGATTCTCGGACGAAGTTCCTTGTCGACGATAATGTTCATTGACTTGATGTCACGATGCGTAACTCCGGCACCATGCGCCTTTGCAAGTCCCTCTGAAATCTGGGAAACAAGAGTGACTATCCTGCTGATCGATAGTGATTCCTCGCGGCAATAATGATGAAGCGTCTTGCCGTCGATGTACTGCATGGCAAAAAATGGCCTGCCGTTGAATTCGCCTACTTCGTGGATGGTAACGATATTGGGATGATCAAGTTTAGCTGCCGCTTGTGCCTCGCGAGTGAATCTTGCGCGGACACCAGAATCCTGCGCCAAACGAGCTGGTAAGAACTTGAGCGCAACCCGACGGCTTAGCTTTGTATCATCCGCCAGATAGACTTCGCCCATACCGCCCGCGCCAATTTTCTCGACAATCCGGTAATGCCCGACGACGGTACCCTTTCCGAGAGCTACATGAGTTCGGGTGGCATCGTCATCACTGTCGTCAGATTGTACCATCAGACGCTCTTTCACTTTTGAATACTACACAAATAGATACCATAAACAGGAAGATAGCGACAGCAGACTACAATCTCAAGTGTCGATGAGCTGGTGTCCTTTAGTCAGCCAAACCAATTTTCTTAAGAAACACGGGCCAGCGGGGGTCGGAGTGCAGAGATTTCAGGAAAGGCTGGACCTTCGTCAGCGGGATTCCTGCATCGCCAACCTCGTACGCCTTCTCGAGGCATTCGAAGGCCGCGTCTATTTCTCCGCGAAACGCATGCACCATGGCAATCTGAAAGCCCCAGTTTTCACCTTCAGCCGTCAGCGCTTCCAACTTTTGATCGGAGTCTAATTTTCGGCCGAGAGCGTGCAAGGCTATCGCCTGCCCACAGCACCGATACCCCGCTATCTTCTCCTTTTCGATAGTTCTCAGGGCTTCTTCAAAGTTTCCTTGCAGAACAGCGCACAAACAGAGCCCCATATGAACGGTCGTCATATCAGGGCTCATGTCCTTAACTCTATTCATCGTCACGTGTGCTTCGTCAAAATGGCCGGCGAACAAAAGAATGCGGGCGAGTTCATGGTGCGCAACGGGATTGAGCGGGTCAAGTTCGACAGACTTCTTAGACAGACGAATCGCTTTGTCGAAGTTGCCGAAGACCAGCTCCCATACCGCCATTGAACTTACAACCGTACTATTATTCGGGGCGAGTTCGTACGCTCGCCGGATATGAGGGAAGCCTTTTTGAATCTGCAACTCAAGAGCTCCATAGACGAAGGCCATCGCATCATGTGCTTCCGGTAATTGGTCGTCAAAGGTCAGGGCATTTTCGGCCGCTCTTTTCGCTAAGAGGTACTCATGCCGATGGTCGGCGTGACCATATGCAATTCTGTTGCCATACGACGAAGCCAGTCCGGCCCATGCTTTCGCATATTTCGGATCGATTTCGATGGCCTTCTTATAGAGTTCCACTGCCATCGCAAGACTCTCTTTAGTCATCTGCAAATGGGATTGATGCGCCCGGAGTGCAAGCGAGTAACTCTCGGGATTGACCGTCTTTTTGGCTTCGGAAACACCGACCAGTGTGACATGCATCGCCGTTGAAACGGCCTTTGCGATATCATCCTGCACAGCAAAAATATCGTCAAGGACACGATCATACGTCTCAGACCAGAGGTGAAATCCATCTGAAGAATTGACCAACTGGGCGGTGATTCGGACTCGATTTCCCGATCTGCGAACACTTCCTTCCAGCAATGTGCCGACTCCGAGCTTTTGACCGATCTCTCGAATATCTTCCTGCTTTCCTTTAAATGCGAACGAAGAGGTGCGGCCGATAACTTTTAGCTCCGGATTTTTTGCAAGCATATTGAGCAATTCCTCGGTCAAACCATCCGAAAAATACTCATTTTCAGGGTCGGCGCTCATGTTCGCAAATGGCAACACAGCAATGGTCGGACGAGAAACCGCAACATTACCAGATATGTGCGACACACCTGATTCAAGTGACCGACCCACAGAGCGCAGATCAGCAGAAAGGTCTGCCGCAGACTGATAGCGCTCAGCCGGATTTTTTGACAGAGACTTGCTGACGATTCTCTGCAATTCGGTCGGAACATCGGACTTGAATCTCGCGAGCGGTTCCGGAGCCTCGCTGATTATTGCATGAAGAGTTGCGGCATCGTTGTTGCGCTTGAAAGGTGTGCGGCCGGCAACGAGCTCGTAGAGGACTATACCGAGGGAAAACAAGTCTGATCGATGGTCTATTTCGCGGCCCTGTGCCTGCTCGGGAGACATATAGGCAATTGTCCCGAGCGTGGAACCTGCCTTGGTGAGCATCTCACTCCCTTTGATTGCCGCCAGACCGAAATCAAGAATCTTTGGGCGAAGTTCTCTGTCGACGATAATATTCGCTGATTTGATATCACGATGACTCACTCCCCCAGCATGCGCACGGGACAGTCCGTCAGCTACTTGCTGGATAAGATTGATTATTTTCCCTACAGGAAGCGGCTCGTCATGGCAATACGTGCTCAGAGTTTTGCCATCGATATATTGCATTGCAAAAAATGGCCTTCCGTTGAATTCGCCTACTTCGTGGATGGTAACGATATTGGGATGATCAAGTTTAGCTGCCGCTTGCGCCTCGCGAGTGAATCGCACGCGAAGATCATTATCCTGCGCCATGTAGGCCGGGAGAAATTTAAGAGCTACCCGACGTTCCAATCGAGTGTCGTCAGCCAGATACACCTCGCCCATACCACCGGCGCCGATTTTATCGACTATCCGATAATGGCCGATAGCTGTCCCTTTTCCAATAGGCACGTGAGTCCGGGTGACATCGTCACTGCCGTCGGATTGTACCATCAGACGCTCTTTCACTTTTGAATACTACACAAATAGATACCATAAACAGGAAGATAGCGACAGCTGACTACAATCTCAAGCGCCAATGATCAGGCTCTTGTTAGTCAGCCAAACCAATTTTCTTAAGAAACACTGTCCAGCGAGGGTCGGAGTGCAGAGATTTCAGGAAAGGCGTGACCTTCGTCAGTGAAATTCCTGAATCTCGAACCTCGTATGCCCGCTCCAACGACCATGCAATCCTTGTGCGTTTCGTTATTTTTCATCTTGGTCATGCAAGATATCAGTTCACCTCTGCGAGTATAATATAGTTTTTGAATCTCAAGGGCTGAGAAATGCTGCGGAGGGTGTTCAAATTGTGGCAGAGCCCAGAGACATTATCTCGTTCATCACTCGCCTGATTGCCAATTCCTTGGCCTTTGCCTCAACCTCCACGGTGATTCCCAACTTAATCCATTTTTCGGGAAAATCGTTCATATCAATGTAGTCGTGATGTCTTCTCGGATTTTTTCCCGTCCACCCATGGATAGGGCTGGAGACGTGGAAAACCGGTTCACGATTCCAGGTAGAACAGGCCATCTCTGTAGTTTCTTCAATCGAAAAGCCGTCGGGAAGGCAGCGATGATGATGCACATCGTATACGAGCGGAATCTGCTCCTGCCAGCAGAAAGGCAGCAGATCTACGGGTGAGTAGGATCGATCGTCATTTTCAATGGTCAGGTGCTTTCGGGTGCGACTTGACAGGCTATTCACACCTTCAGCAAGTCTTTTCAGTGCCGATTCTTTGTCGCCGTAGACACCGCCTGCGTGAATATTGATCACATCGGCGCCGATCAATTCAGCCATTTCAGCGTGATGTTCGAGTTCTCGCAGCGAACTTACCACTACCTCGGGCCGCGGCGAATTCAGGACGACAAACTGGTCGGGGTGGAAGGTCGTTCGGATATTTCTTCGGTGGGCGAATGCCCGTAGCCCACCAAAGAGAGAGAAAATTTCATCGGCATTCGCCAGGTCTTCAATGTTGTAGCCGTGGCGGGGATGCGTGCGTAAAGGGAGCAGGCCACTCTGAACACGAAACGAACCTATCCCATTTCTATTGCAATAGTCGATTGCAAGACCGAGGGTGCGCACGTTATGAAGACAAAGCTCTGAGAGTTTCGCAAAACTCTGCTTACGAGCCAAACCATGCAGTGCCGCAGCGGTCGTGGTGCGAAACTTAATGGGCTCATCATGAAAAACACAGCAAAGGCCAAATCGTATCATTGTCATGCTCTCTGGTAACCGGTCAGTCGACGGAAGGAGCTTCGGACCGCCTGGCAATTGCTGATGCCATGCCACGAAAGACAAGGACGTGAACCGGATACACGCCATACCAATACAGCAATCCGAGCAGTCCCCTTGGATAGAACCGGGCGGTTTGTGTCAGAACACAGGAGTTTTGACCAACCGGCTTGACTTCGAATTCAAGCCAGGCCTTGCCGGGGACCTTCATCTCGGCCCGCAGCAGCATTCGTCGACCGTATTCAAGTTCTTCAACTCGCCAAAAATCAAGGGCTTCGCCCAGGGCAATGTCGTCTTGGTTACCACGCCCACGACGCAGTCCCACACCACCAATCAACTGATCGATGAATCCGCGTATCTTCCAAAGGGTGTCTGCACAATACCATCCATTGTTGCCGCCAATGGAACTGATGATCTTGAAGACCCTTTCGGACGATGCCTCTACCTCAATCTTGCGCTGGTCAATTAGGATGTGTGATGGCTCGATGTGAGCGATAACCGATTCACCTTCGCTGCTGGGCCGAGCGATCTGACCCGGAAGCACAGGGGCGAGCGCTTGCCGAACTGCGGCTTCAAACGATTTCGGTCGAATGTCAAACAACGTAAGTGCGTCGTCGTTTTCACATACCGTTTCATGGCGAAGCCCTTCAATAAGAGCGCGTGCCGGCATAATAGGAATTGGCGTCACTAGCCCTACCCAGTAGGATGAGAGTCGAGGAGTCAGGACCGGCACCTTAATGAGCAACCTGTGAAGTCCAAGAACGCGGGCTACTACCAAAATCATGTCGCGGTACGTCAGTACTTCAGGTCCACCGATATCAATGATCTTGCCGACGCTCTCTGGCTGGTCAAGCGCTGCGACAAGATAGCTGGTCACGTCATCAATGCTAATCGGTTGAGTTCGAGTGATAACCCATCGTGGACAGATCATAACCGGTAATCGATTGGCAAGGTGGTGAACCATTTCAAAGGAGAGGCTGCCGGCCCCAATGATGACGGCAGCTCTAAACTCGGTGACCGGAACACCGGACTGGCGTAAGACATCGCCGACTTCATGCCGACTTTTGAGGTGAAGAGACTGGTGCTCCTGTCGGCGACCCAAACCACCCAAATAGATGATCCGCTTGACCCCGGTATTCTTTGCGGCTCTACCAATATTGGCAGCCGCGCAGCGGTCAAGCTCGGCAAAGTCCCCATTCGACGTCGCCATGGAATGCACGAGGTAGTAGACAACGTCTTGGTCTTCCAGCAATCCCTTTAGCCCGGCGGGTTTCAGAACGTCACCCTCATGGATCTTAACCCGAGTATTCCAGGGCCGATTCATCATCTTTTCGCGATTTCGTACAAGACATGTGACATGATGCCCTTCTCGCAGCAGGCACGGTACTAACTGGCTACCGACATATCCTGTCGCGCCAATCACCAGCACTCGCTGGGTCTTCACTGCGATACCTCGTTCGCCATAGCATCATTGTTGGTCACAGTCATTAAACGACGCCGAACACCAAATAGTTCACCAGCGCAAAGGTGTAGACCTCATCGTTGTCAGCAATCTTGGTGAGTAGGACTTTGACCGCCACCAAGCGGTTAAGGCGGGTGTCTTTGGCTTTGTAGACCTCGCCCATTCCGCCCGCGCCGATTTTATCGACTATCCGATAATGGCCGATAGCTGTCCCTTTTCCAATAGGCACGTGAGTCCGGGTGACATCGTCACTGCTGTCGGATTGTACCATGAGACGCTCTTTCACTTTTGAATACTACACAAATCGATATCATAAATAGGAAGATAGTGACAGCTGACTCCAATATCAACAGAGATGTGATCCCAGTTACATCATGGCAGAAGTATCAAGACCGGATTAAAACCAGTCTTTGATTGTTAGCCGCACTCGTTCACTTGACCGGACCAAGATAACGGTCAAGCCATGCCAATGTTTCTTTGATGAGTTCAGTTCGCGGAACAGAATGTCCAAAGGGATATGTTAGCCGTTTTTTGTGTTCAGCGGGCGTTTCATTGGGACGGAGAAGTACGACCCAAGCTTGGGGTTGGCATTCAAGATCGCGCGGATATTTGACGAACAAATAGAGCAGGTCTTTGAATACAGTGAGTGACGGGGGTGCGATAATGAGAGAATCTTCAATTAAATTAATCAACTAAATACCTTATTAAGAAACCAGGCCTTGCTGTACTCTCGTTCAAGCAAGGCCCTGATTTCTGTCGGTCTAAGATATTTGCGATAGATATTGCATTACTAATTCCTACTCACATGGGGAAGTACCACTGAGCGATATAAAGAGATTGTCGATCAACGCGGTCAGATCCGAAATATCAACCACGCCGCCAAGGCTCCCATCGGTATTCCCTTCTGCAAGACATGGCAGCGCTGTCAGAGAAATAAAGAGATTATCGATCAAAGCTGTCAAATCAGAAATGTCGACTACATCATCGAGCGAACCATCACAGTTGCCAGTCAGAGCCACACAGCATTGGTCACAAACATCTGGTATGCCATTGACATTGACATCCCCATCAACCAGAATTTGAAGCGGTCCCGTTCCCGGCGCGGCAAGCCAGTTTTCAAAATCAAAACGGATATAGGCTTGATTAGAAATTGTCGTTTCCGGAGGCAAGTCGGCCATTGGTCTGATAGAATAGCTGACAAAACCTTCCCCTTCAGGTGGATTTACATTAGGCGGCAAATTAATGCCGTCAAATATCCAAATCATCTCTCCGGTTTGCTCATCAAAACTAAAATCAACCGGATGACTGCTTGGTCCCGGCGCCAGTGTGCTCCAATCGAAGAACGGACTGAGAGTGTCGACGACAATGACATACAATGCCGACGCTGTAGCTTCAGGCTTATTTTCAAATTGAATCATAAAGCTCAGGTCGCTGGACTCGAGCTGGGCTTGCTGATCGCCACAGCCCAACGGCTGAATCTGTTTATCATTGGGATCAATAGCAGCAACAACTTCTTCGGTTTCTTTTACATTATTGTTGAATAACGTTACTTCGCCGGTCGCTTGGTCAACTGAAGCCGTTATTGGAATCAATTCTCCAACATTGGTCAGAGCATCAACGGTTAGTTCAATTTGAACGGTATAATCATCGAATGTTAACTGGGTGGGGTCCCAACTCAATGTCGGTAAATTCCACTTCTTGATGGTACCCATATCAACATTCGGAGCGGGTACGCTTCCTACATACGTTACTTCACTCGGAAGTCCCGATAAATCAATGGTGAGTTTATCTCCAATAGCATCTCCTGTACCGATATTTACAACTGTAAAATAAATTTTCTTGTTAAATCCACGTCTCACCCTAGATGGCCCGAACGCAGAAAGGTCGAAGTCTGGAGTCGGAGTGGACGTAAACCTGACGTGATTGAGTAAACAACGGGTGTCGCTGTACAATGGATTGGAAGCAGTCAAACAGACCGTGTATGTGCCGGCAGTGGTGTATGTGTGTACCGGATTCTGTACTGTTGATGTATTGCCATCACCAAAATCCCAGAACCAAGTGACGGGGGCCCCTGTCGACAGGTCTGTGAAAGTTACGTTGGTGGGTAGAATTCCTGCGCGAGGATTGGCTTGGAAATCGGCTATCACCGGATTCAGGCTGATGTAAGCAAACCGTGAAGCGTTTGCTGTTCCTCCAGCTAAAAGATTTACAGATGCTGAAACGGTAAATGGCCCCACGGCCGAACCATCATAGATGTGGATCGGGTTCCTACCGACGCCGGTGTTTCCGTCACCGAAGTCCCATTGCCAAGTGTTGTCGTCAACTGGCGCACTCAAAAAGCCGGAAAAGAAAACCGGATTGCCGACGTTTATCTTCGTTTTGACTGCATGAAAAGTAAATCCCTGAAATGCTCCCAGAACCGGCAGACGCGGAGTAAACGGCAAGTTCTTTTCGAGGACGTAGGGAGTATGTACGTTCGTTCCGTTCTGCGTTGGCGGAAGTGAGATAAATTCACAACTAACAGTGCGATCAAATGTTGTTGAACTTGACATGGTCACATCAAAATCAACAAGTATATGATTACCTGGTTCAAAAGAACGATGGCCGTTCGTTAGCGAATATACGAAGAGTCTTCCCGCTCCTTTATCACGAGCCCCTCCAATCAATTGGTGTTGAAAGTCAGAGCCCAAAACTATATTACTCAGTCCATCTGCTGGCGTCCCGCCTACTCTGACCAAAAACGGGAGGATTACCCCATGAAATGGATCTTCGTTCTCAAATTCCAATTTAACGCTCACGGTCAATAGCCCGGCTGGAAGCACTACTGGCAAAACTCTTACAATTGTAGTTGGATCCACAGCCGGATTCATCGGCGGAAGCGTTGCCGGACAGGTGAGAGGAAGCGAGTTAAAAACGTTCTCCATCAAAAACATCACATCTCGAGCCGTCACCAAGAGCCTGTCGTCAATGTCGCTAAAATCAAAAATTGGACTATGAGATATAAAGAGATAATCAAGGAGAATTGTCAAATCACTAATATCTACCGAGCCGTCACCACCGTAATCTCCACATAAGACCGCCGGAGAGTGCGCACTGACGGGTGCCAGCGGCAGTATTTGTTCTGATTCATTACCTGCTTTTTTGTAGGTCGTCTCCGAAGACACCATTCCCGCCGCAAAAAATAACGTCAGCAATAGCCCCATTGTCAAAGAAGTAAACTTCTTCATAATTGTTTTGTTCCTTCCAGAGTTATTCTAAATTTTCTTGTGTTTATACTTATCCTCTAAATCAATCAAACAAATCGCCATTGGCCTCGCGCAATCGGGAAATCCTGAGGCGCTGCAACAAAGAGCAATCACTGTTTCCATTACATTTCCTCTGGCTCTCTTAGTCATAAAGAGCGAGGGAAATAAGCTCATCTCTGGTCGAGATGCCTTTTTTATCCAAGTACGCGATCAAAAAAGTATGTATCGATCAAGAAAAGTACTTCGTGGGTGTACATTCCTGCCATCATTCACTCGCATGACTAAGGATGACGTGCGGGGAATGCTTATGAATCAGCAAGAGAGGAATCCCGACCCAACACCTAAATAATACAGTCTAATTTCTTTGTATTGTCAACAGAAAAATGCCTAAATAAGTCAGATATCAAGAATGAACTGTGTGACGAGATTTTTGCGCCTTTCCTTCATCCGCCCGTCAATTTGGCACACACAGAACAGTGCGGCTCGCTATCACTTGCTCTCAAAAGAGAATGGCAGTTCAAAAAATGGGCCAAACAAAAAAAGAGGCCTTTGTCAAAGCCTCTACTCAGTAAATTAACAAAACCGGACAGCCGTATTAATGTCGGTCATTCCATCCTCTTTTCAATTTTAGCCAGTTTCTGATTTTGCTTGCGTCTGGCCCTAAGGCACCAGCAGTCAAGTTAACGTGTGATATATTCGCGAAACAGGGAGAAAATATAAAATGGCGGGAATTGCAAGACGAGTTTATCGACTGGGTGATGCAACAAGCGGCGTAATGATCAACGCCATATCGAATCTGTTACGGTCTCAAACTACAAACACACTGAAAGAGCCCAGCAAGTCGGGCTCTTTCAGTGTTCATCGCGCCTGTCGTTAATGATTGAATCAACTCGTTGTCGATTCCGATACGATTACGCCATTCTTCCTTCTATTGAAGATACTATACAGCGCTGGCAATACAACCAAGGTCAGCAAGGTTGAAGATAAAATACCGCCAATTACTACGGTCGCCAATGGACGCTGGACCTCCGCCCCGCTTCCAGTTGCGATTGCCATCGGTACGAAGCCGAGCGAGGCAACAAGCGCTGTCATTAATACTGGTCGAAGTCGTGTCAACGCTCCATGAGTAACCGCTTCGTTTATAGGTTCGCCCTCTTCGCGCAATTTATTGATAAAAGTTACCATCATAAGACCATTTAAAACTGCAATCCCGGATAGCGCAATAAAGCCCACTCCTGCAGAAATTGACAACGGTATCCCCCGAATCCATAGAGCTAAAATACCGCCGGTGAGCGCCAGCGGAACTCCAGTGAATACCAGCAAAGAGTACTTTATTGAGTTGAAAGTCGCAAATAACAACAGGAAGATAAGCAGGAGAGCGACTGGGACAACTACAAAGAGGCGTTCTTTGGCGGCAATCAGATTCTCGAACTGTCCGCCCCAGGTCATCCAATAGCCTGCGGGTAGAGCAATTTGGGCATCCATGCGCTCTTGAGCATCTTGGACAAAGGAGCCGATGTCTCGTCCGCGAACATTGGCTTGAATGACCACACGACGTTTGCCATTTTCACGGCTGATCTGATTTGGCCCTTCGGTGATACTTATTTTGGCGATTGCCCCAAGAGGCACATAGGCCGGGTTTCGATCTTCACTCATTCCAAAGACAGAAGCAATCATCGTGATGGAAGAGCCTGCACCAAGCGCAGGAAGGGGAATTGGCAGAAACTCCAGAGCTTCAACATCCCGTCGTACATCTTCGGGCAGTCTGACAACAAGATCAAATCGGCGGTCTCCTTGGTATACCTGCCCCACGGCCTTGCCGCCAACTGCGACTTCGATTACCTCCTGAACATCGCTTATGTTCAAGCCAAATCGAGCAATCGCGGCGCGGTCAATATCTATGGACATGAGCGGCAGACCGGTAACTTGCTCAACCTTCACATCAGTCGCACCCGGAATTGATTCGAGAACGGATGCTATTTTATTGCCTTGAGAGAGCATTACATCAAGATTGTCGCCAAACACCTTTACAGCAACATCACTGCGGACTCCAGAAATCAGTTCGTTGAATCGCATTTGAATCGGCTGTGTGTATTCGTAATTATTTCCGGGAATCTTTTTCGTGATGGATTCAAGCTCGGCGACCAAATCCGTCTTACTCTTGTTGGGATTCGGCCATTGAGCTCTCGGCTTTATCATGATGAAAATATCTGCCACAGAAGGAGGCATGGGGTCGGTAGCGATTTCCGCCGTTCCAATTTTTGTAAAAACTCTTTCCACTTCTGGCAATGTTTGCACAGCCTCTTCAAGATCATGTTGCATGGAAACAGCTTGGGTGAGGCTGGTAGATGGAATCCGCATTGCGTGCATTGCGATGTCTCCTTCATCAAGTGAAGGCATGAATTCACTTCCCATCCGAGTGGCTACTATGCCGGAGAAAAGCAAGAACGCCATCGCAACGATGACAACTGGCCAACGATACGAGAGCGCGGCCTTCAGGACGGGTGAATACATCTTTTTTGTGCCTCGAATAACGATACTCTCTTTTTCGGAAACTTTTCCCCGTAAAAAAAGCGCAACGCCAGCCGGTATAAAGGTAAAAGTGAGAATCAAAGCGGCGCCGAGAGCTAGGAGGACTGTTTCGGCCATCGGAATAAACATTTTTCCTTCTACACCGCCCAGTGTGAGAATTGGCAAGTACACTATCATAATTATGCCTACCCCAAAGAGTGTCGGCTTAGCTACTTCACGCGAGCTTTCAAAGGCTTCTTCGAGTCGTTCAGAATGAGTCAGCACGCGTCCAAGGCGATGCTGACGTTCCGCAAAGCGACGAATAATATTTTCCACCATAACAACGGCCCCGTCGACAATGATGCCAAAATCGATAGCTCCCAAGCTCATCAAGTTTCCGCTGATTTTATTCTGAACCATGCCAATGACCGTAAAGAGCATCGAGAGCGGTATGACAAGAGCTACGAGCAGTGCGGCTCTTATATTTCCAAGGAGAAGGAAAAGGATGACGATAACAAGTACCGCTCCCTCGGCAAGATTGTTCCGAACGGTCTCCAGCGTTGCATCGACAAGATTCGTGCGGTCATACACTGTCCTTGCAACAACACCATCAGGAAGCGACTTATTCACTTCCGTCATCTTGTCTGCGACGCGTTGGGCGACAGTCCGACTGTTTTCGCCCATGAGCATAAAGACTGTACCAAGAACTACCTCCTCTCCATTTTCTGTCGCGGCGCCAGTGCGGAGTTCCTCTCCGAGACCGACTGTGGCAACATCGCGAATATAAATAGGTGTCCCGTCATCGACTCCTATGAGTACATTCAAGATATCATCTGTTGTGCTAACTATTCCTGGGACACGGATAAGATACTGCTCTCCCTTGTGTTCAATATACCCCGCACCGACACTGGAGTTGTTCCTCGCAAGAGCTTCCATGATGTCACGAAAACTCAATCCGTACGACATCATACGCGCCGGATCTGGAGTAACATGGTATTGCTTGTCATACCCTCCTATGGTGTTGACTTCGGTAACACCCGCGATTGTTCGAAGCTGTGGTTTTATCACCCAGTCTTGGACTTCACGCAAATCCGTTGAAGTAAAGGAATTGCCATCTGGCTTGAGTCTGCCCGGCAAGGCCTCAACTGTATACATGAATATCTCTCCGAGACCTGTGGCTATCGGACCCATGGTCGGTTCTCCCGCCGAGGGCGGCAAAGCCGACTTGGCTTCTTGCAGGCGTTCGTTGATGAGTTGACGAGCAAAATAAATATTTGTACCGTCCTCAAAAACGACTGTTACCTGTGATAGACCATAGCGAGATATAGAACGCGTATATAGAACGGATGGAATCCCGCCCATTGCAGTTTCGATTGAAAATGTAATTTGCTTTTCAACCTCAATGGGTGACATTCCTTTCGCTTCGGTGTTTATTTGTATCTGCACATTTGTGATGTCAGGCACGGCATCAATGGGAAGTTTCCCAAAGTTGTATATACCCAATACTGAAATCCCCGAAACAGCCAAAAGTATGAGCCATCGTTGGCGGATTGAAAAATTAAGAATTTTATCGAGCATGATTAGTCTCCTTTACAGCGCAGCGTCGGCAATTTGCCCGGTGCGAATCCTAATTACCTTATCCACCTTCGAAACTCCAATAATGCCATCACCAGGATTACCCGTGTGAGCGTGTTTCGCAATTATGGCAACTATTTCATCTACTTGATGGTCGGGGCAAATGATTTCAATTCGTTTCTTTTCATGATAAGAGAGTCCGCTCTCCGGAGTGATATAAGTCCCTCCTTGTCCTCTGCCTCTCCCTTGACCAAGACAATCAAAAGTAGTCAGACCAGGAAAGTGGGGCAATTCGTGTAATGCTGAGATGACCTTGCTTATCATGTGTGTTTTTATCGTAGCCTTGATTTCTTTCATAGTGTCCTCTCTTAGTGGTCATGAGCGGCTTCGGATTTACCAAAGTCGGCTTTTAACAAAAAGCTGTTAGACGCGGCAAATTCATCCCCGTGCGCCAGACCTGACAGAATTTCCACCATCTTCCCATCGCTCCGGCCAAGCGTAACAGGCACGGCATGAAAGCGTCCGTCTACACGAACAAAGACAGCCGTGGAACCTTCGACTGTCTGTATGGCTTCATCAGGGACAGCGAGCAGAACATCTGTTTCAGACACTGCTATTTTTGCGGTCACAAACATTCCAGGTAGCCAAATACGATCCGGATTTCGGAGAACCATCCTCGCTTGCCCGGTCCGGGTACGTTCGCCAACTACAGGGCCAATATAATCAATAGTTCCTTCCGTCTTTTCGCTAATGCCTGTAGAGGATAGCGCTACGCGCTGTCCAATTCGAAGCTGGCCAAGATACTGGGGGTAAATGCTGATCGCAACCCACACAGTTGAGAGGTCTGCTATCACAAAAATATCTGCATCGTCTCGTACGAACTCGCCAAGAGTTACATGCTTTTCAATTATTGTGCCGGACATCATCGATTTGACATCGTATGAAGCAACACTCTGGTTGCTCTGCACGACCGCCAACACTTCACCTGAATCGACACGGTCACCGAGATTCTTGTGCACGTTCAGAGTTATACCAGAGAAACGAGGGACTATATGCGCGACTTTGTCCGCATTCAGAACAATTTCCCCGGGGAGTTCAACTACATGAGAAATCCTACCCGGACCTGCTTTCTCCAGCCGAATATCATTTGACTGTATGGCTTCATCACTGAGAGCAATACTCCCCATTGATCCGCTTCCATGTTCCGCTCCGTGTCCGTGTGTTTCCTCCTGAAAGTACGTAGTATCGTAAACGGCATCCGAAATCTTTATCTTCATTGAGAGAGTAAATTCATGAGGTTCAGCAATCTCTTGCTCGCTTTGCAAAAATCCATCGGACTGTCGGAACGTGAAGGAATCGGTTCTCTCAGGCCGCGCAAGACTAATCACCATCTGTGTCGGGTCGATTGTAACAGATTTTTGTGAATTATCGGTAAGATAAAGTCTAAATTCGGGAGGAACACCTTTTTCAAAGATTGACACTTCTACAATATAATCGCCAAAGCTGACAAGCTTGCCCCCATTCGGACCAGCCGGTTCGCCGTGATCATCGTGCTCATCATGTCCAACTTCAGAACCGTGATCGTGCGGGTCATTCGACTTGGCAGGCTCAGTGCGGAGAATCATCATGCTTGTAATCGCAAGAACAAGCACAAGTACCGCAGTAATAACAAGTGGATATCGTTTCATTCTACCTACCTTCATTGGAGAGTAAAAGATCATCTGAAAGTCCAAACAATCTTTGTAAATTGATAATCTCTAGGTTGATTTGTGACTGAAGTTCGATTCTCTCAGAATAGAGTTCTATCAAGTTTCGTTCAACTTCAAGTAAGTCCGCGTAACTGAGTCGTCCCGATTCATAGGCTACGCGCATTGATTCAGATGCGGCCTGCTGTTGAGGAATAAGGATGGATTCGACAGTCGAAATTTGTATCAGAATCTGCGCAATACGGGCCTCGCGCTGTCTGACTTCAGAGAGAGCATCGTTACGGTTCTGCAAACGACGAGCCCTAAGTTCCTCCTGCTCGGCGCGAACTGCCAATATATTCCCTTTGTTGCGGTTGAAAAATGGGAGTGGTAACGACACACCCATTACGAAAGTTGTGGCATCCTCTCGTTCAAGCCGCCGGATTCCGCCGCCGAGGGTTAGATCGGGCTTCCTTTGGGCCTGCGCATTAAGCAGTCGGGATGCCATGAGCACACTGTCGGCTTCAAAGAGGAAATCACTTCTCACCTCAGCGTTAGGTTTTGGGTACCTCCATTGCCCTGAAATATTCGAAAATATGCCTGAAACTGAATCAAATTGGGGTGTACTATCAAGCCATGATGCCGCCAAGGCCATACGCGAAACATTCAACTCTGCAGAGGCGTCACCTTCCATCAATAGGGCGCGATCTAACGCCAATTGGCCGAGAATTTCGTCGGCCCGAAGTGCCGCTCCTGCAGTTACCATTCTCCTGGCGCTTGAAACCAGTTCACGAGCGGATTCAGTTGATCGTCGCGATAATTCGTAGCCCAGCTGTGTATAAAGCACCTTATAAAATCGCTCCTTCACGACCAGATACAAATCAAACTCGCTAATGATAGCTTCACGTTCGATTCGCGACTTCTCAGCGGTGGCAACATTTCGCCTTGCGGATCGTTTACCTCCCAACTCTAAAGTCTGCGACAGCACTACCGTGATTTCCGACTGGCTAAATCCCGGGAGTGACGCGGAAAACTGTTCGATATTTACTCCGAGTTCCGGATTTAGTCGAACACCTGCTTGGGTCACCCGATGTCCTGCGGCGTCGATACTATGGCGCAGAGCCGCGAGTCCAGGATTGGCGCGAACTGTCAAGGACCAGGCCTCGCTCAAAGTCAGACCAGTACCAACAGCTGTGTCTGTTCTTCCCGAATCAGACTTAGGGGTCTTCCAGCTTTGCGAATGTACATTATTCGCGTATATGAATGAGGATGATATGAAAAGACACATCCACAATCGTAATTGCTTCATGCTATTCTCCAATATTATGTAAACAGAAATTGCCCTCAGTTCAGGGTACGTTCTGAACTGCATGGACTGCTTAGTTACAAAAATCGGATAAAATCAACAGCGAAGAATTGGGGGGGATGAAAAGACCGAAGGCGGGTTAATGTCTTTGATTGAATTTGGGTGAAGGTGTTCAAAACGGAAGTCGGCAAACATTGGTAGCGCCGAAATCGGGGCGACTGAGACATGACTTTTGTCTGATATACGGTGGAACTTTGATTGCGGCAATCCTTGGTCAAACAGATCAAAGTGGTAGTGACATTCTGTTTCTTCACCGTCCTCGCAAGAATTCCCGAAAAGTTCTTCGGCTGGTCCGCAATCATCGTCGCTGGTACATTCTTCTCCTGAGAACAAAGAGTCAGTGTGCATTTCGTCATCATGGCAATGCAGGGCTATGAATTGCCCAAAAAAAGTCAGACTCCAGAGGGGAAATAAGACAGGAAGGAGATATTTGTGTACTTGTTGCCGATTCATCTGGTCATTATACTTATATTAACGGGTTTCGTCCAGATTAATGTCGGACATTTATTTGAGTTCCATTAGCAGGATAATTCACAGTTTGGCAACGGAATTTAAAAAAAACGTGAATATGAGTTCAATGCCAAATCTCCAGACTTGGCGCTATTTCTTAGATACAAATTCAATCGGTATCGTGCCTGATTTGTAATCAAGCAGTTTTTTTAGCTATTGGCCCAGGTTTCGCTCAGCATTGCCGCTTGCTCTAAGATCGTCTGTGTAGCCTTCTCCTGTTTGTCCGGCGGATAGCCATGCTTTTTCAAGATTCGACTCACGATGACCCTAATTTTAGCTCTGACGCCTTCCTTCATCGTCCAATCGATGCTCACATTCCGCTTCACCGAGTCTACCAGCTCGCGGGCAATTGTTCGAAGGGCATCGTCCCCCAGGATCTTTACCGCACTATCGTTGACTTCGAGTGCGTCATAAAACGCGAACTCGTCGTCAGTCAAACCCAACTCATCCCCTCGCTTTTCCGCTTCTCGCATCTCTTTAGCCAATGAAATTAACTCCTCGATAACTTGAGCCGTTTCAATGGCTCGGTTCTGATAAGTTCGCACTGCCTTTTCCACTCTTTGCTATGACCAGCGGCTTGCCAGTCAGTTCAGGATGAAACCGAAGACAGACTTCGATTGAGAAATTTGGCACAAACACGTGAGCGACACGAGAACCTTTCATGACGCCAGCCTGATCATTCTGCCTTCGACACAAATCCGGCCAGCATCATAATTCAAAATATAAGGAAAAACAGTCCCAATCAAGAAACAATGGCGGGAGTTGCGAGACGAGTTCATCAACTGGATAAAAAACCAAGCAGCATGAATTATGCCCTGCGGTTCTTGTTCAGATAGTACTTTGTAAGACTTTAGTCAGCTCAGTCGACGTTTTTTAGGAGGGTTTCCAAACGTAATGCTGTCGTTGGGGCGTGTGATTCGTTATGTACGTCAGTACCTTCACATGCTGAGCAATGAGTTTCAGAATGACATAGGCCCAGCGGACTAAACGCTCCTGCCGGTTAATGACTTCCTTGTCCCATTTCTGCGTTATTGCTTCTATTTCTTTGCGATCTCCAATCAGCCGGATATAGCTGAAGTCCGTTGTAACCGGATTAAATGGAAGCTCATCACCATGCGGCATCCATGTCTTATCAGTCAATGCCAGAGCGATATTGTGCTCCCCGAAGCGAACGTAAACCGAACCTTTGATAGCCTGATTGCGTACTTTTTAAGCGCCGCATGAGGGAAAAACCCACCGTCGCTAAAAACATAATTGAAGAGGAACGTGACTATTTCTGGTTCCTTATCACTATCTCCAATCTCTTGGCCGTCGTCGGAGCGTGACCGGCGAAGTGATTGTTAATATAAGTCAGGACTTTTACATTCTGGCAAATCGAAGTGAAGTTTCATTTTTGAGGATTTTCATTTTTATTAATCTCATTCTCCAAAGAAGTCAGTCCGTCCATTATCTCCTCAAAACTTGGAATAGTCCCAAAAAGCATCGACTGCATGGAATCATAATCTTTTTTTAATTCAGAAATATTGTGTACTGGAGGCAACAATCTGAGACTGCCTGGTTTTGCATCTTCGTACTTTGCCCAAGGGCTTCGATAGAATTTCATCTTAAACTGTGCGACTGCATCCAACAGATTGAGATCCGCAATCGCCTTCGCCCGGACCGGCAGGCAACTCAATCGATACAGATCATAATAGTGCCGGGAGTAACGTGGCGGGAGAGATTTGTCACTCCCACGGTGGGCTTCCTGGTGTAGGATAGTGGCCTTCTCCCAAAATGTTCGTTCGGCAGAAATAGTTTTTACCACCGTGAATTGTTGGTCAAATAACTTGGGGAACTTCTCTGCCGCAAATGGACGAATTTCCTTTTGCTCATTGGGTACAGATTCCGCCAATGGTCCGATTTCAAGTATTATCTGAGGCTGAATTGCCGTCAATGAGAATGCCTTTGGATACTTTATGAATACTATCTGACCGGAAGTCTCAATCTCTATTTCGGCATCGAGACGAATTTGTAGATCAGTGCGCATTATTGGCGCGAATTTTTGTTCAAGAAACTCCGCCGTCTTGTCGTTTGCTTCCTTTCCAAAGATATCCTGCTGAGTTGAACTGCGCTCTTCCCATGGCTCATCATCCGAATAACCAAGTATCTTCCAGTCCAAAATTATATCGATATCTTCTGAAAACCGCTCGATCGCCCCAAATGCTTTCGAAAGGCTCGTCCCCCCTTTGAAGGCCATACTATCTTTCCACTTATTGTCGTGAAACAAATAATCAAGAACCCAGCAAACCCAGAAGTCTTTCTCAATGATCGCCTCATGCACTTGCATTTGTTCTGCGGTAGCGCGAAATAGCTCTTGGCGTTCTTTTTCCGGGCGCTTGGCTATCTCACGCATCACGCGGCTCACTATTCTCGGCCAACCGCTTGATTATATCGTAAACCCAACTCGTCGCATATTTCGCCTCTCGGATGGCTCGGTTTAGCTCTTTTGCATCGAATTTTGTGCGTAGTGTGACCATTATCGACTGGTTGACATTTTTCTCGCCAAGAGTCTTAAGCGCTTGGACGAGCAGGGCCGTTTTAGGTGAGAGTATGCTTGTCTCCTTATTCGCTCGATGCTTGAATGCCAACGTACCGCCGCTCCATGTATATTGTCTGGTAGGACCGTCACTGAAATACTCCCATTTTGCGGGGACCTGAGTCGACAATCCGAGGAGATTCATTGCCGTCTCTCCTGATGGCAGAATTGTCCAACCTTGTGCTCGCGCTTTTGCTCTGGCAATGGCATCCGGATCAGGACTGGACAGGGCTTGGAGCAGATTGCTATACTCCGGGTAATCGTAGACCCCTGGAAGAACTCGTCGAATTGTCCCTTGTCTGGTCAGACGGTCGAGGATTGATCTCGTCGTTCTATGACCAGCAAGATCGAGGAAGTCTTTTGGAGTAAAAACCTTACCCCTACCTTTACCATAAATCCTTGCAAGTATCTTACTTGTAATAGTTTGTGATATAATTAAAGCGCTCATTTTGAAACGGAAAATACCTAATTTTCGTTGCAGTGTCAATCTCAATTTTATGCTTCCTGCATTGATGGCGGCGAGCAATACAATTTTTTTTCAAGGGAGTTTTGTGATTGAAATCGAATCCGTTGTGCGTGTTGTTTCGGGGATCAAAAGTCTATTCAGATTAAGCCGGTCGGGCAATGACGCAAAAGGGAAATAAGGACGGCTTGCATTGATATAGCCGCATTGACTGATTCCATCATCGGCGCAAAATCGAATGTATTGGCTTCCAAATCGTTAGATGACTTAACGGCACCCGGCCATCGCTTATGTAGCGACGTGCGAATATCACCCAGTGAAGGTCTATTGGTTGAATGTGAAATTATACTAATACGGCACATGAGTGTATGTATACAGCAAGAATCGAAATCGTCTATCACAAGGTGGGTGGGGTGCTGTTGTGCCTAACAGTTCACAAATTTCAACTGGAATAGGAATCGCAACTAAGCAAAGCACTATCTCGACTTGCCACCACTATGAGATTATCAATCAACTATTTAGGTCTTGCTAATTGGTTAGGATTTTATCAAATTCTTGTGTGTCTATAGGGTTGGTATAGCCACGAATCAGAATTAGGATTTGATGATAAAATAGTGTTGTAGTTCATTCTTAAATTGATTGGATCTGATAAGAAATATTAATGTCAAAAGAAGAATCAAGGGGCGGGGATCTCTTCATAGTCGATAACAGCGACTCCGATTGGAAGGTCAAACAGTACCTTCGGGAATGGGCTGACCTTGCAAGCAAATTCGATATTGCTACGGGTTACTTCGAAATTGGCGCATTGCTTGCCTTGGATGGCCAATGGCAGAAACTTGATCAGCTTAGAATCCTGATGGGTGATCCAGTGTCGCTGAGGACCAAGAAGGCACTAATTTCTGGCGTAGAGAGAATGAAAACTCGCCTTGACGATAGCATAGAGAAGGAAAAGGAACAGAACGATTTCCTGCTCGGTGTCCCGGCTATTCTATCCGCCATTGCTAAAAAGCAAATTCAATGCAAGGTGTATACAAAAGACAAGTTTCATGCCAAAGCATACATCACTCATGCCAAACAAGCTGTTATTGGTTCTGTTGCTCTTGTCGGATCAAGCAATTTTACGTTTCCGGGGTTGACGACTAATATTGAGCTGAATATCCAAATCCGCCGAGAGGTCGAAGAGCTACAGGCATGGTATGAAAAACACTGGAATACAGCCGAGGATATTTCAGATGATGTTCTGAAGGTAATCGAGCGCCATGTCCGTGACTATTCTCCCTTCGAAGTATATGCCAAATCTCTTCAAGAATTCTTCAAGGGACACGAGTTAACCGTCGGAGAATGGGAGCTTTCTGAATCGATAATCTACAATGTGCTGGATAACTATCAGCAAGAAGGATACCGATCCCTGATGAAAATTGCCAGTCAGCACAACGGAGCGTTCCTCTGTGATGGCGTAGGGCTTGGTAAAACTCTGGTCGGCCTCATGCTCATTGAGAGGCTTTGTACGTTCGATCGAAAACGAGTCGCTTTGTTTGTTCCTAAAGCCGCTAATGCCCCGGTTTGGGAAACTCATCTAAAGAAATACTTGCCCCGTCTCAGAGGCGACTTCAGTAATCTGGCTGTATACAATCATACCGATCTTTCCAGAGAGGGCGATTGGGAGGACAAAATGGCTCGAATCGGCGAACAGGCGGATGTTATCATCATAGACGAAGCGCATCACTTTCGTAATCGAGGCATCAAAGGAGAAGGAACAAGAAAGCCCTCCCGTTATCGGAAAATGTATGAAGTGTGCGAGGGAAAGACCGTTTTCCTTCTGACTGCCACTCCTATTAATAACAAGCTCGCCGACCTCCACAACATGATTTCTCTTTTTTCAAGAGAGGACAAAGGCTATTTCAAAGCCGCGCCCCTCGGAATTCATTCTCTTCCTGGGCACTTTCTAAAGATGGAGCGAGCCTTAAAAAAACTCATTGGCGAAAGTCCAGAGGCTCTTGGTGAGATCAACCAGCTTGAGGCCGAGCGGATCTTGCGAGATGATACTCTCTTTCGTGCCCTTGTAGTTCAACGGAGCCGGGCCTATGTTCGTGCGAGCAACGAACAACAGGGAAAATCAAGTGCCACTTTTCCCTTTCGAGACCAACCGCGCGTAGTCAACTATTCAATGAAGGAAACCTATGGAGCCCTCCTCAAAAAACTCGAAGACGCATTTGAGAAGGAGAATCCTCTCTTCACACTCGCGAATTACTATCCTTTGTTTTATTTGAAGAATGACAAGGTTGAAAAAGATGCCATGGAAGAGGGCAGGCAGAAAGAAGTTGTGGCTCTCATCAGGACCAAGTTCCTAAAGCGCTTCGAAAGCTCAGTGAAAGCATTCGAGCTTTCCTGTGTGGCACTCATGCAAAAGCTCTTAGCCTTCCAATCCCATTTTAGCACCACGAAATCTCAAAAGTCACAGCTGAAGAAATGGAATCAGATCAACGAAGAGATCCTGACTTATGCGAACGGCATGAGAAAGTACTTTGCTACTCGACCGTTAGATGATGACGAGGATGATGATTTTATTTCTTCTGACCTTGTTGAGTCCTTCAAGGAGTATGAAATTGACAACAATATCTCAAGAAGTTCCCATCGAGTCGAAGACATGATCACCGCTACGCAGATTGATCTTGACCAAATAGTCGAATTTCTGCGTGAGACAAAAAAGTTTAAGCCAAGCAACGACGATAAACTAACTTCTCTAATCCAACTCCTATCAACAGAAGACCGGCTCAAAAACGACAAAGTCCTAATTTTTACTGAATTTATGCACACTGCAAAGTACCTTCAGGATGAATTGGTGAGAGCAAGCATTAAAGGTGTGGACGAAATAGACAGTTCTGATTCTCGTGACCGGAGTGAAACCATAACTCGCTTTTCTCCTTACTATAATGGTTCAAATTCCACCGAGCTCGAAAAGAAGGGACTCACGGAAATTCGTGTTCTTCTCTCAACAGACGTCCTCTCCGAGGGCCTGAACCTCCAGGATGCCTCTTGCATGATCAACTATGACCTCCATTGGAATCCCGTAAGGCTCATGCAGCGAATCGGACGAGTCGACCGACGACTCAGCCCTGACATCGAAAAAGCCATGCTGAGCGACCATCCGAGTCGAAAAGGCACGCGTGGAACTGTGCAGTTTTGGAATTTTCTGCCTCCCGATGAACTTGAGGATATTCTTAAACTTTATGCCAGAGTCTCTCATAAAACGCTACGTATCTCCAAAGTTTTCGGCATCGAGGGAAAAAAACTCCTCAAGCCGGACGATGATTTTGACGCGCTTAAGGAGTTTATCCACACCTATGAAGGAACAACCAGCACGATCGAAGACATGCACCTTGAGTACCAGCGGCTCCTGAAAGCGTTTCCAGAATTAGAGCAAAAACTCGAAGCCATGCCCGGCAGACTCTTCAGTGGCAAACAACATCCTAAAAAGGGCACACAAAGCGTCTTTTTTTGCTATGCCCTTCCCGGACAGGTCAAAGAGACGGGTTCCGATGGATCCGAAGAAATTAGGTGGGAAGAATCCAAAGGACTCAGGAAGTGGTATTTGTTCGATCTTGGCACCGAGAAAATACTGGATGAACCTGATCAAATTCTGGACTTGATTCGGTCGAAACCAACTACTCCTCGACGGCGATCACTGCCTGACGCATCACTGACTGAAATTCGAGTTAAGCTTGAAGTGCACATTAAGAATACGTACCTCAAACAAGTTCAAGCGCCAGTCGGCGTTAAAGCAAACCTGAAAGCATGGATGGAATTGAGTTAGTGCCTACTGATCAAGATATTCTCACTGCTATTTCCCAGGTCAATAATCAACAGACCTTTATCGAGAAACTTCTTCGAGATACACTTCGCTGGCCCATTCCAAAAGGTACATCAACAGTTGAGGACGTGGCCTACGAATGGCCGCTAAGTGAATTCCACGGGAGTGGCCTGGATCAGCACCTGCTTGATGAGCGAATACTTCAGATTCAGCCCCTTGATCCTGAGACACAGCAACCTTGGGGCATATTCGTTCTGCGATTCAAGAGTCAGCGAACCCTTCCTGAGAGAACGCGGTATGACTACCGTTCTCCGTAGCATTCTTAAAGACCTTGTACCAAGAGCGCGCCGCAATCCGGACCGCCCGGCCTGGAACCGTGAGCACTTGCTGTTCATATGCACGCATGAATACCGGGATTTCCGCTTTGCCTACTTCAAGCCATCAACAGACAATTCAAAGGCCGAACCACTAGCGGGATTCGGTTGGAATCAGCAAATGCTCGCTCGTACCGTGTGCGAGTACAATCTGAAAGAGCTCGAATGGCCGTCTCCTCGTGAACAGGCCGACCCCGATATTTGGGCAAAAAAGTGGGCGAAGGGTTTCGATGTCGAGAAAGTATCACGGGCATTCTTCAAAGAATTTGAAGAGCTCTTCTTCGATACTTCAGACTACTTCAGCGATATCTTCCCAAATGAGTCTACTAGAAGGCTAGTCACTCAGCGACTGTTCAATAGACTCATGTTTCTCCGTTTCATTGAGCAAAAAGGATGGCTACGTTTAGGAGAACGGAAAGACTACCTTAAAGCACTCTTTGAAGCCGGAGGCATCGGAGGTCAATCCGTTTTTCAATCTCGTCTGCAGTTTTTGCTCTTTACTGCGCTTGCAAAACCCGGCCATCAGGATGATGAGAGAATTGGACACGTCAAATATCTGAATGGCGGTCTGTTTGAACGTACTCCAGAAGACAACCTGATAAACGACATCCCAGATCGAGTACTAGCCCCAATCATCTCAGCGGTCGGGCTGTTCTACCGATTCAACTTCACCGTTGAGGAGTCTACTCCTCTTAATATTCAGGTCGCCGTTGATCCAGAGATGTTAGGTAAGGTCTTCGAACGTCTTGTCACGAGAGAAGATCGTCGAGGCAAGGGCGCTTACTACACTCCGAGAAACATAGTAGCCTTCATGTGCAAAGAAACTCTCAAAAAGTATCTTGGAGGGCATGAAGAGCTTGTCGACAACCATTCGAACGAGAATTTGTCTCTTAGAGAAGCGCAAAGCCTTTTACAGCTTATTAGGGACGTACGGATTGTCGATCCAGCCTGCGGTAGCGGGGCGTATCTAGTAGGAATGCTGAGTGAATTGGTAATTATTCACCGTCTCCTGGAAAATAGGGCGGAGCCAACAACCGCTCATGATGACTATCGTCTCAAACTGAACATTATTCAGAACAATCTTTATGGCGTCGATCTTGAGGCTTTCGCAGTAAATACTGCATGTCTTCGATTATGGCTTTCACTTGCAGTCGATTTCAAAGGTGACGACCCTGAGCCACTACCAAATCTAGATTTCAAAGTCGGCGTCGGAGACAGCCTTTCTGCTGCTAGTCCAGTAGATTTTCCGTACGACCTTTTTGATAGTACACTTATCGAACAGATCAGAGTGTTAAAACTCGAGTATGCTCAACAAACCGATCCGACGAGAAAAGAGGACATTCGTTCCAGTATTCATAGGATACAAAAGGACTTGGAGCGTAGAATCCACGCCACTGCTCCAATGGGAGTGTTTAACTGGGTTGTTGATTTTGCAGAAGTCTTCCTCCCTCGTGCGGCTGAAAGTACGATTGCCGGAGAACTGAATCCCGGACACCAACTTGCCCCACCAACCGCGCCGGGCGGATTCGATATTGCCATTGCCAATCCGCCCTATGGTGTAAAAGTAGAAAATTCCCTTCGCGAGCGCTATTTTCCCGGGAACACTGACGGTAGCCAATCCAAAGATACCTATGGCATCTTTATGGCCAGAGCGTTACAACTGCTTCGGCCAGGTGGTCAGTTTAGTTTTATCATTTCAAACACCTGGCGAACTATCAAAAGCCATCGACCACTGCGAACACTGTTGCTCCGCCGGACTTCGGTCCATCACTTGCTTGATCTTCCATCTTGGGTGTTCGACGCGACGGTCGATACCTGCATCCTTACATTGACCAACAAACCACCTGACGAGAATCACAGTCTTATTGCTGGCGATTTGCGGGCTATCCCATCTGACGACAATGCGTTGCTCAATACAAACCTGCTCGCCGTCGCCTCTCACGGATTCGATGCCCAGACTTTAACCTATGCCCGGTACACGTATTGTCAAGACCAGATCGCCGCGTACGACCATTACTCCTTTTTTATCGGATTGCCTTCATTACAGAAATTGTTGACCGATTCTAATTTTACGAGGCTGGGTGATGTGGCCGATGTGGTTCACGGCATTTCGACAGGGGATAATAAAAAGTATGTTCGAGTCCGACTCGGCGCCGATTCTTCTTACGATCCTATAGACGATTTCATGGTAATGCCCGAAGAAGAAATGGTGGCATTGAGCCCTATTGAAAAAACCACGGGCGTCGACAAAGACTGGACATCACTGACAGGTTGCTTTGTCCCGTTTGAGAAGGGTGGGGCGAGTGACACAGAAGAGGGTTGGCTCCCGAATTACTATGTCCCAACACCCTACTTCATCAATTGGGCTAGAGGAGCCCTCCAAGATATGAGGAATAATCCCGGACATCGCTGGTTCAATCAAGAATATTTTTTCAAAGCTGGCTTATCCTTCTCTGTTTCTGGTATTTACGCGCCCACATTTAGGATAAATAGCGGTGCTATCTTTGAAGCAAAGGGTTCAGGCATCTTTTCAGACCACTATCATCAGGAATTACTTTTGGGCCTCCTTTGTTCAATGGTTGCGAGGTATCAATTCAAAGTCTTTGTGAAGCACTCTGTGGATACCAGCGGAGATGACATCAAGGAATTTAGATTCCCCGTAATTCCCGATACTGCTGCGACGGAACTCCGTTCGCTTGTAATGGACATTGTCGTCAAGCAGAAACAGAATCAAACATATTCGTACCAGTTTTTTGAACAAAAGCAAATCGACCGTATTATCTATGAGTTGTTTGGTCTGCGTGTCGAAGACATCCGAGAAATCGAACTTTGGTACTGCCGCCGTTATCGCAAGCTTGCCGAAGCGCAAGGCTTCACCGCCGAAGTCAAGACGAAGTACGCCGACTATCTTGCCCATTGCGAATCGGTGCTCTCCAAACCACCCAAATACTGGAAGTCTCACCCGATACTCACCCTTATCGCCAATGGAGAAGGCCAGCATTTGGAATTCAAAGCGACATTGGAGGCTGACACCACGACCGGTCTTAGTCTGCCATCCCTACCCGCACAGGTTCTGAAAACGATCTGCGCATTCGCCAATGCCGACGGGGGCACACTTCTAATTGGTGTGGCCGATGCCGGAACTATAGTGGGACTGGAAAAAGATTTCAAACTATGCGGACGCAATCAGAACAAAGACGGCTTTCAACTGAAACTTCGCAACCTTATAAACAGCCGACTTGACCCGTCCCCAGCCGCCCAATTGGATATTGTCCTTCAAGACCTTCCCGAAGGAACAGTGTGTGAAGTGACCGTTCGCCGCTCAGAGGAGATCATCCACTTTGACAAAGAAGTTTATATCCGTGAGGGAAACCAAACCCGCAAGTACGATGGGCGTGAGTTAACGGATTGGGTTGCAAAGAGACAAGCAGCCAGTGCTAAATAGTCATTATCTCAAGCGGGGGCGGCTTCCTTACGATGAAGAGCGGATAAACTTCGTTGAGTACTGGGCTCACATAGGAAGAAAAGAGAGACTGGGAGACAAGTGAATTATCAAACAGTTCGAAGCATTGTAGGCGTGGATTACTCCGAAACGATGAAGATGGTGAAGTATATCAAGGGCAAGTTGTCGTGTGCTAAATACCAGGATATTAACAAGCGTCTTCCTCAAAGTGTACCGAGCGTCTACCTGAAATACCGGAACATGAGACGCCTTTCGTTTGATCTGAGAAAACGTGGAGGCATTAAGGTCTACTTTTGGTTACCAAAGAGACTTAAGCAAGGCGTTGCTCGATCGTTTAAAATAATACCCGAAAAGGGAACCGGTTGGACGGGATTTAAAATTTCAGATCGGCAGAGTCTCGAGACGAGTGGAGCCCTTAGTGCCATTATCGAGTATTGGCAAGATTGTGTGGCGGCAATCGATCAGGGGGAAGATACTCAGCTGTGGAAGCGAGAGGAGTTGGTCAAAGATTTGGTGCGACAATGTTATCTAAATACTACCATTTTGGAAAATAAGAAGTTCCCTGACACAAAGTTTAAACCAGACATTGTAATCAATTCCAAGAAGTTAGTCATTCAGGTTGATGGGGCGCAGCACTACAGGCGCGTGCTAAGGTTTCATCCCACTGAAGCAGATTTTCTGACTCAGAAGCTCCGGGACACACAGTGCGACGAAATCTGCAAACGGAAGAGATATACAGTCCTGAGAGTCATCACTGATGCCGCAGAACTTCTAACAGAAGCCGAAATGAAAGCCATCGTCACGTCGATTGAAGGCACCTGCAAAGTATATTTTCTTGTCCGAAATGGAGGAGAATTGGAATGCGGGGACGTAAGCCCGCTCGAAGGTGGGGTGTGAAATGGGACACCTAAGACTTGGCATTACTATTCGACACCTTCGGGGCCAGAGGAAGGAAGTAGCGGGCGTAAACTGCGAAAAAACGAGAATTGAATAAGTGAAGTGATAAGGATTACAGACGTGGACTCTAAAGAGGAAAAATCGAAGCAACTCGAACAGGCATCTCAACCTATCTGGGCAATGTTTGAATTTGTAGTCTCGGGGCGAATGAAGGTTGAAAACACGTTAGCCCTGTTTCTGGCAATCAACACACTATTTATTGTTGCTTTTCTGGAGCTTTTCAAGACAGAACTAACAACACTTTCTTTAGCGTACCTGATTCCATTCCTGCTTCTGGTGCTTCCTTCGCTGGCAATGTTTGCCACATTCGCCTCACGGTCTATCCAGGTGCCTTGGATTGACAAGGAAAAGCTAACTGCTACTCTTGATAAATCCGAATTTCAAATCGAGTTGCTGAGTGAGGTATATGCTTCCGCAGATCAGTCCCACACCGCCAAGAAGCGTGCGTCGTGGTTGCTACGAATTTGCCTTTTTTCAGTGGGAATCGCAATCGGTTGGTTGGTTATGATCTTTCTGCACTATATCTGTTGCAGTCAGATGTTGGTAACCGAGAAGATTGTTGTGATAGTGCTAATTGCATTAGGCCTTTTCCTGTGCATATTCTTAGTGGCTAAGAATATGCAGGCATACCCATTCGAGCAGAGTAAGCGTGATATCCGTAATGACCTGAAAAAGTGGATCGAGGAACCGAATGCCAAAGAAGGGAATATCGAATGACGCCTGAGGAAAGAGCAACACAGACAGCGGCGGAATTTCACCAAGTTTTACTTGCGGCATTAAGGCAACGTGAACAGGAAGTAATCAAGTATGTCGCAATACTGACCCCTGCACTTGGCGGCTATATCTGGCTTATCAAGGAGGATGTTACTTCCAAAGTATTTCAGGTTGGTTCGTCGGGTGTGATTGTCTTATTGTTAATAGGGACTGCGTACACGCTTGCTCTGGGTTATAACTCCAGATACATTACCCTGCAGTTGGCTAAAATTGAAGTACGACTTGGAATGACGGGTTTCATCCTTGATTCCTGGCCAAGGACGTCAAGGGCCTTCGCGGATCGTTACGGGTTGTGGCTATTGCCTCCCGATATCATTAAAACATTCTATTTTGCTTTTCTGGGATCCAGCGCCTTTGTAACACTGTCTGCGCCAGCGCTCTATAGCGACGCCTGCTGGGTAGTGGTGATTGGAGTGATTGCGATCATCCTCGGCTTGGGGCTGCCTTTCTATTTTGGAAAGAAACTCAGGGATTCTGCATTGGGTGAGAGAGATTGGTGACAATCAAAATCGAGCGAGGCGGATCTTTCCATGCTCGAAAGGAGCATCCAGTGTCAATTCTGGTGTTACAATGGCTACTCTGACCAGAGTTCATGGCCCTTTACTGCCCCGTGCCTTGCGTGGACTTCAAAATATTGTTTCATTCCCGAGTCGAACACTTTAGATTTCGTAGGTTTAGTACGCGATTAGGCGCTTATTGATTAGTTTAAATGGAAAAGCCAATTAAGAAAAAGTCTCAGTCAGCCGGATCTATTTCAAATCAATCCAGCGAATTGGATCTGAGTCATGACCTCGTCAACCTACTTAGAAATTTGCTTGTCAATTCCCTGTCGTTCCTAAACAAAGTAGACGAAGCGGGCAAAATGAATTGGGGGTCGTATAGCAAGGTAAGGCTGCGAGAAGATAAACGCCTTCAATTATTTGATCAGCGTATCTTTGACGTCTCTTGGGCCTACGAATACATTACAATGGATGAACAAGGGGTCAAACTTAGGCGCGCAACGGAGACAGCCGCTAAATGTGACAAACTCCTTGCTCCCCATATCGACAAAATGTTCGGAACCTGCAATAGTGCAATCAGACTCACATTCTTTCAATTTTGGAAAGAACTACTCGCTCAGTACTTCACATGCAACGATCATTACCTAACATACAACGAAAATCACTTTGAGTCTGTCCTTTTCAAATCGACGGAATCGCTTAAAACCACTTCAGTCGAGGTCGTAATCTCGGCCATCGCTGAAAATTGCAGCTGTGAATTGGAGCAAATTGAGCTTCTACCCAACTTCCATGTAAAGATGTTGACTCCTGAAATGTTAGTGAATTTTCTAAATGATAACCCCATCTTACTTTATCAATATCCATTGCACCATTGGTTTGGGATAAGTGAGGTGCCGCCAGAAGCGTATGTGATTCAGACTCTGTTACAGTATCGCGAAACATTGCCGAGGCTGGGTGGAGACGAGATCAACATGTCAGCGTTGCAAGCTCCTAAGCACGAGAGTTTAATGTCGAGGGCGATGGAGCACTTTAGAGCTGCTGTAGATAGTTTGAGATTATTGAAGGATGGAAATGTCCGGTTGGGGGCGACAATTGAAGAAACGAAGGACCTGGGTAAGTCCCCCTGGATGTCCGCGCCTCCGGAGGGATTGTACGCTCGTGGTGGCACTCTATATCGGATACATAAGACCGATGCTAAAGAAATTATATTACTCTTTAATCAATTAATCGGCAGTGAAGAATCGAAGGATCACGCTTCAACAATAGGCTTTCGCAGAATCAGTCGAGCGTGTTCCGGCCCAGACTGGCAGGACAGGGTTTTAGACTATTTCATGGGATTCGAGGCTCTATTACTTAACGAAGGTGGCGGGGAAGGATTAAGTTTTAGATTAGGAATTCGAGCCGCATTGCTAATCGGGGAGTCACCCGAAGAACGAAAAAGCGTCGATGAGTTCTTCAAACGGGCCTATGGAATCAGAAGCAAAATCGTACACGGTAGCGAGATAAAGAAAACGGATATTGACATTATGCCTCGTCTTGAAGAGTATGGACGTCGAATCGCAAAAAAAATCCTACATTTGAATTCGCAGTATAAGAAACCGGATTGGAATGAATGGTTGTGGAATGGAAGGCCAGCCGATAAGAGTGAGGAAACATGAAACCCGAGTTATTCACTAATACCAATAGTCGAAGTGACTTTGTTGAAAATGGTTTGAAAAAATACGGACGAGAGCCTCGGGACGTTTTCATCGCAGTCGCATTCTTCACAGATGTTTCTTTTATACAGTATTTGGTTGATCAAGGCTGTAAGGTCAGGCTCATTATAAGGCTGGGATTCCCTACAAGTCCCAAAGCTCTGGGCGAACTTATGAAAATAGAGGGTGTCGAGGCAAGGTACTTCTCGCATCACTCTTTTCATCCTAAGCTCTACATTTTTGGGAGTGATGTTGCGCTGGTGGGCTCGGCTAATTTGACGAGTAGTGCTCTGAACACCAATCAGGAGATTCTCATCACCGTAGATTCCTCAGATTCGAGATTTGACGACCTGGCAAGCCTATTTAATGATTTTTGGACTCAGGCCGCGGTTCTCGATTTGCAAAGCATGCAGCAATATAGACAGTTGTATGAATCGTATCGAAAAGCGGTCGAAGAGGTAGGCGATTTTGATGCAAGTGTAATAGCGAAGTTTAAGAGTGTAGCGCCGGGCAATATTACTCGCGAGCGGAAGAAGATTGATGAAGCGTCTGCATTTCAGGAAAGCTACCGGAAATCCTTCCAAGAATGTGTCAATGCAATTTTCGAGATCAGAGATGCCTATCGCTCGCTTGACAGACGAAAAGTTGACGAGAAGGCATTGCCGGAACGTCTTGAAATCGACGGGTTCATTAGCTGGATTAGAGAAGCTCGGGCGGGCGGAGACAAGTGGAGGGATCCGATTGCTAATTCTAAGAGTGAGCGAACTAATCAAATTACGGCGTTAGCTAAAGAGTGGCTCGATAAGGGCTGGAAGTACTTTGACGATGTTCTCATACCAATCAGTTATCCGCAAATTCTGAAGGTAATGGAAACCAAAGATAATATCCTAAAAAGTACGGACTCTGAGTTGTTTAGTGCGTTACGCAGTGTGCATGCCTTTCTTGAAACACGCCGATATCACAAAGGTGGTGAGCCGACTTTGCAAAAGGTTTTCTTTGAAGACAACGAGGCCAAACGTCTTCGTCATAACTTGGCATACTTGGTTCACGGAAAAGACGCTGCACACGTTAGAATGGGCAATCTGATCTACAATTCTGATTGGAAATTGGCTCATTTTGGGCGTTCGTGTGTTCAGGAATTGGTTGGGTGGATAAACGGGCAAGACATACCCGTGGTTAATGGCAGAACCACGAAAGTGCTTCACTACTTCGGATTCAAAGTAAGTCAACTGCAATAGAGCTGGTCACTTATGGGACACCTAAGACTCAGCCGACTACCTCGCACTCACCGGTGGAAGAGGGTCATCGAGTTGCTCGCTGATGGAGCAACAGCAGAAGAACTCGCGCACGAAACTTACTGGGCGGCATATACCGGACTTGGGCGTGTGCCTCAGGATATCGGATTCACTGAGACTCTGACCACTATTTTCGGATTTATCGACGCTCTCCAATCCAAAAGCCCGGATGCGTCGCTTCGCACTGCAGGTTTCTCACTGCCATCCAGTCCCTCGCTTTTTGATTATGTCAATGCCTTCAAAGAGAAGGCCACTGCAGCCGCAGCCAAGGCCCGTGCTCGGTCTGACATCGCCGAAATAGCCCAGGACAGCTTCACCAAGGTTCTGGTCAATCAGACGGCCTCAGCCTCACAGACTCTCTTTGGCTTTGATCCGGCTCAAGCCAGACAAGCGCTTCAGGCGAATCTCAAGTCTTCGATGCTCGGCCATACAATGCATGAATTTTTCGCATCGTTTACATCACATTATTTGAACTATTACCTCGGACGGGAGCTTCCCTATCATGTCGGCCACGGGAAAGCCTTTGCCAACATTAAGGAACACTCTGATTTCAGTAGGGCATTTGATCTTCATGTTCGGCAAACGGTACGAATCGCCGATGAGTTTACTCCGGGTTGGTTTGGCAAGGCGCGATGGGAAGGCAGACTTTCACACAAGGATGTTTCTCAATTTGCCCATATAGCGTTCAAGAAGATTCGATCTGAGTTCAGGCGGAGCGTATAGGCCAATGGCTGGACCAATTGATATCTGGTGCGGGCCCGATCGTCCGCCAAGAAGCAAGTTGGGCGAAAACGTTATATTGCTCAATGCGATACCCGGATCAAACAATGTTCATCTAAAAATTTCAAACATAAGCCGTAAATTAGTTCAGAATCCTCCTCCCCTGCTTTTAGACCTGCTTGAGATAGCGGGCTATGTCTACTCAGGGGATCAGGCGGCCACACGGGGAGGAAATACACTTCCCGCCGACGGAGCCAATTGGAAAAGGGAGCTGAGATTCCACATTCCAGTGCGGAATCTCACAGTTTGGAAGTCTGAAACTGTAAGTAATGCTCTGACTGAAGCTCTGGAGTTTCTCTCTGGCGACTACTATTCGTTTATTTTCCGTCCAATCAAAAAGGAGCACAAATTCGAGGAGTATTTTGAATTTGAGGAAGGGCAACCATGGTTTCGGCCAGACGAAGTGATGCTTTTTTCGGGCGGCTTGGATTCGCTCGCGGGTCTGTGCGAGGCTGTCAAAACGAGAAAAGGCAAGATAGTGTTGTTGAGCCACCGCTCGGCTCCGCAGACCGACAAGCTCCAGCGGACATTGTTGAAGGACTTTCAGGACCTTACTGGAAGCGAAAGCCGACTGCTCCACATTCCGGTCTGGGTAAACAAGCAGGAAAAGATCACCAAAGATACCCACCAGCGAACTCGGTCGTTTCTATATGCTTCGCTGGCGGCGGTGGTCGCTCGAATGAGCCAACTGTCGGACATCAGCTTTTACGAGAATGGGATAACCAGCTCGAATCTAAAGATTGCGCCTTCGCTTCTGGGTTCAAGAGCAAGCCGAACCACGCATCCGAAAGCTCTGAAAGGACTATCCAAGTTTTATTCGGCTTTGTTTGGGATTAATTTCGGAGTCCATAATCCATTCTTTTGGCACACAAAGGCGGATGTTGTCCGTGCTATCAAGGTTCATGGCGGGCAAAGCTTAATTCGCTTTACGGCAAGTTGTAGTCATATTCGGTCGGGTGATACGATAAACACACATTGCGGGGTCTGCTCTCAATGCATCGGAAGACGATTGGCTATTATCCAAAACTGCTTGGAGGATGAAGACCCGGAAGAGATGTACAAAATCAAAATGCCGTTGGATCCTGTCACAAAAGGAGACGGTCGCGCTATGGTGGAACTGATTATTAAGGCTGGACGGGACTACCAGCAAAACAGCGAGACCGCCTTTTACGAGGAGCATAGCGGTCTCATCTCAACTATTGTAACATCGCTCGATGGGAAGACCGCGGAGAACGCTACTCGGCTGTATGAGCTCCATAAGCACCATGGTCATCAGGTGTGCGAAGTACTGGAAAAGTTTGTATCGCTTCATAAGGGTCTAATTGCCGGAGGCGATGTTCCTGTAGACTCACTGCTTAGCATGATTACGGGGACATTTGTGACAAAAAAGAGGGAATCGGCTGGCAAGCGTCTGAATCTTCCTGAGGGCACAAAGTGGGAAGATATCACAATTGAAATCGTGGGATTAGATGCCGCAAAAGTCTATTCGAACGGTAAGTATGAAATTTATACCGCCTTTGAAATGGGGTTCGAGAACATGAAAACCAAACTCCCCAACAGGCTATGGGATTTGCTGACGGAATTCGCCGAAGGGAAGGGACGCTTGAATTGGGACACCAAAGAACGCTCACGCACTTGGAACCAGAAAGACTTCCAGCGACTCAGGAACGGGCTAAGGGCCTTCACTGGATTGCGCGACGATCCATTCCTGCCATGGACAACCGCCGACGGCTTTGTCTGCCGCTTCAAAATACTCTACGACCGCAATTTTCCCGATTCGCTAAAAGACTAATAGGGCGAAATTTCGCCCCCCCTCCCTTAAAATACTCGAAAAATATTATTTGACCCTAAGTCCTTGTTACAAAAGTGATAAGGCGATTTTGCTCATCGCTCAAAATGTGAATTTTTCAGGCTCCGTGGAAATTTCGCCAGTTGGTTCTGAAGACCAATTGAGTTGGCTACTTATTTAGTCTTCATGCGAGGATCAAAGGACCGGAGAGTGTCTTCAATGCCAACTCAGCTCCCCGATCCTTCCCTCGCTGGGAGAACCCCATGGTTAAACGACCGCGAGTCCCAGAACTCGAATCGCCGTTGGAATCACTTACCGACAAGGTACCCCGCACATTTCTCGGACAGTCAATGAGTGAGGAGGAATATCGGCAAGCATGTGCAAACCTTGCCCGGTACTTCAGCATTCTCAGGGAATGGAGGGACAATCATGGCGACCTATAATTGGCGTCGGTTGTACCGGCAACTTAGATCAGATTTGTCCTATACGATGAGTGAGCTTGCTACGGCACTCAATACCTCGCCCAGAACCATTCAGCGGTGGAAAAAAGAGGGAATGAAGCCAGTTTCTGCGACCGATTGGCCGCTCCTGATAATGGGAAGTGAGGCGAAAAGGTTCCTCAATTGCCGAATTCGAAATAAACGAGTTTCACTCAAGCCGGATGAATTCTACTGCGTCAAGTGTCGGGCGGCTCGAACCGCCCTTCATGGAACTATCGATCATATCTATACCGGAAAGACTTTTGGCAATGGCGAGGAGTGTATCTGGCGCATCGCAAAGTGCTGCATTTGTGGCCAAGAACTGGCCCGATTCGGCAGCCGGTTCTCTTTTTTTGGCCAGTTTGAAGGTGTGACGCATACTCCGCACAACGAAGGGTTAGTAGAGACTTCAGACCACCCCTCAAATGTCATAATTAGAAAGGACGTAAATCATGAAGCCGAACTATGAGAATGAGAAGTTGAAACGCAGGTACCGAACCCATCTTGTGGGCGCGCAAGGAATGTCGGCAGGCACGGTGCTCACGGTGATCCGGGCATTGAAGCATTATGAACAATTGTTTGAAGGCGAGGACTACTCATACTTCAACCAAAGACGAGCGATGGACGTCAAGAAGCATTTGGAAAAACAAGCATGGGAGACCAAGTCTCTGAGTGGAAACACAGCTTATCACACTCTCCGGATTCTCAAACGGTTCTTTTCTTGGCTTGCCGAACAGCCGGGTTTTAAGAAGAAAATATCGCTCGACGCTGTCTCTTATCTGTCACTTGACCTGCGTAAAACCCAAGAAGTGCTAAATCCCGTGGATCGCCCTTTTCCGAGTTTGGAGTATGTTTTGAAATTAGTTCACTCGATAATCGGTGATACGGAGATTGCCCGTCGGGACAGGGCAATTATCGCCTTTCTGCTTCTCTCCGGGATGCGCTTCAGTGCTCTTATTAGCCTTCCCATGGGCTGTTTCGACCCCCACTCACTCCGAATTGACCAGGACCCGCGTCGAGGCGTAAAAACCAAATTCGGCAAGGCTATACCGTCAAAACTGATGGTGTTTGATGAACGCATGCTGCTACCGATACTGGATTGGTACAGGTATCTTTTATCGGAACGCTTGTTTCCAAATACAGCCCCGCTCTTCCCTAAAACTCTTATAGAGCAAGCAGAGAACGTGCTATCATTCGCTCAAGTCGGAGTAAGCGACCAGTTCTGGAAGAGTGGGAGTGGACTACGTGAGATTCTCCAAAAGCGGTCTCAGGAAGCCGGTCTTGATTATTTCAACCCGCATTCTTTCCGGCATGCGGCGGTGCATTTGGCTATGGAGCGATGCCAAACTCCTGAGGAGTTCAAGGCTGTCAGTCAAAATCTTGGACATTCTAAACCGATGACGACTCTGATGAACTATGGAACTTTGCCAAACGACCGAATGAGGACTGTGCTCGGGGAGATTAACTTTGGGAAACCGGCTCGGTCTCAGGGACAAAGAGTGTCATTGAGAGCAATAACCGAATTTCTCAATAGAGATGGAATAGAGCTTGACGATGACATTACTTAAGTTTATATTACTTTATATGAAAAGGATGATGGAGAAGCTTGACGAATACCGGCTGGAACGCCGGTTGAGTCAGGCGCAGTTGGGAGAAATCTTGGGTGTGTCAGTGGTAACAGTCAATCGGTGGCTGAACAATCACGCGAGGCCTAACAAAATTCAGGCCTTCCACATTGAGAAATTGCTTAAATCAGGAGAAAAATTGAAGTGAAAGCTGTTTTATACGCTCGGGTTTCCTCAAAAGAACAGGAGAAGGACGGCTTTTCAATTCCTGCTCAGCTGAAGCTACTCAGACAATACGCTAAGGATAAGTCGATCACGGTTGTGCAAGAGTTTGTGGATGTAGAGACTGCCCGAAAAGCTGGTCGAACTGGATTCAACGAAATGCTGGAATTGGTCAAAAAAGATCAGTCGATTGAGAGTGTCCTGGTTGAAAAGACCGACAGGCTTTATAGAAACATCAAAGATTGGGTAGTCCTTGATGAGCGAAAACTGAAGTTACATTTCGTAAAAGAGAATGTTGTAATTTCCGAGGAGTCAAGGTCGTCGGAAAAGCTCATGCATGGCATCAAAGTGCTCATGGCCAAGAACTATACTGATAATCTATCTGAGGAAGTCAGAAAAGGGTTTCTTGAAAAGTGCGCTCAAGGACAATGGCCGACAAAAGCCCCTGTGGGTTATCGGAACGTGGTTGGGACTGGATTAATCGAGGCCGATCCAGAAAAGGGGCCTTTGGTTGCGAGAGTGTTCGAGGCGTATGCCTCCGGAGATCATTCACTGAAGTCACTCTCCAAATTGATGAAGGAATCGGGGCTATTTTCTCAAAATTCAATAACCATCAACAAGGCTGGCATCCACAGAATTCTCAAGAATCCAATTTATTATGGTGAATTTGACTGGAAAGGAAAGCGTTACCAAGGCATTCACACGCCGCTCATTTCATTCCAATTGTACAACAAGGTGCAGAATGTATTGGGCCGTAAAAGCAAACCGATTAGTTCAAAACGAGAATTCGCATTTACCGGATTGGTTAAGTGTGGCCAGTGCGGATGCGCGATGACCCCCGAGATCAAGAAAGGGAAATACGTCTATTATCATTGCACCAAGTTTCATGGCAATTGTGATAACATTTGGGTTCGAGAAGAAGAACTTGGCCTAATGCTCGCAGGAACTGTTCAGGCCATGTCAATTGATGTGGGCAAAGTAGAAGATATTAAGCAAGCTCTCAGAGAGAGCCAAGCCGATATGATTTCGTTCCGATCTGAGTCGCTCACTGGCCTGCAAAAGAGAGAGAGCCATCTCATGCGGCTTGTTGACAAGAGTTATGAGGACAAACTCGAAGGTTTGATTTCTGAGGACATGTGGCGCCGGAAAAGCCACGCATGGCAAGTTGATCTTGAGGCAGTAAGAAACCAGATTCGCCTTTTCAACGATGCAAATTTGGATTATTACGAATTTGGCTCGTCCATTCTCGAACTCGCTAATTCAGCGTATGACAAGTACTTGAAACAGGGTGTGAAGGAACAGCGTCGATTGCTCAATTCGGTACTATCGAACTGTACATTTTATCGTGGAAGTGTTTGTCCGACTTACAAATCACCGTTTGATATTCTTGCGAAACAGGGTGAAAATATAAAATGGCGGGGTCGACGAGACTCGAACTCGCGGCCTCCTGCGTGACAGGCAGGCGTTCTAACCAACTGAACTACGACCCCGGCATAAAACAAAAATATGGAACGCAAGTATAGCAGACCATCCCCCCGAAATCAATCTAATTCGTAACTTTCTGCACCAAACAGCTTTAGGAGTCAAATTCACAGATTTCGACGTAAAATTAAACAAGCCTGAATTCTCGCTAATCCAGGCTTGGCTGTGCATTCACTGTCGTCACTCGGGCGATAAGATATCGGCATGGTTGGTGTTGCTATTTTTGTAAGCTCGATACTCCGTACTTCGAAAAGTTATCGATGTGCAAAGTCGCTTTTCTATTAATGATTGGGGCGATATCAACAAGTTCAAGAACATTGAGTATTTCGTTTAGATAAAATAATCCCGCGCTGTTCTTTGTGCTCCGCAAAGGCTGCTGCAATTCGTTCAGCTTTGCAAAGACGATACCATGCGGCGTACATACACAGATACGTATCCACGTTCAGGACGCGCGTGGCTGAACCATCGGCCTTTGATGAAATCCTGTATCCAGTGTTCAGCAAACAAGGCAGCTAATAAAATCAGGGTAGTCAACTCGGAGAAATTATGCCGCTGGTCGGGTGTAAACCGCGAGAGTATCAGTTCGGCGTTACCTGTCAACACGCCGAGGTAATTCTTAATATCATGCGCCATCTCTACGGCCGTCTCTTTTGCACTTTCGTATCTCTCCACCTCACAAATAGTCTGATTCAGCAGTTGTAACTCCGAAATGTCCTGGCATATAATGAGTTTCAGGAGATCGGACGATTGGCCAGATAGTGATGAAATCGAGAGGTAAATCGGAAAGCTGTCACTTCCCCTCATTCCGGTAGCCTGCCCGTGCCAGCTATTCTGATCAGCACCCTGTTGGCACAAGTTATCAAAATCACAGATCAGTTTGGAAATACGCGGTACTGATTCTACGCCAGCTATGTCAAAAATCTGCGCTGCGGCCCGATTCATACGGAAGACATCGCCGGCCCGGGTCGCGACAAAAATCGCCGATGGTGATTGATCGATGACCCGGTCGAGAAATGAGTTCAGGTGCAGCAATTCCGCATTTGTGGCATTGAGGACGCGATTGCTCTCTTCGAGCTCCGCTATTCGAAATGAATCGGACTCGCGCAACTTCCGGCTGAGACTTCGAAGCACACGGCTCGCAAATGCGGGTTGCTCGCTGATAACCCGCTCGAAATTAGCGCGTGAGAATTCCAGTACTTCACACTCAGTCGCCGCCACGACTGTGGCGAATCTCTCGGTCTCATCCACAAGAACCATTTCTCCCAAAAAGTCGCCCGGACCGCGAAGGGCGATAACCCGCCGTGATCCGCTCTCATCGTTGCCTCGTTTCACAACTTCGACCATGCCTCGAAGCACGAGGAGCATGGTATTGCCAATCTCCCCCTCCTTGAAAATATCCTGCCCGGCATCGTAGAGACGAGAAAGGGAATATTTTCCAGCCAGCTCAATTATCAGATAGTCAAGAGTGGGATTTGTGGAATTTTTATCGACTATGGGCATACATTCGTTATAGACAAATACAGCAACAGCTTTAAGGAAGTCCTTGCAATATTGAAGGATTGCCCGCCTGTAACATATTGGTAGACAATCGAAACGGGTGATACTATTCTGCCCCGGTTCGATTATTGTTAATTGGCGATGAATTTATTGATTTGCCCATCCTCATATATGTGTTATCCCACTGATTTTTGCCCTAAAACGCTGGATTGCAGAGATTAGCCACAACAGAAAAAAAGCAAACAATTCAAAGGTGGGCTTTAGAACAAAATCCCATAATCCTTGTTTTAGTGTGTAGTTAATTGACGACCGTCCGAATAAGCTATTGAAAGAATGAAGGATATTTTCACATGACGACACAGAAACCCCGGCTTCTGCCAATAGCTATCATATCGGCTGTCGCGGCAATCATCATTTTTGTTATAATACCCATGGCAAAGACAACTAAACAGAATACAAATTCTGACACTGCTACAAGTACACAAATTTCGGAGAAGAAAACCATGACGTTAAACAAGTTAACCTCCGCCGAAGAGCGGGTAATCGTCAATAAGGGAACTGAAGCCCCGTTCACGGGCGAGTATTATGACCACAAAGAAGCCGGCACATATACATGCCGTCAATGTGAAACCCCGCTCTATCGTTCCGGAGATAAATTCGAGTCAGGATGTGGCTGGCCGAGTTTTGACGATGAAATCCCCGGCAGCGTTAAACGTACAACCGATGCCGATGGCCGCCGCACCGAGATAACCTGTGTCAATTGCGACGCGCACCTGGGACATGTATTCGAGGGTGAACGCTTCACCGATAAAAACACGCGACACTGTGTGAACTCAATCTCACTCAAATTCATTCCCGAGAGTGAAGCCAACGCGACTATGATGAGTTCAGGCGATAAGACCTCGAAAAAGTCAGACAATAAGGCTACTAAGCCAGTTGCTACTGAGACGACATACTTTGCCGGAGGTTGCTTCTGGGGGACAGAACATCTCTTGCAGAAAGTCGATGGCGTCCTTTCAACCCGTGTCGGCTACATCGGCGGCGAAACCAAAAATCCGACCTATAAAACGGTGAGTTATGAAAAAACCGGGCACGCCGAGACTGTCGAAATAGTCTTTGATCCAAACAAGACAAATTACGAAACGCTCGCCAGAATGTTCTTCGAGATCCATGACCCCACCCAGCTTAACCGACAAGGCGGCGATGTCGGCGATCAGTACCGCTCGGCGGTCTTCTACACGAACGAAGCGCAAAAGCAGACCACTGATAAGCTGATTGGCTTGCTCCATGATAAAGGCTTTAAAGTTGTGACTGAAGTTTCTCAGGCTGGCACCTTTTATGAAGCCGAAAAATACCATCAGGATTACTACAACTACACTGGCAAACAACCCTACTGCCATTTCTATACCAAGCGCTTCTAAGCGCGCGCTCATCGCACATCAAAGTCTGAAAAAACCCGCCATACGGCGGTTTTTTTTGTGTCTTGAGGCGGCCTGCTTTTATCTATATTCTTGATAAAACCGGCCAAAACGTGGACAAGTCCGCCAGCGGCAGAGAATCCATCTTCTTTGATATCAAGTAGGTCAGCGATCCTTGTGATCCTGACATCCGGTATTCGCCAAGATGAAGATCACACCGTCCCGACAAATGTCAACGACGTGGTACCCGAATAAAGAGAAGATGGCCCCAGCTTTCCCGCAGCAACGGACAGGCGCTGGGGTGACATTTCTATGAGTCGTTGCGAGTCCGCCGATGGCGGATTAGGAGTGACGCGGCGATCTCAGTTCGTCGTTCCGTTAGGTCTGCTATGTATCATGTCAAGCCTGAAGTCGAGGTGTAGCCGCGAAGTGTCTCACTCTGCTATTCGCAGCCGCTTGTGAGCGCTGCATGTTTCTCTTTCGAGGACTTCTTGGCGTACCGCAGCA